>Ga0209371_1001077_pt1 | contig 20417 bp, 21 predicted proteins | sample AgamicAtAmrz_FD_187165 | JGI IMG/M metagenome (GOLD analysis project Ga0209371, IMG submission 187165) | Agave microbial communities from Guanajuato, Mexico - At.Am.rz (SPAdes) (version 2) | ecosystem: Host-associated > Plants > Roots > Rhizosphere | place: Guanajato, Mexico | collected 2012-06-07
TTCAGTGAAGGAAGCGCTATCGCGGCAGGGGACGCAGACGCTTGTGGGATTACGGTGATCTTTATTACGCAACGGCGAGCTATATGCTGCCCGGCTCAGCGCCGACGCTATTTTTCCCCCTATGAGCAAGCTAAAACGGTTTAGCATGGCTGCCTGATAAAGGTTGCCATGAGAGAGATACGGCAATTCGTCTGCAGTACTGGAGATCATTTCCGGGGTAATACGTGGCGATAGCCAGACATGGAAAATCAGACGATTAATAATGAGTGCGATGAAGGCGATTGCAGACATATAAACCGCTTTGCCCTGCGCTGACATAGGCTGTAAACCAATAATGATGGCCTGGAGAGGTAGCGTTAGAATTAGCTGTATTGAGCCATTGTGGTGGCACAACGGTTGCCGGATATGACTGATTTGCCATTGATACAGCAATACCCCGTTTAAGGCCCAGCTCACTTCTGCCATATGTCTCGGGTTCGCGCCCTGAGCGAGAATATGTCCTGCGACATGATTCACTCTCCATAACAGGGCTGACTGTGTCAGTAACAGGTAAGGCATGCTCATTCCTTGCATCGCTTCGAACTGTACTAAATGGTAACGTTATTTTTTTTAATATTTCAATAAATTTTATATAAATTTTGTTATTTTGTTTATAATCAGTTAGATAGTCTAAGGGAGAGGATGTGAAAAAAATGTAATTACAGTAAATATGACTGTACGAAAACGTATAATATGGTTAATTTCAAGACACAGACGCTTCATGAAATCTATCAGACCACCCACTTTTATCCTGCCTTTTCTTCCGGGTGTCTGCTCTGGTACACAGAGCCAGCGACCGTACTGTCTGCCAGCATTTTCTCTGAAACTACAGTTAGTGCCACTCACATTAAGAACGGGAAACTAATGTCGGATGCACTGCCGATACAGTTTAATGTTGATGCAGACGGAAAAATTCAGAATATATAATCCCTTGAATCGACAACAACCCAGGAGTTTAAGCAATCGTCATCAGGAAAATGAACGGCGCAGGATTGCAGGGCAGCGTAACTTTTGCTCAACCGCGTCCCCTCGCAGAGGATATTGATAAGGTGTGGTTCAATGGCCGACAGACCTGTGATTATGATGAACTCCGCCATCAGACGGTGGGGCTGGGCATTCGATGCTTAAAAAGCACCGTTTACCGAGGCCAATTTTGTGGGCTGCCTCGGTGAACGGTAGAAATTATATTGAGGGGATCGCGCTGCTTAAAAAATCGCTCACCGTCTTCATGCATAAATCGCGCTCTTCCACGTGTGGCATATGGCTTGAGGCTTCAAAAATGACCCACCTCGCGCCAACGATATGGTCCATAAAGGGCTGTACCACTTCCGGTGTGGCTTCATCGTAGCGCCCGGAAATCAGCAACACCGGGATCTGAATTTGCGCGAGGCGGTCGATAATCGTCCATTCTTTCATACTGCCGATGACGTGGAATTCGGTGGGGCCATTCATCGCGTGATAGACCGTTGGATCGGCATCCATAGCATCAAAGGTGCGCCGTACTTCCGGCGGCCAGGGATCAAGCCGACAGACATGGCGTTGATAAAATATTGCGCTTGCCGCCTTATATTCTGCGCTATCCAGTGTACCCGCCGCCTCATGTTCCAGCAGCGTCTTCTGGACATCGGCAGGGAGCTGCGCCCGGAGTTCTGCTGCGCCCTGTAGCCACAGCGCCATTGAGGCCGGAGAGTTGGCGATAATCAGCGCTTTTAAGCCCGTTGGCTGGGTCACGGCATGTTCTGCGCCCAGCATGCCGCCCCACGATTGACCCAGTAGGGCGTAATTATCGGCAATATCAAGATACTGCAGCAGGTTATCCAGCTCGTTGAGGAACAATGTCGGTTGCCAGAAGTCGGCTGGCTGCTGCGGTAGATGAGTTGAGCGGCCGTTACCTAGCTGATCGTAGTGGATCACCGCTCGCCCGCTGAGGGCGATATCACGGAACGCATCGACATAATCGTGCGTACATCCCGGCCCGCCGTGGGCAATCACCAGCGGCGTCAGTCCACTATGGATATCGCCGCAAATACGAAACCAGGTTTGGTATTCCCGAAACGGGGCGTAGCCTTCGCTAATGGTGTACATGAATGATCTTTATCCTGCTAAGTGGACCGGCTTTCAGGGTAAAGGGTCGTAACCTACGCTGAATACTAGCAAAAATGCTAGTTCTTAGCTGTCGAGCAGACGGTAATGCAGGGCGCGTACCACCGCCTGTACGCGATTGCTGGCGCCCAGTTTTCTGGCCGCGGTATTCAGGTGCAACGTCACCGTCGCCACCGAGCGGTGCAGTTTGCGGGCGATCTCTTTGGCGGTAAGCCCTTCAGCAGACCACGTCAGACATTCGCGTTCACGATTGCTTAGCTTCACGTGGAGACAGGTCAGCATGGTGCTGTCGAATAGTGGAAAGGCTGACTCCTGGAACTGGTGGGCAATCAGCATCAGTTGCGCCAGGGTCGCGCTGATTTCCCGTTCCTGACGCTGGCCGGTATGGATGCCGGTGAGAGTAACGAATCCGCCGTTGGGGAGATGCAGGGGAACCGTTGCTCCACAGGGCATATTGTGTTCACGCATATAGTCGGTGACGGCGGTAGCGTGATCGTCCAGCCTGCCGCGCAGCATGCTTCTGTCCGGCCGTTGATAAGACCAGATAAAGGGTGCGCAGCTCTCCAGCGCACAGTGTTGGACCGGATCAACCTGGTAATATCCTCGCTCGCACCATAGCTGGCACATATCCTCCGGTACATTGTACGTTTTCAACAGCGACGGCGTAATCAGCTCTCCCTCCAGCGAACGCGGGACTGGCGTGTAGTCGTAAATAACCGCGTCAAATCCCAGCGTTCTGGTGTGCTGGAAAAGCCCACTGAATGCGTCATCCAGGCTGGTTGCCCGGGTGCTTCCGGGGCGTTCAAACTCCAGTCGCATATAACCCCCTTAACGTTAAACGAGGCCTGAGACGGGCACGATTTGTGCAAAACCGTCAATAGCTCGCTCCAAAGCATGCAATTCCGGTGCCGTTCCGGCGCAGCGCAAAACTAGTATTTTTGCTAACTGTTCAGCTTCCGACGTTGTCGTTAGCGTTAAGGCAACGACACACCAGCAGCATCGACGACGAGGAACACACCATGTGGAGTGAAGTAGCGCCCGATCAGTGCCATAACATTGCTGTGGATGGTTATAACGTCGTGGCTTATCAATTTGGTGACGGCGATGAGACCGTCCTCTGCCTCAACGGCGGACCCGGGCTGCCCAGCGACTATTTGCGTGAGGCTCACTCCTGCCTGAAACAGCACGGCTACCGGGTGATTGCCTTTGATCAACTGGGAACCGGAAAATCGGACCGACCGGATGACGCCAGTCTGTGGACCATGGCGCGCTACGTACGTGAAGTGGAAACCGTCCGCCAGGCGCTGGGGCTCGGTAAGGTGCATCTGCTTGGTCATTCGTGGGGCGGATGGCTGGCGATAGAAGTGGCATTGCACCATCCTGGCGCAATTCGCTCGTTGATTCTTGAAAACACCGTCGCCGATATGCCGCATCTGGTGCAGGAACTGAACCGCCTGCGCGGTGCGCTGGGACCAGAGACCGTCGCCATGATGCAGCGCTATGAAGCGCTGGACTGGCTGGATCACCCGGCCTATCAAGCGGCGATTACCCTGCTTAATTATCGCCACGTCTGCCGCCTTGATGTGTGGCCCGAACCGGTTAAGCGGTCGCTTGAGGACTGGAATATGGGGCCGTACATCACAATGCAGGGGCCGAACGAATTCCTTTATACCGGTAATTTAAAAACGTGGAACCGCAGCGCGGAACTAGCTTCGATCCGCGTGCCGTGCCTGATAGTCAGTGGACAGCATGATGAACTTACACCCGCCTGTGCCCTGAAAATGAAGCAGGGACTGGCGAATGCCGAAATAACAGTTTTTGCCAATAGCAGCCATATGCCGTTTTACGAAGAGCCGCAGGCTTACTACCCGGTGCTGCTCGATTTTCTGGCACGCCAGCGCGATACGGGAGGCTGTTGATGCATCGTTACCGCTTTCTGCTTTTTCGCCCGCTGCAGCTGTTGCCGGTTCTGCTCGGCATTAGCTTGATCACCTTCATGATGGTGCGGGCGATCCCCGGCGATCCGGCGCGCATTCTGCTGGGAGTCCGCAGCACCCCGGCAGCGCTGGCCCGCATCCGCGCGCAGTTTGGTCTCGATGAGCCACTATGGGTACAGTACGGCTTTTTTCTGCGCAACCTGCTGCAAGGAGAACTGGGGAAGTCGATTGTGTATCGCGTGGATACTCTGAAGCTGATTGGTTCGCGTCTTGAGCCAACGCTGTGGCTGGTACTGGGCAGTGTCCTGTTGGCCATTGCCTTGACGGTGCCGCTAGCGGCGATTGCTGCACGCCAGCGTGGACGTCTCGCCGATCGGCTGATTCGTCTTTTTACCACCGCCGGGCTGGGGTTTCCGGCGTTCTGGCTCGGTATCATGCTGATTCTGCTGTTCAGCATTGTGCTTGGCTGGTTCCCGGTTTCCGGCTACGGCAGCGATTTTTTAGACCAGTTACGCCATATGGTTCTGCCGTGCCTGACCGTGGCGCTGGCGCTTTCAGCGGTATTGATTCGTAACCTGCGCGCCAGCCTGCTGATGGAGATGAATAGTGACTATGTCGTGGCGGCACGAGCGCGCGGGCAACGGGAAAGACGCATCTTCTGGCGACATGTGCTGCCCAATTCGCTGGTGCCAACCATCAATCTTCTGGCCGTGAATATCGGTTGGTTAATCGGCAGTACGGTGGTTATCGAAAGCGTGTTTGCCATCCCTGGCCTCGGACAACTACTGGTAAAGGCGATTTTTAGCCGCGACTACATGGTGGTTCAGGGCGTAGTCATGGTCTTTGCCCTTGCCACCGTGGCGGTCAGCCTGCTGGCGGACATTCTGACCGTGGCTCTGGACCCGAGGATAAAGCTATGAAGGTAACGGCGACGTTTTCCCGTCTGCGTCAGCGGATTATTCCGCGCCAGCAGGCGCTATATGCCGGGCTGACCATTGTCGGATTGTGGCTGTTGGTGGCCTGCCTGGCACCATGGATAGCGCCGTTTGATCCGATTGCTCAGGATGTATCCTCCAGCCTGCTGTCGCCGAGCGGCGCGCACCCGTTCGGTACTGACAACTTTGGTCGCGATGTTTTTTCCCGGGTGCTATGGGGCGCACGAGTCGATCTGCAAATTTGCATACTGGGAGTCCTGTTCCCCTTTATGCTTGGCACCACGCTGGGTGCGCTCTCCAGCTATCTTGGCGGCGTCGTGGACGCGCTGGTGATGCGGGTGATTGATATTGTGCTGGCTTTTCCGTTTCTGGTACTGATGTTAGCGATTATTGCCATCCTCGGACCGGGGCTGAGCAGCTTTTATATTGCGATGGCGATAGTGGGCTGGGTTTCCTACGCTCGGCTGGTGCGCGCTCAGGTACTGACGCTGAAACAGCGAGATTTTATTCTGGCGGCCCGCAGCCTGGGCTATGGACACCTGCGCATTTTGTTCCGCCATTTGCTGCCGAACGCATTGACTGGCGCGATCGTTTTTTCGATGTCCGACTGCGTACTGGTACTGCTTAACGGGGCTTCGGTGAGCTATCTCGGGCTCGGCGTGCAGCCACCAACCGCGGAATGGGGCGTGATGGTTGCCGAAGGGCAGAGCTTTATCACCACTGCGTGGTGGATAACGACCTTTCCGGGGATCGCCATTGTGTTGTTGGCAATGGGGTTCAGCCTGCTGGCCGATGGGTTGGGGGATAAGTTAGGGGAGCGCGTATGAGTTTGTTGAAGGTGAATCACCTGACAGTCACGTATGGTGAAGATATCGCGCTGGTAGATAACGTCTCATTAAGTCTGGAAGCCGGTGAGATGCTCGGGCTGGTCGGTGAGAGCGGGTCGGGAAAAACCGTAACCTGCCGGGCGCTGATGCGCCTGTTGCCGGGGGCTGGACTGCGGATTACTGGCGGCGAAGTTCTGCTGGGAGGGCGCGATATTTTGTCCCTCAGTGAAGGGCAAATGTCGGCGGTGCGCGGACGGGAAATCGGCATGATTTTCCAGAACCCCTCCAGCCATTTGAATCCAGTGATGACTATAGGGGAACAGATCGCAGAAAGTCGCCGCCTTCATTTCGGCGCTAACCGTCGTCAGGCACGAGAGGATGCGCTGGCGCTGCTGCGACAAGTGGGGATCCCTGACCCGCAGAATCGGCTCAATAACTATCCACATGAATTTTCCGGTGGCATGCGTCAGCGGGCGATGATTGCCGTCGCCCTCGCACCGGAGCCCACGCTGTTGATTGCCGATGAACCGACGACCGCGCTGGACGTGACCGTGCAGATGCAGATTTTACGCCTGCTGAGTGACCTGCGCGCTGAGCTGGGGCTGGCGGTCATTATGATCACTCACGATCTCGGCGTGGTGGCGCAAACCTGTGACCGGATTGCGGTGATGTACGGCGGTCGGCTGTGTGAGGTGGGCGACAAGCGAGAAGTGCTGGCCAGCCCGCTGCACCCCTACACTCGCGGACTTATTGATTGCCAGCCGATCAGCGAAGGTGGGCTGGGGAGGTTGACGACCATCGACGGCCAGCCGCCAGTTGCCGACCATTTTCCATCGGGCTGCCGTTTTCATCCGCGCTGTCGATGCGCCGATGAGGCCTGCCTCCACCAGCCGTTGCTTCGCTACAGGCAGGATAGCCGCAGCCATGCGGCAGCCTGCCATCACACATTGCCGACACCTATCCGGCGGGAGAGATAATGGCTTACCCTAACTGGCCGCTGCTTGAGGCCGATAACCTTTCCGTCACCTTTCCGGTTTCCGGCGGGTTTTGGCGAGAGAAAAAAGTGGTGCATGCGGTTAACCAGGTCACGGTGCGCATTTATCCCGGCGAGACGCTGGGCCTGGTCGGCGAGTCCGGCAGCGGTAAAAGTACCCTTGGACGGGCGCTGTTGCAGCTCGAACGGGTTGCGGCAGGAGAGGTGCGGTTCGATGGTCAGCGTATTACACATGGCTTAACCAGCGACATCGTCCGCCTGCGCCAGCAAAGCGCGATGATTTTCCAGGATCCTTTTGCGTCATTAAACCCGCGACAGACCGTGGGAGAAAGTATTGCGGAGGTACTGCGCGTTCATCAGAAGATACCACGCGCGCAAATTGCTCAGCGGGTAGCGGAACTGCTCACCCAGGTTGGCCTGCGTACGCAGCAGGCCAGCGCGAAACCGTCTCAGCTTAGCGGCGGTCAGTGTCAGCGCGCCGGTATTGCCAGAGCGCTGGCTATCGAACCGCGGCTGATTGTGGCGGATGAATGTGTCGCGGCGTTGGACGTCTCTATTCAGGGACAGATCGTGAATTTATTGATGGATCTGCGGGAGAAAATGGGGCTGGCAATTCTGTTTATTGCTCACGACCTGGCGATTGTGCGTCGGCTTTGTGATCGCGTCGCGGTGATGTATCTCGGGCGGATCGTGGAGGAGGGGCCTACGGAAACGGTCTTTACACGGCCCCTGCATCCCTATACTGCCGCGCTGGTATCCGCGATCCCGGAAATTGACCCGGATAAACCGCTGCCAAAAAATTTGCTGGGGGGCGAGCCGCCCAGCCCCGTCGCTGTTCCATCAGGTTGTGCATTTCATCCGCGCTGCCCTCATGCGCAGGTGCAGTGCCGCACCGGCGAACCACCACCAACCCGGCAGATTGCCGACCACGCTTATGCCTGCGTATTGAACCACGAAGGCGATGAGACCGTTTTATCCTTTGACAGGGGGATCTATTGATGAAGCACAGGCATGTTAAGTTACTGGCGGCAAGCGTTTTTCTGGCGCTCAGCGTGGTGAGCGAAATAGCACAGGCGGCAGGGGTATTGACCATTGGCCGGCGAGAGGACAGCACCACTTTTGACCCGATAAAATCGGCGCAAAATGCCGACAACTGGGTTTTTTCGAACGTCTTCGACCCGCTGGTGCGGGTGGATAAAACCGGGACTAAGCTGGAGCCTGGCGTGGCAGAAAGCTGGACGATTTCCCCGGACGGCAAGGTCTACACCTTTAAAATTCGCGATACCAAATTCTCTGACGGCACACCTCTGACCGCCAGCGATGCGGCGTTTAGCCTGATGCGTATCCGTGATGATAAAGGTTCGCTGTGGCGCGATTCCTACAGCATTATCGACAAAGCTGAGGCCACGGACCCGCGCACCCTGGTGGTCACGCTGAAATCGCCCTCAGCGCCATTCTTATCTCAGCTGGCGCTGCCGAACGCCTCGGTAGTTTCACAGCAGGCGATGAAGGCGGAAGGTGAAGAGGCCTTTGCCGAAAAACCGGTAGGTTCCGGCGCGTTCAGCGTTAAAGAGTGGCTGCGTGGCGAAAAAATCGTGCTGGTTAAGAATCCGAATTTCTGGCAGGCGAAGAACGTCAGCCTGGATGGCGTGGAGTGGTTAACCATTCCGGATGATAATACCCGAATGCTGAAAGTGCAGGCCGGTGAGCTTGACGCCGCGCTGACCGTGCCCTTCTCACGCATTGCATCGTTACAGAAAGACGCCAATCTAAAGGTTGAACTGGATCCTTCCACTCGTGAAGACCATCTGTTGATTAACCATTCGCACGGTGCGCTGGGCAAGGTGGAAGTGCGTCAGGCGCTGGACTTTGCGATTGATAAAGACGCGATCGTGAAGACCGTGACTTTTGGCTATGGTCAGGTGGCGAACTCCTATATCCCCGCCGGGGCGCTATACCACTACGCGGACAATCTTCGCAGGCCATACGATCCGCAAAAGGCCAAAGAGATACTGAAAGCGGCGGGGGCGGCCGATCTGAAGCTGAACTATGTGGTTAACGCCGGAGATGAAGTGGATGAGCAAATCGCGATTTTGCTCCAGCAACAGCTGGCAAAAGTTGGGGTGACGGTGAATTTACAAAAAGTCGACCCGAGCCAGAGCTGGGATATGCTGGTAGCCGGGGATTACGATATTTCGGTGATGTACTGGACGAACGATATTCTTGACCCTGACCAGAAAACCACCTTTGTGCTTGGTCATGACGCCAATATGAACTATATGACGCGCTATCATAACGAGCAGGTTAAAGCGCTCGTGGCTTCGGCGCGCATCGAAATGTACAGTGAAAAGCGTGAGCAGATGTATATCGACCTGCAAAAAATGGCCAAAGCCGACGTGAACTGGGTTGATCTGTATTACAGCCCATACCGCAACGTCAGCCGCAAGAATATCGACGGTTTTTACCAAAATCCCCTGGGGCGATTCTTCCTGGAAGATACCGTCAAAAACTAATGCCTCTTTGCGCCGGTTGATATCGACCACCGGCGCTTTTTTTAATCTTTTCGGACAACTTGCTTCCTTGTGAAACCCTCGACGCGCTTACTCCTACAGCGTACATCAGTTCCTCATGCATGTCCGCAGCCCGGCCAGGATGCAGGTTGCGATACGAAAACAGTCATACAAAACCCTGCTACGGCAGGGTTTTGTGTTTTTGAAAACAAATTCCTGAAAGAGGCTAGAAAGTGTGATCTGAATCAAAATGCCGATCCTTAAACTTAAGGAATATTAAGGAACTGTAAATATTTTTTATAAGTGATGGTTTTTATGGCGTTAAAAGATCTTTTTGTGCGTACCGAACCTCGCAGACGGCATTATGGTGTTGCACTGTTTATTGGGCTTATTTCTGGTGTAGTTTCTGCATTTGTAAAATGGGGGGCTGAAGTACCGCTACCACCGCGTAGCCCTGTCGACATGTTTACCAGTGCCTGTGGGCCAGAGTCATTAATTCGAGCTGTCGGACAAATTGATTGTTCCAGAAACTTCCTTAACCCTCCTTATATTTTCCTGCGTGATTGGTTAGGGGTGGCCGATCCAAATGCGGCTGTCTATACCTTCGCCGGACATGTGTTTAACTGGGTAGGCGTAACACATATCATATTTTCGATCGTGTTCGCGGTTGGGTATTGTGTAGTTGCTGAGGTGTTTCCAAAAATTAAGCTGTGGCAGGGTTTGCTTGCAGGTGCACTCGCACAACTGTTTGTTCATATGATTTCGTTCCCACTTATGGGCCTAACCCCACCGTTGTTCGACCTTCCATGGTACGAAAACGTTTCTGAAATATTTGGTCACCTGGTGTGGTTCTGGTCTATTGAGATAATTCGCCGGGATCTCAGAAACAGAATTACGCGCCAACCAGATGCTGAAGTTTCTCTGAATTCAGCATTCAGATAATCCAAGCTGCGAAGTCAGAAACCCGCATAAAATGCGGGTTTTTATTCCTCGGATCCGTTGTTCTTGGATAGTAAAGTTCGTTTCGAACGCACCAATACTCCAGGCATAGGCAGTCGGAAACAATATTACCTCTGGAACGACAGTGGGCAATCGCCAACATTGTGTATAGCAAGCCGCTGGGTAACAACAGGGCTGCTGATGGCTGGGTTTACCGAGGGCGCGGACTAATTCAAATAACCGGGCTTTATAATTACCGGGATTGCGGCAAGGCTGAAGGTTGATCTGGTGGCACAGCCAGAATTACTGGAGCAGTTCTCCTGCGCAGTCCGCACTCCGAATGCCAAACGCGCACCGGTGATCAGCGGCGATGATGCGACAGGAATCAAAGGGCACTGGCCACTGCGAGAGTGTGGTTGTGTAATCAGGTCAGTGTCCTTGCGTAGAGACGCTCTGCGCTGCACCAGGATGACGTAGGCCTTTATGTTGGAAGACGGCATTACGTAAGCAGGGATAGTTCATGTTAACTACCCCTCTTATGCAGAATTGGGTAAAAGTTAATACTTTTTTTAAAGGTATTTTTATATTTTCTCGTTTCTCGCATGTATGAAACTAGTGAACTCACTGCAACTAAAAGAAGAACTACAGCTAACGCTATCATCAGTATGGTTGTCATGTGAGTTAATCCTCTTAACGGTCATGGATATTATGGTTCGCGTAAGGTGTAGTGTGCGAGTTGCGTGAGAAAATTCCTAACTTTAATTTTTCTTAATTTGATATCTGATATGAAACTTTTTTGTTGGTTTTATAATGATTCAATATGCAATGATTAATTATTGTCTACCAAGCTGTACAGTTTTCCGAAAATAGTGTTTTACTGGTTACATTGGATTGACTGTGCACATATCGCATAGCTAATGTAGATGTGTGGTGAATCCCCCTGTGCGGTGGGGCGACCAGTCGGGTTTTGTCTTGAGCACACACGCAGGTCTGTTGGCTGGGGCAGACTTACCGGGAGGCACCCGGCACCACACTGCCACCAAGCATATTTAATATTTCATAGTGGGTTTACTTTTGCGGTTGCCCTTCTATGTTTAAAGAACGTAACGGCAAAAGTGAATGCTTCCTGGTAAATCGGTAGCTCGGACAATCAGGTACGGCTTCGTTTCGTTACTACTTAGAATGCCTACTTTCTGCCCGCTTCTCTGAGCGGGCTTTTTTATGTCTAACCAGTTCACATAAAACATCAAAACAATGATTATGTCTTTACCCTCAGCTGAGAGTCACTCCTGGCAATGAGAGGAGGGTTGAAGGATGCTTTATGTCGAAATCTCTGGCCATCGCAACGTATGGCATTGAAACGATGTGATCGAGATGCTAGGTTTTCTCTGTGGTGAATCCCCCTAGCGGAGGGGCGTAAACAGTTAGAAGTGAATCCTCGGCGCGAGTAGCGGTGACTGACCAACGACTCACCGGGAAGCACCCGGCACTACACATACTGCATAACCCCCTAAAGGCCTTCCATTACGGTAGGCCTTTTTTCTTCTGGGGGGCAGGACTTCAACGTTCAGTCCGTAGGCCTATAACTATCTGTGTTCATCAGGCCACACTGCCTGGTGGGATCACTTTTCGAATCTATACGGGGGCCGCAGTGGATGCTTTAACAGAGATTATGATGACGTAAAGCCTAAGCGGTGGGGAGTTTGTCTTGAGTGAAAATCTTATTGCAGTGGGGGCACATCAGCGCAGAACCTTTCTGGACTCTGGTGTAACTATGTTCTGACTGGTTGATGCAGTAAGGGCAGGTACATTTGATGAGGTAGTTGCGATTGTTTTTTGAGTTTTTGCGTTGTTGCATACGATATTTCCTGATGAATGGTCCGCAACCATACACTATCCCCTGGTACATAGCTCGCGTTGAATTCCCCAACCACCTCATCAAAGTAGTTTTTTCAGGTACCTGCAATCACCATTGGTGAGTATTCCACCTGCCGGTCCTGATCCTTAGCAAACACATAGCGCCCCGTTAACCCGGAGGTGAATCTATGGAAAAGCGTGCAGATTGTGGTGTTTAAAGCTCCGGTGTAATAAAAAAAACCGTGGAGTAAATCCGACAAATAGACGGATCAGCTAATGTCGGATTCTAATCATGTTTTGAAGCGTTTTTCTACTGGTTCTTAGAAAAATGAAAGGTTAGATGCTATGGGAAGCGGCTCATCCATGAGCTCATGGGTAGAACACTGGGCTTTGTCATGGCTGAGCAAAGTCAATAGTCAGTATAGAATGTGTCTCTTATTTAACAAGCTCTGCGGGTGCATGCTTTATGGGGCGTACGTCTGTAACTTTCATATATTTCTGCCATTTCAAGATTCACTTTTTAGTTAAAACCTTAGGAAATTTAGAGGATAAGCGCAAAAATTGTCAACTGAACCTCCTCATGAAAGAATTGTTTTCACTTTAAAAAATATATTGTTTGCAATTTTGATTTTTTAGTTCATTATGCATGCACATGGACTTTTTATAAAATGAGCGGTTAATTATGATTGAGTGCAAACTTCCACAGCTTCCCGAATATTATCGATATGGCGTTGAAGAAATCAACAAATTGCCTGGGGATGGGGATGTTTTTCCTCCTGCGGGGAGTGTAATAAAGGCTGTGAGTTTAAATAAAGGTGTGTTTGTTTGTGTTCCGGTACAGCGTTATATCCATGGGTTAAATGTTTGGGTTACAGTTGAATCTTCTTCTTAATGCTTTTCTTTTTTGATGATAATAAATGTTTATTATTCTGACGCATGTTAATAATGCTAGCATTCTGAAGTTGAAGAGTAAATAAAATAACCGGTCATGAGATTTTTGTAGGATGCTGTTAAGTTGCAGTGAATTTTAGCTCTCGTTGGACTTGCTTTATTTGAGTGGTAAATGAATTTGAGCTTGGTGGTTATTATTAATTATTTGATTTGAAATTAACAGTATTACAACGTTTTTTAAAAGCAGTATAAGGTTTATGCTGTTGGTGAAAAATATTGCTTATAATAATTCAGAATCATATCTTCTCTTAAATAGTATGTGGCCTGTACTTATTGTAAGGATATCTTGCCTCCTACGGTGTATTGATGTGGACAACTGCAGATTTTTGCTTTCTGTCAGCCATGTTCCTTGATATCGCAGGGAGGTTTTATGGATGATCACCAATAGCTCTAATATGAGTCGCTTTGTAGTTAAAGTCAGAGTGACATTACTCTACCTGGCTTATGACTCTGTTTCCCTAAAGTTTGACGATAAAAGGCCCTGTTAATACAGGGCATTTCTGTATGTATTATTTATCAAAGAGGTAAGGCATGTCAGAGATCTCCACACCCAAGCAAATCTGATCTCCTCTCCTCTCTGAAAACAGTGCCAGGCTAAACTGAACTCTCCGGTCTTTCTTCCATCTCACAGAGAGGCACATCGCCATGAAAAAGACCCGCTATACCGAAGAACAGATAGCATTTGCGCTGAAACAGGCCGAAACCGGCACCCGCGTCGGGGAAGTCTGCCGAAAGATGGGTATTTCTGAGGCCACTTTTTACATCTATGGACTACCTCCGTTTTGCAGGTACTGAATCTGGTTTTGGGTTGTTGCTTACATCTATCCGGCATCAGGAAAATCTGTGCCCAAATGGGTAATTCGCACACCATCGCCTCAACAACTGGACGGCCTCTGAGGCCAGTATAAAAATCAGGTTCCGATTGTGCAGGTGCAACCTGTCACCATTTCTCAGTACGCTGCAACTTTTTCTGGCAGGGGATTAATTTCACACTACCTGATACTCGGTCTCATTTCTCTGCATCGATCAGATTATTCGCGCGTTTTTGTTAGCGACCGCCACGGTCGTTTTATTAAATCCGCGCCGTTCCTTTAACTGGTTAACCCACTGATTCATATGGGCATCATTGTTATTCGTGGCAACCCTGACGACAGCGCGGGCACCATGAATAAAAAGTGTCCGCAAATGCTTGTCGCCTTTTTTCGTCATATTCATCAGCACCTGTCTGTCGCCACTCGAATGCCGGCGTGGAACCAGACCCAGCCATGCAGCAAAGTGGCGGCCATTCTTAAATTCAGTTCCTTTGCCAGTAGCAGCAACAACGGCCGTGGCCGTTTCAGGGCCAATGCCTTTAACTCTGGCGATACGCTGACAGGCTTCTGATTGCCTGAATACTGTTTCAATTTCCTTATCAAAAAAATGGATCCGACGCTCGGGATCGTTAAAGAGATCATAGAGCTCGGCAATTGTTCTGCGCATACGGGAACTTAGACCGTTTTCTGCATCTTCAGGGATAAGAGAAATAGCCCGGCGAGCTCTGGAGACAGCACTGCCGATGGGATCCCCCGGTCAAGTAACAGCCCTCTTATTTGCCAGACTGTAGCAGTGCGGTGATTGACAATACGCTGCCTTGCCCGGTGTAAAGCCTGGATATCCTGCTGTTCGGGGCTTTTTGGCGGCACGAACTGCATTGTCGGTTGCATCAGAGCCACTGCGATGGCCTGTGCATCATTACCATCATTTTTTTGCCCGCGGACAAAGGGTTTTACATACTGAGGACTGATGACCTTTACTTTGTGCCCCAGTTTCTCAAACTCACGCTGCCAGTAAAATGCCCCGGTGGACGCTTCGATCCCAGTCAGACATGCAGGAATATTTGCCAGCGTCTGGAGCAATTCTTTTCGGCCAGTTCGTTTCGTATAAACCGGTTTGCCGGCCTGGTTTAACCCGCAGAGCTGAAAAACATTTATAGCCAGATCAATACCCAGAAATACGATATTCATGGTGATTCTCCTGGTGAGCACATTTCGTACAGTTAACCGCAGCAGGAGGAGGTGTCCATCCCCTTACATGGCGCAAGAAATACGGCGGGATTTCTCCTTCGGAGCTGAAACACATGCGGCTGCTTGAGAAAGAGAATCTCAGGTTGAACAAGCTGGTTGCCGATCTGAGCCTCGACAAGGCCATGTTGCAGGATGTGCTGGCAAAAAAGAACTGACGCTGGCGCGTCTGCGCGAATGGGTCCGGGACCTGCAGGCACGCTACGGAGCCAGTGAGAGGCCGGTCTGTTTTGCGCTACGGATCAGCCGCAGCTCTTTCCGCTACCGTTCTGGAGCAGCAGACGACTGTGCGCTGGGCCTTCGTATCAGGGAGATCGAGGCCTGGCGCATACACTATAACCAGAGGCGTCCCCATTCTGCACCGGGCTGGATGACGCCATCCGAATTCGCTGAGAAGTCTGCCGGTTGGCAGAATATGCAGCCAACATGAAGCCGGTTATTCCTGATTACGACTGGATCATATTCGGGGTCAGGGCTAAAAGCCGACATTAATAACTGACTGTTGTATCTAATACCGGGGGCAGGTCAATAAAAAAGAGTATTAATTCCTTGAGTATTAGTCATATTTTTTCGCCGGAGACGGGATGTATCACATGCAGCTTTGGCGTTCTTACTATCCTTACTCCTGGACTCTCTCCAGGAGTAATATTAAATACTGTCGTATCAGCTACTTTACAATTCAAAACGAGCGGGAAGAAAAAATATCTTGTGGTGTCAAATAGGCAACCAATGAAAAAACCCGTTCCTGAAAAACACCGGGCTATATCATTGTTCAGGAATAGGTTGCTATCAGATGATCGCTGAAACGACGGATTTCATTTTCCACATCCGGCGATTTGACCACATCATTTGTGATGAAAGTGGGTAGTGGCGTCATACCCAGGAACTGATTGGCCTTATGGAGATGCAGGTATAATCCGTCCACGCCAACGCCCTCAAAGAACTGCTCAGGATCGTTAAAAGCTTCCAGCGGGGCATTCCAGGTCAGGGAAAGCATGTACTTTTTGTTCTGAAGAAGCCCACCCGAACCGTATTTTTTTAAGGCATCGGAACGCGTACGGCCATCACTTTCATACAGAGAACCATGACCTTCGGTAAAGACTTCATCGATCCATTTTTTTACCGTCCACGGCTCGCCCATCCACCATCCTGGCATCTGATATATCAGAACATCACTATTAAGAATCTTGGTGATTTCGTTCTGCGGGTCATAATCGCTGTCAGCCTTCGTAACGGATACATTATGTCCGAGTTGGCTGAACACCTCATTTGCGGTGTTGACATAAAGTTCGTTTAGCTCACCTCTGGCAAAGTTAAAACTTTTAGCACCATTAATAATAAGAATGTTACTCATATAATTACTGCCTTTTCTTCATGTTTGAACCTGTACTAATAGAACAGTCAATGTTGTTTAAAATCAGATAAGAATTAGTCCGCTGATGTCGCTGGTTGCAGGTAGACGTCTCGACCTGCTGCCAGCCCAGTTAAGGCGCCGGCTACCGTAATTACAGCAGTCATCAGCAGGGGAACGGTCCAGCCACCGTACCAGTCATGAACCTTACCCAGCAAAAGGGGACCCATTGCAGCCATAAGATAGCCTACGCACTGCGCCATGCCGGACAGTGCTGCAGCATCACCTGCATTTGTTGTGCGTAACCCGACAAAGGTTAGGCCCAGCATCATGCTGGCACCGCAGCCGAATCCCAGAAGGGCAGCCCACAACATCGACAGGCCCGGCGCGTACAGTATTCCTATAAGAGAAATTCCCGAAAGCAAACTGACAACAACAGCCGCCATTTTCTGGTCCTTCAGACGACGCAGTGTAGCCGCCAGCATTAGTCCAGGAATTGCGGTAGTGAACTGCAGTATCCCGTGTACAGCTCCGGCTTTTTCAGGTGAAATCCCATTATCCGTAAGAATGGCTGGAAGCCAGCCCACTGCAACATAAAATGGCATTGCATTCAGCCCCATAAACAGCGTGACCTGCCATGCCAGAGGAGATGTCCATACGGAGACACTGGTGTTGTGATTAGGACCTGAGAGTTTGTGTTTATCGTGATTGCTTAGTTGTGGGAACCAAAAAACCAGGGCAAGCACAGGCGCTATCACTAACAGAGCAAGCGCACTGTCCCAGCCCCATTGCCGGGACAATGGAATGATAATGGCGGAGCCAACGGCACCTGCAGCTCCCATTGTGATGGAATATGCGCCCGTCAATGATGCGACGTTTCCGGAAAAGTCACGCTTGATAAGGCCTGGCAACAGGACATTCCCCAGCGCAATACCGGTACCTATGAGTATCGTTCCGATGAATAGCGCCCACACACTGCCTGCTGAACGTAGCAGAATACCTGCAGTAATCACTATCAGTGCGCCGAACAGTGTACGTTCCAGACCAAATTTCCGGGCAATAATCGCACTCACCGGAGAAAAAACAGCAAAGGCAAATAACGGTAATGAGTTAAGCCATCCTACGGACGTTATACTCAGTTGAAAGTGATCCTGAATGAGCTTTAAAACCGGTGCTATCGAAGTAAAGGGAACTCGCAGGTTAACGGCGATGAAAAGAATTCCCGTCACAAGGGCCGCTGTGCGCCACTTGTTTGTGATATATGACATTTTTCTGACTTTCTCTGAAAAAAGAGAGACTTTAAGATACAGATCGTTTACAAGATATAGATAACCAGACAACATATTTCTAAAATATGCCAAAACATAAAAAAGTAGTTTCGTCACCCGATGAATTTGACGCTGACATGTTTCTGCAGCCAGCGGTTGCCCTTTACGCCGCACCGGTGCAAGAGTACTCCGGTATAACGCCACATGCGCACCGGAAAGGGCAGCTTATCCTGTCCTTACACGGTGCTGTGAGTTGTGAAGTTCAAAATGCTCTGTGGCTTGTCCCTCCCCGACATGCCGTCTGGATACCCGGAAATACGCCTCACCGTTGTCGTGTAACAAATAATGCCCGAACCTGTTTTCTGTTTATAGAACCCGGGGCGGCTGTCATGCCCGAAACATGTTGTACTATTGCCGTTACGTCTCTTGTTCGGGAACTTATTCTTTATCTTGCCGAGCAGGAACCCTCTTATTCCGCTGGTAGTAAGACGGCCAGACTGGCTGCTGTGCTCCTGGAACAAGTGCCAGACGCACCGGTTGACTCTCTCCACCTGGCCATATCTGACCATCCTAAAATTAGGCAAATGGCTGAGACACTTTTCGCGGTTCCGGGGGACAGGACGACGTTACAGCAGTGGGCTTCCCGCCTTGCAACCAGTGAACGGTCGTTGGCCAGAATGATGCAATCAGAGACGGGAATGAGCTTCGGACGCTGGCGGCAACAGTTACATTTGATGATTGCCCTGAATGAGTTGGCTGAAGGAAAATCAGTGCAGAACGTCGCTGGTACTCTGGGCTATGACTCTGTGAGTGCCTTCATCACCATGTTCAGGAAAGCGTTGGGTAAATCGCCTACACAGTATTTTGCCTCGCTAAGTTAAGTTTTACCGACAGGCTTACCTTTGAAGATTACGAAATAATTCTGATAAATGAGAGTTGCTCGAAGCTTAATCCATAAGCAGTGAAATTATTCCGGATACCCGCTTTACGCACTGAGACATTCGACAAGCTTTTATGGCTTCAGTAAGGGTGACTTTCGCGCCTCCAGTGCCAGCAAGGTTTCGCTTCGTCTTACCGGGTTTTGGTCCTCCAACCGTGGTAAATGAACCTTACCCATTTAAACGCCTGAGCCCGAATAGCTGACTGATGCGATTTCCTTTATATCGCGGGCCCTGGTAATAAGGACTGGAGCAGTACGGTGAGTTAGCCGTCTTCGCAGTCCATTCCATGAAAGTATGTCGGGCAAACCTAATGACGGACAGTATCGCTGCGAGCCAGTTTGAGCTGTTGCTGGCTGGGCCAGAGAATGATTAGCTCGCAGAACTGTGAACAGTCCCAGTGGGAGAACCATCCAGGGGCAGGGGTAATACTGCTTATAACCTGATAATTAGTTTGCTTCAGGGTATTTTCCCCTGGATTTTGTTTCTGGCCTGATACCAGGCCTCAAAAGCAACAGGTGTCATCGGCCTGGCATAAAAATACCCCTGAACCTCATCGCAACCCAAGTCTCGTAAAATCTGAACTGTTGTGGCATCCTCTACGCCTTCGGCCAGAACGATGTAATTAAGCTGTTTGAGAAGTCTGATGACGTTTTGAACAATAATGCGGCTGGATGTTTCGTTGGCAATATTACCCACAATTGACCTGTCGAGTTTAATGATGTCCAGTGGAATTTTATGCAGGTAATTAATGTTGCTATATCCGGAACCAAAATCATCCAGCGAAATTGTAAATCCGCGTTTTTTGAGCATGTGGAGTCCGTTAAGCGCAGCCGGGCTTTCAAGCATTCTTTCTGTCTCCAGGCACTCCACCCCCAGCATTGCTGTGTCAAGACAAGCATCCAGCAATTTCTGTTCAAGCTCTTTTGAAAAATCGGGGCGGGAAAAATCACTCGCGGCCAGATTAATCGACACTGGGATAAAAAGCTCCAAATCCCGCCAGGCTCTCAGTTGCACGATTGCGTGATCGATAACCCAAGCCGTGAGTTCACGCATCAGGCTGGTCTTTTCCACCAGAGGAATAAATTCCGCAGGCAGTACTTCGCCGTTTTTAGGATGCTTCCATCTTACTAGTGCTTCAGCCCCCGTCACGAGCCCCGTTGCCAGTGAGATTTTTGGCTGATAGACCAGATATAACCCCAGGTTTCCCTGCAGCGTTTGTCTGAGTTCGGTCAGAAGGCTGAAATCTCTCTGCTTGCGCCTATCCAGCTCGTCATTATAGTTAGCAACAGAGAGCCCCTGACTTATCGCTTCATGCAATGCGCTTACTGCACGGCGCAGAATTTCATTCGGTGTCAGGGTATTGTCGCAAAGTCCGGAGTCACCCATGTGAATATTCAAATCCAGGGGAACTTCCGGGTTCATTCTGGCCTGGATTCCCTGAAGTCTTTGCGCGATATCTTCCAGTGACAAAGTCATTGGTAATGCTGTTAAAAAGGCGAATCGTCCGACCGCCACGGCGTAAAGTTTGCTCGCCAGAGGCAAACGTGCCTGCAGCTCAACGGTCATGTCACGAAGTAAATTTTCTACGGCAATCATCCCCAGGGAGCGGGCTATCTCATAGGCAAATGGCATATCAATGCAGTCAATTATGACAAGCCTGAAGTTTTCAGCCGCCGAAACCTCTATGTCCTTAAGCAGTCGCTGA
>Ga0209371_1001079_pt1 | contig 20371 bp, 18 predicted proteins | sample AgamicAtAmrz_FD_187165 | JGI IMG/M metagenome (GOLD analysis project Ga0209371, IMG submission 187165) | Agave microbial communities from Guanajuato, Mexico - At.Am.rz (SPAdes) (version 2) | ecosystem: Host-associated > Plants > Roots > Rhizosphere | place: Guanajato, Mexico | collected 2012-06-07
TCCTTGACGATTCCCAGGCGAATGCCAGTGGGATGTACTTTCTGACCCATCTGATCGACTCCGTTACTTGTCCGCAACCTTGACAGTGATATGGCAAGACCGCTTGACGATGCGATCAGCGCGGCCTTTGGCACGCGGCATGATGCGCTTCAGCGAACGCCCTTCGTTGACGAAAACGGTGCTGACCTTCAGGTCATCAACGTCGGCGCCTTCGTTGTGCTCGGCGTTGGCCACGGCCGACTCCAGCACTTTCTTCATGATTTCCGCGGCTTTCTTACTGCTGAAAGCCAGCAGGTTGAGCGCTTCGCCCACCTTCTTCCCGCGGATCTGGTCGGCGACCAAGCGGGCTTTCTGGGCGGAGATGCGAGCGCCCGACAACTTAGCGGCTACTTCCATTTCCTTACCCCTTAACGCTTGGCTTTCTTGTCAGCCACGTGCCCACGATAAGTGCGGGTACCGGCGAACTCGCCCAGTTTGTGGCCGACCATGTCTTCGTTCACGAGAACGGGGACGTGTTGACGACCGTTATGCACGGCGATGGTCAGACCGACCATCTGCGGCAGAATCATCGAGCGACGCGACCAGGTTTTAACCGGCTTGCGATCGTTCTTTTCTGCTGCCACTTCGACCTTCTTCAGTAGGTGAAGATCGATAAAAGGACCTTTTTTCAGAGAACGTGGCACTGTCGTATCCCTCTAGTTACTTGCGACGACGGACGATCATGTTGTCGGTGCGTTTGTTACCACGAGTCTTCGCGCCCTTAGTCGGGAAGCCCCATGGAGACACCGGATGACGACCACCAGAGGTACGACCTTCACCACCACCGTGTGGGTGGTCGACCGGGTTCATGGCAACACCACGAACGGTCGGGCGAACGCCACGCCAGCGCTTGGCACCAGCTTTACCCAGCGAACGCAGGCTGTGCTCGGAGTTCGAGACTTCGCCCAGGGTCGCGCGGCATTCGGCCAGCACTTTACGCATTTCACCGCTGCGCAGACGCAGGGTGACATAGACACCTTCACGAGCGATCAGCTGAGCCGAAGCACCAGCGGAACGAGCGATCTGAGCACCTTTGCCCGGCTTCAGCTCGATACCGTGAACGGTCGAACCTACCGGAATGTTACGCAGCGGCAGGCTGTTGCCGGCCTTGATCGGCGCCATCGAACCTGCAACCAGCTGATCGCCGGCGCTCACACCCTTCGGTGCGATGATGTAACGACGCTCACCGTCGGCGTATTTCAGCAGAGCGATGTGCGCGGTACGGTTCGGGTCATATTCAACGCGCTCGACAGTGGCAGGAATGCCATCTTTGTCGTTGCGACGAAAATCGACCAGACGGTAATGCTGCTTGTGACCACCACCGATGTGACGGGTGGTGATACGGCCGTTGTTGTTACGACCGCCAGACTTCGACTTCTTCTCGAGCAGTGGAGCATGAGGAGCGCCTTTGTGCAGCTCCTGATTGACCACCTTGACCACAAAACGGCGGCCCGCGGAAGTCGGTTTGCATTTAACGATTGCCATGATGCACCCCTTCCTTACTCAGCACTGCTGGTGGCGAAATCGAGATCCTGGCCTGGCTGAAGGGAGATGATCGCCTTCTTCCAGTCGTTACGCTTGCCCAGACCGCGAGCGGTGCGCTTGCTCTTGCCCAGAACGTTCTGGGTAGTGACATGCTGAACCTTCACGCTGAACAGGCTTTCGACGGCCTTCTTGATTTCCAGCTTGGTTGCGTCAGTCGCAACTTTGAAAACGAACTGGCTTTTCTTGTCTGCCAGAGTCGTGGCCTTCTCGGAGATGTGCGGGCCAAGCAGCACTTTGAATACGCGTTCCTGGTTCATCCCAGCAGCTCCTCGAATTTCTTCACGGCAGAAACGGTAACCAGTACCTTTTCATACGCGATCAGACTGACCGGATCGGAACCCTGCACGTCACGAACGTCGACGTGTGGCAGGTTGCGAGCAGCCAGGTACAGATTTTGATCTACAGCGTCGGAGACGATCAGAACGTCGCTCAGACCCAGACCATTCAGCTTGCCCAGCAGCTCTTTGGTTTTCGGAGCTTCGACAGCGAAGTCTTCTACCACTACCAGACGGTCGCTACGGACCAGCTCAGCAAGAATCGAACGGATCGCAGCGCGATACATCTTCTTGTTCAGCTTCTGATCATGGTTCTGCGGACGTGCTGCGAAGGTCACACCACCGCCACGCCAGATCGGACCACGGGAAGTACCGGCACGCGCACGGCCAGTACCCTTCTGACGCCACGGGCGCTTACCGCCACCGGAAACGTCGGAACGAGTCTTCTGCTGCTTGCTGCCCTGACGGCCGCCAGCCATGTAGGCGACGACAGCTTGGTGAACCAGGGTCTCGTTGTAGTCGCCACCGAAAGTCGCATCGGAGACTTCGATCGCTTGAGCGCCATTTACATTTAATTGCATGTCAGCTTCCCCTTAACCGCGAGCCTTGGCAGCCGGACGCACAACCAGGTTGCCGCCAGTAGCGCCAGGAACGGCACCCTTGACCAGCAGCAGGTTGCGTTCAGCATCCACGCGCACTACTTCCAGGGACTGCACAGTCACGCGCTCAGCACCCATGTGACCGGACATTTTCTTGCCCTTGAATACACGGCCCGGCGTCTGGCACTGGCCAATCGAACCCGGAACGCGGTGGGACACGGAGTTACCGTGGGTATTGTCTTGGCCGCGGAAGTTCCAACGCTTGATGGTACCGGCGAAGCCTTTACCTTTGGACTGACCGGTCACGTCGACCAGTTGACCAGCTTGGAAGATTTCAGCGTTGATCAGATCGCCAGCCTGGTAGTCGCCTTCTTCAAGACGGAATTCCAGAACGGTACGACCTGCCGCGACGTTCGCCTTGGCGAAGTGACCGGCTTGAGCCTTGCTGACACGAGAAACGCGACGCTCGCCGACAGTGACTTGCACTGCACGATAGCCATCGGACTCCTCAGTTTTGAACTGGGTGACGCGATTCGGCTCGATCTCAATGACCGTGACCGGAATGGAGACACCTTCTTCGGTGAAAATGCGGGTCATGCCGCACTTACGACCGACTACACCAATAGTCATGTTGTAACCTCATGAGTGTACGGGGCTTTCACCCGCTATGGCCGCCCATTTCAGAGCGTTACACGACTAAAACCGCCAGGTTTTAGCCGAGGCTGATCTGCACTTCCACGCCAGCCGCAAGATCGAGCTTCATAAGAGCGTCAACGGTTTTATCCGTTGGCTGGACGATGTCCAGTACGCGCTTATGAGTGCGGATTTCGTACTGATCGCGCGCGTCTTTGTTGACGTGTGGCGAAGTCAGAACGGTGAACCGCTCTTTGCGAGTTGGCAGAGGAATCGGACCACGCACCTGAGCACCAGTACGTTTCGCGGTTTCCACGATTTCCTGGGTTGATTGATCGATCAGGCGATGGTCAAAAGCCTTCAACCGTATACGGATTTGTTGGTTTTGCATTTTGACCTCAGATTCCAAGCTGCGATTCCCAGTCAACGGACGCAATACGCCCGTTAAAAGGAGGCGTGATTCTATAGACGGCCCCAGGGAGTGTCAACCCGGTTAGAAAATAACCAGCAGATATCTTCCACCCATAAAAAAGCCCCCGCTAGGCGGGGGCTCCTTGTGGATCAGATCAGACGATTACTCGACGATCTTGGCAACCACGCCGGCACCAACGGTACGACCACCTTCGCGAATGGCGAAGCGCAGGCCGTCTTCCATGGCGATCGGCTTGATCAGGGTGACAACCATCTTGATGTTGTCGCCCGGCATTACCATCTCAACGCCTTCCGGCAGTTCGCACGAACCGGTCACGTCAGTGGTACGGAAGTAGAACTGCGGACGGTAGCCCTTGAAGAACGGGGTGTGACGACCACCTTCTTCCTTGGACAGAACGTACACTTCAGCTTCGAACTTGGTGTGCGGCTTGATGGTGCCCGGCTTGGCCAGAACCTGACCACGCTCTACGTCGTCACGCTTGGTGCCACGCAGCAGAACGCCACAGTTCTCACCAGCACGACCTTCGTCGAGCAGCTTGCGGAACATCTCGACACCGGTGCAGGTGGTCTTGGTGGTAGCACGCAGACCAACGATCTCGATTTCTTCCTGGATCTTGACGATACCGCGCTCTACACGACCGGTCACTACAGTACCGCGGCCGGAGATCGAGAATACGTCTTCGATCGGCATCAGGAACGGACGGTCGATGGCACGAACCGGCTCAGGGATGTAGGTATCCAGAGTCTCGACGAGCTTCTTGACGGCAGTGGTGCCCATCTCGTTGTCGTCCTGGCCGTTCAGAGCCATCAGCGCCGAACCGATGATGATCGGGGTGTCGTCGCCCGGGAAGTCGTAGGTGCTCAGCAGATCGCGAACTTCCATCTCGACCAGTTCCAGCAGCTCAGCGTCGTCTACCATGTCAGCCTTGTTCAGGAAGACAACGATGTACGGAACGCCTACCTGACGGGACAGCAGGATGTGCTCACGGGTCTGCGGCATCGGACCATCAGCGGCCGAGCAAACCAGGATCGCGCCGTCCATCTGGGCAGCACCGGTGATCATGTTCTTGACGTAGTCAGCGTGACCCGGGCAGTCAACGTGCGCGTAGTGACGAATGTTGGAATCGTACTCTACGTGGGCAGTGTTGATGGTGATACCACGAGCCTTCTCTTCCGGAGCGCTGTCGATCTTGTCGAAGTCGACGCGAGCCGAACCGAATACTTCGGAGCAGACGCGAGTCAGAGCAGCGGTCAGAGTGGTTTTGCCATGGTCAACGTGACCGATGGTGCCAACGTTGACGTGCGGTTTGTTACGTTCGAATTTTTCTTTAGCCACGACAGTGAACCTCTTGCCTAAAGGGCTGAATCAGCCTTGTTTTTTAACCAGAGCTTCGACGATGTTCGCCGGAGCCTCGGAGTACTTGGAGAATTCCATGGAGTAGCTTGCGCGACCCTGGGACATGGAGCGAACGTCGGTTGCGTAACCGAACATCTCACCCAGCGGAACCTCGGCACGGATAACCTTACCGGAAACCGAGTCTTCCATACCCTGGATCAGACCACGACGACGGTTCAGGTCACCCATCACGTCACCCATGTAGTCCTCAGGGGTTACCACTTCTACTTTCATGATCGGCTCAAGCACAACACCGCCGCCCTTCTGGGCCAGCTGCTTGGTCGCCATGGAAGCTGCCACCTTGAACGCCATCTCGTTGGAGTCGACGTCATGGTAGGAACCGTCAAACACGGTCGCCTTCAGGCCGATCAGCGGATAGCCGGCAACGACGCCGTTCTTCATCTGCTCTTCGATACCCTTCTGGATGGCCGGGATGTATTCCTTCGGAACCACACCGCCCACGACTTCGTTGACGAATACCAGACCTTCCTGACCTTCGTCTGCCGGCGCGAAGCGAATCCAGCAGTGACCGAACTGACCACGACCACCGGACTGACGAACGAACTTGCCTTCGATTTCGCAGTTCTTGGTGATCTTCTCGCGGTAGGAAACCTGCGGCTTGCCGATGTTGGCTTCGACGTTGAATTCGCGCTTCATGCGGTCAACGAGGATGTCCAGGTGCAGCTCACCCATACCGGAGATGATGGTCTGGCCAGTCTCTTCGTCGGTCTTGACGCGGAACGACGGGTCTTCCTGAGCGAGTTTGCCCAGTGCGATACCCATCTTCTCCTGGTCAGCCTTGGTCTTCGGCTCAACGGCTACCGAGATAACCGGCTCCGGGAAGTCCATACGCTCGAGGATGATTGGCTTGTCGGCGTTGCACAGGGTGTCACCAGTGGTGACGTCCTTCATGCCGATCAGTGCAGCGATGTCGCCAGCGCGCACTTCCTTGATCTCTTCACGCTGGTTGGCGTGCATCTGCACCATACGGCCAACACGCTCTTTCTTGCCCTTGACCGAGTTGATGACGGAGTCACCGGAGGTCAGGAAGCCCGAATAGACGCGGACGAAGGTCAGCGTACCCACAAACGGGTCGGTCGCGATCTTGAACGCCAGAGCCGAGAACGGCTCGTCGTCGGAAGCGTGACGCTCGTCGAAGTCGGCGTCGACCAGCTCTTCCTTCGGCTTCTCGATCAGATCAGGGTGGATACCCTTGATCGCCGGGATTTCGGTAGGAGCAGGCAGGAAGTCGATGACCGCGTCGAGAACCAGGGGAACGCCCTTGTTCTTGAACGAGGAACCGCAGACGGCCGGAACGATTTCGCTGGCCAGGGTGCGCAGGCGCAGACCGGCTTTGATTTCCTCGACGGAGAGCTCGCCCTCTTCGAGGTACTTGTTCATCAGCTCTTCGTTGGCTTCGGCAGCGGCTTCGACCATGTTGCTGCGCCACTCGTTGGCGAGCTCGAGCATTTCCGCCGGAATCTCTTCCTCGCGGTAGGTGGTGCCCTTGTCGTCATCGTTCCAGTAGATGGCCTTCATCTTGATCAGGTCGACCTGACCTTCGAAGTTCTCTTCTGCACCAATGGCCAGCTGGATCGGCACCGGAGTGTGGCCCAGACGGTTCTTGATCTGACCGACGACGCGCAGGAAGTTGGCACCCGCACGGTCCATCTTGTTGACGTAGACAACGCGCGGTACGCCGTACTTGTTGGCCTGACGCCATACAGTTTCCGACTGCGGCTCAACGCCCGAAGTACCACAGAACACCACGACGGCGCCGTCGAGTACGCGCAGCGAACGCTCTACTTCAATGGTGAAGTCAACGTGGCCGGGGGTATCGATGACGTTTACGCGGTAGTTGTCGTACTGACCACGGGAACCTTTCCAGAAGGTGGTAACGGCAGCGGAGGTAATGGTGATACCGCGCTCCTGCTCCTGCACCATCCAGTCGGTAGTGGCTGCACCGTCATGCACCTCACCCATTTTGTGGCTGAGACCTGTGTAGAACAGGATCCGCTCGGTAGTCGTGGTCTTGCCCGCATCGACGTGCGCGCAAATACCAATGTTACGGTAGCGGTTAATTGCTGTATTACGAGCCATAAAGCCCTCGCAAATTGAGTGATGCCGGATTTAGAAACGGTAGTGCGAGAACGCTTTGTTGGCCTCGGCCATACGGTGCACGTCTTCACGCTTCTTGACTGCGGCGCCTTTGCCTTCGGCGGCGTCCAGCAGTTCACCAGCCAAACGCAGTGCCATGGACTTCTCGCCACGCTTACGGGCGAAATCCACCAGCCAGCGCATGGCCAGAGCGTTACGACGGGACGGACGAACTTCGACCGGAACCTGGTAAGTAGCACCGCCTACACGGCGCGACTTCACTTCGACCAGCGGAGCGATGGCGTCGAGAGCTTTCTCGAAGATTTCCAGGGGATCGCTGTTCTTACGCTCTTTAACCTTGTCCAGGGCGCCATAAACGATACGCTCGGCAACGGCTTTCTTGCCGCTTTCCATCACGTGGTTCATGAACTTGGCCAGGATTTGGCTTCCGTATTTTGGATCGTCAAGCACTTCGCGCTTGGCTGCTACACGACGTCTTGGCATTTGATAAGCCCTCAAACGGTCTTCAGGTTAGCCCGGAACTGCAACCATCTGGTTACGCCCGACCTTACTCTTATCGACTCAATAAAATTAGAAACTGCATTCAATACCGGCGGCCGATCACTTCGGACGCTTGGTACCGTACTTCGAACGACCCTGGTTACGGCCTTTGACACCCGAGGTGTCCAGCGAGCCGCGAACGGTGTGGTAACGCACACCTGGCAGGTCTTTTACACGACCGCCACGGATCAGCACGACGCTGTGCTCTTGCAGGTTGTGGCCTTCACCGCCGATGTACGAGGAAACCTCGAAACCGTTGGTCAGGCGTACACGGCAAACTTTACGCAGTGCCGAGTTAGGTTTTTTCGGCGTGGTGGTATACACGCGAGTGCATACGCCACGACGCTGGGGGCAGTTCTGCAGCGCAGGTACGTCGGATTTCTCGACGATACGCTTGCGCGGCTGACGCACCAGCTGGTTGATAGTTGCCATCTACTAGCTCCACTGTCCGTCTTTCGACGCTATTTATTTACACCATAAATAAATGGCAGGGCTGAAGCCCTGCCATATTTAGGGGTGCATGAGTCTAAAGAGACTCGTCACCCCAGTCAAGATACGTGACCCGGCCGCCAGGCAGCCGGGTCGCGCTCTCAATTTTCGCTGGAGTTCAGCGCTTCGGTCAGCGCTGCTTCCACTTCGCTGGCGCTGACGCGCATCGGCTTCTCGGCATCACGCTTGCGCTTGCGCTCGCTGTGATAGGCCAGACCGGTACCCGCCGGGATCAGACGACCCACGACCACGTTCTCCTTCAGGCCACGCAGGAAGTCGCGCTTGCCAGTGACCGCCGCTTCGGTAAGGACGCGGGTGGTTTCCTGGAAGGATGCCGCCGAGATGAACGACTCGGTGGACAGCGACGCCTTGGTGATACCCAGCAGTACGCGGGTGTACTTGGCCACGAACTTGTCCTCTTCGACCAGGCGCTCGTTCTCGCCCAGTACTTGAGTCAGCTCCATCTGGTCGCCCTTGATGAAGCTGGAGTCGCCGGCTTCGCTGATCTCGACCTTGCGCAGCATCTGACGCAGGATGGTCTCGATGTGCTTGTCGTTGATCTTCACGCCCTGCAGACGGTAAACGTCCTGGATCTCGTTGACGATGTACTTGGCCAGCGCGCTGACGCCCAGCAGACGCAGGATGTCGTGCGGATCGCTCGGGCCGTCGGAGATGACTTCGCCCTTGTTGACCTGCTCACCTTCGAACACGTTGAGGTGGCGCCATTTCGGGATCAGCTCTTCGTACGGATCGCTGCCATCGGTCGGGGTGATGACCAGACGGCGCTTGCCCTTGGTCTCCTTGCCGAACGAGATGGTACCGCTGATTTCCGCCAGGATCGAAGCTTCCTTCGGACGACGTGCTTCGAACAGGTCGGCAACGCGCGGCAGACCACCGGTGATGTCACGGGTCTTCGAGGTTTCCTGCGGGATACGGGCGATAACGTCACCGACCGCGATCTGCGCACCGTCCGCCACGCCGACCAGGGCGTTGGCAGGCAGGAAGTACTGGGCCGGTACGTCGGTACCCGGCAGCAGCAGTTCCTTGCCATTGGCGTCGACCATCTTGATCGCCGGACGAATGTCCTTGCCAGCAGCCGGACGATCCTTCGGATCGAGGACCTCGATGTTGGTCAGACCGGTCAGTTCGTCGGTCTGGCGCTTGATGGTGATGCCCTCCTCCATGCCGACGAAGGTCACGGTACCCTTCATTTCGGTCACGATCGGGTGGGTGTGCGGGTCCCACTTGGCGACGATGGCGCCGGCTTCGACCTTGTCACCTTCCTTCACGGAAATGACCGCGCCGTACGGCAGCTTGTAGCGCTCGCGCTCGCGACCGAACTCGTCGGCAACGGCCAGCTCACCGGAACGCGAAACCGCGATCAGGTTGCCGTCCAGACGCTCGACGTGCTTGAGGTTGTGCAGACGAATCGCGCCACCGTTCTTCACCTGGACGCTGTCGGCAGCCGAAGTACGGCTGGCGGCACCACCGATGTGGAAGGTACGCATGGTCAGCTGGGTACCCGGCTCACCGATCGACTGGGCCGCGATAACGCCGACGGCTTCACCGATGTTGATCTGGTGACCACGAGCCAGGTCGCGACCGTAGCACTTGGCGCAGATGCCGTAGCGGGTTTCACAGCTGATCGGCGAACGCACGACCACTTCGTCGATGCTGTTCAGCTCGATGAACTCGACCCACTGCTCGTCGACCAGGGTACCGGCCGGAACGATGACGTCCTCGGTGCCCGGCTTGAACACGTCACGGGCGATGACACGGCCCAGTACGCGCTCACCCAGCGGCTCGACCACGTCGCCGCCTTCGATGTGCGGGGTCATGTGCAGACCCTGGTCGGTGCCGCAGTCGATCTCGGTCACGACCAGATCCTGGGCCACGTCGACCAGGCGACGGGTCAGGTAACCGGAGTTCGCGGTCTTCAGTGCGGTATCCGCCAGACCTTTACGCGCACCGTGAGTGGAGATGAAGTACTGCAGTACCGACAGGCCTTCACGGAAGTTCGCGGTGATCGGCGTCTCGATGATCGAGCCGTCCGGCTTGGCCATCAGGCCACGCATACCGGCCAGCTGGCGGATCTGCGCAGCGGAACCACGCGCACCGGAGTCGGCCATCATGTACATGGAGTTGAAGGACTCCTGGTCGACTTCGTTACCTTCGCGGTCGATGACCTTCTCTTTCGAGAGGTTGGCCATCATCGCCTTGGAGACTTCGTCGTTGGCCTTCGACCAGAGGTCGATCACCTTGTTGTACTTCTCGCCCTGGGTAACCAGGCCGGAGGCGTACTGCGATTCGATTTCCTTCACTTCCTCGGTGGCGGCGTCGATGATGCGCGCCTTCTCGTCCGGGATGACGAAGTCGTTCACGCCGATCGACACACCGGAGATGGTCGAGTAGGCGAAACCGGTGTACATCAGCTGGTCGGCGAAGATGACGGTGTCCTTCAGACCCACGGTGCGGTAGCACTGGTTGATCAGACGGGAGATCGCCTTCTTCTTCATCGACTGGTTGACCACGTCGAACGACAGGCCGGCCGGAACCACCTGGAACAGCAGCGCACGGCCGACGGTGGTGTCGACGATGCGGGTGTTCTTGGTGATGGTGCCGTCGCGGTCCTTGATGACTTCGTTGATGCGCACTTTCACACGGGCGTGCAGGGACGCTTCGCCGGCGCGGAATACCCGGTCGACTTCCTGCAGGTCGGCGAACACGCGACCTTCGCCTTTGGCGTTGATGGCTTCACGGGTCATGTAGTACAGACCCAGGACCACGTCCTGGGACGGCACGATGATCGGCTCACCGTTGGCGGGCGACAGGATGTTGTTGGTCGACATCATCAGCGCGCGCGCTTCGAGCTGGGCTTCCAGCGTCAGCGGCACGTGCACGGCCATCTGGTCACCGTCGAAGTCGGCGTTGTACGCGGCGCAGACCAGCGGGTGCAGCTGGATGGCCTTACCTTCGATCAGAACCGGCTCGAACGCCTGGATACCCAGACGGTGCAGCGTCGGTGCACGGTTGAGCAGTACGGGGTGTTCGCGAATCACTTCGGCGAGAACGTCCCACACTTCCGGCAGCTCGCGCTCGACCATCTTCTTGGCGGCCTTGATGGTGGTCGCCAGACCACGCATTTCCAGCTTGCCGAAAATGAACGGCTTGAACAGCTCGAGCGCCATCTTCTTCGGCAGACCGCACTGGTGCAGGCGCAGGGCCGGACCTACGGTAATGACCGAACGGCCGGAGTAGTCAACGCGCTTGCCGAGCAGGTTCTGACGGAAACGACCCTGCTTACCCTTGATCATGTCGGCCAGGGATTTCAGAGGACGCTTGTTCGAGCCGGTGATGGCGCGACCGCGACGACCGTTGTCGAGCAGGGCGTCGACCGCTTCCTGCAGCATGCGCTTTTCGTTGCGCACGATGATGTCCGGCGCGGACAGATCGAGCAGGCGCTTGAGACGGTTGTTACGGTTGATGACGCGGCGATACAGGTCGTTCAGGTCGGAGGTCGCGAAGCGGCCGCCGTCCAGCGGAACCAGCGGACGCAGGTCTGGCGGCAGAACCGGCAGAACGGTCAGCACCATCCACTCTGGCAGGTTGCCGGAGCCCTGGAAGGCTTCCATCAACTTCAGACGCTTGGACAGCTTCTTGATCTTGGTTTCCGAGTTGGTCTGCGGAATCTCTTCGCGCAGGCGACCGATCTCGTGCTCCAGGTCGATAGCGTGCAGCAGCTCGCGAACGGCCTCGGCACCCATGCGGGCGTCGAAATCGTCACCGAACTCTTCCAGCGCTTCGAAGTACTGCTCGTCATTGAGCAGCTGGCCCTTCTCGAGGGTGGTCATGCCCGGGTCGATCACCACGTAGCTCTCGAAGTAGAGCACGCGTTCGATGTCACGCAGGGTCATGTCCATCAGCAGACCGATACGGCTCGGCAGGGACTTCAGGAACCAGATGTGGGCAACGGGAGAAGCCAGTTCGATGTGCGCCATGCGCTCACGACGAACCTTGGCCAGGGCGACTTCGACGCCGCACTTCTCACAGATCACACCACGGTGCTTGAGGCGCTTGTACTTGCCGCACAGGCACTCGTAATCCTTGACCGGGCCAAAGATCTTGGCGCAGAACAGGCCGTCACGCTCGGGCTTGAACGTACGGTAGTTGATGGTTTCCGGCTTTTTAACTTCACCGAACGACCACGAACGGATCATCTCAGGCGAAGCAAGACCGATGCGAATGGCATCGAACTCTTCGACTTGACCCTGGTTTTTCAGCAAATTCAGTAGGTCTTTCAAGGCCTTTCCTCCTGGCGGAGCAGGCAGCGGGATTTTCGCCCCGCTGCCGATTCACGTCGTGTTATTCGGTTTCCAGATCGATGTCGATACCGAGCGAACGGATCTCTTTGATCAACACGTTGAAGGACTCGGGCATGCCCGGCTCCATGCGGTGATCGCCATCCACGATGTTCTTGTACATCTTGGTACGGCCGTTCACGTCGTCCGACTTGACGGTCAACATCTCCTGCAGGGTGTAGGCGGCGCCGTAGGCTTCCAGCGCCCAGACCTCCATCTCCCCGAAGCGCTGACCACCGAACTGCGCCTTACCACCCAGCGGCTGCTGGGTAACCAGGCTGTAGGAACCCGTGGAACGCGCGTGCATCTTGTCGTCCACCAGGTGGTTCAGTTTCAGCATGTACATGTAACCGACCGTGGTCGGGCGCTCGAACTGGTTGCCGGTACGGCCGTCGAACAGGCGCATCTGGCCGCTCTCCGGCAGATCAGCCAGCTTCAGCATGGCCTTGATCTCGCTCTCCTTGGCACCGTCGAACACCGGGGTCGCCATCGGCACGCCCTTGCGCAGGTTGTTGGCCAGAGCCAGCACTTCCTGGTCGCTCAGCTCGTCGAGGCTTTCCTGACGACCACCGATCTCGTTGTAGATCTCGTTCAGGAAGCCGCGCAGTTCAGCGATCTTGCGCTGCTCTTCGAGCATCAGGTTGATCTTCTCGCCCAGGCCCTTGGCCGCCAGGCCCAGGTGGGTTTCGAGGATCTGACCGACGTTCATACGCGACGGTACGCCCAGCGGGTTGAGGACGATGTCCACCGGCGTGCCATTGGCATCGTGCGGCATGTCTTCGACCGGCATGATCACCGAGACCACACCCTTGTTACCGTGACGACCGGCCATCTTGTCACCCGGCTGGATGCGACGGCGGATGGCCAGGTAGACCTTGACGATCTTCAGGACGCCCGGCGCCAGGTCATCGCCCTGCTGCAGCTTGCGCTTCTTGTCTTCGAACTTGTCGTCGAGCAGCTGACGGCGGTCGGAAATGTAGGCCTGGGCCTTTTCCAACTGCTCGTTCAGGGCATCGTCGGCCATGCGCAGCTTGAACCACTGGCCACGCTCCAGGCCGTCGAGCACTTCGTCAGTGATCTCGGCGCCTTTCTTCAGGCCAGCGCCGCCTTCGGCGACCTTGCCGACCAGGGCCGCGCGCAGACGCTCGAAGGTCGCGCCTTCGACGATGCGGAACTCTTCGTTCAGATCCTTGCGGATCTCGTCCAGCTGGCTCTTCTCGATCGACAGGGCGCGCGCATCGCGCTCCACGCCGTCACGGGTGAAGACCTGTACGTCGATGACGGTACCCTTGGTGCCGGTCGGCACACGCAGGGAGGTGTCCTTAACGTCGCTGGCCTTCTCGCCGAAGATCGCGCGCAGCAGCTTCTCTTCCGGGGTCAGCTGGGTCTCGCCTTTCGGGGTGACCTTACCGACCAGGATGTCGCCCGGGCCGACTTCGGCGCCGACGTAGACGATACCGGCTTCGTCGAGCTTGTTCAGTGCAGCCTCACCCACGTTCGGGATGTCCGCAGAGATTTCCTCTGGGCCGAGCTTGGTGTCACGGGCCACACAGGTCAGTTCCTGGATGTGGATCGTGGTGAAGCGGTCTTCCTGGACCACGCGCTCGGAGAGCAGGATGGAGTCTTCGAAGTTGTAACCGTTCCACGGCATGAACGCGACGCGCATGTTCTGACCCAGCGCCAGTTCACCCATGTCGGTGGACGGGCCGTCGGCCATGATGTCGCCACGCGCAACCACGTCACCCTTCTGCACCAGCGGACGCTGGTTGATGCAGGTGTTCTGGTTGGAGCGGGTGTATTTGGTCAGGTTGTAGATGTCCACACCGGCTTCACCGGTTTCGACTTCGTCATCGGCAACACGAACCACGATACGGCTGGCGTCGACCGAGTCGATCACACCACCACGACGGGCGACCACGCAGACACCGGAGTCACGGGCGACGTTGCGCTCCATGCCGGTACCGACCAGCGGCTTGTCCGAACGCAGGGTCGGCACGGCCTGACGCTGCATGTTCGAGCCCATGAGTGCACGGTTGGCGTCGTCGTGCTCGAGGAACGGGATCAGCGAGGCAGCCACGGAAACGACCTGCTTCGGCGAAACGTCCATCAGGGTGACGTCTTCCGGCGCCTTGACGGTGAACTCGTTCAGGTGACGCACGGCAACCAGCTCGTCGATCAGCTGACCCTTGTCGTTCAGGGTCGCGGACGCCTGGGCGATCACGTGGTCGGCTTCTTCGATGGCGGACAGGAACACGATCTCGTCGGTGACCTGACCTTCCTTGACCACACGGTACGGGCTTTCCAGGAAGCCGTACTGGTTGGTGCGGGCGTAGGCCGCCAGGGAGTTGATCAGACCGATGTTCGGACCTTCAGGCGTTTCGATCGGGCACACGCGGCCGTAGTGGGTCGGGTGTACGTCACGGACTTCGAAGCCGGCGCGCTCACGGGTCAGACCGCCCGGGCCGAGTGCGGAGACGCGGCGCTTGTGGGTGATCTCGGAGAGCGGGTTGTTCTGGTCCATGAACTGCGAGAGCTGGCTGGAACCGAAGAACTCCTTCACCGCCGCCGCAACCGGCTTGGCGTTGATCAGGTCCTGCGGCATCAGGCCTTCGCTTTCGGCCATCGACAGACGTTCCTTGACCGCACGCTCGACGCGCACCAGGCCAACGCGGAACTGGTTCTCGGCCATCTCGCCGACGCAACGTACACGGCGGTTACCCAGGTGGTCGATGTCATCGACGATGCCTTTACCGTTACGGATGTCGACCAGGGTCTTGAGCACTTCGACGATGTCTTCGCGGCTCAGCACGCCCGAACCTTCGATCTCGGTACGACCGATACGACGGTTGAACTTCATGCGGCCAACGGCGGACAGGTCGTAACGCTCGGCGCTGAAGAACAGGTTGTTGAACAGGGTCTCGGCGGCATCCTTGGTGGGTGGCTCGCCAGGACGCATCATGCGATAGATCTCGACCAGCGCTTCGAGCTGGTTGGTGGTGCTGTCGATCTTCAGCGTGTCGCTGATGAACGGACCACAGTCGATATCGTTGGTGTACAGGGTCTCGATGCGAACGACCTGAGCCTTGGCGATCTTGGCCAGCAGCTCGACGCTCAGCTCGGTGTTGCACTCGGCGAGGATTTCGCCGGTGGCCGGGTGCACGATCGCCTTGGCGGTGGTGCGGCCGATCAGGTAGTCGAACGGTACGTCCAGCTCCTTGATCCCTGCCTTGTCCAGCTGGTTGATGTGGCGAGCGGTAATACGACGACCTTGCTCGACGATCACCTTGCCGCTGCCATCCTTGATGTCCTGGCTGGCGATTTCACCGCGCAGGCGCTGTGGCACCAGCTCCAGGCTCAGGCCTTCGGCTTTCACATGGAAAACGTTGGTGGTGTAGAAGGCATCGAGCACTTCTTCGGTGCTGTAGCCCAGCGCGCGCAGCAGCACCGAGGCCGGCAGCTTGCGGCGACGGTCGATACGCACGAATACCGCGTCCTTCGGGTCGAACTCGAAGTCCAGCCAGGAGCCACGGTAAGGAATGATGCGCGCGGAATACAGCAGCTTGCCCGAGCTGTGCGTCTTGCCACGGTCGTGGTCGAAGAACACACCCGGGGAACGGTGCAGCTGGGAAACGATCACACGCTCGGTACCGTTGATGACGAAGGTACCGTTCTCGGTCATGAGCGGAATTTCGCCCATGTACACTTCCTGCTCTTTGATGTCCTTGATCGCTTTGTTCGACGATTCTTTGTCGAAAATGATCAGGCGCACTTTCACGCGCAGCGGAACGGCAAAGGTCACGCCGCGCAGCACGCACTCTTTAACGTCGAACGCCGGCTCACCCAGGCGGTAGCCGACGTATTCCAGAGCAGCGTTGCCGGAGTAGCTGATGATCGGGAATACAGATTTGAAGGCCGCATGCAGGCCGATGTCGCGGAACTGTTCCTTGCTCGCGCCTTGCTGCAGGAATTCGCGGTACGAATCCAGCTGGATGGCCAGGAGGTAAGGCACATCCATGACATCCGGCAACTTGCTAAAGTCCTTGCGGATACGTTTTTTCTCAGTGTATGAGTAAGCCATCAGCGTTCCCCAGCTTGGTCACCTGCTTATTTGGCTTCTCCGACGGGAGCAGCCAGAAACTCGTGCAAACCCTAGGTTTGCGCCACCTCGTTGGTGGGTCTTTCACGTCCTGGGCCGGGGCTGTGGAACAGCCGAGCTAGAACGGAAAAAGGCCGGTGGCAATAGCCACCAGCCGTCAGCCTTGTGCGAGTCGCGCGGGCTGTAGACGCAAGGTCGTCGCTTACTTGAGCTCGACTTTGGCGCCTGCTTCTTCCAGAGCTTTCTTGGCAGCTTCGGCTTCGTCTTTCGACACGCCTTCTTTGACCACGCCAGGAGCGCCGTCAACCACTGCTTTGGCTTCTTTCAGGCCCAGACCGGTCAGTTCGCGAACGGCCTTGATCACGTTCACTTTCTTGTCGCCAGCTTCAGCCAGGACAACGGTGAACTCGGTTTGCTCTTCAGCAGCGGCAGCAGCACCAGCAGCCGGGCCAGCAGCAACAGCGGCAGCAGCGGTAACGCCGAAGGTTTCTTCCATCGCCTTGATCAGCTCGACGATTTCCATAACGGATTTCTGGCCGATCGCTTCGATGATTTGCTCGTTAGTCAGAGACATGACTATGAATTCCTGTATTGGGGTGACGGCCTACGCGACCATCAAATTAAACATGTGATTTCGAAAGTGCTTATGCGGCCTTAGGCAGCAGCGGCTTCTTTCTGGTCGCGAATGGCTGCCAGGGTGCGAGCGAGCTTGCTGGTGGCGCCTTGGATAACGCTCATCAGCTGTGCGATACCCTCGTCGCGGGTCGGCAGGCTTGCCAGTACGTCGATCTGATTGGCTGCAAGGTACTTGCCCTCGAACGCAGCGGCTTTGATCTCGAACTTGTCCTGACCCTTGGCGAAGTCCTTGAACAGGCGGGCAGCAGCGCCCGGGTGCTCGTTGGAGAACGCAATCAGGGTCGGGCCTTTGAACACGTCGTTGAGCACGTCGTACTGAGTGCCTTCAACGGCGCGCTTGAGCAGGGTATTACGTACGACACGTACGTATACGCCAGCTTCGCGGGCCTCTTTACGGAGTCCGGTCATAGCGCTTACGGTCACGCCACGGGCATCAGCCACGACAGCGGACAGGGCAGCTTTGGCAGCCTCGTTGACTTCAGCGACGATGGCCTTCTTGTCTTCGAGTTTAATTGCCACGGGTTTACTCCTGGATGTTACCGTTTCGCCCGGCCTGAGCCGGACGGCGTTTTGGTGTCTGATTCGGTAAGAATCGGGAGCACCATCTGCGTAGGGCTGAAGATCGCTCTTCGGGTTTGAGGCTTGCGCCCCCTACGGTCTTGGATAGCCCCCGCCAGGCAGGGACCCCAATTTTTTCGCGGCACACGCACCAGGTGCGTGCGCCGTCATGCATTAAGCGTCCAGCGAACCTTGGTCGATCAGCAGACCCGGGCCCATGGTGGTGCTCAGGGTCACGCGCTTGACGTAGACGCCTTTCGAGGTCGACGGCTTCAGGCGCTTGAGATCGGCCAGCAGGGCTTCCACGTTCTGCTTCAGCTTGTCGGCTTCGAAGCCAACCTTGCCGACGGAACCGTGGATGATGCCGTTCTTGTCGGTACGGAAACGTACCTGACCAGCCTTGGCATTCTTGACTGCAGTGGCGACGTCCGGGGTCACGGTGCCGACTTTCGGGTTGGGCATCAGGCCGCGCGGGCCGAGTACCTGGCCCAGCTGGCCAACAACGCGCATGGCGTCCGGGGAAGCGATGACCACGTCATAGTTCAGGTCGCCGCCTTTCATTTCGGCAGCCAGGTCGTCCATGCCTACGCGGTCAGCACCGGCAGCCAGAGCAGCTTCAGCGCCCGGACCCTGGGTGAACACGGCAACGCGAACGGTTTTGCCGCTGCCGTTGGGCAGAACGGTGGCACCACGAACGACCTGATCGGATTTACGCGGGTCGACGCCGAGGTTGATCGAGATATCGACCGACTCGGAGAACTTGACGGCGGAAATTTCGGCCAGCAGCGCAGCAGCATCGTTGAAGCTGTAGGCTTTGCCCGGCTCGATCTTGGCTGCGATAGCCTTTTGGCGCTTGGTCAGCTTAGCCATTACACACCCTCCACGTTGAGGCCCATGCTACGAGCAGAACCGGCGATGGTGCGCACGGCTGCATCCATATCAGCTGCAGTCAGATCGGCCTGCTTGGTCTTGGCGATCTCTTCGAGCTGGGCACGGGTAACGGTGCCAACCTTGACAGTGTTCGGACGAGCCGAACCGCTGGTCAGGCCTGCTGCTTTCTTCAGCAGCACGGAAGCCGGGGTGCTCTTGGTTTCGAACGTGAAGCTACGGTCACTGTAAACAGTGATGATCACTGGAGTCGGCAGACCAGGTTCCATGCCCTGGGTCTTGGCGTTGAACGCCTTGCAGAATTCCATGATGTTGACGCCGTGCTGGCCCAGAGCGGGACCGACGGGTGGCGACGGGTTGGCCTGACCGGCCTTTACTTGCAGCTTGATATAAGCCGTGATTTTCTTAGCCATTAGCTACTCCAGTTACGGGTTCTAGCGCCTTTCGGCTCCCCGACTATTGCCTGTTTATCCCAGTGACAACAAAACCCCGCAGCCTATGACTGCGGGGTATGGGATGCGTGTGTCAGTTACGACTTCTCGACCTGACTGAACTCCAGCTCGACCGGAGTGGCACGACCGAAAATGGTCACTGCCACCTGGATACGGCTCTTCTCGTAATTCACTTCTTCGACGACGCCGCTGAAATCAGCGAACGGACCATCGATAACACGAACCATCTCGCCCGGCTCGAACAGCGTCTTCGGCTTGGGCTTGTCACCGCTATCGGCGACGCGACGCAGAATCGCGTCGGCTTCCTTTTCGGTGATCGGTGCCGGCTTGTCGGCAGTACCACCGATAAAGCCCATCACCCGCGGCGTATCCTTGATCAAGTGCCAAGTCGCCTCGTTCATTTCCATCTGCACCAGCACGTAGCCTGGAAAGAACTTGCGCTCACTCTTGCGCTTCTGGCCGTTACGCATCTCCACCACTTCTTCGGTGGGGACCAGAATCTCGCCGAACTCATCTTCCATTCCGGCGAACTTTACGCGCTCGATCAGCGAACGCATTACATGCTTCTCGTAACCCGAGTAAGCATGCACAACGTACCAACGCTTAGCCACGGGACACCCTATCTCAACTTACAATAAACGACACAAGCCAACCGAGGAGCGAATCGAGCCCCCAGAGCACCAGAGCCATGACGAGCACGACCAGGACGACGATCAGCGTGGTTTGCGTGGTTTCCTGACGGGTCGGCCAGACAACCTTGCGAATTTCGACGCGCGCTTCCTTTGCCAGACCGAAGAAGGACTGACCTTTTGCCGTCTGCAGGGCGATCAGTGCGGCGACGACCGCCAGCACGAGCAGAGCAACGACACGATACAGGATCGGCTCACCGGAAAAGTACTGATTACCGACCACTCCAGCGACCACAAGCAGGGCCACCGCGATCCACTTGAGCAGATCAAAACGAGAGTCTTTGGCTTCAGCCTTAACATTCATGAACAAGGATCCTGTGAGAAGACACGCCAAATTCGTTAGAAAATGGCAGGTCAGGAGGGAATCGAACCCCCAACCTGCGGTTTTGGAGACCGCCGCTCTGCCAATTGAGCTACTGACCTAGAACAAAATCAGGCCGACCATTATGCCGGCCTGAGGGGGACAGATCAATCGATTATTCGACGATCTTTGCTACAACACCGGCACCAACGGTACGACCACCTTCGCGAATGGCGAAGCGCAGGCCGTCTTCCATGGCGATCGGCTTGATCAGGGTGACAACCATCTTGATGTTGTCGCCCGGCATTACCATCTCAACGCCTTCCG
>Ga0209371_1001080_pt1 | contig 20361 bp, 26 predicted proteins | sample AgamicAtAmrz_FD_187165 | JGI IMG/M metagenome (GOLD analysis project Ga0209371, IMG submission 187165) | Agave microbial communities from Guanajuato, Mexico - At.Am.rz (SPAdes) (version 2) | ecosystem: Host-associated > Plants > Roots > Rhizosphere | place: Guanajato, Mexico | collected 2012-06-07
CCTTTGCCGCGCAATGTCCGTCGACAGCGTAGAAGATTCTGAACAGCTTCATTTCCTCGCGTTCACCGCGAAGGTCGGACTCGGGAAGCCGTCCAAAGACGGACAATATCCAGCCCGAGCAGAAATTCGGCGTTATTACTTTCCCGATGAAGGAAACGTGCCGGCGCCTGCGGTTGACGCCAACCAGCCCGCACCACAGCCACCCGCAGCCAACGACAACCGCCGCACTGCCGCCAGCAACGACAACAAGCCTGCCTCTGCGGCGGCTGGCGCGACGCGCCGGCCCTGGGGAAGCAAGTAACCATCGACGCGGGCTGCCTCACCAGCGGCCCGCTACTTCACCACAAGAGGAGAATTGCATGACGAACTACAAGACGGAAGCCAGAAAGATCACTGAGAAATGCCACCCGATCCCCGGCGCATTCGCGGCCGGCGGAGCGGTGACAAGCGTGTTCACCAATCGAGATATCAACGACGTCGACATCTACTTTAAGAGCCGAGAGGCATTCGAATATGCCGTGGCGCAGGCGTATGAGGATGGTTTCTGGTGCGTATCCACGACTAAGCGCGCCGTGACATTTGCTGAGACTGGCGGAACGCCAATCCAGTTCATGCACTTCGATTTCTTCCCGACTGCGCAGGACATTTTCGACGCGTTCGACTTCACCGTCGTTATGGGCGCACTGGATTTCGACACCGACGAATTCTCATTCCACGACGATTTCCTGAAGCACAATTCGCAGCGCTTCCTGCGATTCCATCCAGGTACCCGTTACCCGCTGGCGTCGGCGACACGCGTTCTCAAGTATCAGGACCGCGGCTACACGATCGGCAAGGGCGATATTCTCAAGATTGTGTTGGCTGGCCGCAAGGTGAAAATCGACACGTGGGAAGAGCTGAAAGACCAGATCGGCGGCGCTTATGGCGAGAAGGTCGTTCTCGGCACAGAAGGCACGCCTTTCTCTTTGGACGCGGCAATCGCTGCACTGACTGTCGACGAAGAGGGCAAGGAATCCTGGGTCGCAAACGACAACGATGATCAGCCGGGTAGTGCGATCGGTCTGTTCAAGAAGATCGCTGATCTGAAGGGCCAGCCTTTTGATGCCAGCCGTTACGATGAAGGCGAGGATGGTTGCGGCTATCCGATCGGCTACGAGCCGCCAAAGAAACCATCGCCGTTCTCTTTCGCAGCCTAACACCACTGCCTGCCGCTCACCACGGCAGGCACCACCACACATTACCGAGGAGATACCCATGCACCTTGTCGTCCACAAGGAAGACCTGACGCGTGCGCTTGCCGCCACGACGAAGGTCGTCGAGGCAAGATCCACCATTCCCATCCTGTCGAGCGTCCAGCTTGCTGCTGCGGGCGACCGCCTTGCGATCACCGCAACCGACCTCGATATCAGCGCCACGGCAGGCGTGTCCGCAGAGGTCAGCAAGCCTGGCAACATCTGCGTTAGCGCCAAGCTGCTGAACGACATCGCCCGCAAGGCAACGGGCGACATCACCATGTCTCTGGATGGAGACAAGCTTTCGGTGAAATCCGGACGCTCGCGGTTCTCGCTCGCTACGCTGCCAGCTGAGGACTTTCCGACGCTCGGCGAAGACAAGTTCGATGCCGATTTCGAAATCGACCTTGCTGCGCTCTTTGCGCCGGTGTCGTTTGCAATCTCGACGGAGGAAACGCGCTATTATCTAAATGGCGTGTTCTTTAAGGGCGGCAGCAAGTCGGAAGCCGTCGCTACCGACGGCCACCGCCTCGGGCGCCACATCGGCCCGGAGCTGCCAGCCTTCGAAGGCATTATCGTGCCGCGCAAGACCGTCGGCCTGCTGCCTAAGGGCAGGGTGCAGGTGGCTGTAAGCCAGCAGAAAATCCGCATCGTGTCGGACGACGTGCGCATTACGTCGCAGCTGATCGACGGCACGTTCCCAGATTATGAGCGCGTCATCCCGAAGAGCAACGAACGCGTTGTTACTGTGGATCGTGATGCGCTGATGAAGGCTTCCGACCGCGTGTCTATTGTGTCGTCTGAGCGTGGCCGTGCCGTGAAGTTCAGCATTGCGCCAGGTAGCATCGCGCTTGCTGTTGCGGCTGGCGAGGCTTCGGCAAATGACGAAGTCGAGGCGGAATACAGCGGCGAGCCGATGGATATCGGTTTCAACGCCGCCTACGTCCGCGACGTTCTGAACGTATTGCCGTCTGGACCGGTCAAGCTGGCCTTGCAGGATGGTGGCACGCCGGGGTTGATCACGTCCGATGGCTTTGAAGGGCTGACGCTCGTTTGCATGCCTATGCGTGTCTGATGAGCGCCGAGAACCAGAACGGCGGGCTATGGAGGCCCGCCAACTCCACCGAAGGCGCAGATTTCGAGCGCAACTGGTGTCGCCACTGTCGCAGCGATGAAGGCGAGAACTGGGAAGACGAGTTTGGCAACGAGGTTCCCGGCGTCTGCGTAATCCGAGCTCAAGCCCTATGGGGCGGTCAGGCAGATGAGTGGGTGCGCCGTGATGGCATGCCGTGGTGTCTGGCCTTCATGCAAGATCATGACAAGCCAGCGCGATGCCTGTTTACGAAGGAGATGGATTTATGAATTCCTTTATGGGAATGCCCATCGTTACTAACCGGCTGCTCACCGTGCCGGCAGAGGACTGGTCTCGCGTCAGATCACCTGGCCGCGCACGTCGCCGGATGCGGCGAGGCTTTCGACAGAACATTCGCTACTATGATGCGCCGACACCAAAGGCGATGGTTATCGGCGGTGTGATGTACGTCCACCCAGACATGCTGGATGCAATCATGAAGCAGGATGATGCTGTGGGGTCGTTCGTCTAATGGCCCCATTACCACGCGCCGAATCCAGCACGGTAAGAGCGATCTACGCTGCCTACGAAGCCGCAGCCTCCTCATGGGATAGCCTCGGCATATCCGTCGGTGAGGCCAACAATCCATGTGATCGCGCCCTCTGGTACGCATTCCGCTGGGCCTCGCCGCTTGAAAAACATCACGGCCGCCAGCTGCGTCTGTTTGAAACTGGCAACATCGAGGAAGACCGGCTTGTTGCTGACCTCGAGCGTATCGGCGTCGATGTCTACGGCCAGCAGGACAAGATCAGGCTGGTGCATGGCCACGTGCGCGGCAAGTGCGACGGCAAAGCAATGGGCATCGTTGAAGCGCCGAAGACCGAGCACCTGCTCGAATTCAAATCGAGCAACGCCAAAGGCACGAAGGAGATCATCAAGAAGGGCTGCAAGGAGGCAAAACCGCTGCACTACGGCCAGTGCCAGTTGGGAATGCACGCCTTTGGTTTGTCGCGCTGCCTTTACCTAGTCAGTTGCAAGGACGACGACACGCTCTATGCCGAGCGCATCGAGTACGATCCGGAGTTCTGCCTGCGTCTGCTGGCGCGATTAGAGCGCGTCATCAATTCGCCAGAGCCGCCGTCGCGCATCAATGAGGCCGAAGACTGGTTCGAATGCACCTTCTGCAAGCACAAGCCTGTCTGCAAGGAGAGCGCATGGCCGCGCGTCACATGCAGGTCGTGCATCCACTCGTCGCCAGAGATGGGCGGCGATGGCCACTGGTCATGCGCCCGATGGGCAAAGCCGATTTCGTTCGACGAGCAGAAGGAAGGATGCCCTACGCACCTCACTATCCCGGCCCTCGTGCCTGGCGAACAGACGGATTGCGATGAGGAAAGCGAAACTATCACTTATGTGCTGCGGGACGGCACGACTTGGATAGATGGCGCCACCACCGCCTGAACCACCACATGAGGAGACCATGATGCCGCTTGTAGCACGCACGCCGCTTGTCGCTGCCAACGACAACAATCCGCGCAGTCCCGAGTTCGACCGCAAGCTTCTGGCTTACGAGCCGGCCTTGCGAAGACTGTCGCGAAAGATCACCAAGAACGAGGACGCGGCTGACGAGCTTTTTCAGTCGGCGATGGTCGTCATGTTGCGCCGTCATCGCGAATGCCGCCTTGAGACCTTTTGGACCTGGGCGGTCCTCTGCGTTCGCGGGACGGCGCAGGAATTCGTTCGCACCAATTCCACTAAGTCGCGGTCTGCTGAGATTTGCAGTCTCTCGGCATTCGAAGAATTGCCGGGCTCAACCGATCCGCACCAGGAGGAGGGCGCCGACTTGTCGCGCGTAGTCTCCCTGCTGGAAGGCCGCAATGGCACGATGCTTATGCGCAGGGCGATGGGCGAGACGCTTGAAGCCATCGGCACCGACCACGGCCTCACAAAGGAGCGCGTGCGGCAGATCGTCATCAAGGAGCGGGCGAGGGTGCTTGGGCTGCTGCGGGAGGCTGGTTGATGCTTGAGCTCCGATATTACCAGCGCGACTCACTCGATGCACTTTACGAATACTGGCGCAGCGGCGGCGGTAACGGCCTCATCGTGCTCCCGACTGGCGCCGGTAAGGCGCTTGTCATTGCCAAACTCATCGAAGAGCTGCTGACCGACTACCCCGACATGCGCATCCTGAATGTTACGCATTCAGCAAGCCTGGTAGAACAGAATTTCAAAGAATTCATAGGGCTATTGCCCTTCGCTCCAGCAGGGATTTATTCTGCTGGTCTAAAACGCCGTGATGCTCGCGCGCAGGTGCTCTTCTGCGGCATCCAGTCTGTGTGGAATAAGGTCGAGTTGCTTGGCAATATCGACCTCGTGATCGTCGACGAAGCCCACGCTATCAGTCGTAACGCCAACACCCAGTACGGCAAGTTCTTCAAGGATGTGCGCAAATACAATCCTGACAGCAGGACATGCGGCACGACAGCAACCGACTATCGCATGGATTCTGGCCGTCTTACCGATGATCTCGACGATGATGGCACAGTGGATGAAGCGACCGACCAGCCTGTCCGCTTCAAGCTGTTCGATGACGTCGTCTACGAAATAGGCATAGGCGAATGCATCGAAAAGGGATACCTGACTCGTCTCACCAGTACTAAAACGACCTCCAAAATCGACCTAAAGGGCATCGGCACGCGTGGCGGCGAATACATCCCCGGCCAAGTGTCTGCTGCGGCTGAACAGATCATCGAAGCGGCAATCGCTGAGGATATGGCGATTTCTGCCGGTCGTCGCGCTGGCCTATTCTTCAGCACCAGTAAGGAGAATGCAAAACATGTTGCCGACGCCATCCGTCGGCATGGCAGGACATGCGCCGTCCTTACGAGCGACAACGCGCATCAGACAAAGGAAATCTTCGAGGGCTTCAAGGCGGGAAAATACTGGGCAATCAGCTCGGTCAGCATGATCACCACTGGCACCAACTTTCCCTTCGTGGATTTCATAAGCTTGATCTTGTCGACAAAAAGCCCAGGAAAACTAGTGCAGATTCTCGGTCGCGGTACTCGCAACTGCCCCGGCAAGGATGACTGCCTTATCGCCGACCACGGGCGGAATCTGGCCTACCACGGCCCTATCGACCAGATCAGCCCGCGTGCACCAACCAAAGGAGAAGGGGAGCAGCCGAAGAAGATTTGCCCGCAAGAGGAGACCGACATCAACGGCAACACCGGGTGCGGAGAGCAGATTCCAATCTCGCGGATGACCTGCCACTGCTGCGGCTACATTTTCCCACCAAGCGACGAGGTGAAAATCACTGCGCAGGCAGCCGATGTTCCAGTCCTCAGCATTGCTCCACCAGAACCCCGCACCGTCACGTCGCGTACGTTCCGCCACCATCCAGGCAAAGAAGGCAAGCCCGATAGCGTGAAGGTGAATTACATTGTCGGCATGACGTCGATTTCGGAATGGTTGTGCCCTGCCCATAGCGGCTACGCCAAGACGAAGGCGCAGAAGTTTTGGAGAGAGCACGGTGGGAAGACACCGTTCCCAAAAACTGTGATGGAATGGCTTGAGCGGCAGTCGGAGCTGCGCGACACGGCGGAGATAATGATTGCCCCCCGCGGTAAGTATTGGGACGTCAAGCAGTGGGTGCCAGGGGATAATGACAACCGCGTGCCACCGGCGAACGACAATGCGCCGAGCAAATGGGATGAGGACATTGACGACTTCATCCCCTTCTAGTCTTGACAAATTTGTAAAAACGGTTTAGCTTCAAACTCTACGCCACACCAATGGCGTCACCACATTGAGGAGATGAGAATGAGCGAGAGAAGAGACCTCTATTTTTCGGTAGAGGGCGGAAGAACGCTGGAATTGGCGCTGGCGCACGTAGCCAAGCGCGTCGCAGTCATTAAGAAAAACAACGAACTTGCAAAGGAGCTTGGCGCGCAAAAGTACGTTGTCGATATCAGCAAGGGCACAATTAGCGGCGTGATGTTCGACGGCGCTATCAACAGCGATTTCAAGAAGCCAAACAAGCATGGCGTGTCATATCCCAAAAAGGGAAGTGATTGGGAGAAGCGCCTGTCGGATATCGATGGCTACGATGCGCGCGGTTACGAGTTGGCGAGAGCACTGGGCGTGCCGACCACTATTTCCTACAAGAATGAAATAAGTCACGGTAACGCTGTGATATCTCACGGCTTCAGTTCAGGCGTCGGGCTGCTCTATCTCTCCGAGGACGGACCTTTTGCGCTTTATGTTCCGGATATCGAGCCGATCGTCGCGGAGTACGAAGCGCTGGGATACTCGGTTGGCGACGACTGCAGAAACTTCAAGCCGGAATTCGATGGTGCCAGACCCATTCTCAAGGAGGAATGGGAGTTAAGCGTTGCGCGCCATAAACTCGCGCAGGCAGAAAAGGCGGTGGCCGCATGACCAAACCAGCCAACGACAACTTCCTAGCCGCCGACGTCGCCAACCTCGAAGCGCTTTTCGCCGACATGCTGGCCGCATATCCCGAATTGGAGGCGGACGAAGAGCTGCGCGCCGACATGCTGGAAGGCGAGACCAACTTCCATGCCGTCCTCACGCGCCTCGTCAACGGCGAGCGCGACGCCGACAGCCTCGCAAAGTCGGTTGCACTCCGTATCTCCGACCTGCAAGCGCGCAAGTCTCGAGCCGAGCGCCGCAAGGAGGCCATGCGCAGCTTGATGTTCAAATTGCTGAAAGCCGCCGGTGTGCCGCGCGTGCCGTTGGCTGAGGCGACGATTTCCATCGGAAGGAAGGCGGCTTCGGTTGAGATCATTGACGAGGCCGCGTTACCGAAGGCCTACGTGCGCGTTTCTACGTCGCCGGACAAGACCGCCATCAAGGAAGCGTTGCAGGCTGGCAAGAAGGTCCGCGGTGCTCAGATGGGTGAGGCGGGTGAGCAGTTGTCGGTGAGGGTGGCTTGATGGGTCTAGCTGATGGAATGGCGTGGGAGCGTGAACACGGCGCTCCGGTACGTAAGAGCACCGAAATATCAAAGTCGGGCACATGGCAAACAATTCAAAATGCGCCAAAGGAAACGATGGTTTTACTTTGTGATGTCACATGGCCTCCATCTTTGGTGCGAGGGGAGCGTCCACCAATTAAAATAGGATATCTCTCAGCGAAAACTGGTTTCTGGAAAATTTTCGGCGCGTCATGGGTGCCAACGCATTGGATGCAACTTCCCTCGCCGCCCGGTGGCGCAGGAGTTCCACCGCGATTACCACCCCCAAATACATGATCGCCCACGGTAGCGCAGCTGTTCAGGCTGCGCGCATCATCGCGGCAGTGGCGCAGAAGAGGATAGACCGTAATCTATCTCAAGTATCGCCTTCGCGAATGCACCCAGAAATGCCTTTTCATCAACGGTTCGCATCTGGTGAGCAAGCAGGAGAAAATCGTCAGGGTGAATTGAAAGGCGAATTCGTTCGTCTCTCTGATCACCTTCGAACGTAAAGTCGAGCGCGACGCACCCGTCTTCCTCGTGAACACGAACATTGGTTGCGGCTTTACCATTTCCGCTAACCCGTTTCGCCTTTGATTTCGATAGATGCGGACCCATAAAGTGTCTCCCAAATTGTCGGGAGACATTACCACACCACCAGCCGCGCCACCAACGCGGCTTCCGCTTCGGCGGGAACACCACAGTCTGAGGAACGGCCACCGACGAAAAATAATACGCCCAGCTACTCTATATAGTAGAATTACTCCTTGATGCAGTAGTTTCTACTGTGAGAGGATCATGGCAGTTAACCAAAAGGAGCTGTCAATGATTACCATGGAGATCGATTGGGACGTTCATCGAATGATCGAAAACGAAAGGAGAGGATTCGATGATCCGCCGCTAATCGCCCTGCGAAGACTACTAAAAATCGACGTAGACGAAGATGTGGAACTGTCGCCAGATGGGCTGCCTTGGAGTGAAGATGGGGTTGTTGTGCCACATGGAAGTGAGGCCGAAATGGAATACCAGTACGGGCGACAGAAGTTCGCAGGTAAGTTTTTGAACGGGTACCTCGTAGTCGGCGAAAAACGCTACACGACGCTTTCACAGGCGGCTAGCGATTTAGCGACGACCAAAGATGGGAAGAAGACAAGCCTGAATGGCTGGAATTATTGGCGGGTGAAATTGCCAGGCAAAAAGTCATTCCAGTCCCTTGGAGTAATGCGGCAAAAATCAAAAGCGAAATGAGGTAGGCGCTCACCACGCCAACCTTCACCACAACTGAGGAGACAATCATGCGCATCGAACGCATCGGCGGAGCTGTGCTCTACAACGGTAATTGCCTGGATGTAATGGCGACGCTAGAAAGCGTTGACCACGTAATTGGTGACCCGCCTTATGAAAAAGAAGCGCACAGATCGATGCGCCGGACGCAGAAAAGCATCAAGACAGGTGTGAACGCTGATTTGGATTTTGCACCCATCACGGAGGATCTTCGCGGAGGTGTTGCGGCTCACGCTGCCCGCCTTTCGTCTGGATGGACGCTGCTATTCTGTCAAGCTGAAGCGGTTGGTGATTGGCGCGATGTCCTTGAGGACGCCGGGGCCAAATACAAACGTTCAATGATCTGGGTGAAACCCGACAGCACGCCGCAGCTCAATGGCCAGATGCCGGCAATGGGCTACGAGTCTATGCCTCTGGCTTGGTGCGGCGAGGGCAGAAGCAAGTGGAATGCCGGCGGCAAGCGCGGCGTCTACACTCACCTCACTAATCAGCGCGACAGAGACGGCCGACATCCGACCGAAAAGCCAATCCCTCTCATGCGTGAATTATTAGCGGACTTCACCAATGCAGGTGAGACGATCTTGGACCCGTTCATGGGTAGCGGGACAACTGGCGTTGTATGCGCCAAGATGGGACGCAAATTTATCGGCATTGAACTCGATCCAAAATACTTTGATGTCGCATGCGAACGTATCGAAAAAGCATACTCACAGGGCGACATGTTCGTTGACTCTCCGCGCAAGACCGAAAGGCCGGCGGACATGTTTGCCGCCAACGACAATCATGCTGCTGCCAAGGTGGCAGCATGACCCCCACCGAAATGAAAGAAGCCTGCAATGCAAGCCTAGCCGGCGCGCGCGAATTCGGATTGGAGGAGAGCATGGCTAGCGTCACGCTGGTCTTGCCTAAAGGCTTCAAGCCGCCGGCACGGTTCCCGCGCGGATACCTGTTGCAAGTCAAGAATGACGGCAGCCGACTGCGCTGCTTTCCTGCAAAGAAGCTGATGGCGTGGATCAAATGGGCGGAGGCGCAGGCATGACCAAACTCCCCACAACCCCGCGCCAGCACACGCCGACGGTCGACGCCGACCATAACCCCACCACCTGCTTTGTCTGCGGCATGCACGCCTTCGGTATCGGCGTGAACGCCAACGGCCGCGACAAAGACCCCCACTACATCTGCCGGAGGTGCGCCGTGGGCATCGACAAGTACAAGAAGATCGACCGCCTCGACGACTACGAGCTACGCGCCTTAGATGCCGGCGTTGATGCGGTCGGCGAATACATCGCCGAGCATGGCGTGACGGACCTAGCTCATTTCGACGAGTTGATGCAGCGCATGATGGTCAAGGCTGCGTGGGAGGGCTGCGCGCGGGGGCTTAGGGCGGCGCTTAGTGAGGCGCCGTTTTGATGGAGGGCAAGATGCAGCATGCAAATGACAACATCGGCGGGATCCGCGTCCTCGACCTCTTCAGTGCGGCTGCCGGAGGCTGGTCTCTTGGCATGCATCGCGCCGGATATCGTACCGTAGCCGCTTGCGAGGTCGTAGAATGGCGTCGCGCTCTTTACTCGCAGAACAATCCGGGAGTTCCTGTTTATGACGACGTCACAACCCTTACCGCAGACAGACTTATTCGGGATGGTGTTGGACTTCCCGACATCATCGTCGGCTCTCCGCCGTGCCAGGACATCAGCAGCGCCAACACGAATGGAAAAGGCGTCGACGGGGAACGCAGTGGCCTCTACTTCGAAGCCATCCGCATCATCGGAGAATGCCGTCCTCGTTGGTTCGCTCTTGAGAATAGCGCTAATCTCCGAACTCGAGGCGCAGACCGGGTCATCGATGCGCTGGCGGCAATCGGCTACACCTGCTGGCCATTCGTGGTTAGTGCTGGAGACATCGGCGCCAACCACGAGCGAAAGAGAAGCTGGCTCATCGGGTTCAATCTTTCACACGCCGACGACGAAGGCAAATTTCGCCGCGCCGAGTATGCAGAAGTGGGAATCGTGCGGACCTTGGTCCGCACTGCTTGCGACGCCTCGCAAGACGGATGCGGTGATGGACGGGGCCATGACGGGCAGGGCTTCGGACAAATGGGCGGGGGCGAGAGCGCTAGCCCAACTTCTCCAGAGCCATGGTCTGACTGGAACGGCGGCCTTGCCCATCACCTACGGGTGGATGATGGGTTATCCGGCTGGGTGGCTCAGTCGCGCATTGCAGTCGGCGGTCCACGCGGGACTATTGCAGCCAGCCTCATCGTCGAAGCCTTCGGCGACGCCGTCTGCCCGCAAATCCCCGAAGCCATCGGTCGAGCCATCATAAGAGTGGAGCGTGCTTTGGCCGCCGTTGCCAACGACAATCAGGAGACCCCCATTGCAAACGCCGCTTGAACTAGCGCAACACTACGTCGCCTTGGGCTGGCCCGTATTTCCTTGCCGCTCGCACGCTGAGGAGCATGTCGACCAGGCCACTGGCGAGATCATTACGCTTGGAGAGAAGACGCCTTTGACGCCGAATGGCTTCAAGGGCGCAACCCGCTTTCCGCGCATCATTGAAAGATGGTGGTCCGACTGGCCGGAAGCTGCCGTTGGCCTGCCGACGGGCGAAAAGACGGGATTCTTCGCGTTGGACATCGACAACAAGCCGGGCGGCGCCAACGGCTTCGACTGGCTGGCCGAGATGGAAGCAGAGCATGGTCCGCTGCCCGACACGGCGCGCGTGACCAGCCCGAACGGCGGGCTACATATCTATTTCAAGTACGTCGTCGGCACCCGCAACCGCGGCGCGCTGGGTGCTGGCGTCGATATCCGGTCCGAGGGTGGTTATGTGCTGGCGGCCGGCAGCACGATGGCCAACGGGCGTTCATACAAGTGGGAAACGGACACGCGCGAGATCGCGGATGCGCCGGCGTGGTTGCTCGACCTATTGCTGCCGAAGTCGGCGCCCTCCCACACCCAGTACAGCCTGTCGGCTGCGAGCAATAACGCCTATGTGGATGCGGCCGTCGATCGCGAGCTTGCTGACCTTGCCGGCGCGCCTATGGGCACACGCAACAATGCTCTGAACGACGCTGCGTTCTCGATCGGCACCATCGTCGGTGCCGGTGCGCTTAGCGAGGCTGAGGCACGTGCCTTGCTGCAAGACGTAGCGCGCGGCTGGGGCAGGGACTGGTCGCGCTGCTGCAAGACCATCGAGAATGGCCTGAAGGCTGGCATCCAGAACCCGCGCCACATTCCTGAGCCAGACTTCCCAGCGCACGACAACACGCGTCTGGTCGACATCACACGCATGATCCAGCGCGGGCTTGAGAAAGGCAGGGTGCGCGAGCAGGCAGCTGCGACCAACGACGACCTTACTGCACGGGAAGAAGTGCCGCGAGACGACACAGATATTCCCGAACAGGAAGCCATATCACCAGTCGGCGACATTGAGCCCGCCAACGACAACACGCCTTTGTCACCAATCACCGCCACCGCGTTCAAATGGATCGACCCCAAGACGCTACCGCGTCGTGAGTTCGCTTACGGATCGCACTTCATCCGCAAGTACGTGTCCGTCACGGTCTCGCCCGGCGGACTTGGCAAGACGTCCAGCAGTATTGCCGAAGCGCTTGCCATGGTGTCGGGCAGGGCGTTACTTGGAACCAAGCCACCGAAGCGTCTGCGCACGTGGATATTCAATGCCGAGGATCCGCGCGACGAAATGGAGCGGCGCATCATGGCGGCCTGCATCCACTACAAGCTGAAGCCTGCTGACCTCGAAGGACACCTCTTCCTGGACAGCGGCCGCGAGCAGGAGCTGGTCGTCGCCATCGAAGACAAGAAGGCTGGCGTTCGCATCCAGCAACCGATCGTCGAGGCGGTGGTTGAGCAGATCGAGCGCAACGGCATCGACGTGATGATCGTCGATCCGTTCGTGTCCACGCACGGCGTCAACGAGAACGACAACGGCGCGATCGACAAGGTGGCGAAGCTATGGGCGCAGATTGCCGACTACACCAACTGCTCGATCGACATCGTGCACCATCTGCGCAAGGTGGCCGACCGAGAAGCCACTGTTGAAGACGCTCGAGGTGCGGTATCGTTGATCGGTGCGGCACGCTCGGTGCGCGTTCTCAATCGCATGTCAGAGGAGCAGGCAGGTGAGGCCGGCATCGATAAGGCTGACCGCTTCGGCTATTTCTATACCACATACGGGAAGTCCAATCTGACGCCGCTTTCGCACAAGGCAGAGTGGCGGCATCTGGTCTCGACGCCACTCGGAAACGGGACGGGCCTTGCTCAGCCGCAGGACTTTGCGCCTGTCGTAACCGAATGGCAGTGGCCTAGCGCCGAGGAAGTGGCGGGAGACCTCACAGAAGACCAACGTTCGTCCATTCTGGCCGCTGTGAGCGCGTCCGACTACAAGAAGTCACCGAAGGCCAAGAACTGGGTCGGAAGCGCTGTAGCGTACGCTGTGGGGCTGGATTTGGAAGATAATGCGCAGCGCAAGCGGGCGGCCAGCCTTGTGACTGCCCTGATGCGTGAAGGCGCGCTTGTCGAGCGCGAGGAGCGAGATCCGGTGCGGCGGGAACTGGCGGTGTTTGTGAGGGCGGCTTAATCTTCGTGTTCTTCTGGTGCGCCAGCGCTAGCAACTAATGTCTGTTCAATCAGTGTTTCAAGGGGGACGTGTACCGAGCATTTTGACGGGAAAACGGCGTACATCTGAACCAAGGCCATCCTCGCGGCCTGTAGGTGAACTTCACGCGTGGGCGTTCGACCGCTCTCTAGGTTCTCGTACGTTCGAAGTGGAACCCCCATCATTTTTGCGAAAGCCTTCTGAGGCAGTCCTGTTTGGACGCGTAGCAGATGAAGGCTTTTCAGGTTCTCGAACATTGAGTTCCACACTCCCTTTTGCTATCTTGGGAACCGGAGTGGTTGCAGCCACCCCGGCCCCCAGTTTACCGGCCGATGGAGAGTGTCAGTCTCCATTTGCCGAACCGGACTTGGACGGTGAGCTTGATGCTCATGGTATCCTCCAGTCGGGTTGCCGAAGCGGATTTGCTTCGGTGATTTCTTTATGCCACCATTTTGGTGGTTGCGCAAGTGAAAACCACCATTTTGGTGGTGAAATAGAAGGCCGTCAGTCGTGCTAGGGCTGGCGGCTTTTTTTGTATCTAATACGGCGAGCGATATCGCCGTTCTCACTGATCGCGGAACCATTTTCGCCACCTTGCGTTTCCTCCTCACACAACAAAGAGGAGACATATCAATGGATTGGAACCGTGTAGAAGGTAACTGGAAGCAGATGAAGGGCAAGGTTAAGGAGCAGTGGGGCAAACTCACCGACGACGACCTTGACGTCATCAATGGCAAGCGCGAGCAGCTGGAAGGCAAAATCCAGGAGCGTTATGGCTATGAGAAGGACCAGACCAAGAAAGATATCGACGACTGGTATGGTCGTCAGGGTTGGTAATGTAGTGCGGGGCCGCTGTTCAGAAATGGCTGGCGGTTTTTTGCGGAACCAAATCCATCCTAGCTAGTTATGTGGCCAGACAGCTTGCGCACTGACCACGGATGTACTGGCAGCGGCGGCGAGCGACAGGAAGGCTGGGGCAGCGATGCACCGGCCTTTTTTGTTATTCTTTTGGCAGAACTTCGATATGGGATTCGTTGTTCGCGCCATCGCCGCCTTGAACCATCGCGGCAAAAAACGGATGCAGAGGTGGCTTCACTTGGTCCGGAGCTTCATCAATCAGCTTATCCACCCATTTCTGATTGTACGTGTAGTCTTTGTGGGCCGCGTGATAAATGCAAAACTGCTTGTCGGTTCGATCAGGCTTTTTCGCACCATTTGCCGGCCGCGCCTTATGTTTTTTCCAGGCGTCTGTATGCGCCTGCATGCTGAATTTTTTTCCCGCAGCCTTAACTCTCTTAACAACGTCACCCGGCTTCAGAGGATACATTTCGTCAGCAACGCGATACTTTTGAAGTACGTTATGAATGTCTTTGCCCTCTTGAGAATCAGGGCTGACAAACTGGATGTGCGCCTTGCTTTTTGACGCGCTGTCGAGGGTGTATACGACTTTGAACTGATATTCGATATCGTTCAATTCGGCTTCTGTTTTGCCTTCAGTCAAACTAGCATCCAGAGCAGCAATGTTCGGCGGGATGTCGTAGCTGTGGATCTGAGACGCCTGATCAATCGACATCTTTCCAAACTGGAGTGCTACGGATAAATCGTTCTGGAGGCTAACCCTCTCTCCATGCCAGTCAACAATCGTTTTATCGAAATTCAGACAGCAGGCCTGGAAGATCGCCAGCCAGTTCCCGTCACTGCGACCAAATAACCGATGCTCAACCTCGTCTCGTATCGCTTTCACCGCCTTAAGGTTGGCCTTGATCCCACTTGATAGGGGACAGTCGCCCTTTTCGAGCATGTGGCTCAACGCCCATGTACTTCCGTCCGAATTGATCGGGTCAATGCCCTTCTTCTCGTAGTAATCGTGCATAAGGTAACACCATGCGATGTTCGCCAGCACGGAGAAAACCTCGGTCTTGAAGCGATACGATGCGTTGTTGAATATAGATACTGCAAGTATCATCGCCTCGCGCGACCTGATCAATTTCTCGTCGGTATAGGGATTGAGCCCAGTCACAGGATCGAAGCTGCGCTTCATCTGCTTATACTTCGCAACCTCGTCGGCTGATGCCGGCTGTATATCCTCATTCCTGACAGGGCTAATGCGTCCGAAGTTTACCGTCGGGTTGCGTCCGTGGTTGACCAAGATATGAATGTCTTGATTTCTTTCCCCGTCGTTAAGCATGGCTTTAACCAGACGCTTTTCTTCGTCGGTGAGCGCCGCCCCGGTAAGACGCTTAGACATAAACGCACCCCTTATTTTTTGCCCTCCTGATACAACCAAATCACCACGCACAATTCAACTTCTAATACCGCACGGATACCAAAATTTTATCCGTGCACTAACTGTGCACGTCCGTGCGTTCACACCTGCACAGCTCTGCCCGGTTGGTGCACGTTTAGGGGTATATATATTTTTAAATATATACCCTACTCGTGCAACCGTGCAGGGCGGTGTGCTGGCTGCACGGTTCTTGAGGTTTTTTATTCGGGCAACGTGCAGCGGGCAAAAGGGCGGTCCGGATGCAACCTGCTGCCCGTCCAAAAAATATTTCCAAATTCGACTACCCGTTTTCGACCCGTTCTCGGAAAGTATGTGTGTCGCCACCACGACACCGCACCACGAGGAGACCGCCATGCCTAAAGCCACCAGCCAAACCACCCGCATCAACGGCAAGCGTGTCGTCATCCGTACTTCGCCAAAAGGCAAGGTTACCGTTGCAGATGCCCCGATCAAGGAAAGCGAAGGGCAGGCGGCTCAGGTGCGCGCCCTGCGGTCCCTGCCAGACTTCGGCCGCCAGTTCCTGCTGGCCGGCGACATGAACAGCGCGAAGCGCGGCCCACGTGCTCAGGCCGACGCAATCGCAACCGGCATGACGCCGGGTGAGGCTGATCTGCGGATCTATCTCAAGGGTGGTTCGCTGCGGATGATCGAGAACAAGGTCGGCAAAGGGCGGCTATCTCCGTCTCAGGTTGAGCGTCATGCTTCGCTGGCACGGCTCGGGCATCCAGTGGAGGTGGTGCGGTTCACATCAACGGCAGAAGCGGCCAGCAAGGTGGTGGCGCTGGTCAAAGGATGGCTGGCCGATAACGACAACCACCCAGCGCAAGCGCAGCAGCAGTAACACCACGAGGGGAGACGGTATGGCATTTGTTTTGACAGATACAGGAGCTCGGCTAGAGGTCCATCACAACACAAAGGGAGCGATCAACGAGCACATAGCAACAGCTTGGCTGATGAAGCACGGATACGATGTCTTTAGAAACTCGTCGCCACGCGGGCGCGCAGATCTGGTCGCAAACAAATGGGACGGATCCGGATGGATCCCGATCGACGTTAAGTCCGAAGGCTTCGATTTAGATGGCCTGTCGCCAATGTCCGAAGGGCACAGAGAGACTGTTGCGAAGTATGAAGGAGACGATCTGAAATATTTAGTGGTTATGGACAACGGCAACTGCGTATGGTGGCACGATATTGAAAAGGGCAGAGAAACGCAGGTGCTGGCAACGCACTGGATCGATCCTAAAACGGGGCAGAGGTTTCTCCATCCTCGAAGTGACATGTCGAAAAGCGAGTGGTCATTCTTCAGCCACTGGATGATGAAGCACCACGGCGACAAAATCACGGGATCACAGAAGGACTTCCTTCATCGAATTTCTCAGTCAACAACGGGCAGAGGATATCCGATAAACAAGCGCGATAAGGAATGGTTGAGGAAGATTCACCGGTTCATCTTCCGTAAAATAACCGGAACAGACCCAGATACTGGCTTTCGGTTAGCAGCAAATGACAATCAGTCGGTTGGAGTGCTGCCATGACCCGACACGCATCTCTTGCAGAGCAACTTTCAGCCATCCGTCGCGCGGTGACAGAACCGGATCATATCCCAGAGCCACTGCAGACGAATTGGTCGACAACCGTCGCAAATGACAACAATCCAGAAGATGTGGAAAGCCTAAAGCAGGACAGGCTTTGGGACATATCCCCCTCGACGGGGGAAATTATGCGCCAGGTTGAAAACTTCGAGGAGATCAAAAACGATCGGGGGCAGACGGTTCGCTGGGGTTCTCTTCGCTTTAGCGATGGCACACAGACAGAGCAAGGTTTTAAGGTCACAGCAGATGGAGAGGTGGTCGCCCACCAGTTCGTGGTACCTCCAGGTGGCATGCTGGGCACGACAGACAAGGAGCGGGTTCAGCGCGGTGGAGACGAAAATCCAGAGGACGCCACCAGCACAAGAAACTACTTCTCGGGAGAAGAAACGGTGTTTCGCCCTGCCGGCCTGTTCAGTGCGCTCCGATCAAAGCCAGTCAAGCGCACGAAGCGAAAAGACAGGACGGGCCCGAAGACGAAAGCCGAAGAACGCCAGTGGTTGGCCGATGCAATAGCTGGAACCGCAGTCATGCCAGCAGTAAAAAAAATCGAGGACGGATTTCCAGCATCACCAGCAAATCTGGCTCAGCTATTCCCTGGCTTGGTGAAGGTTTGCACCGGCAGTAGTGGATCGCAAGCATGGAACGACATCGCCACCTTGCGAGAAGACAGGGATGAATGGTTCAAGTGGGTTGCCAGCCTCAAAGACGAAGACAGGTTGGTGATCGAGGTGGCAAGGACTGCAGGTTCTTACGTTGACTTAGCGGACAAAGGCACGCCTCGCCGCACCGCCTTTCGCCAAGGAAAAGCAAGGCTTATCGCCGCGAACGACAATCTTATGGCGGCGATGAATAAAATGGCGTCGTAGTGGCACTTTCTGCATTCTCACCACCTGTATAGGTGAAGGGGTTTAAAAGCCCCACACCTTTCTGGACGCACCGATGTTGCGACAGAGCCTCGGCCAGCGATGAGCCGGGGTTAACTATCACGTGGAGTAGAGCAGTCTGGTAGCTCGTCAGGCTCATAACCTGAAGGCCGTGAGTTCAAATCTCACCTCCGCAACCAATCCCATGCGCGTTCTCCTCCGCTTGCATGGTGATCGTGCGGCCCGTTCCCCTTTGTGGTTGAGCGGGCCGCTTTTGTTTTCTGCTTGATTTAGCTAGCCACCGAGACACACGTCGCACAGAGGGTTCTCTGGGTCAGTGGTCAGATATGACACAACCGGCGCGCAGCACATCAAGCAAACGGTGTCGCATCGGCTTAATTCATCCTGGCGCGCCTTTTCGTCTCGGTCCGCTTCGATCTTAGCCATTTCGTTACTGCGCCGACGAAGTTCTGCTGCAATCTCTTCTTCTGTAAAGCCACCCATCTTGCTTGCTCCAGCTCAATGTCTACCCAGCATTGAACATTGCACGTCATAAGGGTGTAGAGCAATGTCCAAACCCTACGGCCGCTCAGCCGATGCCGCGCTCTACCGTCGCCTCTACAAGACTGCGCGATGGCAACGATTGCGCGAGGCTCAGCTTGCTGCCGAGCCGCTCTGTCGCTTCTGCTTGGCTATCGAGGATGTCACCGAGGCAACGACGTGTGACCACATCAAGCCCCACAAAGGCGACGAAGCTTTGTTCTACGACCCAGCCAATCTGCAATCGTTGTGCGCTCCATGCCACGACAAGCTGAAGGCCCGGATCGAGCGAGGCCAACAGGCTGTGGTGATTGGCGTCGATGGATATCCGGTGGAGGTGGGCCGATGATGCGTGGCACTGGTAAGACTAAGGCCATGGTCATGGCTTTGCCTGATGAAGGTGCATGCGTTGTGGTCCATAACGCAGCCATGGTCCGCTACGTCGAGCGAATGATCTATGACTTGCGAGGCAAAGGCTTGATGAACCGCTGCAAGGTGTTGCGCATTGAGCACCAAGGCGATGCTGACCGTCTTCAAGGACTGCGCATGCGGACGTTCGTAGACCATGCTTTCTGGTGGTTGGCGAGTGATCGTCACTTGCTGGCGCGTGTCCAATATCTCGTTGATACGATCAACTATCAGTTTCCGGACATGAAGGTCGCCGCGTGACCCACCGGGGGTGCCTTAAAAGTGGCCGACCGACCGGCGCAGGACCGGTGGGGTAACGCAATTCAAATGCAAACACAGTTTTTTGCCTAGCGCGTGCGCAAGCGCGCGTGCGCGAGGGGATTCCGCATGTCTGAGAAGAAAAGCCGTGTCGATAGCGTTGATGAGGCCATAAGGATCGCCTCGGCGGCGTCTGAGGAGGTCCAGTTTCCCGAGAACGTGCCGCTCGATGACGGCGACGTACCGTTTTTCAAGAACGTCATTGCCGAATACGCCCGCGCCGATTGGTCAGCGCACCAGCTTGAGATTGCCGCAATGCTCGCTCGCACGATGGCCGACCTTGTGAGGGAGCAAGACCTGCTTCGCACCGAGGGTTCGGTCGCCGTTACCGAAAAAGGTACGCCCGTGGCTAATCCGCGCAAGTCCGTGGTCCAGATGCACGCTTCCTCCATTCTTTCGTTCCGCCGATCGCTCGCGCTGCATGCCCGTGCCGTACAGGGCGAGGCGAGGGATGCAGCCAAGAGGCGCGACCAGGCCAAGGAGATTGAGGCGGGTGCGAGCGTGGACGACGAACTCCTAGCCTGATTGAGGTTGTGAATGCTTTCTGAGGCCGTGGTCGGCGCCATCAAGTGCGGCCCGATCCCGGTTCTGCGCGACTGGCGCGGACTACCGACGTCGGAGCTCACCCGCGGCGAGAAGATGTGCCGCTTCATTGAGGAATACTTGGTAGTGCCAGAGGGCGCGCTCGTCGGGCAGCCAATCAGGCTGCTAGACTTCCAGGTGGCCTTCATCCTGTCGGTCTATGACAACCCGAACGGCACGTCGCGAGCGTATTTGTCGATCGCACGTAAGAACTCCAAGACGGCTACCATCGCCTGCCTCTTGCTCGGTCACGTGATCGGTCCGGAGGCGTTTCCGAATAGCCGCATTATGTCAGGAGCGCGCTCGCGCGATCAAGCTGCTGAAGTCTACAATTATAGCAGCAAGATGCTGATGATGTCGCCGCGCCTGAAAGGGCTGTATCGCATCGTCCCGTCCGGCAAGATGATTGTCGGCCTGCGCAAGAACGTCGTTTACCGCGCCAGCTCGGCGGAAGCCAAGAGCGCGCACGGTGGTTCGCCACTGGTCGCCATCCTCGATGAGGTCGGCCAGATCAAAGGCCCGCACGACGACTTCGTCGAAGCGATAGTCACCTCACAAGGTGCCTACGGCGACAAGGCGATGATCTTC
>Ga0209371_1001082_pt1 | contig 20358 bp, 16 predicted proteins | sample AgamicAtAmrz_FD_187165 | JGI IMG/M metagenome (GOLD analysis project Ga0209371, IMG submission 187165) | Agave microbial communities from Guanajuato, Mexico - At.Am.rz (SPAdes) (version 2) | ecosystem: Host-associated > Plants > Roots > Rhizosphere | place: Guanajato, Mexico | collected 2012-06-07
TTTTGATTGGGAAAAAAACCATCCCCCCCTTCAGTCAGAGGAGATCGCCTTAACTGTTGAAAGGTCCTTATTAAAGGGATTGTCTACTAGATAGTCCTCTTTTTTTAGAAATAAAAATGACCAAATGAACAAAACGGTCAGTAAAATGGAGTGGTTTTCAATGAAACAAAATTTATTAAAAGCAGAGCTGACCTCAATATTCAAAAATCGGATGAAGCTTATTTCCATCTTGGCCATTATATTTATTCCGATATTATATGCAGGAATTTATCTATGGGCGTTTTGGGATCCATATGGACATTTAGAGAAGCTCCCAGTTGCTGTCGTTAATGAGGACAGCGGTGCAGAAATGAATGATGAAAAACTGGAGGTCGGCAAAGATTTAGTCGACAACCTGAAGGAAAGCAAGGATTTCGACTTTCAGTTTGTAGATAAAGAGGAAGGTTACAAAGGGTTAGAAAATCAGAAATATTATATGCTGATTGAAATACCAAAGGATTTCTCTGAAAATGCAACGACATTGCTTGATGATAATCCGAAAAAATTGGATTTAAAATATGTCTCTAATCCAGGTTTTAATTTTATCTCCTCCCAAATCGGCAATTCAGCTGTTGAAAAGATAAAGGAGGGTGTCGGCAAGGAAGTAACAGAGACATATGCTGAATCTGTTTTTGAAAATATAAGCAAAATGGCATCAGGGCTTGAAGATGCGAGCACTGGAGCAAAGGACCTTAGTGACGGAACAGATAAGGTCAATAAAGGTACACAGGAAGTTTATAAGAATTTGCAAACACTTGCCGAGAAATCGGTTGAATTTACAGATGGAATCAATACAGCCAATTCTGGAGCAAAGGAGCTTCTGACTGGAGCAGAAAGCCTTTCAGATGGATTAGGTCAGCTGCAAGACGGCCATAAAGAGCTCGCTGATGCAGCAGCTAAGCTGCAAGGCGGAGACCAATCGATTTTAAATGGTATCACTTCAACAAAAGAAGGAGCGGAAAAGCTACAAAGCAGCATCCCTTCGTTAATAGCAGGAACAGATGAGTTGAAAACAGGCGCAAACTCTCTTACTTCAGGACTGCAGGAGTGGAGCAGCAGCTCTGAAAAGTTAGCTGACGGAGCCTTGCAAGTAAATGAAGGAGCAAAACAAGTGCAGGAAACAGTAAATTCCATCCTGCCAATGCTTGACGGGTTGCCTGAGGATAAGAAGCAAGAAGTTCAGGCAGCACTTCAAAGTCTTGTAGACGGCAGTGGCCAAATTGCGACAAACACGCAAGCTCTTCAGCAAGGAGCAGATAAATTGGCTCAAGGAGGACAAAGCTTATCTGCCGGCTTGAATCAGTTAAGTGACGGAGAACAGCAGCTTCAAGCTGGAGCTCAGCAGCTTGCAGATGGAACTGCACAGCTGGAGGATGGCTCTAAACAGCAGGTTGCAGGCCAGGAGCAGTTTATTGCAGGCATGAACCAATACTCTACAGAGTTTTCTAAAGCTGCAAGTGGTTCTAATGAACTTGTGACAGGAGTTAATTCATTGCTGACAGGTATGAATCAATTGTCTTCAGGTTCTAGTGCTTTATCTGAAGGGACTAGTAAGCTAGAATCCGGATCGAAGGATCTTGCAGATGGAACTGCTTCCTTATCAACAGGCAGCAAGGAGCTGTCAGATAAGCTGGCAGATGGTGCTGATGATGCAAGCTCTATCCACTCTGATGATAAGACGTATGATATGATGGCAGAACCAGTTACTGTGTCAGATGAAAAAGTTTCAGATGTTCCTAACTACGGAACAGGATTGGCTCCTTATTTCATCTCATTAGGATTATTTGTTGGTGCATTAATGCTTTCTATCGTGTTCTCATTCAATGAGCCGGAAGGAGTTCCTAAAAACGGACTGCGCTGGTTCTTAAGTAAAGCGGTCATTCTTGCTGGGGTGGGAATTCTGCAGGCACTTGTAGCTTCATTTGTGCTGCTTAAGGTGCTTGGAATGGAAGTGCAGAGCATCCCATTATTTATTCTGTTTACGGTTATTGCGAGTCTCGTATTCTTTTCTATCATTCAGTTCTTTGTGACAATTTTGGGGAATCCAGGACGTTTCATCGTTGTCCTTCTTTTGATTTTCCAATTGACAACAAGCGGCGGAACATTCCCGTTAGAGCTTATACCTGATTTTATGCAGCATATCCATGCATTGCTGCCAATGTCTTATTCAGTATCAGGCTTAAGGGCGGTCATTTCGACAGGAGACTTCGACTTTATGTGGCATAATGCGAGGATTTTGGCAATGTACCCAATCTTCTTTATTGCTGGTACGCTTCTATACTTCATAGTTGCTCATAAACGCCAGTTTGCAGAGACTGCAGCAGAATAAACCTGTGAGTTAAGGCCGGGCAAGGGAGCCCGGCCTTTTCTTTGAGTTAGATAGTAGGTTTTAGATTCCTGACTTTACCACAAGAAAAAAGGATACAAATAAAGTGCTAATTCGACGAATTTTAGTTATAGTATAAAGGGGCTAGTTTATTCTTTTAATAGAAGATATGCTATATTTAATCAGAATAACGGAAAAGAGGGTGTACATATGCTGTTTATTGATAATAAGGGCATTACAGATCCGCGCATTAACTTGGCGATTGAAGAATATGCGCTGAAAAATCTCGATATTAATGAAACATACCTATTATTTTATATAAATGAACCATCTATCATCATCGGCAAAAACCAGAACACAATTGAAGAAATTAACACAGAATATGTCGAGTCAAACGGAATTCACGTAGTCAGAAGGCTTTCTGGCGGCGGGGCTGTTTACCATGATAAAGGTAATTTGAACTTCAGCTTTATCACAAAGGATGACGGTGACAGTTTTCATAATTTCCGCAAATTTACAGAGCCTGTTGTCAAGGCACTGCAAAGCATGGGTGTTGATGCTGAGTTAAGCGGCCGCAATGATTTGCTGGCAGAAGGCAGAAAGATTTCTGGGAATGCCCAATTCTCCACAAAAGGGAGAATGTTCAGTCATGGCACCCTGTTGTTCGATTCAGAAATGGATCATATTGTTTCTGCATTAAAAGTTAGAAAAGATAAAATCGAATCAAAAGGGATTAAATCTGTCAGAAGCCGTGTTGCTAATATTACAGAATTCCTGAGAGAGAAAATGGAAATTGAAGAATTTAAACGCCTTATCTTGGCTTACCTGTTTGAAGGGGAAGAAAATATCCAGGAATACGTTCTAACAGAAAAAGATTGGGAAAACATCCATGCTCTTTCAAAGGAACGTTACCAAAACTGGGATTGGAATTATGGAAAATCACCAAAGTTCAATTTGCAGCATTCCCATCGTTTCCCTGTTGGACAAGTTGATGTCCGCTTTGATGTCGCAAAAGGAATCATTAAAAACTGTAAAATATATGGTGATTTCTTTGGAGTCGGCGATGTTTCTGACATTGAGAACAAGCTGATTGGTTTGCGCTATGACCGCAGTGAACTAGAAAAGGCTCTTGAGGAAACATCAATCAAGCATTATTTCGGCAATATCACGAAGGAAGACTTCCTTCATTTAATATATTAATCCGCTGTACTGGGTTTATTAGCCCAGTGCTTTTTTTGTTTAGCGGTGTTGTTTAGTCCATTTAAAACTTCTTGTTCTAAATGTCGTCTTTTAGTCTTATTAATAGTAACAAGGGTTGTACAAGGCAAGGAGGGGAATAATGGCAAGAAAAATAGGTTTTTACTCAGTATTATTATTCATCATGTACGGCTTATTTTTTTATTGGTATTTGTTTTATTTCGCAGATTCAAAGCTCCCTTTTGAATACCAAGGATCCGCCGCAGATCCATCCACCTTTCTGAATAGCAGAGAGCTGGGATTAAGTGAGGAATATTCTAAACTAAAGAACTTTTTATTCTTTATTTCCACTCCCTTTGAATGGCTGATCTATCTGTTTATTCTGCTGTTTGGCTTCTCAAAAGCCTTCCGCAAATGGGGAGAGGAGTCAGGAAAATATAAAATCATCCAAAAAGCGATTTATTTGTTTTGGCTCCATTTAATGGCTTATGCAGTTTCCTTTCCTTTAAGCTATTTGGGCTATAAGCTTTCACGAGATTATCATATTTCCACACAAAGCTTTCCTTCGTGGATGAAAGACGAGCTGATAGATTTTTGGGTAAATTATGCAACTGTTTTTGTTATTTTTACCGTCCTGTATTGGCTGATGAGCAAAAGCAAAAAGCGCTGGTGGCTTTATGCGTGGCTGCTGTCTGTCCCATTCACATTGTTTATGACATTTATCCAGCCAGTCATCATTGACCCGCTGTATAACAACTTTACTGCCTTAAGTGATGAGAAGCTGGAGGAGAAAATCCTCGCATTGGCTAAAGAGTCCAACATCCCTGCAGAGCATGTGTTTGAGGTGAATATGTCAGACAAAACCAATGCCTTAAATGCCTATGTAACGGGAATTGGCAGTAATTCGAGAATCGTACTTTGGGATACTACACTTCAGGAACTGAAAGACAATGAGATTCTGTTTGTCATGGCCCATGAAATGGCACATTATGTTGAAAAGCATATTTACTTTGGAATCGGTTTGTCTCTTGTGCTGTCATTTTTCGGCCTTTATCTCATTTACAGGCTGATGAACCTAATTATTAATAGGTGCGGTCCTGCTCTAAAAGTTTCTAAGGTTGAGGATATTCAATCCTTCCCTTTAGTCCTACTGCTTATTTCGATGCTGCTGTTTATTGCAAATCCGTTTGCTAATGTTGTTTCGAGATATGAGGAGAAGAGGGCAGACAATTATGCAGTTGCTTTAACGGAAGATCCTGAAGCAGGAATAACAACCTTTCAAAAGCTTGCAAAAACCGGCCTCAGCGAAGTTAATCCGCCATTGCTTGTTAAAGTATTTCGCTACAGCCATCCAACGATGCTTGAAAGAATATCTGCCTTGGAAGAGAAGAGTATTTTAATCAAGAACAATACTGACTAGGCAAAAAAAAAACGCTTATCTCTAATGAAGGGATAGCGTTTTTTTATATGAGTAAAATCACAAAAAAAGGCATCTATCAGGAATGCTTAACAAGTCCTAAATAGATGCCCTACTGCGGAATTTAATTATCAAAGCGCTTACATAAATCCGTATATTGTTTGCTCAGCCGAATAAATTCAGCTTCATTTCGTTCGTCTATGGCGTGATCAATTTGAGTCATTAAACTGGCTTTCTCTAAATTCCATTGAATTTCAGTAAGAAGCATGTCGATGTAAAGTTCTTTCACATAAGTCTCTTTCGCTTTGTGTCTATTCATAGCACTTAACTTAGTTAACTCTGTGTACGACTTTTCATTCATTGGACTCACCCCTGATGCCTTTTTAATATTATATGGCAAAAATAAGAAAATATCAATAAAATAATTTAAAAATTTTGAAAACAAAGCGGATTTTTGAACTATTTAAGACGATTCGCTAACCGCTTACATTTCTAGGAATTGACATGCTATAATGCAACCGATGTAAGTTGATACAGCAGTGCTCTAATTACCAGAAAGGAGAAACAATAATGGCTGAAAAACGGAAAAATATCGACCTGTATGAAGTGAATTATCACACGCTTGCAATCCTGCCTGAATTACAGAAGAATGGCGAAGTTTATTCTAAAATATATGAAGGAGCCAATATTTATATGTGCAAACTAGCGCCAGGTAAAATAATTAAGCGAAGCTGTGAGTATTTCGGATGCACATATGAGGGGAAACGAAAGGGTACGAGGGCATTGATGAATTATCAGCATAAATTGCCGATATCCATTGATTCGAAAAGCACTATTTATGCATTTCCCACTCATTCTCCTTCAAACCATGCATGCATGTGGTTTTTTCTTCATCATATTTCAGACAGAGTAGTAGAGGGAGAAGGTAAAACGACTGTTATATTCCGCAATGACCGAAGACTGTCTATCGATGTATCTTTCCATACCTTCAATAACCAAATATTAAGAACAAATTTGCTGCAAACAAAAATCCGCCACAATCAGGAAGACAGTGAAAATCCGTTGTAAAGTATGTATACCCTGTAATAAGACAAGTTAAACTGCTCTCATCCGGTATGCCGCTTGTACAGATAATATTCCAATAGCTCTTGGACACGATTGCGAAGCCTTGGGTTGAAATAGTTATGATATTCTTCGTAACCATTGTATAGGAATAAATACATCGTGAAGGCTTCATCCCTTTTTACCTCTTCCACCTTCATCTTATGCTTTTGCATATATTCCTTTGTTTCCCGAAGTTCTGTATGAATTGTCTTCATCGTAATTTCCACAAGGTCAATATAAGGCTGCTTTAGTTTAAAACTGCTCTGCTTGATTGTCAGGAGGTCGCGGTTTAGAACGGTTAACAGCATGGGAAGATAAATGGCTTGCTCCATAATATATCTATCCTTCTCCGGTATGCGCGTCATAGTCAATCTTCTCCTTGAAATCTTTATAAGAACAAATGTTCTATTTAGATAGTACAATATTTGCCTGATCCTTTCAAGCTGTGTAAAATAAAAAATCCTGCAGCTCTTTTTTTGGCCTTCGCTTATTTTCTTTCAAAAAAGAAATTAAATGCAATGCTCCTGAAGGAAATTTATTTCTAATGTCGAAATAAGATATAGCTAATAAAGGGAGGAATTGTGACATGGGAGAATCGAGAAAAGTAACGTCTGAGGATTTATACAAATTAAAATCAATTGTTGATCCGCAAGCAAGCCCGGATGGGAAGGGATTTCTATATGTAGTGACAGGCATTTCGGAAGACAAGGATGCTTATTACTCCAATATCTATTATCAGAGCTTAGAGGACAGCAGCAAAAGCTATCAGTGGACGTTTGGAGAGCATCGCAACACATCGCCAAGATGGTCGCCAAACGGCGAGGAAATCGCATTTGTTTCGAATCGAAGCGGAAAAAACCAAATTTACGTGCTGAACAAAAACGGCGGAGAAGCAAAGCAGCTTACATTTGTGCGCAATGGTGCTTCTAACCCTGTTTGGTCTGCTGACGGCAGTGAGATTGCGTTCCAAACGAGCATTGGTAAAAAGGAAAGCCTTCAGGATAAGGAAATTACCGAAAAGACGGAAGAGAAACCACAAGCATTAGAAGTGGATATGATGAAATATAAATCAGACAGTGCAGGCTTTTGGAATGGCAGTTACAGCCATATCGCAATCGTAAATAAAGAAACAGCAGAACTGAAGGAAGTCACTTCAGGAGAAAATGACTATTACTTAGAAAGCTGGTCTCCAGATGGAAAGTATCTTGCTATTACAGCAGATGAAAGTGAGGATAAAGACTTCAGTTTCGAATCGGATGTATATCTGTACGCCTTAGAAACGAAAGAATGGAAGAAAATCACAGAAAGCAATGGCCAATTTGGAAGAGTAACTTGGTCGCCTAACAGCCAAAAAATCGGCATTATTGGCAGCGGTAGAGAATACGAAAATGCTACCTTGTATAAAATCTGGGTTTATGATTTGAACACGGAAGAGCTCCGCTGCTTAACAGAAGATTGGGATGTGAATGTCGGCGATTTTGCGATTGGAGATTTTCAGCAAGGAGCAGTTACACCAGGAATTCTATGGGGCGAGGATAATAATAGCTTTGTTTTTCTTGCGACAGACCATGGTAATACTATTGTTTATTTTGGCAATGAGGAGGGAGCAATCTATCCAAGTCTGATTGACAATCAGCATGTGTACGGGCTGTCTACTGGCGGAAGCTTAAAGCAGGCGATTGTTGCAATCAGCAAACCGACAGAACCAGGTGATTTATACAGCCTGAACTTAGAAACAGGCGAAACAGTTAAACTGACAGATGTGAATAAGGAATTTACAGAAGCACATAGCTTTGCACCAGCAGAACCAATCGAGCTGACATCAAGAGACGGCTGGCAATTACATGGCTGGGTGATGAAGCCTGCTGATTATAAGGAAGGAGAAAAATATCCTCTTGTTCTTGAAATTCATGGCGGTCCGCACGCAATGTATGCTAATTCCTATTTTCATGAGTTTCAAACACTTGCAGCAAATGGTTATGCCGTGCTGTTCATTAATCCGCGCGGAAGCCACGGATATGGTCAGCATTTTGTCGATGCGGTTAGAGGCGATTATGGCGGCAAGGACTATGAGGATGTAATGGATGCTGTTGACTACGCATGTGCAAACTTTGATTTCATAGATGAAACCCGCCTTGGAGTAACAGGAGGAAGCTATGGCGGATTTATGACAAACTGGATTGTCGGCCATACAAATCGCTTTAAGGCTGCAGTTACACAGCGTTCGATTTCCAACTGGATCAGCTTCTATGGTGTTAGTGATATCGGCTATTATTTCTCTGATTGGCAAATTAAAGCAGACTTGAATGATATCGAAACATTATGGAAGCATTCACCGTTAGCATACGCCAATAATATTGAAACGCCGCTGTTAATTTTGCACGGTGAAAAGGACTTCCGTTGTCCAATTGAGCAGGCAGAGCAGTTGTTTATTGCACTTAAAAAGCAGAAAAAGACAACGAAATTTGTCCGCTTCCCAGAATCCAATCATGAATTATCAAGAAGCGGCAAACCAACATTGCGCATTTCCCGTTTGAATTATATTAATAATTGGTTTATTGATTATTTGTAATATAAAGAATCGCTTGCCCTAATAGGCAGGCGATTTTTTTATGCGAAATAAGCTTTGATGAGAAAAGAGTCTTTTAATATTAAAATCATCTTAAGTTCCTTAAATGTAATTAAAAATATGGAAATTAAATGTTTGCATATCTATTTATCTGATATGATAATAGATAATACGTATCCTTTATACGTAAGAGTATTTTATTCTTTTAAGGGTAACAATGGAAAAGAAACTTATGTTTATCATAAAACGTTAGAATAGATAAAAGCTAAGAAAGGAAACAATGGAGGATGGAGCGATCAGAGTATAGACAAACCAGAAAGAAAAAAAGAAAGCTGAGAAAAGGCAGAGTCTTTTTCTTGTTTCTTGTTTTGTTGATAATATTTGCGGCTGTATACATATTTGTTCAATATAATGCCGGGAAAAAAAAGGCACTGGAAAATGGTGCAATAGAAAAGGTTGAATATGAATTTAATGGGGAAAAAGACCAGTATGGCGGGACAAATGTCCTTTTATTAGGTAGTGATGCTAGAGAAGGAGATACAAAATACCGCACAGACACGATTATGGTAGCCCAGTTTCATCCGGACAAGGGCACATATAAACTAATTTCCTTAATGCGTGATATGTATGTTGATATACCTGGAAACGGTCAGGGCAGAATTAACACAGCTTTCACAATTGGCGGACCAGAGCTGTTGCGGCAAACAATCAAGGAGAACTTTGATATAGACCTTCAATATTACGCAATTGTCAATTTCCAAGGATTTGAGGCGCTTATTGATGAGACATTCCCAGATGGGGTGGAGATAGACGTCGAAAAGAGGATGTCAGAGAATATTGGGGTAACATTGGAGCCTGGCCTGCAAAAGCTGAACGGAAAGCAGCTGCTTGGTTATGTGCGCTTTAGACATGATGCTATCTCTGATTTCGGTAGGGTAGAAAGACAGCAAAAAACCCTTGAAGCACTTGCTTCACAAATTTCAGGGGTGCAGACAGTTGCTAAACTCCCTAAATTGGCTGGTGTTATGATGCCGTATATTAATACGAGCATGAGTACAAAAGACATCTTGTATATTGGGTCTGATTTAATTCGCAATAAAGACCAAGAAGTAGAGACATTGAGAGTTCCTGTTGATGGGACTTATCAAGATCTTCGAGTCAATGGTTCTGCTGTGCTTGATGTAGATATAGACACAAATAAAGAAGAAATACATGAGTTTTTATCTAAATAAAGGGAGACTAAAGCAAATATACTGTATTTAGGGACGATAAGCGGATTTTTGTTAAGTAACCTTAGCGCTAACTAGCGTTTCGTATTGGTCTGCTGAGAAACATAAACCTGCTTGAAATGATATGCCAAGGAGTTTTCGTTTATGGATATAGCTACAATAAAAGAATGGTTTACACTAGATAATATCATGCAATTAATAGAGAGCTACCGGGCGTTCGGTCCGTTGCCAGGCATTTTGCTGCCTTTACTAGAATCGTTTGTCCCTTTTCTGCCGCTATTTTTGTTCATTTTGGCAAATGTGAATGCCTTTGGGTTTTGGCTCGGCTTCCTGTTTTCATGGATAGGAACTTGCGGAGGGGCGCTGCTCGTATTTTTGCTTGTTAGAAAATATGGACAAAAGAGGCTTTTGCGCTTTATTCGTAACCATAAAAAAGTGCAAAAGCTCATGGTTTGGATAGAGAGACATGGGTTTGGACCGCTGTTTATCTTGCTGTGTTTTCCTTTCACCCCGTCGGCTTTAGTAAATATTGTGGCAGGTCTCTCCCGTATCCGTGTAAAACAATATTTTCTTGCTGTTGTGGCAGGCAAGCTAGTCATGATCAGCACCATAAGCTTTATTGGTTATGACTTGAAGTCGATGATTACACATCCGATACGGACAATTCCAGTTGCAATCGCGATTTTTATCCTATGGTATGTAGGAAAAAGAGTCGAGGCAAGAATGAATGTTACGGCAGAAAAAGAAAGAGAAAGAGAACATGGAAATTAATGTTCCAAACAATGCATGGAGGAGATAGCATTTGAAAGAAGCAATAAAAAGAGAAAGCATAGAATGGATTAAAGCATTTGCTATCGGAATCATCATCTTTGTTATCATTCGCGCATTCTTTTTCTCCAATTATGTGGTTGAGGGCGAATCGATGATGCCTACATTGCAGGATGGAGATAAATTAGTCGTTAATAAGATTGGCTATAAAGTCAGTGATTTTCATCATTTTGATGTGATTGTTTTCCACGCGAATGATAAAGAAGACTATGTAAAAAGGGTGATAGGTGTTCCAGGGGATAAGATTGAGTATAAGGATGATCACCTGTATATTAACGGAAAAAAATATGAAGAGAATTTTTTGGATGCTTACCGTAGTCAAGTAAGTGCTGGAAAGCTGACAGGGGATTTTACCCTTGAGGAAATTACTGGAGAACAAGCAGTGCCGAAAGGAAAGCTGTTTGTGCTCGGTGATAATCGGCTGGGCAGCTGGGACAGCAGACATTTTGGTTTTATAAATATCGATCAGGTAGTCGGCAAAGTTTCTTTACGTTACTGGCCGCTCCGTGATACTCAATTTTCCTTTTAAGAATGGGCTCTTTTAGAGCCTTTTTTTTATGGAATAACCGTGAAAATATTGGCAAGTGGAATCCAAGTACTCTTTCATACGGAAACATTTGTTTCTATGATATTATATAGAGAGAAATTAAGTTCGAGGAGGCAATTATGTCTGTTAGATTATTATCCGGACGATCAGGCAGCGGAAAGACTGCCTTTTGTATAGATTCGATTCGGGAGAAGCTGTTCGCAGATCCTGAAGGCAATCCAATTATTTACTTAGTGCCAGATCAAATGACATTTCTGTCAGACCAAAGCTTGGCTGCGAGCGAAGGGCTTGGCGGCATGTTCCGTGCCCAAGTTTACAGCTTTACAAGACTTGCGTGGAGGGTTTTGCAGGAGACTGGAGGCATCTCGAGACAGCATATTAACAGCGTCGGAATCAGCATGCTCATCCGCAGCATTATCGAAGAAAAGAAAGAAGAGTTGTTCCTGTTTAAGAAGGTGGCAGACAAGAACGGCTTTATTGGACAAGTCGAACAGCTTGTAACAGAATTCAGAAGATATTGCGTTACACCAGAGGAGCTTGACAGCAGGCAGCAAGACATAGAGGGAGCTGGAGATGGCGACAAGGCTCTTTTGGACAAACTGCATGATTTGGAAATTATTTATCAAAGCTTCGAGGAAAATATGCTGGGCAAGTATATTGATGGAGAAGATTATTTCCGCCTCCTTGCAGAGAAAATCAACAGCTCTGAATATTTAAAGAAAGCAGAAGTTTACATTGACGGTTTCTACAGTTTTACACCGCAGGAATATTTAATTATTCAGGAGCTTATCCAGGTTTGTGAGAATGTAACGATTACTTTTACTATGGACAAGCCTGACCGAAACAGTTTTGCAGATGAATTAGACCTTTTCCGGATGTCAAAGGAAACTTACGCAACTGTTTATGAAATGGCAAGACAAATCGGTGTGGAAGTAGAGGAGGAAAATTTTGCTGAAGTGCATAAAAATATGCACCACTCCCTTAAACATATCGAGGCACATTTTGACAGCAGGCCAGCTCTCCCGTTTTTTGGAGAAAGTGCTGTGTTGTTTGCAGAAAGCGTTAATCCGAGGGCAGAAATAGAGGGCATTGCTCGGGAAATTAAAAAGCTTATTAGAAAAAACGGCTACCGCTATCGTGATATTAGTCTCTTATCCCGGAATACGGTAGAATACCAAAATATAATAGAAACTATCTTTGCCGATTATGAAATTCCTTTTTTTATTGACCAGAAAAGAACGATGCATTTCCATCCGCTTGTCGAGCTGATTCGCTCTACCTTGGAAATAATAGAAACAAACTGGCGGTACGAGCCTGTTTTCAGGGCAATTAAGACAGAGCTGCTGTTTCCAATGCATATGCAAAAGCGCAACATCAGAGAAAATGTGGACAAGCTAGAAAACTACTGCTTAGCATATGGAATAAAGGGAGAAAAATGGACGAGCAAGGAACGCTGGAAATATAGAAGATTTCAAGGGCTAGAATGGGATCAAGGGGTACAGACAGACAGTGAAAGACAAATGGAGCAGGAGCTGAATGAGCTTCGCCTTTCATTGGCTGCACCGATTACACGGCTGGCCACCAGGCTGAAGAGAGCAAAATCAGGAAGAGCAAAATGTGAGGCTCTATATCTCTACTTGGAAGAACTAGAGGTTCCAGAAAAAATGGAATTATGGAAAGTGGAGCTTGAAGAGCAGGGGGAGCTTGTTAAAGCAGGTGAACACGACCAAGCGTGGAACAGCATCATAGACCTTCTCGATCAATTTGTTGAGATTTTAGGAGACGAGGAGATAGCAAGAAAACAATTTGCGACCATATTGGATGCTGGGCTTGATACCCTTAAGTTTTCTTTAGTTCCGCCAGCAATAGATCAGGTGCTTATTGCTGATCTTGAGAACTCCAGGCTTGGCACCATAAAGGCTGCCTTTGTTATCGGGATGAATGAAGGGGTTTTTCCTGCCAAGTTTACAGATGAAGGGATTTTTGCAGACAGTGACAGGGAAAGTCTTGTAGAAGCTGGAATGAAGCTAGCACCTACAAGCAAAACTAGATTGCTTGATGAAGAGTTTCTTGCATACAAAGCATTTACAACACCGTCTGACAGATTGTATTTAACATACCCGCTGGCAAATGATGAAGGCAAATCTCTGCTGCCATCTGTGTATGTAAAACGGATGCGCGATTTTGTGCCAGAAGCAAAAACGCTCTACTTTATGGCTGATCCTAAGGATCTTTCCAGTCTCGGACAGCTCGATTATGCAGTTGACATGAAAACAAGCTTGTCTTACTTAAATGGCCAGCTGCAGCTGAAGAAAAGAAATTACCAAATTTATGATTTTTGGTGGGATGTTTATAACACCTATATAGAAGACCCTAAATTCCAGCCAATCGCGAAAAAAGTGTTCTCAAGCTTAACCTATCAAAACAGGACGAGTGAGCTCACAGAAGAAACGAGCAGCGATTTATATGGGGAAAGCATAACAGCGAGTGTTTCACGGATGGAATTGTTCCAGTCATGTCCGTTTTCTCATTTTGCCACACATGGCTTAAAGCTTAGAGAGAGACAAGTGTACAGACTTGAGGCGCCTGCTATTGGAGACTTATTTCATGCTGCCTTGAAATATATTGCTGAAACAGTGCTTCATGAAAATATGATGTGGTCGGATTTGACGAGACAGCAATGTGAGGTTCTAGCAAAAGATGCTGTCGAAATGCTTGCTCCTAAATTGCAAAATGAGATATTGCTGAGCACAAACAGACATCACTATATTAAGAGAAAGCTGGAGCAGATTATTAGCAGAGCTTCTTTCATCCTGAGCGAGCATGCCAAATACAGCGGCTTTGCACCGATTGATTTGGAGCTGGAATTTGGGCCGAAAGGCAAGCTTCCGCCAATGGCCTTTTCGTTAAAGAATGGCACGAAAATGGAGCTTGTCGGCAGGATTGACCGTGTTGACAAAGCTGAGCTTGATAATGAAGTATATTTGCGTGTAATCGATTATAAATCAAGTGCACATGAACTCAATATGAATGAAGTATATTACGGCCTGTCTTTGCAAATGCTGACATATTTAGATTTGATTATTTCCAACAGCAGCATTCTTGTTGATAAAGAAGCAAATCCTGCAGGAGTGCTATACTTCCATGTCCATAATCCAATCTTGAGCAGCAAGAAAATCTTGACGCTTGATGAAATCGAAGAGGAATTGTTTAAAAAGTTTAAGATGAATGGATTAATGCTTGGAAAAGAGGAAGTTATTAAGCTGATGGACGGCAGTCTTGAAAAAGGCGATTCACCTATTGTTCCAGCAGGTGTGAAAACAGACGGAACATTAACGAAACGTTCTAAAGTTGCAAGCAGGGAGGACTTTTATTCCCTTCAGAAATTTGTTCGCCATAAATATGTGGAAACAGGCAATAAAATAATTGGCGGCAATGTTGATATTTCTCCGTATCAATTAAAAGAAAAATCACCATGTACATTTTGTTCATTCAAGTCTGTCTGTCAGTTCGATGAAGGTCTTGAATCAAACCAATATCGAAAGCTGCAAACCTTCTCGAAGGAAGAAGCACTTGATTTGATCAGAAAGGAGGCAAACACACATGAAGAGTATTGATATACCGCCGAAACCGCTTGATGCGACCTGGACAGATGATCAATGGAAAGCAATCAGCTTGAGCGGAAATGATATTTTAGTGGCAGCTGCGGCAGGATCAGGAAAAACAGCCGTTCTTGTAGAAAGAATGATACGCAAGATTGTTTCTGATAATCCAATAAATGTTGATGAGCTGCTTGTTGTTACATTTACTAATGCATCAGCGGCAGAAATGAAGCATCGTATTGGAGATGTGCTTGAAAAGGAGATAAATGCTAATCCAAAATCACAGCACTTGAAAAAACAATTAGTTCTATTGAATAAGGCCCATATATCAACTATTCATTCTTTTTGCTTAGAAGTAATCCGCAAATATTATTATATGATTGACCTGGACCCTGGCTTTCGCATTGCTGATGAGACAGAAGCACAATTGATGCGGGATGAATGTGTGGAAGATTTATTTGAGGAAGAATATGGACAAAGTGAAAATTCGGCATTTTTTGATTTAGTTGATGCCTTCACAAATGATAGAAGTGATGATGCACTTCAGAAAATCATACAGGAAGTGTATGATTTTTCACGGGCAAATCCTTCTCCGTCGGCGTATTTGGAGTCTTTAGCAAATATGTATGACATCGAGGAAACGGCGGCAATTGAAGACCTTCCATTTGCAAAAGAGCTGCTTGCAGATATAGGGCTTCAATTGGACGGAGTTCGGCAGCTTTTGGAATATGGATTAGAATTGACGAAGCGTCCTGGCGGTCCTGCGCCAAGAGCGGGCAATTTTGTTGATGATTTACATCTTTTGGACATTATTCAAAAGGCGAAAGACGACTCATGGAAAACGATGTATGACGCGATGCAAACATTGAAATTCTCAAGAGCTAAGGCATGCAAAGGGGATGAGTATGATCCTGCTTTAATTGAAGAAGCCCAAAAGGTCAGAGATAGAGCGAAAAAAATATTGCAGGAGCTGCAGAGTGAATTATTCGGCAGGCTGCCTGAAGGTTTTATAAAAGACATGCGAGAAATGAAAGTCCATGTGGAAACATTGACGAGACTTGTAGCTTCCTTCTCCGATCGTTTCCAAAGAATGAAATCGGAAAAAGGCTTAGTCGATTTTGCTGACTTAGAGCATTACTGTTTGGAGATTTTACGTGAGCCTGAAGCAAAAGAGCTTGTGCCGTCTGTGGCAGCAGTGCAATACCGCAAGCAGTTTAAGGAAGTGCTGATAGATGAGTATCAGGATGTCAACATGGTGCAGGAGTCCATATTGCAGCTTGTTACGGCAGACAGTGAAACAGCGGGAAATCTGTTTATGGTTGGCGATGTAAAACAATCTATCTATCGATTCCGGCTTGCAGAACCAAACCTGTTTTTATCTAAATATAATCGTTATCAAGCAGATGAGAATACAGGCTATAAGATTGACCTTGCCAGAAATTTCCGAAGCAGAAAAGAGGTTTTGGACGGTACAAACTATCTGTTCAAGCAGATAATGGGGGTCAAAGTCGGCGAAATTGAATATGACAAAGATGCTGAGTTGGCAAAGGGAGCTGCTTATCCAGAGGATGCTGCTTTTCCAATTGAATTGGCACTTGTTAACCAAAATTCTGCAGCCACGACTGAAGAAGGTGACGGAGAGACTGGTGAATTCGATGCACAGGAAATGGAGCAGTCTCAGCTTGAAGCACGGGTGATTGCCCAAAAAATAAGAGAGCTGTTCGATCACAAGCAGGAAGTATATGATGCAAAAACGAAATCGTACCGTCCAGCTATGTATAAGGATATGGTGATTCTGCTTCGTTCGATGACATGGGCGCCAGCCATCATGGAAGAATTAAAGCAATTTAATATTCCGACATATGCTAATTTGACGACAGGCTATTTCGAATCAACGGAAGTCAACATCATGATGTCATTGCTTAAAGTAATAGACAATCCATATCAAGATATTCCGTTGGCTGCTGTGCTCCGATCCCCTATAGTCGGGTTAACAGAAGAAGACTTGAGCAGAATTAGAATTGAAAAGAAGCAAGGAGCATTCTATGATGCTGTTAAAGCATATATGAGTGTTAACAAAAATGACGCCTTGCAGGAGATGCTTGCACCATTCTTTGAATTATTGAATGAATGGAGAACAGAGGCAAGGCGTGGAGCTTTGTCAGATTTGATTTGGAGGCTCTATAGAGATACGCATTTTTATGATTTTGTCGGCGGATTGCCTGGAGGCAATCAGCGCCAGGCTAACTTGCGGGCATTGTTTGACCGGGCCCGTCAATACGAGGCAACCTCTTTCCGCGGGCTTTTCCGCTTTTTACGGTTTATTGAACGGATGAGAGACAGAGGGAATGACCTGGGGGCAGCCAGGGCCTTAACAGAGCAGGAAGATGTTGTCCGAATCATGACAATCCACAGCAGCAAGGGACTGGAATTTCCGTTTGTTTTCCTTGCTGGCATTGGCAGAGAATTCAACACAATGGATTTGCGCAAGCCGTTCCTGCTTGATAAAGATCTCGGGTTTGCGACAAAGTATATTCATGCTCAAAAACGAATCTCTTACCCGTCTCTTGCACAAATAGCATTTACGAAGAAGAAGCGAATGGAGCTTTTAGCAGAGGAAATGCGGGTGCTATACGTAGCGCTGACAAGAGCGAAGGAAAAATTAGTGCTGATCGGCTCTGTTAAGGATATCGAGAAGTCTAAACAAAAATGGGCACAAGCTGCTGGACATTCCAATTGGCTGTTAAATGAGTTCGACAGAGCATCTGCCCGCTCTTATTTAGATTGGATTGGGCCAGCCCTTGTAAGACATAAGGATGCATCTGGCATACATCTGGAAACATGGATGGAAAAAGGAGAAGTGTCTGTCCATCCTTCAGCATGGGAAATCCGAATTCTTCAAAAAGAAGATATTCTTAAACTTACTGTAGACGATATGGAAGAACAAGAGAGCTGGCTGGAAAAGGTGACAAGCGGAAAAGTGATGGACATTTCCTCTGAATATAAAGAGCAAATCCAAAAAACTCTCGCCTGGAAGTATTTGTACCCGCATGGCACAATATATCGTTCCAAACAGTCCGTGTCCGAGTTGAAAAGGCAAAGTGAACGGTTGGATGAACAAAGCGGCACAGAAATTCAGCCACGTCGCAAAACGATTTGGAACAGACCGAAGTTTATGCAGGAAAAAAAGCTGAGTCCTGCAGAAAAAGGAACAGCCATGCATATGGTGATGCAGCATATCCGATTGGATGAAGCTATAACAGAAGACAGTATCAGGCAGCTTGTTGATGAAATGCAGACAAAGGAGCTTCTGACACCAGAACAAGCAGAGGCAATTGAAGCAGGGCAGATTGTCTCCTTCTTCCAGTCAGAACTTGGAGAGCGCATGCGTAATGCAAAAAAGCTTGTTCGTGAGATTCCATTCAACATTGCCTATCCGTCAAGCTCTGTGTATAAGGATTGGCAAGGAGAGAACGAGCCAATTTTAGTCCAAGGTATCATCGACGTCTATTTTGAGGATGAAAAAGGCACAGTGCTGCTTGATTATAAAACAGATTCTATTCTAGACCGGTTTAAAGGCGGATATATGGAGGCCAAGCCAGTATTAGAAGCGCGCTATCGTGTTCAAATTGACTTGTATGCTGATTCACTGGAGAAAATTCTTAAGAAAAAAATCGATGAAAAATATTTATTCTTCTTTGATGGAGCGAATATCTTACCGATGTAAGACAAAAAGGCTGTCCGAATTATATCGGGCAGCCTTTATTATTAGTTTTTTTTTATGAATTGCTAATTTATTGGGGTAAGAAATCACATGCTAATAGGCAGGAGGGAAGAAAAATGGCAAAAGCGAATAAAAAAATTGGAACATGTGAGTTATGTTTAAGAGAAGATGTAGAGACGACAGCCCATCATTTAACACCTCGGGAAATGGGCGGGGCATTCTTAGGCACAGCTGATTTATGCATTCCTTGCCATAAACAAATCCATGCACTGTATACAAATGAAGAGCTGGCAGTAAGATTGAACAAGGTTGAATTGCTGCAAGATGATCCTAAGATAGCGAAGTATTTGGCTTGGATAAAAAAACAGCCTTCTACAAAATTGCAGAAGGTGAAAAAATCAAAGGACAGAAGAGGGAGAAAATGAGGCTTCTTCCCTTTGTCTGTCAGTTATTGGCTGTTGTCGGCTGGTCAAGCAGACTTGTGTCTACATAATTCGTTGCGCTTAATCCATTGTTGGTAATAATAAATGCTCCAGTGTTTGATGCCCCGGAACCTAAAGAGACTTTCGAATTTCCCTTTGGGGAAATAAACAAGGAATCACCGAATTGAACAATCCCTTCTCCGACGTTAACAATTTGAACAGGTCCTACAATAGCAGGCAAAAGAACCTCCTCCTTTATTTATATAGTAGCCTGGCACCAAAAAAATCATCTGCCGTTAACAATAGCGGTTCCAGGTGATGAATGTATTTCCTCAAGGGGGATGATAGTTTGATTATTTAACTCCTCAGAGTGATTCTCTAGCTGTCTTATATGCTTTATCCTCGTTTCTGCATAAATATGACGGGTGCTTCCGACTTGAAGCAGGGATGAGGCTGAGACGGCAGTAATATCAAGGTTTTTCACTTTAATAACCGGCTTTATTTGATGGTACATTATATTGATGCTCTCAGTGATAGGAGGAATGGGAATTGGTTCGGAAAAAATCGGATATTGGTCAAAGGAACCTTCTCCGCCGAAGAAAATCTTCTTCTCTCGTTGTACAGCAAGTGCCCTCGAAAACGCTTGATAAAAAGAGATATCACCAAATTCTAGTGTAGATGAAAATGATGCTATATTTAGACGTATATGATTAACAACAGAAGTCCTTGTAAGCATATTTATCCTTTAGGGAACAAAGGGACAAATGGTCCGATAATCAGTGATTCTGCAGGTGTGTCAAAAGTGGACGCAAGCTGAATTGTCTGAACGTCGCCGACAATGCAGACAGATGAACTTGATACACCGATGATTTTAATATCACCAACTGCCAGCTCTCTATTATAAACCTGAAAGTTCATTCCTTGTTCCTTCCCTTCATATTGTCTGGAATATTGCTTAAGAATATTTTGACACCATTTTCAATTTCCTGCTTTAATGCTTCTATAATCGTTTCATTTTGCTGTTGTGTATCCTCTGCTTTTTCACCGCCGGTTCTTTGCTGTAAATAATATTGGATTCTTGTAGGCAGCTGCTTTGTAACATCTTCCTGAATGAAGGAAATATAAGCTTCATCCTCCTCCAAGCCTAGTTCGGCTTGTTTTTGGACAATTATCTCAGGAAGCTCAAGCTGGATATAGGAGAGGAGTGTTTCTTCCAGTTCCATCGATCTTGTCATCATTTGTTTAGGGTCTATTGGATATAAAGGACCGCCAGGCTGAACAGAATTACCTGGATTAATTGCCAGTTCTTCGATTTTTTGCAAATCTGCTGGATTTAAACCGATGTTCAGCGTCC
>Ga0209371_1001084_pt1 | contig 20334 bp, 27 predicted proteins | sample AgamicAtAmrz_FD_187165 | JGI IMG/M metagenome (GOLD analysis project Ga0209371, IMG submission 187165) | Agave microbial communities from Guanajuato, Mexico - At.Am.rz (SPAdes) (version 2) | ecosystem: Host-associated > Plants > Roots > Rhizosphere | place: Guanajato, Mexico | collected 2012-06-07
GTTACTTCTTCGCTCTCCAAACCTTTTCCCGTCCCCGTTCATGTTTTCGCCGCTTGCAGACGCACGGCCATTTTATTGATTGACGCGTCGCGGGATTTTTGATTACATTCAAAAAGGTTTTTATCATTTTAAAAAGGCTCTTCGAATGAGTTTTCACCCCAGTAATGTCGTTCGAGTCATCGACAGCGCGGTCGATTGCCCTGAAATACCTCTTGTAGACGGTCAGGGCAATGCAAAGGTCATTCTTTGGCCCGGTAATGGCGCCGAATTCCGTAGCATGCAGCTCTTCACCCTGTTCCAGGGCGACTGCTCCAAGACTCTCAAGCACGCCAACGACTGTGTTTATTATGTCGTCGAGGGTGCTGGCAGTATCGAAGACCTTGACGGCGCCGATACGCAGGACCTGGTCGAGGGGTCGATCGTCCATATCGACGCGAATGATGGATACCGCATCGTCGCGGGCGATGAAGGCATCAAGTTCCTAGGTGGCCCATGCCCTCCGGACAAAGCCCTCTACAAGGACCTTGCAGTTGCCGGGAGCGCATCGAAATGAGCATTCGAGTTTTTCATCGCGACAGCCCAACCTTGCGCCTTCCACTCATCTCGAAGGACGCGCGGTTCATCGCCTGGCCAGGCGTCGGTGCCTGGAATGCGAACATGAACTATGTGCGGCTGGAGCCTGGCGAAGCGAACGTACCGCATATCCACACGCTCTCAGAAGACACAATCTTCATCCTGGAGGGTGAAGGGACGATCTGCGACTTTACGAATGATGTGAAGTTGCCGTTCCATGCGGGTTGCGTGGTGCATGTTCCGGTCGGCATAAAGCACGCCGTCTTTGCGGATCGGGATTCCAACATCGTCAGCGTGGGAGGACCGGCCCCTGCTGACGTGCCGCTCCTCAAGAAGGTAGGAGCCCTTCCCGAGGATGCAGCTCCTCCAAGCGTTGCGGGAGAGTAGAATGACCAGGGTCGCGGCCATCCAGGTGACAAGCGAGCTGTATAACTCGACTGCAAACCGCGCGGCGACAAACCAGGCAATCCAGGAAGCCGCGGATGCCGGCGCCAACCTGGTCGTTCTTCCAGAACTGGCGATATCCGGCTACGGGATCGACAGGGACGGCCTGCTCCAGGCATGCGAACCCATCGATGGTCCAACGGTGTCGCAGTGGTCGAAGATTGCCCGGGCTCGCGACATCTGGGTTGTTGGCGGCCTGTGCGAAAGCGACGGCGCCGAACTCTACAACAGCGCTGTCCTCGTCGGCCCTTCCGGGCTTGCGGGGCACTATCGCAAACTCCATCCGTTTGACGCGGAAAAAGACGTCTTCAGTCCTGGCAACAAGGGACTGAGTGTTGCCGAAACACCGATCGGCCGTATCGGCATTTGTGTCTGCTATGACTTGCGCTTCGTCGAAGTCGCGCGCGCCCTGGCTCTCCAGGGAGCCGACATCATTGCCGTCCCGACGGCGTGGGTTGGTGGCTTCGATCCAAATCCACGCGACGCGATGGGTTTCATCGGCCAGGCCCGCGGCGCCATGGTCCAGGCAAACCTCAACCAGGTCTACATGGCATGCGCTTCGCAGGGTGGCCAGGCCGGCGCAACGCGGTTCTTGGATTCCTCGATGATCATCGATCCCTTCGGCGACGTCCTTGCAGGCCCGATGCCAGAAGATGCAAGTGGGATGGCAATCTCTGATGTCAGTTTTGACAAGTTGAGTGCCGCCCGCGTCCGCTCGGCAAGGATCCGGCCGCGTAGCGATCGCCGAACCGACGTCTATGAAATTCGAGTTGGCGGCGTCAGCTACTGACACGCCAGAATATCCAAATGCGGTCCTCAATCGCAGGCGGCAAAAAATGTGAGGTTGGAACAATGAAGATACATCAGGAATTCATCGTCGCGCACTCGATCGACGTCGTGTGGGCCTATTTTCATGACGTGCCGCGCGTCGCCGCGGCCCTTCCAGGCGCTGAGTATCTGGGAGAGACAGATGGCAAGCACACCGGCAAGATGACGTCAAAGGTCGGGCCGTTCTCTGCAAGCTTTGAGGGTGAAGCGACCATCGTCTACAACGACGCCGACAAGACCGTGCAGATGGAAGGCAAGGGCGTCGACAAGAAAGGAGCAAGCCGCGGCAAGATGGTCATGGCGTGCTCTCTTGCGAGCGTCGACGGTGGAACCAAGGTTGTCGTCGATTCAGACGTGCAGCTGTCCGGCACGATTGCACAGTTTGGCCGCACCGGTCTCCTGACTGAAATCGCCAACGTCCTCGTCGCCGATTTCGTGCGCAATGCAGAGGCTGACATGGCACCCGTTGCAAACCCGCAGGCGACGGCTGCGCTAAACCCCGACACATCTGCGCCAGCCGCGCGACCGGTGCCATCACGGCCGGCAAGCACGCCTATCAGCGGTACCAAGCTGCTGATGATGTCCATCAAATCCTGGATCCGGGGCTGGTTCAGGAAGAGCGCATAGCCGGCTGGTTTAGCCGAGGGGGGGCTTAGGGACGACAGGCCACGTACGTGGACCGTCCTTGATCACGGATCATCAGGGCAGACCCCGCGGAGCTGGAGCAACCGCGGAATGGATAGCGCGCCCTTTGTTCATCAATACGGGCTCCAAGACCGAAGCCCGATCGCGCAACGGCAAACAGGCGGCCGTAGCCCTGAACAACCAGGGCAGCGCCTTCAGATACGAGGAGTTGACCATGAAAATTATCGACATGACCCACCTTATGAATGTCCACACGCCGGGCTGGGTCGGCTATGCCGGCAACAAGATGTACTATGCGCAGAACCTCCAGACGAAGCAGATTGTCGCACAGCGCATCGACACGGCCCTTCACGTTGGCACGCACATCGACGGTGCCATGCATGGTACTGACGGAATGGGCGACATGGCCTCCTATTCCATGGACTTCCTCGTCGGCCCAGGCGCCGTCGTCGACATTTCGCAGCATATGCACGACTGGGCGGTGATCACGCCTGAAATGATCGAAGCCGCGCCGGTGGAGATCAAGGAAGGCGACATCCTCATCATCCATACCGGCTGGCAACGCTACTGGGAGGGCAAGCCCGAACAGGACCTCGTGCGCTACTTCTGCATGCATCCCGGCGGCAAGATCGAGCTCCTCAATTGGATGCTCGAAAAGAAGATCAAGTGGTTCGGTATCGATGCCGGATCAGGCGACCACGCCATGAACACATCGATCCGCCATATGCGCCCCGACCTTGCAAAGCGTTTCGAAAAGCAGGTCGGCATGACCTGCGACGAGTTTTTCGGCGAGTACAGCTATACCCACAAGAAGTCGGGTCGCGAGGTTGTCGAGGACATCTTCCCGTTCCATGCCTACGCCTTCCAGGAAGGCCTGATCCATGCGGAAAACGTTGGCGGAGACATCGAACTGATGCTCAACAAACGGGCCATCATCGGTGCCTTCCCATGGCGCTACGAAGGCCTCGAAGCCTCGCCGTGCCGCATTCTGGCATTCGAGGGCATGGATGAATCCGTCGAGGCAGTCGGCGACGCGGCCAAGGCAATCTTCAAGCGGTCCTGAGCTTTCCATCCAGGGAGTGCCAGTCGCGGCACCCCCTCCTCACCCACGGGATTGACGATGCTGATTGGTGCAAGAGAAATCGGGGAGTTCACGCCCCTTCAACGCGAGTCCTACGACCTGATAGCCTCGGGGCCGCGCAAGGACGTGCCCTACCCCTTCCTGGCAATGCTCGACGCCCCCGGGCTTGCGAACGCGATCCAGGCCGTCGGCGCCGAGATCCGGTTTTCGGGGACCTTGAGCGATGAGATGCGAGAAGTTGCCATCCTCGCGACTGCAGGTGCCTTCGGTTCAGGATATGAATGGGATTATCACGCCAGGATTTCGCGCGAACTTGGCATGACCGAGGCCATTCTTGATGCGACGAGGACAGGCGACACAACCGCTGTCGCGGACGATCACCACGCCTGCACTATCATCGAGCTGTGCCGATCGGCCGTCCTGGAAAGGATCGTTCCAAAATCCGTCCTCGCGGAGGCCGTGGATGCCTTTGGCCGCACAGGCGCGAGCGAGCTTGTTGCCATAGCCGGCTACTATCCGCTCCTGGCACTGTTCCTGTCCGCCGGGGAACTTGACCACCCCTTGAACCAAGAGCGGTGACCGGCGGGCGAGAAGCAAGCACGAGCGAATGGAGGAGCTGTCGCCAAGAACCGGCCACCAGCAGGAATTCGACATGTGCACTGAAGAGGAGGTAGTTGAATGAATAAAGTCTTTGACGACGCAAATGCAGCCGTCGCCGGCCTGCTGGCGGACGGAATGACGCTCATGGCCGGTGGCTTTGGGCTGTGCGGGATCCCCGAGGACCTGATTGGCGCGGTCCACCGATCCGGTGCGCGAGACCTGACCGTGATCTCCAACAACTGCGGAATCGATGGCGCGGGGCTCGGAATTCTTCTGCAGAACGCCCAGATCAGGAAGATGATTTCTTCGTATGTCGGGGAGAACAAGACATTCGAGCGCTTGTACCTGTCTGGACAGCTTGAGCTTGAATTCAACCCGCAGGGGACGCTCGCCGAGCGTATCCGGGCGGGCGGCGCCGGCATCCCCGCCTTCTATACGCGGACAGGCGTCGGGACCGTGATTGCGGAAGGAAAGGAAGAACGCGCGTTCGACGGCGCTCGCTACATCATGGAGACGGGGCTGAAAGCCGACGTTTCCATCATCAAGGCATGGAAGGCGGACGAGGAAGGCAACCTTGTTTTCCGCAAGACCGCGCGGAATTTCAATCCGATGATGGCGACCGCTGGAAAGGTCACGATCGTCGAGGCCGAGCATATCGTGCCCGCCGGCAGTCTGGATCCTGACCAGATTCACACGCCCGGCATCTTCGTCCAGCGCATCGTGCTCTCGTCCGGCTATGACAAGCGCATCGAGCAGCGGACAGTGCGCAAGATCAACCTGGTCGAGGAGGTTGCCTGACATGGCATGGACGAGAGAACAGATGGCAGAACGAGCCGCCCGCGAATTGCGCGACGGCTTTTACGTGAACCTGGGCATCGGCATTCCAACCATGGTCGCAAACTATATTCCAGTCGGCGTGCACGTGACGCTGCAGAGCGAGAACGGCATGCTCGGCATGGGCCCGTTCCCCTTTGACGGTGAGGAAGACGCAGACCTCATCAACGCCGGCAAGCAGACAATCACCGAACTGGATGGAAGCAGCTTCTTCTCCTCGGCCGACAGCTTTGCCATGATCCGAGGCGGACATATCGACCTTTCGGTCCTGGGCGCCATGCAGGTGTCAGAGAAGGGCGATCTCGCCAATTGGATGATCCCCGGCAAGATGGTCAAGGGCATGGGCGGCGCAATGGATCTCGTCGCTGGCGTCCGCAAGGTGGTCGTCGTGATGGACCACGCAGCCAAGGACGGCGCCCCGAAATTCCTGCCAGCCTGTGACCTACCGTTGACCGGCGTCGGCGTCGTCGATCTCCTGATCACAGACCTCGCGGTCTTTGACGTCAACCGCGGTGCATCGATCCCACGGCTCATCGAGCTCGCCGATGGGGTATCAATCGACGAACTCCGCGACAGGACGACGGCCGCTTTCCAGGCTTGAGACATTCCATGCCCCCGGGCGGCCCGGGCATCAGCGTCTCCCGGGCCGTCCTTTTCGTGGGCTAGGCCCGGTGCCTTCAGAGCCTGAGGGCACCGGGTCGATCATGGCGCATTCCTCAAGGAGACATCCATGCCAACACCATCTATTGTCATTGCCAGTGCTGCCCGCACGCCAGTTGGGTCGTTCAACGGTGCGTTCGCAACAGTGCCCGCACATGAACTGGGCTCGGCCGCGATTTCAGCGGTCCTGGAAAGAGCGGGAATGTCGGCCACCGATGTCGACGAGGTCATCCTAGGCCAAGTCTTGCAGGCCAGCGAGGGCCAGAACCCTGCCCGGCAAGCAGCGCGGAAGTCTGGCATTCCAGATGCGGCGACCGCCTTTAGCGTCAACCAGCTTTGCGGCTCAGGCCTGCGAGCCGTTGCGCTTGGCATGCAACAGATCATTGCTGGCGATGCACGCATCATTGTCGCCGGCGGCATGGAGTCGATGTCGATGGCACCGCACTGCGCGCATCTTCGTGGCGGAGTCAAGATGGGCGACCTCACCATGGTCGACACGATGATCAAGGATGGCCTGACGGACGCGTTCCATGGATATCACATGGGCATGACGGCGGAAAACATCGCTCGGCAGTGGAACCTGTCACGGGAAGAGCAGGATGCCTTTGCGGTGGCGTCCCAGAACAAGGCAGAGGCAGCGCAACGCGCGGGCCGCTTCCGCGACGAGATAACGCCGTTCACGGTCAGGGGTCGCAGGGGCGACGTCGTCGTTGAACACGACGAATACATTCGAGCAGGAACGACGCTGGACCATGTGGCGAAGCTACGACCCGCCTTCGCGAAAGATGGCACCGTGACCGCCGGAAATGCCTCTGGGATTAATGACGGTGCGGCAGCACTGTTGTTGATGACGGAGGAGGAGGCCGCCCGCGGGGGTATCCGCCCGCTCGGTCGTATCGTTTCGTGGGCAACGGCAGGTGTCGATCCGAGCATCATGGGAACCGGACCGATCCCCTCCTCCAGGAAGGCGCTGGAGCGAGCAGGATGGAAGGTCGAGGACCTGCAACTCATCGAGGCGAACGAGGCATTTGCGGCCCAGGCCTGTGCCGTCAACAAGGAGCTCGGACTCGACCCATCGATCGTCAATGTGAACGGTGGTGCCATTGCGATCGGTCACCCGATCGGAGCCTCTGGCGCTCGGGTGTTGACGACTCTGGTGTTTGAGATGCAGAAGCGCTCGGTTACACGCGGACTTGCGACACTTTGTATTGGCGGTGGAATGGGTATCGCAATGTGTGTCGAAGGCCTCCAGTAAGGGCGCAAAATCCGGCAAGGCTGCTAACGGACAGCGCTCAAGGCAAGGGCGCTGTTAATTCGCGTCCGCGTGAGGCAGACAAAGATCAGGGTGAACAGGCGCCGGGCGGTCTGGCGATCGAAAGCGAACTTCGTCGATAGTCGGTCCTGCAGGAAGGCCGAACCCTCGTCATGCATTGCACGCCGTCCCATGTCTATCGCTTCCAGCCGGTAAAGGTCTGACCCGGCGGCGGCCTTCACATGGACATCGCATATCTGCTCATAGTCACGAACGAAGCGCAGCAGGCTGCGGTAGGACATCAGATGCAGGCATATCGGGTTTCGGGTGTGATCAGCGACCTGGAAGGCAAGCCGCTCGCCGGTGTTGTAGATGGTCAGGTGATAGGGCCCCAAGTCCCGGTCGATCACGGTGAAACGACTTTCTTCCAGGAGTTCCGAGATGGCTGCGCTGCAATCGCGCTCGGCGTCGAGGGGCAGGCCTTCGCGAAAATAGTCGACGTGAACGCCAAGCAGGCGATTTCGATTGGGATCGACGAGACTGGCGTTCACTAGAGCATCTCCTTCACGCGATGCGGCCCAGGCGGTGAAAGAGGTTCGAGTACTTGATGGCCTCTGGCTTATCCTCGACCTCCTTCATGTAGTGAGCGATCGCGACGCGAATGAGCTCGAAATCCTGCTGCGAAAAGACCGCACGCGCCCTTTCCCGGGTTTCGGATTTTCCGGCGGAATGTTCATCAGACATGCACTTCCTCCCTTCCTATCGGGGCACGCCGATCAGGCTGCAAACTGGTTCATCGTATTGCGCGCCCCGCCGGCCTTGAGTGCGGCCTCGCCGGCGAAGTACTCCTTGTGATCGTCGCCGATGTCGGATCCAGCCATGTTCTGGTGCTTGACGCAGGCGATCCCCTGACGGATCTCCTGTCGCTGCACATCCCGGACGTAGCCGAGCATGGCGTTGGTGCCGAAATACTCCTTGGCCAAGGCATCGGTCGACAAGGCAGCGGTGTGGTAGGTCGGCAGCGTGATGAGGTGATGGAAGATACCCGCCCGCGTTACAGCATCACGCAGGAATGTCCTGATCCTTTCGTCGGCCTCGCGACCAAGATCCGTGTCGTCGTAGTCGACGTGCATGAGTTTGGCGCGGTCATGCGCGGATCTTGGCGACGAAATCTTCATGGGAAACCGTCACCTTGCCGTCCTGGTGACCGCACTGCTTCTCGTCGGAAACTTGGTTTTCGATCTGCAGAGCGCAGGCGCCCGCTTCGATCATCTTTTTCGCGAGAAGGTAGGTTGCCTCGGCTTTTCCAAAACCAGCATCGATATCGGCAATGATCGGGATAACGTGCGTCTGGTGATTTTCAATCTTATACAGCGCTTCCGCCTCGCGCAGGTCGTCGCCCGAGGCACGCGCTGCATCGAGGTCGCGAAAAAGCATCCCCAATTCGCGCGCATCGGCTTGGCGCAGGAACGTATAGAGTTCCTCGATCAGCTGCGGGACGCGTGTCTTCTCGTGCATGGACTGGTCAGGCAGCGGACCGAACTCAGAACGCAGGGCGGCAATCATCCAGCCCGACAAGTACAGATAGCGACGCTCTGTGGAGCCGAAGTGCTTTTTGATCGATTAACCTTCTGCTGCCCGATGAAACCGTGCCAGCAGCCAAGGGACTGGGTGTATTTCGATGGATCAAGGTCATAGGCGCACATGTCTTCTCGTATGATACATGCCGTGTATCGCGCAATGTCCAGGCCGCTCCGTAAGCGGTTCTGGAGTTGCTTGCGCGCGATGGATTCCGCCGACATTCCGGTCCAGTTGGTATTTTCCGCGATAAGCTTGCCAGCATTTTCTACCAGGCTTTGACACGGCATTCCTTCGTCCTATGGCGAATGACAACAGGTGTCGGGCGGGAGTATAACGTCGCTCAGAATGTTTGATAGGATCAAAAAAATCGAGCCGTAAAACGTTACAAGTGGCGTTTGTAATGTTATAATTTTGGTATGATTAAAAATTATGTATTTCTTGGACAACGCTTACGAAAGCTCCGCAGGGATCTTGGCCTGACCCAGGCAGACATGGCCGGTGACCTCGAGATTTCCGCCTCCTACATCGCCTTGATAGAGCGCAACCAGAGACCGCTTACTGCCGAGATCCTGCTCAGGCTCGCTCGAACCTACAAGGTCGACTTTTCCGAATTCGGAGAAAACGGCGGACCGGGACTTGTCGCCCGGCTTGAAGGAACCTTCCGCGATCCCATGTTTGCCGACATTGACATCCTGCCGCTGGAGGTGACTGACATTTCTCACAGCTTTCCCGGATTTGCGGAAGCTATGCTGCGGCTTCACACTGCCGACAAGGAGGACCAGTTCGCGCTTGCCGACCAGCGGCAATCGGCGAACGGGGATCGGATTCCCCTGTCGGGAACCCAGTCACTACAGTGAGGACCTTCCTGGCGGCGCGGCAGAATTATTTTCCCACGCTCGATGTTGCCGCAGAGCGACTTTCAGCCGTCCTTTCAGAAGCGGGAGGGCTTTCAGCTACCTCAAGCAGAAGCACGCGTTGACTGTCGGGCGAGTGCCCTCCGAAGTGATAACAGGATATTTGAGGCGGCTGGACTGGCACCGTAAGGAGATCCTGCTCGACGAGGCGCTGGGTACAGAGAGCCAGGGCTTTCATCTGGCCCAGCAGCTTGCATACCTGGAGTTCCAGGCGCAGTTGCAGGCAGCGGTTGATGAAGGTGCCTTTGAGAATGAAAATGCCAGAAGGTTGGCGCACCGCGCTTTGAGTGCCTATGGCGCAGCGGCGATCATCATGCCGTACGCGACATTTGCCAAGGCGGTTGAGAAGCGTCGCTATGACATCGAGGCTCTGTCCGCTCAATTCGGCGCAAGCTTCGAGCAGACTGCCCATCGGCTGACGACGCTTAATCAGCCAGGCCATGAGGGCATTCCCTTCTTCTTTATCAGGGTGGACATGGCCGGAAATGTTTCAAAAAGACTCAATACTGGATCTTTCCCCTTTGCAAGGCATGGGGCGGATGCCCGCGATGGGGTCTTCACGCGACCTTCACAGCGCCCCGGGAGGATCTCAACGCAGTGGCTAGAGCTTCCGATAGCCAGCGGTTCTTTTCAATTGCGCGCGCTGTCAGCTCAGGCGGTAGATCGTTCAGCTCGATCCGCGTCGACCGTGCGGTCGCACTTGTCTGCGAAGCGACGCATGCCGACAAATTCGTATACGCCCGAGAGCAGGAGAACCCGACCCCCACGCCAATCGGGATTTCTTGCCGACTTTGCCATCGATCCTCGTGCACGGCTCGATCAGAGCCCCCAATCGGTCGCCAGATACTGGCCGACAATCTTCGCCGCACCGAGGCCCCACTCGGATTCTCTGCCTCCTGAGCAACATTCCGTATTTTGATAATATTTAATTTTTGCGTTATTATTTTCATTCGCAAAAGATCAAGTTTCAGCTTCATCACTAAAAAGCTAACCGAGAGAGAACCTTGCGCGCAGCCTTTCTGACGACCTCACAGGAACCCGAGTACAGCATCTCTCCCAACCCTGTTATCGCATGCCAGCATTCTGGTCGAGGCGTCGGCTGCGGCAGTCAACCCGATCGATCTGATCCTGGCAAAGTCTCACACGGAGATCGCCGGGTGCACGCCAATCGTGCCAGGACGTGAAGGCATTGGCCGGGTAGGCAACCGACGTGTCTACTTCTCGGCGTCAGGGAACCCTACGGATCGATGGCCGAGTTGAGCTTTGCGACCGGAGACCGAATCGTTGACGTACCGCCGGAAATCTCGGACGGTGATGCCCTGTCCATGGGTATCACGGGACCGTCCACATGGCTTTCGCTATAGCGGGGTGCGGCTCTGGAAAAGGGCGAACATGTCGTCATTCTGGGCGCGAGCGGTACGGCTGGCCTGCTCGCTGTACAGGCAGCCAGGCTGATGGGTGCTGAGCACATCGTTGCGGCCGCGCGGTCTCGCGAGGGCCTGGAGCACGCCCGGGCCGCCGGGGCTAATAAAGATCGTCGTGTTGGACGACGAGCTCGCCTCCACAGCCAGTTTCAAGGAAGCAGCCCACGGCCGGATCGATGTCATCCTCGACCCGATATGGGGCAAGCATGCGATCGCTGCGTGGACACGGCAAGCGGAATCGCCGCACGCCAAGTTGGTGCTGACAATGGGATCCACTTCCTGACACTCCTCCCGCTGCCGACAAGCCGACGATTTTATGCCTCACCCCGAGTTCGATAAATGGAAAACCGATTTTAATACAGTCAAAAACGTGCTACGGCTTTGATCTAAAAGACTTAGAATTGGAACACGGCATTGAGGATTCATGCAAAATCTAGACGCAGTTGAAATTGCCCCGCCGGGCGACGAGCTGGCCGACAGTGCGGCTCAGACGCTTATCGCAATTGGCGTCAAGATCCGGGAAATGCGACAGGTTAGAGGGCTTACCCTTCAGGCACTTGCGGACGCGACGAAAATTAGCCCATCCATGCTCAGCCTCGTCGAAAGAGGACGGGCATCACCATCGATAGGCACCCTTATTGTCGTCGCCAACGCGCTCTCCATTACCATGTCTGACCTGCTCCAGGCGGACGTGGAGACCGAGGACAACCCCGTTGTTCGAGGTTCGGAGGCACGGATCGTCGAGACAGCCGAACACGTCATCCGTAGCCAGCTACGCAGTGACCGAGACCACGGGATCACTATTGCCGTCAACGAGTATGCACCCCATACCGGTTCCAACGAGAAACCTATATCGCATGCCGGTTTTGAGTATGGATATGTCCTGGCCGGGCACCTGACGGTCGAGGTCGATGGCCAGAAGCACCATCTCACCAAGGGTGACCTCATCAGCTACAAGTCAACACGGCTGCATCGAATTTGGAACCACGGTGAAATCCCCGCACGCACGCTGTGGTTCAACCTCAGGAAGGACTGAACCGCACTCGGAGGGCGCGGGCGCGTCGGCTAGGAGTTCGCGAGAAGGCCTATGGCCAATAATGCGAGATGTTTTCCTCGCGGGCGAGTCGGCGCACCGCGATTTCGATCCTGCGCCACCTGTCTCTCTCGTTGCCAACGGCGACTCCGTGCTGAGAGCGGCAGTATTGTTCAGCCTCGTCGGCACCCATTCTCCCTGAGAGCCGCGATGCTATCGAATAGTCGCCTTCGCTCGGTTGGTCAAGTTCGACGCCCGATGCAATCGCCGCGGCCAGGTCACTAATCCAGTCACGCCACGAGCGATTCATCTGTCTTCTCCCAATGTTGCACCAACTCGCTGCTTTCAGTCACCAGGCCGAGATGGAGCGAGACGATCTTCATCGCGGCAGCTTCCATGGCCTCGTCGGTACCCCTGACAAGATCGCGTAGCACGACGACCCGATAGCTCAGGTTGCTGGCGTCAAATGCGGCGTTGAGGACGCAAGAATCCGCCAGCCCCCCATTCAGCACAACACGTTTGATGCCCATCTGACGCAGGAGAAAGTCGAGATCTGTGGCGAAGAACGGTGATAGTCGCCTCTTGCCCGAGACGATAATGTCGCGGTCGCTGACCTGTGTGGCGAACTCAGTCCATCGTGTCCCTTCAATTGCATGCTCGTCTGCATTGTGGATCGGCCCCACGTGCAAGGAGAATGCCTTTCGCCAGGCTGAAGGGATGCCGTTGACGTCATCAACGCCACCACGCCGCAGAACCGAACGGACATGTATGATTGGGATGTTGAGCTTCCGCGCACTGGCGTGAAACGCGTTAATCGGCCGGACGATTTCACGGGCTCTGGGAGCAGGGCACGGGCATTGGGTGTCTTCGGAAAGATGCCCTTCGTGCATGTCGATCGAGATGATCGCGGTGTGTTGCGGGTCAATGAATTCCTTGTAGCCGGCGGACAGTGTCCTCGGCTCCCCATAGACAAAGATCTGCATCTTCATTCTCCAGCTTGATCGATTCACGCGACGAAAAGGCGAGTGTCTAACCGCGTGCTTCGCGGACATACGGCTTACCCAGTGCGCCGGGTTCGCTGTCTCCCAGTTTTCCTTGAACTGCGATCCAGATCATCACGGCAAGCGTTGCAGCGTAAGGAGCCATCAGGATGATGTACTGGGGCACCTGTACGCCGGCTGCCGCGATCTGCGGGATGGCGGCTTCGATGCCTCCGAACAGGAATGCGCCGATGAGCGCCCAAAGCGGGTTCCATCGTGCAAAGATAACGAGCGCGATAGCGATCCATCCGCGCCCACCCGTCATGCCGTCCACAAAGATTTTAGAGCTAAAGACCGAGAGATAGGCTCCCGCCAGGCCTATCAGAGCAGACCCGACGACGATTGCGCATAGGCGTATCCTGGTGACATTGAAGCCAGCCGAATCTGCCGTCTCCGGGCTTTCGCCAACGGCCCTCAGCTTCAGGCCGGCAAGAGTCCTGTTCAAGAACATGTACAGGCCAACAGAGAGCGCCACGGACAGGTAGACGATTGGATCCTGGTTGAGGATCTGCGATACGAACGGTATGCCCGAGAGGATCTCGAAGCTCGCAGGCCCGAGGATCGCGCGACTGCTCCAGCCGAATACTGTTCCAAGAAGACTCGATAGCCCCTGGCACAGGAACACTAGCCCCAAGCCCGCGATCACCTGGTTGATCCTCAAGTATACCACCATCATAGCGAATAGGATGGACATTGCGGAGGCGGATGCCATCGCCGCCGCCAGTGCCAGATACGGGTCCTGGACGATGGAAAGTGAAAATCCGATGCCACAGACGGCACCCAGCAGCATCAGGCCCTCGGCGCCCAAGGTCAAAACCCCGCTTCGTTCCTGTATGATCAGGCCGAGCGCCGCGAGTATATATGGAGTTGCCGATGCGGGCGTTGCGGCAATCCAGACCGTGAAGAACTCAGCCATGTTAGACCCTCCGGACAAGGCGGTGATTAAGGAAGAAATCGGATCCGGCAATGCAGATCACGATGATCGCCTGGATAAGTTGGACCACGGCGAACGGGACCTGGTAAAAGACCTGCAGGTTCTGGCCGGTCACAAAGAGAATGGCATAGAGCATGCCGACGATCACGACCATCAGGGGATTGTTGCGCGCGAGGAAGGCAATCAAGATTCCTGAGAATCCGTAACCGGTGAAGAAGGCCTGCGTCAGTCTTCCCTGGATCGAGGCCGACACCACGAAACCCGCCGTCCCTGCCAGCGCACCCGATATGAGCACGGAACTGAAGGTGATACCGACCACCCAGAGACCGGCGCGGCGGGCAAAATTCGGGTTGTCGTGGACAAAGCGTAGACTGAATCCAAACCGGGAAAGCTGCGTCAGCCAGACGAGCAATGCGACAACCACAAGCGCAAGGACATAGCCTGCCCCGATGCCGTGCCAGAGTTCCGGCAGGCGCTCGAAGGCCTTGTATTCTGGCGAGTATGGGTAGGAATCGCGCGGGTCCTTCCATGCTCCAAAGAGAAGGTGATACATGAAATACATCGCGATGTAGTTCAGGAGCAGTGTCGAGATGATCTCGCTGACCATGAGCCTCAGCTTCAGTATCGTCGGGAAGATGACCCATGCCGCTCCGACGACTGCAGCTGCCACGCCCATCACCACGAGGCGCGAGGCCTCCGGGCCGACCTGCCAGATAGACATCGCGGTTGCCGCGACTCCGCCCGCGATCATCTGTCCTTCGAGACCGAGGTTCCAATACCGGGCTCTGAAGGCTATGGCAGCGGCCGCGCCAACAAGTATCAGTGGGGCAGCTTGGACCAGGACCGCATTGATGCTATGTGCATCGAGGAGGGTGACAGCGAATTCACCTGCGAGGTTTTCCGCCGGGACGCCGGCGATCACGAGGATCGCGACGGAGAGTGCAAGTCCGACGACCAGCGCAGCCGAGATCACGAGTACCCGACGCCAGAGCGGATTGTCCATTCGGACTTCGAGCGTGTAGGACGGCATGAGAGATGTCACGGACAACCTTGTCATATCGTTCAATCTTCTTTTTTCGTTGCGATTGCGGTGATCAAACATGATTCACCATGGCATCACCAATGGCCTGGCGATCGCCAGGCGCGTTGAATTCGGCGACAATCCTTCCGTTTGACATGACGCCAATCCGGTCCGATATCGCCAGAACCTCGTCGAGATCCTCGCTGATCAGGATGACCGCGATGCCGTTATCGCGTGCCTCAAGCAGTCGACCATGCACCGCGGCTGCCGCTCGCACGTCAAGACCTCGACATGGGCTATGAGCAACTATGATTTTTGGTGATCGGCTGAGCTCGCGCTCGACCACGAGCTTTTGTGCGTTGCCGCCCGAAAGCAGGCCGACCCACTGCGCAAGGCTGCGAACCCCATGTACGTCGGCGGCGGCAACAGCTTGCGACGCAAGCTTCCTGATCGCGCGCCTGTTGATCCAGAATCGAGATCCGATCCCGCTGCGGATATGCGCAATCGCATAATTGTCCTGTACTGAAAGACGCGTAGCAAGCGCACAGTTTTGTCGATCAGCAGGGATCCATGCCAGACCGAGGTCCAAAAGCTGCGCCGACGACAACCTCGTCGCATCCGTCCACTCGCGGGAAGTGGTTCCGACAAGAATTTGCCCATCCTTGATGTCTCCAACGCCGGACAGGGCATCAACAAGTTCCGTTTGCCCGTTACCGCCGACGCCAGCAATGCCGTAGATTTCGCCCGAGCGAACCTGGAGGCTTGTACCCTTTAGCGGCCCGGCATCGTCGCGGCCCGACAGGCCTTCGATGCGCAGCACGCAGTCGCCCGATGGCTTGGTTGAGCGCCGAGGCTCGGGGATTTCGGTTCCGACTGTAAGGGTTGTCAATTCAGCCGTGGTGGTGACTTTGGGGTCGACGGTCGCGACCACCCTTCCCTGGCGCATGATCATGGCCTCGGCCGCAACCGCCTTCACGTCACGCAGCTTGTGGGTAACGATGATGACACAAGTTCCTGTCGCGGCAATCTCGGCCATCACTTCATAGAGGGACGAGGCTTCCTTTTCTGTCAGAACCGCAGTCGGCTCGTCAAGGATGAGGATCCTCGAGCCAAGCGCCAGGGCCTTGATAATTTCAACGCGCTGGCGCTCAGCAACCGACATGGTGCCGACGATCCGGTTGGGATCGATCTCGCAATGAAGGCGGCTTGCCAGTCGCAGGATCTTTTGGTGAACCTCCTGTGTGTTCGGCTTCTTCCGGTCGACTGCAAGCGCAAGCAGCACGTTCTCTCGCGCGGTGAACTTGTCGACAAGCTTAAAGTGCTGGTGGATCATCCCGACGCCCGCCCGTACCGCGTCCTTTGGACCCGAAAAGCTGAGGGGCATGGCATTAATCTGGATTGACCCAGCCTCTGGGCTGTACAGGCCCGATAGAATGTTCATCAACGAAGACTTGCCTGCACCATTCTCCCCGAGGAGAGCATGAACCTGGCCATAGCACGCAGTGAAGGAAACATCGTCCAACGCTACGAATCCACCAAACGTCTTGCGGATGCCGGAAAGTTCGACAGCAATATTTGTCATGGGACCGCCAATTTCTCGAATAGCGCTTAATGCGGAGCGGGCCGCGGCCGTAGTGCTGCGACCCAGATCAAGAAATTACTGCGAAGTCTTCACACCGGGAACATACCAATTCATACCCCAGAGATCGGCATCGGATAGCTGGGCACCGGACGCAACGCGCTGCTTGCCGTCGCGGTCCTTGAGGGGGCCCGCAAAAACATCCTTGCCTTTGATGATCTCTTCGCGGGTCGCCATGACCTTCTTCTGCAGGTCCTCCGGCACGAGCGTCTTCGAAAGCGCGATATCGGTACCGCCCTTTTCTATGCCAGCGAAGTTGCCATATTGTGCTGGCTGCCATTCGCCATCGGCAATAGCCGTCAGTGCAGGGCTCAGGAACTTGTCCCAAACCCAGACTTGGGAGCAGAGGCTGGCCTTCGGGGCAAATTCGCTCATATCGCGCCAGTTGCCTGTCGAATAGACCTTGCGCTCCTGGGCGACAATCTGTGATGTCGGGGTATCGACACCTTGGCCGATGACATCATTGCCCTGGTCGATAAGGGCGGACGCAGCCTGACGTTCCTTCACCGGATCATTCCAGGTTCCAGTAAAGACAACGGAGACCGTGGCATTGGGGTTCACCGACTGCGCTCCAAGTGCGTAGGCATTGATCGACCAGACAACCGAACCGATTGGGTTGGCTGCAACAAAGCCGAGCCTGCCGGACCTCGACGTCGCACCGGCGACCATGCCGCAAAGATACTGACTCTCGTATGTTCTGCCGTAGAATGAACCGAGGTTAGGGCCGTTCGTCGTACCATTCGCATTCAGAAAGGCGACGTTGGGGTGCTTCTTAGCCAGAGAGGCGAAGGCGTCGGAATAGCCGTACGCCGTACCGATAATGACGTTCTTTCCGCGCTGGATGAGGCGCTCGACGACGGTCGTCACCTGGGCGTTGTCTTCCGGCACCTTCTCGACGGCGATGATCTTACCGCCTACGACCTTTTCAAGAGACGGCTTGGCTTCATCAAACGACTGCGTCCAGCCGCCATCGTTGGCCTGGTTGAAGTAGACGAAGGCCGGATTAATTTTGCTGGACAGTTCGAACGCGCTGCTCGATACTCCGCTCAAGAGGAGTGCTGTTAGGCCTATTGCAAATTTCATCTTATTCATGTGCGAGGTTCCCATTCTGGTGGTAGTTGATTTTTATTATGTTTAAAGTTATTTTTAATATAGTAAAAATTGATTGTCAAATCTGAAAGTCGAACGCCCATGTCTACGCCCTCGAGAGAACCTGTCCGTGTCGCCGCGGTCCAGGCGGCACCAGTCTTCCTGAATGCGGCGAAAACGACTGAGAAAGCCTGCAAGGTCATAGAGGAAGCATCTCGCAATGGCGCCCGTCTCGTCGGATTTCCGGAAGGGTTCATCCCAGCCCACCCCGCGTGGCTAGAACTCATTCCGTCGGTGGGCGACGTTGCCTTGGGCCTGTTCAAGGAGCTGTTCCACAATGCAATCGAGATCGACGGCCCTGAAATCGCAAGACTGAGGGAGGCTTGCCGTGACTGCGGGATCCATGCGATCATCGGCATTAACGAACGTCGCCCGGCGACCACAGGCACGCTCTTCAACACACAAGTATTCATTGGCGCCGATGGCGAGCTACGTCACAAGCACCAGAAGTATGTTCCTACCATCGGTGAGCGCCTGGTCCACGCTCCCGGGCGGACAGGCAGCAAGAGTGCGATGCAGACGGAATTCGGCGCGGTCAGCGGCCTGATCTGCGGCGAGAATTCCAATCCTCTTGCCCAATACGCGGTGGCAGTGGACTACCCTGTCTTCCATGTTGCGTCGTGGCCGCAACACTTCAGCCCGGGATTGGACATGCAAAATGCCCTGACCGTAGCGAGCCGCGGCCTTGCCTATTCACTCAAGTGCTTCGTGCTGAACTGCGTGGCTGTTACGGACGACGATGCGATCGCGGCCTACGGCCAGGATCCAGAGCACCGTTCCTTCCTGCTCCAATGCAAAGAACGCGGTGGCACGTCAATCATAAACCCCGTGGGTCAAATCTTCGCCGGCCCGCTAGGTGCCGGAGACGGGATCCTGTACGCCGACATTACGCCGGATGATGTGATCATCCCCAAGCACGTCCACGACGTTGCCGGACACTACAGTCGCCCGGACCTGTTTGCACACCTGTTCGACGAGTATCAAAAAGACTGAATCAGTCTCGCGCCTCCTGCAATCGGTCGGGAGCGCGAAGTTGCCTTTAGTCAGATTTAAACGCGCTTTAAATCTTACTAGAATTTAGGTGAGAGTGGAGTGTGTAGTTCAAAGACGCGGTTAGAGCCCGACTCGAAAAGAATGCAATAAACGTAATAACTTGCCAGACGTCGGGTAAGGGTGCGAATGTGAGCTATGATGATTCACGCTTCGGCCGAAGTGATTGATTTTTCCCAGTCCTTGGCCAGTCGACGGCATCTGCCAGCGAAAGTGCGCCCCACGACCCTGCGACGTGGCAGTACTTCGAAGCCTTGGCCTTATCGGTTCGCTTGACGATCTGGACGGTAAACGTTGCGACCCTTTGCAAAGCTCCTCTCAGTTTTGGACCGGCATATCCGCCATCGGCAAAGATATGTCTGAGCAAAGGCCGGTGGTTGCGGATTGTTTTGAGGACTGCGTTTGCGCCGTCGCGATCCTGGATGTCGGCGCTATGAACCATGAGGCCAACCATAAATCCAAGCATATCTACGACGATGTGACACTTGCGCACCTTAATCTTCTTGCCCGCATCATAGCCCGAAATCCCGCCGCTTTCCGTGGTTTTCACGCTCTGGCTGTCGATCACACCTGCAGACGGTGAGGCTTGCCACCCTTCCAGCTCGCGCGCCTACATCACAAGATGATGGTTGATCCGTCCCCACAAACCCGTTGCTCGCCATTCATAGAAATAGGCCTGCACTGTCGTAAACGGCGGAAAATCCTTGGGCAGCACTCGCCACTGACAACCCGTCGAAGCAATGTAGAGCAACGCGTTCATAACCTCGCGAAGATCGGTGCTACGCGGCCTGCCCAAACGCCTTGGCTCAGGCAGGCAAGGCGAGATCAACCCCGTTCCCGGTCCGTCAGGTCACTTGCATAGCGGCGCGCGCGTCGGGCATATTGCCGACGGGTGAAATCAGTCGAACCCATTGTGGTCTCCGTTCGTCCTAAGCAAACAAACAGAATCACAAATGACTGATTTCACTCAACTCTTTTCGGTCAGTTGCAGAGCATGTGCCGACTTCACTTGAGCAAGATTGAGCAGTTGCACGTCGAAATCGGTTAGATCGACCGTCTTATTGCTGCTGAAGCGCGGAAAAGCGATGTCGTTCGCAGGCTGCAGAAAATGCCTGGGCTTGGCCCGATCTGCGCAATGGCAATCACAGCCTTCACCCTCCATGCAGGAATTCCGATGTGGTCGCGACTTTGCTGCTTGGCTTGGTCTCTCGGTCGCACCTCGAAGATGGGGCAGCGAGACATACGACGACTATTGATCATCGGTGCGATGTCCGTCGTGCATTGGAAATGACGCAGCGGCGGCAAACCGGGATCGTGGCTTTGGAACATGCTTGCGCGAAAGCCGCGCATGCTGGTGGCTATAGCCATGGCGAACAAAATCGCACGAAAGACCTGGGCCATGCTCGCACACAACGGGGATTATAGAGATCCGACTGGATCAGTTTGCTGACTGCAACTGTTCTTATTCGAAGTGCCGGCGATGCGAGGAGGACATGATCCGCATGGGCATATGATCGAACATGTCGGGAGTGGCAAACCTCTAGTTCTCAGGGAGCTTTTAGCTCGTTTCACTGATTTGGAGGTATGCCTCCGCCGAAGGCCGTCTGCCCTGATGTGCTGTTTGGCTTTAAG
>Ga0209371_1001085_pt1 | contig 20327 bp, 17 predicted proteins | sample AgamicAtAmrz_FD_187165 | JGI IMG/M metagenome (GOLD analysis project Ga0209371, IMG submission 187165) | Agave microbial communities from Guanajuato, Mexico - At.Am.rz (SPAdes) (version 2) | ecosystem: Host-associated > Plants > Roots > Rhizosphere | place: Guanajato, Mexico | collected 2012-06-07
TCAGCTTTAGCGCCGCTTTCAACATATCGTCGGGATCGACCAGCACCGCGTCACACTGATGGCAGCGGCGGGCGGCGATATCGTTCTCGGCGTTGCAGTGCGGGCAGCTTTTAAAGCGGAAGCGGAAGTCGCACTGCTCGCGCTCGCCGTCGTCGTCTTCCATCACGCCCTGACAACGGCGGCCAAAGTGCTCAATAATGGTGCCGTCGGCGGTGGTTTTGCCCCAGAACGTATTGGCAAAGCCGCAGGCCGGGCAGAAAACCTGCACCGGTTTATTGTCGCTTTTGCCCTTGGGCGCGCCCACTTCCGGCGTAAAGATATCGTGCGGATTACCCGCGTAGTCCAGGATCAGGCAGTCGGTTTTGCCAGGGCACAGCCGCAGCCCGCGTCCGACAATCTGCTGATACAGGCTGACCGATTCCGTAGGGCGAAGGATGGCGATAAGATCGACGTGCGGCGCGTCAAAGCCGGTGGTCAAGACCGCCACGTTAACCATGTAGCGCAGCTCGCGCGCTTTAAAGGCGGTAATAAGGGCATCGCGCTCGGCGGCAGGCGTGGTGGCGCTGATCAGCGCCTTGCTGTCGGGCAGCAGGCCCAGCACCTCTTTGGCATGCTCGACCGTGGCGGCAAAAATCATCACGCCCTGGCGATCCTGCGCAAACTCAACGATCTGCTGAATAATATGCGGCGTAATGCGCTGCTGCTGCTTCAGCTCCAGGTTGAGATCCGCCTCGCTGAACAGGCCGTTTTCCCTGGCGGTCAGGCGGCTGAAATCGTACTGCACCACCGGCATATCCAGCCTTTCCGGCGGCACCAGAAAGCCGTGTTTGATCATATAGCGCAGCGGCAGCTCGTAGATGCAGTCGCGAAACAGCGCCCGCTCGTCGCCGCGCACCATGCCGTGATAGTGGAACTGATAGATCCAGCCCTTGCCCAGGCGATAGGGCGTGGCGGTCAGGCCCAGCAGGCGCAGCTGCGGATTGCGCTGGCGCAGATGGTTGAGGATCTGCTGGTACTGGCTGTCTTCGGCGTCGCCAATGCGGTGACACTCATCCACAATCAGCAGCGAAAACTCGCTGTCGAACTGCGCCAGATTGCGGGCCACCGACTGTACGCTGCCGAACACCACCTTGCTGCGGCTCTCTTTCTTTTGCAGACCGGCGGCAAAGATATCGGCCTGCAGGCCGTAAGCCTGATATTTGCTGTGGTTCTGCGCCACCAGCTCTTTGACGTGCGCCAGCACCAGCACGCGTCCGCGCGCCAGCCGCGCCAGTTCGGCGATCACCAGGCTTTTGCCCGCGCCGGTCGGCAGGACAATCACGGCGGGCTGGTGAGAGCGACGGAAGTAGCTGAGCGTGGCGTCAACGGCTTCCTGTTGGTAGGGGCGCAGGGTAAAGGACATGATTAAATCCGCGAGCAAAGCCGCATTATGCCACGAAAGTCCGCTCCGTGCGCGCGCGCCTCTGTGCCTGAGCCGCAACTCCCGATATACTTCTGCTGTTACTCTCTTCTGACGTTCCCTACAGGAACGGTGAATTCATTCATTGAAACAGGCAGTGCAGATTTAATGCGACTTGATAAATTTTTATCTCAGCAACTGGAAGTCAGCCGGGCGATTGCCGCTCGCGAGCTGCGCGCGCGTAAGGTGACGGTTGATGGGGAAGTGGTGCGCGAAGGGTCTTTTAAGCTCAGCCCGGAAAGCGAAGTGGAATATGACGGCAATCCGTTACGGCTGCAGATCGGCCCGCGCTATTTTATGCTGAACAAGCCGCAGGGCTACGTCTGCTCCACCGACGATCCGGATCACCCAACGGTGCTCTATTTTCTGGAAGAGCCCACCGCGTATAAACTGCACGCGGCAGGGCGGCTTGATATCGACACCACCGGCCTGGTGCTGATGACCGATGATGGCCAGTGGTCGCACCGCATCACCTCGCCGCGCCATCACTGTGAAAAAACCTACCTGGTGACGCTGGAAAACGCGCTGGCCGAGGATACGGCGGAGCAGTTCGCCGCAGGCGTGCAGCTGCATAACGAAAAAGACCTCACTAAGCCAGCCAGCCTGGAAGTCATCAGTGAAAATCAGGTGCGGCTGACCATCAGCGAAGGGCGCTATCACCAGGTAAAACGGATGTTCGCTGCGGTGGGTAACCACGTGGTGGCGCTGCATCGCGAGCGTATTGGCGATATCGTGCTCGATGAGGAACTGGAGCCGGGCGAGTATCGCGCCCTGACGGCGGAAGAGATCGCCAGCGTGAGACTGCCCGCAGAATTAAAATAAGGAAACAGGGATGCGTAAGGAAAAGAACTCGTCGGCGGGACTGGTCGTTATTCTTGGCCTGCTGGCTATGCTAATGCCGTTGTCGATCGACATGTATTTGCCTGCGCTTCCGCAAATCGCCCGCGAATTTGGCGTGTCGGCCGGCAGCGTGCAGATGACGCTGAACCTCTATATCCTGGGCTTTGCGCTGGGGCAGTTAATCTACGGCCCGCTGGCCGACAGCTTTGGCCGCAAACCGGTGATAGCCGTGGGCACGCTGATTTTCGCCGTCGCGGCGGCGGCCTGCGCGCTGGCGCAAACCATCGATCAGCTGATCTTTATGCGTTTGCTGCACGGCCTGTCGGCGGCGGCGGGCAGCGTGGTGATCAGCGCCCTGATGCGCGACAGCTACTCGAAAGAGGAGTTCTCGCGCATGATGTCCTTTGTCATGCTGGTCACCACCATCGCGCCGCTGCTGGCGCCTATCCTGGGCGGTTGGATGCTGCTGCTGTGGAACTGGCACGCCATCTTCTGGGCTATCTCGCTGGCCGCCGTGGTCACCACGCTGCTGGTGGTCACGCAGATCAAAGAGACGCTGCCGCACGATAAGCGGCAAAAATTCAATATGCGCACCACGCTGCGCAACTTTCTGTCGCTGTTTCGCCACAAGCGCGTGTTCAGCTATATGATGGCCAGCGGCTTTTCCTTTGCCGGGATGTTCTCTTTCCTTAACGCCGGCCCCTTTGTCTATATCGAGCTGAACCATATTTCGCCGCAGGATTTTGGTTACTACTTTGCGCTGAACGTGGTTTTCCTGTTCCTGATGACGCTGCTGAACAGCCGCTGCGTGCGCCGCTTCGGCCCGCTGGCGATGTTCCGTCTGGGGCTGCTGATCCAGTTTACGATGGGCATCTGGCTGGTGGTGGTCAGCGCACTGAACCTCGGTTTCCTGCCGCTGGTGTTTGGCGTGGCAATGTTTATCGGCTGCGTGGCGATGGTTTCTTCTAACGCCATGGCGGTGATCCTGGAAGAGTTTCCGCATATGGCGGGCACCGCTTCCTCGCTGGCGGGCACGCTGCGCTTTGGCGTGGGCGCGCTGGTCGGCGCGCTGCTCTCCACCATGACCTTTACCAGCGCCTGGCCGATGGTTGGCTCCATTTTTATCTGCGCCGCGTTTTCCGTGCTGCTGTTTATCTACGCCACGCGCCCGCGTAAAAGCCGTCAGCGCAGCTTGCCATAACATTGACGCCCGCATCCGCGTAACAGCCTGACCCGCTTAATCCTCGCCAAAACGGGAAGCCTTGCTTCCCGGCTTTTCTGAAGCTTTGCTTCCCGGCTTTTCTGCTGATACACGCTATAATGTTGCCTTATTGTAAAAATAACTAAGCTTAAATTACTTTTGTGCAACAAAATTGATTGTTATTACGGCGCCGACGCGGTAAAAATGAGAACAAAATCACGAACTGGCGGTACTAAGCCCTCGCAGATGGGGTATGTCCACGACCAGAAACAGGCAGAAATGATGATGGCTACGGGCTGGGGAGTAGGGGTGAACAGATTACAACATTCGGTGGTGCATCGCCTGCCGCAAAGCTATCGCTGGGGAGCCGGAAAGCGGCTGGAGCCGCGTGCGCTCAGTGGTACAGAGGCGGAGGATGACCTGGTAGGCCTGAGCCTGCTCAGTCATCAGGGCGTACAGGCCTGGGATATCATGCAGATGCTGAAAGAGGCGCTGGCGGAAATTCAGCTCGACTGCGCCGTGGTCGAGTGGGAAGGCGAGCCGTGCCTGTTCGTGGCGCGTAATGATGAATGCGCCACTACCTGCCGCCTGAAAAACTTTGGCGTCGGCATTGCTGAAGCCTTTAAAAATATACCTGCCTGAGCCAGGCCTCAGGCAAGCGCAATTAGCTCCTGCGTATAGCGCGCTTTCGGCGCGGTAAAAATAGTTTCGCAATCGCCTTGCTCCACGACTTCTCCCTGGCGCAGCACCACCACCTGGTGGCACAGCGATCTGACTACGCGCAGATCGTGGCTGATAAAAATATAGGCCAGCTGACGATCCCGCTGGAGCTTTTTCAGCAGCGCCAGGATCTGTTTTTGTACGGAACGATCCAGTGAAGAGGTTGGTTCATCCAGCACGATCAGCTGCGGCTGAAGGATCAGCGCGCGCGCGATGGCGATGCGCTGCCGCTGTCCGCCGGAAAACTCCGATGGGTAACGATGACGGGTTTCCGCATCCAGTCCCACTTCCTGCATTGCCTGGATCACCAGCGCCTCGCGCTGTTCCGCGCTCAGTTCAGGCTGGTGCACCTGCAAGCCTTCCGCAATGATCTGCTGCACGTTCAGCCGGGGATTGAGCGCAGAATTCGGATCCTGAAAAACCACCTGCATTTCCCGACGTACCGGCAGCATTTGCCTGCGATCCCACTGGTGCAGCGGTCTGTCGCCCAGCCAGATTTCGCCTTTGGCCTCGATTAGCCGCAGCAGCGCCAGGCCGGTGGTGCTTTTGCCCGAGCCGGATTCCCCGACCAGCCCCAGGCTTTCGCCCGGACGTAGCTCAAAACTCAGCGACTTCAGCGCCTGATGCGCACCCACTACGCGGCGCATCAGACCCTTTTTCAGGGAAAAAGCGACGCTGAGGTTGCTGACCTTCAGCAGCGGTGGCGCCGCGCTGTCAACAGGATCGGGGCTGCCTTCCGGCTCCGCATCCAGCAGCGTGCGGGTATAGGGATGTTCGGGCGCGCTGAACAGCTGGCGACTGGTATTGCGCTCCACGCCCTGGCCGTTACGCATCACCAGCACGTTGTCGGCCAGCTGCCGCACAATATTCAGGTTGTGGGTGATAAACAGCAGGCCCATATTCATCTCCTGCTTCAGCTCCTTCAGCAGAACCAGGATCTGCGCCTGCACGGTAACGTCCAGCGCGGTGGTCGGCTCATCGGCAATCAGCAGCTGAGGCCGCGTCAGCAGCGCCATCGCAATCATTACCCGCTGCCGTTCGCCGCCGGAAAGCTGATGCGGAAAATCGCCCATTCGCCTGGCGGGCTGCCGAATGCCCACGCGATCCAGACAGCTAAGGATCTCGGCCTTCGCCGCCGCCGCGCGCATGCCACGGTGCAGCGATAACACCTCATACAGCTGTTTTTCAATGCTGTGCAGCGGATTCAGCGACACCATCGGCTCCTGAAAAATCATCGCCATACGGTTGCCGCGCAGGCCGCGCAGCGTGCGCTCGTCGGCCTTCAGCACGTCCTGACCGGCGAACAGGATTTCGCCCTGCGGATAGACCACCGGCGGCGTGGGCAGCAGGCGCATCATCGACAGGGCGGTCACGCTTTTGCCCGAGCCGGATTCGCCCACCAGCGCCAGCGTCTCGCCCGCTGCGACGCTCAGCGACAAATTATCGACAACCTGACGCTCAACGCCGGCCTGGCGAAAGGCAATGCTTAAGTTTTTGACGGTCAGCAACGACATCAGTGCACCTTACTGGGATCGAAGGCGTCACGAACCGCCTCACCGATAAAGATCAACAGCGACAGCAGGATCGCCAGCGAGAAAAAGGCCGCCATGCCGAGCCAGGGCGCCTGAAGGTTATTTTTGCCCTGTAGCAGCAGCTCGCCCAGCGAAGGCGACCCCATCGGCAGCCCGAAGCCGAGGAAATCCAGCGAGGTCAGCGTGGTAATAGAGCCGCACAGAATAAAGGGCAGATAGGTCAGCGTCGCCACCATCGCATTCGGCAGCATATGGCGCAGCATAATAGTCCGGTCGCCGACGCCCAGCGCCTGCGCGGCGCGAATATAGTCAAAGTTGCGCGCGCGTAAGAATTCAGCGCGCACCACGCCGACCAGCTGCATCCAGCCAAACAGCACGTTAATGGCCAGCAGCCACCAGAAGCCGGGCTGCACCACGCTCGACAACAAAATAATCAGAAACAGCGTAGGCATACCCGACCAGACTTCGATAAAGCGCTGGCCCCACAAATCTACCCGCCCGCCATAATAGCCCTGACAGGCGCCGACGATGATGCCGACTACGCTGGACATCAGCGTCAGCATCAGGCCAAACAGCAGCGAAATACGCGCGCCGTAGAGGATCCTTGCCAGCACGTCGCCGCCGTTAGCATCGGTGCCCAGCCAGTTTTGCAGCGAGGGTGGCGAAGGGAAGGGGACGCTGGAGGCGAAATTGATGGTGCCGTCGCCAAATTTGATCGGCGCCCAGATGGCCCAGCCTTCCTTATCCAGGCGAGATTTCAGCCACGGATCCTGATAGTCGGCTTTGGTCGCCAGCTGGCCGCCAAAATCGGTTTCGCTGTAGTCCACCAGCAGCGGAAAATAGAAGCGATGATCGTAGCGCACCAGCAGCGGCTTATCGTTAGCCAGCAGCTCGGAGCCAAGGCAGAGCACAAACAGAACGGCAAAAATCCACAGCGACCAGTAGCCACGACGGTTATGTCGAAAACGCTGCCAGCGCGCGTGATTAACGGGGCTTAATCGGCTCATCAGCGACCTTCAAAATCAATGCGCGGATCGACCAGCGTATAGGTGATATCGCTGAGGATATTCAGCAGCAGGCCGATCAGGGTGAAAATATAAAGCGTGCCGAACATAACCGGATAGTCACGCTGAATGGTGGCGTCGTAGCCCAGCAGGCCCAGCCCGTTCAGAGAGAACATCACCTCAATCAGCAGCGATCCGGTAAAGAACATGCTGATAAAGGTGGCCGGGAAACCGGCGATCACCAGCAGCATGGCGTTGCGGAAAACATGACGGTAGAGAATTTTGCTCTCGTCCAGTCCTTTGGCCCGCGCCGTGACCACGTACTGCTTGCGGATTTCATCAAGAAACGAGTTTTTGGTCAGCATAGTCAGCGTGGCGAAGCCGCCGATCACCGTCGCCAGCACCGGCAGGGTAATATGCCAGAGATAGTCCGTGATTTTGCCGTACCAGGGCAGCGAGTCGAACTGCGCCGACACCAGCCCGCGCAGCGGAAACCAGTCCAGATAGCTGCCGCCTGCAAACAGCACGATCAGCAGCGTGGCGAACAGGAACGAGGGAATAGCGTAGCCGATGATAATCAGCGAACTGCTCCAGATATCGAAGGCGCTGCCGTTATGCACGGCTTTGCGGATGCCAAGCGGGATAGAGACCAGGTAGATAATCAGCGTGCTCCACAGCCCCAGCGAGACGGAAACCGGCAGGCTCTCTTTAATCAGCTGCACAACCGAGCTGCTGCGGAACAGGCTGTCGCCAAAATCGAAGCGCACATAGTTCCACAGCATATCCAGGTAGCGCTGATACATCGGCTTGTCGAAACCGTAACGTTTGGTGATTTCCGCCACCACTTCCGGATCCAGCCCGCGCGACCCGCGATATTGGCTGTCACCGGGCTGAGCATGCAGCGCGCTGCGTCCCTGCGCCTGCGGCGTATTGCCGGCGCCCGGCATTCCGGTAGTCTGGCCGAATTCGATATTGGCCAGCGCCTGATCGACCGGGCCGCCCGGCGCAATCTGCACGATAAAAAAGTTAATCGTAATAATCGCCCACAGCGTGGGAATGATTAATAGAAGTCTGCGTAGCAAATAGGCGCCCAAACTGCTCTCCTTAACGACGCTGGGCCGGCAGCTGCGCGGCTTTATTAACGTCATACCACCAGCTGTCGAAGCCTAAAGAATAAGTCGGCCGCGTGGCGGGCATCGAAAATTTATCCCACCAGGCATAGCGATCGCTGGCACCATACCACATCGGTATCATGTAATAGTTCCACAGCAGCACCCGATCCAGCGCACGACCCAGCGGCAGCAGCGCGGCTTCATCGCTCTGATGCTGATTTATCTTTTCAATCAGCTGGTCGATTACCGGGCTGGCGACATGCGGCCGGTTGTAGGTGGAATTTACATAGGCGCTTGACCAGTAAATTTGCAGGTTGCTGTCGGGGTAGGGGATAGCCGGGTAGGGCGAAACCAGCATATCAAAGTCGCTTTTGCGCATGCGGGCCAGATATTGCGAGCTGTCTACCTGCCGGATGACCAGGTTGATGCCCAGGCGCGCCAGATTGTGCTGAAAAGGCAGCACCCACTGATCGTTGCCGCCGCTGCGCAGCAGCAGTTCAAAGGTGAAAGGCTGGCCGCTGGCGTTGACCAGGCGCTGATTTTTCAACGTCCAGCCGGCCTGCTCCAGCAGCGCCGTGGCCTTCAGCAGATTGGCGCGATCGTACCCGCTGCCGTCGGTGTGAGGCGGCTGATAAATCTGCGAGAAAACCTCATCAGGAATTTTGCCCTTAAAGGGTGCCAGAATTTCCAGTTCTTTAGCGTCGGGATAGTCGGTAGCGGCATAGTCCGTGTTCTGAAAATAGCTGCGGGTGCGCTTATAAGCGCCGTAAAATAACGCCTTATTCATCCACTCAAAATCGAACGCCAGCGAAACTGCTTCGCGCACGCGGCGATCGGCAAACAGGGGTTTCTGTACGTTAAACGCCAGCCAGTTTGAGGAGGTAGCCACGGTATTCGGCTTTGCGTCTTTTACGATGTAATGGCTGTCGAAATTCCGGCCGCGATACTGGGTGGCCCACTTTTTGGCGGAGCCTTCGGCACGAAAGTCAAACGCGCCCGCTTTAAACGCCTCGAAAGCCACATTGTCATCCAGATAGTAGTCGTAGCGCAGCGTATCGAAATTAAAACGGCCTTTATTGACGGGCAAATTAGCGGCCCAATAATCTTTGACCCGTGACCAGGTCACGGACTGACCAACTTTATAGGCCGACACGCGATACGGCCCGCTGCCGGGCGGCGGTGCAGGTAACGGCTCGCTGAGATTATGATCTTTCCAGAAGCTCTGCGGGAAAACGGGCAGCGTAAGCAGCGAAAGCATCATATCTTTGTTGCCGACCGGCAGCTCAAAGCGCACCGTCAGCTGCGCAATGGCTTTGACCGTGACGCCTTTGTAGAACACCCGAAACTGCGGTACGCCCTGCTGCATAAATTTATTAAAGGTAAAAGCAACATCTTCTGCGGTGATGGATGAACCGTCCTGGTAACGCGCCTGGGGATTCAGCGTGACTTCCACCCAGCGATAGCTATCCGGGTAGCGAGCGAATTCGGCAATCAGCGGATAGTAGCTGCCCACTTCGTCTTCTGAGTTCACGAACAGCGTATCGTAAAGCGTATCCGTGCCCTGCGCCGGATTGCCGCGCGAGGCGAAACGGTTAAAGTTATCGTAAGTGCCGATAGCGGCAAGCGTCGCGCTACCGCCCTTGGGCGCAGCCGGATTGGCGTAGTCAAAATGCGTGAAGTTCACGGCATATTTAGGCTCGCCCAGCTGGGCAAAGGCGTAGCTCTCATGAATTTCTTCAGCCCGAGCCGTCGTCGCGGCGCAGCAGAACAGCAGCAAAGCTAACCAGCGAAAAATCATCTTATTATCCGATCCTGATAAAAAACGCAGCGCGATCCCCAGCCTGCCAGAGCATTGCGCAATGCGCCAGCGAAGCACATTTAAAAAGCGTAGCGCAATAACTCATCCGGCAGCCGGTTCGCTGCGGGGCTCATGCTGAAAATAATCAATCAGCTGCGTCACCGTACGCGGGCGGCTGAATAAATAGCCCTGAAAATGACAGACGCCACGGTGGCGCAGCCAGCGCGCCTGCTCACCGGTTTCTACGCCTTCAGCTACCGTCAGCAGATTGAGTTTTTTCGCCAGCGCCAGCACCGCATCCAGCACCGGCGAAGAAAACGACTCGCGGGCGATGTTTTTTACAAATCCCCGATCTATTTTCAGGTAGTCAAAACGGAATTTTTCCAGATAAATTAAGGCACTGTGTCCGGTGCCGAAATCATCCAGCGCGATACGAATATTTTGGCCGCGCAGCCAGTCGAACACCGACTGGGCGTTGCGGGTTTCTACCATAGTCCGTTCGGTAATTTCAAAAACGTAGCTGAAGTGATCCTTAGGCATCGCTTCCAGCCACGCTAAAACGTCCTGGAAAAAGGTTTTATCGCCCAGGTGAGCAGGCGAAAGGTTCAGGTTGAGATTGATGCCGGCCGGCACGGCATGTTGCAGCGTATGGCAATCGCGCGCCACCAGTTCAAACAGGTGCCGGGTTAAGGGCACAATCAAATTTTTGTTTTCGGCGTAGCGGATAAAAACGTCGGGCGGAATGGCGCCAGCTTCGGGATGCGTCCAGCGCAGTAGCGCTTCCAGACCGCAGGCCTGGCCGGTCGCCGCGGCAATAACCGGCTGGTACTCTACGTGGAATTCCCCGCGCCGAATGCCCTGCAGGATTTCCTTGCCCGGTCGGATAAAGAGCGTGAGCAGGGCATAGCAGGCAAAGCCGCCGGTCAGGCTCAGCAACAAACCGGCCAGCAGCACCAGCGTAATATCGTCACTATTCAGCCTGCCGCCATAAAGCTTTAACTGTAAAGGATAGCCGGGTAGCGTCATGGTTTTTGACGGATCGTCGGGCAGCGAGCTGGTTGCCGTTACGCGCTGTTCCCAGCTGGTTAACGCCCGCTTGCCGGTCACGATAGCTATACCTGACATCTCATGCTGCCGTTCGGTATACAGCAGCCAGGGCGTCAGATTAATCTTTAGCGTGACCAGCAGGCCGTTGCCTGCCTCGCCATTCTGCAACCAGAGGTGAAGAACCGGTTTATCAGGCGTCAGCGGCGCGGCGGCAAGCTGAATATCAAGCGGCTTGCGGGTGTCCGTCGTAGGGGAAAACTGGCGCATAGCGATTTGGGTTTCTCCGGCCAGCGAAGAGCACCATGCCCGATTGTGATTAACCATCAGGATAGCCTGAATATTATCATCCAGGGCGGCGCGCTCAATCAGGTCATTTTTTATGGCGGAGCAGGCAGGGCGAGGCGACGTTTGTAGCGGCAACAGTTTCCGCTTTAGTTCATCGAGCATCGTCAGCACATAGGCCTGGGTGTTTCTGGCCATTTCATCGTGATTGTCGGCCCGGCGATGAAGCATAACGGCCAGCGCGATGATGATAAATGCCAGAAAAAGAAGTAAGCCGAGGGTCGCGCTGAAGCAGGCAATCTTGCGAGGATTGAGAAGTGGCCGCGTAAGGCTTGATGAGAGTGGCATGGGGTTTATCTCCCGAAAGTGCCGGTTAAGTCATTGCGCTGTCCTGCACAACAGACGCCGTTTCAATCCGGCAGGATATACCGGGAAAGTGCCGTTTGTCTTCTTATTATTATGATTAGCTTCGGTTTTTTAACGCATTATGTCAGTTATTTCGCTCGTGCGCGCAGGCAGGGCGCAATAAAACAAACCATCAGAACGGCCGATGTAGCCAAAAAGCTTTTGAATATAAATATTTGTGCGTCTGTTATTAATAACAAATTAGTGCCAGTTAATATTAAAGCAAGAGTGTCAGGCTCAGCGGGAAACAGGTTTCTTTGTGCTGGCCTCTCTTTGCCGTTTTCCAACGGGGCTTTAGTGAAAAAGGGGAAGAGCCAGGAAGCAGCCAGCCTTTACCCATAAAAAACCCCGCTTATAGCGGGGCTCGGAACCGTTTTGCACAGACTTCAGGGGGATCAGCTTTGCGTTCGGCTTAGTACCCGGCGGCCTTCGCGATAGCGATTTTTCCAGTAGGCGTCGTTGAGATTGGAAATCATCACGCCGCTGCTGGTAGAGGCATGCACGAAATTATCGTTGCCCAGGTAGATGCCGACATGGCGGCCGGTAGAGCCGGCGCGGAACAGCACTAAATCGCCCGGGCGCAGTTTGCCGCGCTGGATGCTTTTGCCGGTGTCTTCCTGTTCATAGGTTGAGCGGGGCAGATCCAGGCCAAACTGTTCACGAAAGGTGGTCTGCACAAAGGCAGAACAGTCAATGCCGCGTTTACTGGTACCGCCAAGACGGTAACGAACGCCCTTCCAGTCCGAATATTGATCCATCAGGCGGGATTTAATATCCACATTCTGAACCATCTGTTCGAATTCATCCTGAGACGCCTGAAGTAAAAAGCCGTTATGGCCATTAACTGCATGCGTATCAGTTTGTGCATTGCTGTTGGTATTCGTCGAGCTACAGGCTGAAAGCAGCGTGGCTAAAGCCACTGCGGGCAATACCCGCCATATATATCTCAGAATCGGTTGAGACTTGACCATTATGTTTGTGATCCCTTGAAGTCCTTAACGACAGAAGTCGCTAGCTATGCGAAACGGAACGAGATTAATTAGCGCACACGGGCAAAACAATTCCACAAAATTCAAATTGTGCGAAAGCGCACAGTTTAAAATGTAAATAATGGAAATATCTTACAGCTTTGTCCTAATCGGAAATGAGATTACCCGATTAACTGCGTGCTGGCGAGGGGTTTTAACGACTTTTTTATTGATTTTTATCATAAGAAACAGAGAGGTCGTAGTCTGGCCACTTTATCGGCACAAACGCTGAAAACCTGAGGCGTGAAAGGCTAAAAGAGCGTTAAAAAATGCGTGTTAGCCACAATTCAGTTTAATACTGCTGTACGTTTCTTAAAGGCAGAAGATTCCGCTGGGGAGCAAACATCACGGCAGCTGTAGCATAAAGTGGGATTTTGAGAGCTGCATCGCATAAAAAAGCAACGAAAGTGGCGTAAATCACTTTTCGTTGCTTCCTGAAAACGGTAAAAAAAGCGGCTTAATTAATTAGCCGGCTTATATTTACCTGGTAAAGCACGATATAAAATATTCACCAGCCAGTCGCTGCCCGGCGTAATTAACCACCAGCTCGTCCCTACCAGCACCACGGAAAGCGAGCCTACCGCGACATCGGTAAACCAGTGCGCGCCAATCATAATGCGCGGCGTAGCGAATATCAGCACGATCCCCACGGCAATTAAAAAAGCACGAACGCCAAAGTAGCGCAGCATAAAGCTGGCAAAAATCATCAGCATCATGCCGTGATCGCCAGGAAAACTATCGGAAGAGGCATCTTTAGTTGGAATGCCGGTTAATGTCGTCACGTGATGAACGTCCGGGAAATATTTGGTCGGGCTGGGATGCGAAACCGGGATCAGATGACCAAGCTGGTTCAGCACCACCGCCGTCAGCAGCATAGCGATGCCGATAGCCAGCAGCCGCCTGCGCCCCTGGGGCGTTTCACGCCGCCAGAAACTGTAATAAAGCGCGCCCATCGCCAGCAGCGACACCGCGTCAAAAGGGCGAAAGTTGGTAATAGCAACCAGCCATAACAGCGCTTTATTGGTTGCCAGCCGCTCGTTAAACCAATAAAAAAGGTTTTTATCGAGCGTAAACCAGGCGCCGTGATTCTCCGGCAAATACCAGGAAAAAAAGAGCGCCAGTCCCAGCGCGTTAAGCACCAGGATAGTGATCAGTTGATTAGCACGCATTTTATTAAGATTAAGTTAAGAAGAAGTGACGGCGTACATTATACAACAGCAGTTAAACGAAGTTTCAACAAAGATGCCTGGAGGCTGTTCCAGTCGGCTTCTTCTTCATGAATAATTTCGATCCGGCTGTCTGGCGGCGCAGCCTGACGCGTTTCGATATTAAGATCCTCGCCCTGACGATTCACGCTCAGCAGGCCTTCCTGAATGCGCACCACGCCTTTTACCCGGCTAACCGGAGCGAGCCGCGCCCACTCCAACAGGCCAACCGTATCGAACACGGTTTCTGCATCAAACACCCAGCCGCAGGAATAGTAGCCCTGGCCCTGATTCAGCGAACGCCGCCAGCGCGTATTCTGCACGGGCGCCAGCGCCGCCAGTCGCGAAGCGGGCCTGGCATGATGGTGTGCCGCCTGCGGCAGCGGCTGCTGATTCAACCGTGGACGCGTCAGCAGTTCGCCAGCGATCTGGCCGAAACGCGCGGGAATAATGGGGCGCTGTAAAGCGTCCTGCGCGCGCCAGTCTTGCAGCGCTGCCAGCGTGGCCTCATCCCAGCGATCCTCTTTATTGGCCACGATAATATCGGCGGCGGCGAGCTGATCGCGGAAGTTTTCATTAGCCGTAATGCGGGCATCGCCTAGCTGACGTGGATCGAGCAGGCAGAGCGTGGCATCCAGCGTCAGCCAGGGCTGATAAACCTCCGCAGACAGCAGGTCGAGGATCTGTTTAGGGTGACCAAGGCCGGTCGGCTCAATCAGCAGACGGTCGGGCCTGGTTTGCTTCAGCAGCATATTCAGGCCCACCTGCATCGGCAGGCCGTTAACGCAGCACATGCAGCCGCCGGGGATCTCTTTTAGCACCGCGCCGCTTTCCGCCAGCAGCGCGCCGTCTATACCTACCTCGCCGAACTCATTAACCAGCACCGCCCACTTTTCTCCCTGTGGTTTCTGCGCCAGCAGATGCAGCAGCGTAGTGGTTTTTCCGCTGCCCAGAAAACCGGTAATCAGGTTTACGCGAGTCATTATTTTCTCCTTGAGTTGTGGCCGGTTGTGCTTATCGGCTTTCGGAAAGCGTATTGCCGACTATGTTAATTAAGAGACGCTAATAAATGAGGTAAGTATGAGCAAACTTAACTTTTCGCTGGCCCTTTTTTTGATGGTTCCGGCAGGTAGCGCGCTGGCGACGGTAGCCGCAGGCACCGGCGTTATCACTTTTTCCGGAGCGATCACGGAGCCGGGTTGCGCTGTGCAACAGGAACAGAATCAAATCAGCGCTACCTGTTATCGCGACGGCCAGCTAAAAGTATCGCCGATCTCGCTACAGGCCAACGGTACGCTGCCATCCGGCATCGCCCGTATCGACGTTGAATGGCTGGACCAGGCGCGACGACAGGGCATACTGACCGTTAGCTATCGCTAGTAGTGTAATAATATAACAATAACGGCGAGGCGTGGCGCGCTCGCCGTTTTATTAGTCTGCGCGGCCTATGAGAACTGGCGCGCTTGCCGTTATTGTTATTCTGCGTGGCCCATAAGGGCAGGCGCGAATACCTTTTTATGAGTCTGCGCGGCCCATATAGCGGCGTTCGGCAATATGGATGCGGATGCGCTCGCCGCTGCTGAGGTATTCCGGCACCTGGATCACCAGGCCGGTGCTCATGGTGGCAGGCTTGGTACGCGCGCTGGCGGAAGCGCCTTTAATGCCCGGCGTGGTTTCGATAATTTCCATATCCAGCGTTTGCGGCAGCTCAAGCGCCAAAATTTGCCCGTCCATCGTCAGCACCTGAATGCCCGGAATGCCGCCTTCCGGGATAAACAGCAGCTCTTCTTCGATCTGATCTTTTTTGAAGACGTAAGGCGTGTAGTCCTCGTCATCCATAAAGACGTATTCGTCACCGTCTACGTAAGAGAAGGTAACCTGACGACGGCTCAGCGAGATCGCTTCCAGGATGTCGTCACCCTTGAAGCGCTCCTCGACTTTCATGCCGGTACGAATATCGGTAAAACGCATTTTATAAAGGGTAGAAGCCCCGCGCGCGCTGGGGCTTTGGACATCAATATCTTTGACTAACAGCAGCTTACCGTTATGGCTGACGGCCATGCCTTTTTTGATTTCGTTTGCTCTTGGCATTGTGTTATCTCGATGAAAGGGGCAATGAAAATGTTCGCGACAAATTACTCTTGCTGACGGCTTCAGGCAAGTGCTGAACGAGGAAGAAAAGCGGGGATGGCGGCCATAGTATTCCCACTGCGCGCCTGCTATTGTCGCGTCTCTTAAAGGGGATAACCAATGCAATGTCGAGCTTCCTGCGGCGCCTGCTGTACCGCGCCGTCTATTTCCACACCGATCCCCGGAATGCCCGACGGCAAACCGGCCAACACGCCCTGCGTTCAGCTGGATGAACAGCAGCGCTGCAAAATCTTTACCTCGCCGCTGCGGCCGTCGGTCTGCGGCAGCCTGAAACCCGATGCTGAAATGTGCCGTAACAGTCGGGAAGAGGCGATGGTCTGGCTACTGGATCTGGAAAAACAGACCGCCTGGTGTTAATTGCCTGTTGGCTAAAAGTAAGGCATCAGCCATCCATCAGCCGATGAAACCTTTTTCCCAAAAAGAAAAGTCGAAGTGTGCGTCGCTTCAAAAATCTGCTATGCCGTTGGCAGTAAAACTTGCCATAAACGCAGGAACGGGGCCAAAATCATTGAAACGTTTCAGCGTCGTCTGCACAGGCAGTTAGCGGCCTGAAAGCTTATTTTTCCGTCCGCCAGCTGAAACGATTCAATGAAGCAGTGAGGAGAACTATGTTCCAGCTTGAACTGAATGCAATCCATCCCGGTGCCAGGGCCGGAGATAAAGAAGAGGCCATCCGACAGGTGGCAGCCGCTTTAACCTCAGCCGGCAACGTGGGTGAAGGATATGTTAACGGTATGCTGGCCCGCGAGCAGCAAACCTCGACCTATCTGGGTAACGGCATCGCTATTCCCCATGGCACGACCGACACGCGCGATCTGGTGTTGAAAACCGGCGTGCAGGTTTATCAGTTTCCGCAGGGCATCGCCTGGGGCGAAGACCAGACCGCCTATGTGGTGATCGGCATCGCCGCTAAATCGGACGAGCATCTGGCGCTGCTGCGTCAGCTGACGCACGTGCTGAGCGATGACAGCGTGGCGGAACAGCTGAAAACCACGGACTCCGCAGAAACGCTGCGCGGTTTGCTGATGGGGGAAAAGCAGGGAACGGAATTTAAATTCGACACCTCGCTGATCACAGTTGACGTGGCGGCCACCGATCTGATGACGCTCCAGGCGCTGAACGCCGGTCGCCTACAGCAGGCCGGCGCGGTTGATGCGAGCTTTGTCAGCCGCGTTATCGCTTCGCGTCCGCTGAATTTAGGGCAGGGCGTCTGGCTGAGCGACAGCACCGAAGGCAACCTGGGCAGCGCCGTCGCCGTAAGCCGTAGCGCGACACCCTTTGAAGTAGACGGCGAAAAAGCCGCGCTGCTGGTGACGGTTGCCGTAGCCGACGAGCAGCCGCTGAACGTGCTGAACTATCTAAGCGATCTGCTAATTAAGCAAAAAGCGGATCGCCTGCTGAGCGCCGATGCCGCAGGGATCCTGGCGCTGCTGACCAGCGAAGTCTCCGAACAGGCCGATACGCTGACGGAAGAGTTTACTATCCGCAACGAGCACGGCCTGCATGCCCGTCCGGGCACGGCGCTGGTCAGCGTCATTAAAAAATTCAACTGCGACGTCACGGTGACCAACCTTGACGGCAGCGGCAAGCCGGCTAACGGCCGCAGCCTGATGAAAGTAGTGGCGCTGGGCGTGAAAAAAGGTCACCGCCTGCGCTTCACCGCCAGCGGCGAAGATGCCCGCGCGGCGCTGGATGCGATCGGCGAGGCTATCAGCGCTGGTTTAGGCGAGGGGGCGGCATGAGCAGACGCGTAGCAACCATCACGCTGAATCCCGCTTACGATCTGGTGGGCTATACGCCGGAAATCGAGCGCGGCGAAGTCAACCTGGTGAAAACCACCGGCCTGCACGCCGCCGGGAAAGGCATCAACGTTGCCAAAGTGCTGAAAGATTTGGGCATCGATGTCACCGTTGGCGGCTTCCTGGGCAAAGAGAATCAGGATGGCTTTCAGCATTTGTTCAGCGATCTGGGCATTGCTAACCGTTTTCAGGTGGTCGAAGGCCGGACCCGCATCAACGTTAAGCTGACTGAAAAAGATGGCGAGGTCACCGATCTTAACTTTTCCGGTTTTGACGTCACCCCGCAGGACTGGGAGCGCTTCACCACGGATTCTCTGACGTGGCTGGGCCAGTTCGATATGGTCTGCGTCAGCGGCAGTCTGCCCGCAGGCGTCAATCCCGATGCCTTTACGGAGTGGATGATCGCGCTGCGCACGCACTGCCCGTGCATTATTTTCGACAGCAGCCGCGAAGCGCTGGTGGCGGGCCTGAAAGCCGCGCCCTGGCTGGTTAAGCCAAACCGTCGCGAGCTGGAAATCTGGGCCGGGCGCAAGCTGCCGACCCTGCAGGATGTGATTGAGGCGGCGCATGCGCTGCGTGAACAGGGGATCGCCCACGTAGTGATTTCGCTGGGCGCAGAAGGCGCGCTGTGGGTTAACGCTTCAGGCGAATGGATCGCCAAACCGCCGGCCTGTGAGGTGGTGAGTACCGTGGGGGCCGGGGATTCAATGGTGGGCGGGCTGATTTACGGCCTGCTGATGCGCGAATCCAGCGAGCATACCCTACGCCTGGCTACCGCCGTAGCAGCCCTGGCCGTAAGCCAGAGCAATGTGGGCGTAAGCGATCGTACCCAGTTGGCCGCGATGATGGCGCGCGTCGACCTGAAACCTTTTAACTGACAGCAGGAGAGGCATAATGAAAACGCTGCTGATACTTGATCCTTCGCTGGGACTGGCTACCGGTCATCTGGCAAAAAATATCACCAGAGCGAGCGCGGCCGCAAAAGGGCTGACGCTAACGGAAAATCTGGCCGAAGCGGACCAGGTGATCCTGGTGGGCGACACGCTGCCCGCCAACATCGACCTGACGGGTAAAACCGTTTATCAGACCACGGCGGAGCAGCTGCTGCGCCAGCCGGAAGCAGAGCTGGCCCGCGCGCAAACCGAGGCGAAAGCCTGGCAGGCGCCTGCCGCCGTAGCTAAACCTGCCGCGGTGAACACGGCCGACGCGGTTGCCAGCGGGCCAAAACGCATCGTCGCCATTACCGCCTGTCCAACCGGCGTGGCGCACACCTTTATGGCGGCCGAAGCCATTGACGCCGAAGCGAAAAAACGCGGCTGGTGGGTGAAAGTCGAAACGCGCGGCTCCGTAGGCGCGGGCAATGCCATTACGCCGGAAGAAGTCGCCCAGGCTGACCTGGTTATCGTGGCGGCGGATATTGAAGTCGATCTGGCGAAGTTTGCCGGTAAGCCGATGTATCGCACCTCGACCGGCCTGGCGCTGAAGAAAACCGCACAGGAGTTTGATAAGGCGCTGGCGCAGGCCAAACCTTATCAGCCGCAGGGCGGCGGCCAGCCAGCGGCGCAGGGCGAGAAAAAAGAGGGCGCAGGCGCCTATCGTCATCTGCTGACCGGCGTTTCCTATATGCTGCCGATGGTGGTGGCGGGCGGCCTGAGCATCGCGCTCTCTTTCGCCTTCGGCATTACCGCGTTTAAAGAGCAGGGCACGCTGGCGGCGGCGCTGATGGAAATCGGCGGCGGCAGCGCCTTCAAACTGATGGTGCCGGTGCTGGCGGGCTTTATCGCCTTCTCAATTGCCGATCGTCCTGGTCTGACGCCTGGCCTGATTGGCGGCTGGCTGGCCAGCACCATCAACGCCGGTTTCCTTGGCGGCATTATTGCCGGTTTTATTGCCGGTTACGCCGCGAAGTTTATCAGCGCTAAGCTTAAGCTTCCGCAGAGTATGGAGGCGTTAAAACCGATCCTGATTATTCCGCTGGTCGCCAGTCTGATCACCGGCCTGCTGATGATTTATGTGGTTGGCGGCCCGGTTGCCCAGATTATGGCGGGGCTGACCCACTGGCTGAGCAATATGGGCACGGGTAACGCGGTTCTGCTGGGTGCGGTACTGGGCGGCATGATGTGTACCGATATGGGCGGCCCGGTGAACAAAGTGGCCTATGCGTTTGGCGTCGGCCTGCTCAGTTCGCAAACCTATGCGCCGATGGCGGCCATTATGGCGGGCGGCATGGTGCCTCCGTTGGCGATGGGCGTCGCTACGCTGGTGGCGCGCCGGAAATTCAACAAAGGCCAGCAGGAAGGCGGCAAAGCGGCGCTGGTGCTGGGCCTGTGCTTTATTTCCGAAGGCGCTATTCCGTTTGCGGCGCGTGACCCGATGCGCGTTCTGCCATGCTGTATCGTTGGCGGCGCGCTGACCGGCGCTATCTCTATGTGGGTAGGCGCGAAGCTGATGGCGCCGCACGGCGGGCTGTTTGTGCTGCTGATCCCTGGCGCTATTACGCCGGTGCTGGGCTATCTGATAGCGATTATCGTCGGCACGCTGGTTGCCGGACTCTCTTACGCGGTGCTGAAGCGCCCGGAAGCGGAAATGGCTAAAGCCTGATCCAGGCGGGCATAATAAAAAAGCGCGGGCGACCGCGCTTTTTTTTCGTCTATAGATCAGACCTGCTGCGACTTGAGCCAGGCGATTTCATCTTTCCAGATATCAGGATTGACGGTTTCCAGGATCAGCGGAATACCGTCGAA
>Ga0209371_1001094_pt1 | contig 20193 bp, 21 predicted proteins | sample AgamicAtAmrz_FD_187165 | JGI IMG/M metagenome (GOLD analysis project Ga0209371, IMG submission 187165) | Agave microbial communities from Guanajuato, Mexico - At.Am.rz (SPAdes) (version 2) | ecosystem: Host-associated > Plants > Roots > Rhizosphere | place: Guanajato, Mexico | collected 2012-06-07
ACATGATCTCCATGCGAGCCATGAAACCTCTTTGTTCTGGTATTAATGTCAGCACTAATGCTGGTTCGAATGCCAGAACATCGCCCGATTTGCCCAATCAGCAAAAACGGCTCACCCGACGCTCACGCTGGAACTGCCGGTCCCTGGAGTTTCGACAGGGCTTGGACACGTATCGTCCTGATTTCGTTGCCGAACGATCTCAGGATATCTTGGTAATCGATGCTATCGGGCAACATCGTCCCCCGCCTTGGATTTCTGAAGCCATCCGTGCAGAGAACTATACTTATCAAACCTGGTCACGCGGCGACATTGATCCGATCCGCTTGAAAAATTGCAAAGACCTGCTTCGTTACGCCGGGACTGAGGTCCGTCTCGGTGACCGCATCCGGTTGCTTTCCGCGCTTGAAGATCAAGGTTCCCTCACGTTTTCAGAGTGCTTGCAGATGATGAGGGAGAGCCAGCCGATATGCGCGCTGGCGAATATGATTTTAGCCCGGTTTATCGAGATCGATCTCGATACCGCGCTTCTAGGGCCTGACACCAGCGTCCGCAAGTTCTCCCGATAATCACGTATTCTCATATTAGATCGCCAAGGATCACCATGTCACGCAGCAAAAAGCATAGCCGTGCGCCTCAATCAATGCGCCAATACGTATTCGACAGCATCATCACCCGCGCTATCAGGGAGCATTCTCTGTTTGCAGCAGGGGGGCCTGGCTTTCTGGTCCTTGTAACGCCTGAAGGATATTCCCCCTCTGAATATAGAGCGCCTGTTTTCGACCACCTTACCCAAGAGGACAGGTTCTATAGAAGCGATGATGTGGGCTGCATTCTCGTCAATCTGAAAGATAAATCATCAAAGTTCGAAGACGACTATTACCAGTGCTATAAAAGGGAACGCGTCATCGCCGTGATCGAGAAAGGTGTTGAGTTGCCTTCGGTAATCCGGCTCGCCGCAGACTTGGTGATCGACATTTCTCCCATTGCGCCCGACGATCTAAAAGCTGCATCCAGGGCTGTGCTACGTCTCCCTATGACGGACGAGCAAGCCATCACTGCGCTCAGCTATCCACGTGAGCACCTCTGGGCAGCTTTTCGTCCGAGACGTTCGATCAGCGAATCCATGCGACGTCTGAGGGAAATTCCGGCTGCCGCGCCAAACAACGAGGCGGACCAAAATAAGATGCGGCCAGCGCCTGAAACGCCGATGCTTGCGGAAATGTACGGCTATGGTTCGGCAAAAGAATGGGGCATGCAGCTTGCGACTGATTTAGCCGATTGGCAGGCTGGAAAGATCGACTGGGGCGATGTGGATAAAGGCATCGTGCTTAGCGGTCCTCCTGGCGTTGGCAAAAGCATTTTCGCCAGCGCGCTTGCAAAGCAATGCGATGTTCTCTTGGTCGCATCATCACTTGGACGGTGGCAAAGTAGGGGGCATCTGGGCGACCTACTTAAGGCGATGCGAGCGGACTTCGACCGCGCCCGTAGCAATGCGCCGTCTATTATGTTCATCGACGAAATCGATTCCTTCGGGGCACGGGACAGTTTCGACCACGACAATGCTAATTATAGCATCCAAGTCGTGAACGCGCTGCTTGAATGCCTGGATGGATTGGATGGAAGAGAGGGTGTTGTCGTAGTGGGTGCGACGAACAATATTGATCGCATTGACCCGGCGATCATTCGCCCTGGTCGACTTGACCGACATGTTCGGATTCCATTGCCATTAGCCCCGGACAGGATTGCGATCCTTTCCCAATTGATGGACCACTGCATCCCGATTTCTGAACTCGCAACTCTAGGACCGCTCACCAAAGGTATGACCGGTGCCGATTTGGCAAAAGCTGTTCGCGATGGCCGGAGGCTGGCAAGGCGGGATAAGCGGCAGCTCACGCTGGAAGACCTGAAGGCAGGACTTCCGGAAGCGGTCAAAATTTCTGGTGACCACCGTTGGGCTATTGCAGTTCATGAAGCCGGGCACACAATTGTTGGTACTCAACTGAAATACGGCACGTACCTGGGCACCGATATTTCAGATTTCGTGCGCCCTGACTTAAAGCATCAGGTGGGCGGAGCAGCTCATTTCGACATTTCACCCGTGGCTCGTCGCAACCAGCAATTCTATCTGAATTGCGTTGCAGTGATGCTGGCGGGCCTGGCGGCAGAACAACTATGCCTGGGGGACCTAAGCGACGGTGCGGGCGGAGGAGAAAACTCCGACCTCGCCATCGCCACGCGCATTGCAACCTATGCTGAAGCCAAGCTGGGGATGGGAGCGACTTTCCTTCACAGCAAGGCTGAGAGCGATGAGGAACTCGAAAAAATCAGGCTGTACGATGCCGGTTTGCGAGCCCGAGTGGAAAAGACCCTGGCGGACCAATTTGAGAGAGCAAAGGACATTCTGCAAAGAAGACGAAGACTGCTTGAGTTGCTCGCGACCGAGCTGGACACAACCGGTTTTCTATCGCCAGAACGCGTAGTCGCACTGGAGAAAAACATCGCCGTTTCAGTTCCTTCGGAATCTCAAATAGTTTGAATCCAGCGGTACTGCTAGTCGGTCCCAATTTTCTCGGGGGAAGCTTCCCGTGGGTTGGCGGTATGCCACGTGTCGGTCTGGGGATTATAGATTCCCGGGAGTGGGTAGCAGGTGTGGATAAGAAGGAAGTCTCGCGTATTGAAAGTTGCAATCGGTGTTCTATGTACCAGAGCTGCTGCGGCAACATGAAGGTCCTGCCCATGCCTGAGACGTTTTGCACCGGGATGAGAAACGATGAGATTGCGTAGCCTCGGATCGGCAGCTAATGTTCCCCAAGCTTCGGCTACCTCTTTCCCTGTTTCCAGGATAGGCATGCCCAACGTCATTAGATTCTGGTACCAACGCGTCAATTGCACCGCTTTCACCGGATCGCGGGAACAAAGCTGCGTAATGCCCTGTTGGAACTCCATGATTGCGGCAGCTGGAATAAACAGGTTTGAGGCCGTTTCAATAAAACGGACGACGCCCGGATGAGGTCTGGCCCTGCTTGTTTCGCTTAGGACGCATGTGTCGAGAATGTATCCTGCAACCATGGAAGTATGCTCACCTGAAAATGAGAGCACGCTCCACAATTATAGTTAAAGCGGAGTTAATCTCGCTTTATTTGAAATCGCCCGGCGATATTCGTTTTATCTAGGAATGACACTATGACTGAAGACGAGCATCTCTCGCCATCCGAAGGCACCAGCGGCAACATAGCTGGAGAGGAGATTACCATTCCAGCAGAGGGTGAGTTGCGGCAGTTCTTTGAAACGCTCCGCAACGAGGGAAAAATCACTGTTAGTGATGGAGTAGATCGTTTTTCTGTGCAGATGTCTCCTTTACAGATTTCCGATAAAGCGCGAGCGTTTTTAACTCGCGGAGGGCCTATTCCCGGCGACTAACTTGGTAGCTTTTCGCCCGATCCTGGCTCATCGCCGTGCTCAGGAGCCAATGGGTACCGATAATCCGGTTGAGTTTGTCAGGTTTCATGACCAGAAGCAGGGGCATCACGCGCGTCTCGCTAGTTTGGGTTCATAGGCGCGATTCTCTGGCAACGGCCGGACAGAGTGATTGCTACCCACAAAGCAGGATTTCTGCGGGGTGCACCTTGGACACAACGCACAAGGCATCAGGCGCAGCAGGTATTGCTCGACGAAGACGGCGTACAACAGGATGTCACTGGATTTGACCGCTCCGCCAACCACCGGTCACGTGGTTTACAGCTTGCGGTGCGTGGCTCCAGGGAAACGCGGAAAGCCCCATTCTCAATGCTCGGCATCCCCGCGCAGAACAACTGCATCGGCACCACACCATCGCTGACTTCGAAGGTCAGCTTGGCCGATCCATCCAGACGAACGTGTTCGGAGACCTTGCGAACGATGGCCGCGAATTTGCCCGCCGACATATGGGTTCGGTCGTCTTCCTCAATATCCCACAGCTGAACGAAAATCTCCGACCAGGCTTCCGGGTTGGCTCCGCAGTCGAGAGCGGAGAACTGCCCCGCTTTCACCTCCGTCATATGATAGCCGGGACGGATCGCGGACCCGTTGTACGAAAACACCAATGGTAACTCGGGATTGGCGGCAATCTGTTCGAGCATATCGCCCAGGGTGATATCTACAGTCTTGTGCATCATGTTCATCTGCGCTACTCCTTTATTCAATGATTCAAGGAATATTGAAATATGGATGAACGTCAAGCCCTCGCATCGCTTGCTGCACTTTCGCAAGAAACCCGTCTCTCTATCGTACGGAGCCTCGTCGTCGCAGGACCTGAAGGTATGGCAGCAGGCACAATTGCTGAGCGGATGAACCTGTCGCCGTCCAATGTGTCCTTCCACCTCAAGGAGCTGGACCGCGCAGGATTGATCAGTCAACGACGGGAATCCAGGTCCATCGTCTACACCGCTGGCTATGACGCCCTGGCCGAGCTTGTGAAGTTCCTGATGGAAGACTGCTGCGCCGGTCATCCGGCCATACGAAACTCGGTCGAGGAACGGAAGACATGCTGCGCCTCTCCGGAAGCTAATGATCAGGATGTCGCTCGTGCTTAGTCGTCATGCCGGAATTGTGTCCGCCCTCGGCATTACGCAGATCATCGGCTATGGTACGCTGTACTACTCGTTCTCGATCCTGGCACCGCAGATTGCGGCCGACCTGTCGATCAGCCTTGAGCAGGTTTTTGCTGTCTTTTCCCTATCGCTGTTTGTCGGAGGATTGTCCGCAACGGTCATCGGCAGGCAGATGGACAAGATCGGTGCCGCAACAGTGCTCACGATTGGCTCGGTTCTGTCGGCCCTGACTCTCGTTCTGTGCGCTTGGTCACCGTCGGTTGCGATATTCGCGGTCGGGATCGTCTTGCTGGAGGCGTCGTCAGGCATGGTACAGTACCAGGCTGCCTTTGCAGCTTTGGTAGAAAATGATCCCAAGTCGGCATCGCGCAATATCACCTACCTCACTTTGATCGGCGGGTTTGCCTCAACGATTTTCTGGCCGATCTCAGTGGCTCTACTCGACGTCATTACCTGGCGCGAAATCTATCTCCTGTATGCCGCACTGAACCTCGCGTTGTGCATGCCGCTGCATTTCTGGATCATGAGGCAGGGCAAGGCGATCAAGGCCAACGGTGTTCAGCAGGCTCGTGAACATCTTGTCGGTGCCATTCCAGTGGAGAAACGACGTAAGGCGATGCTGATCGTATCGGTGGCTTTCGCGATCCTCGGTTTCACACTCGCCTCTATCCTCGCTCACATGGTTCCGATGCTCGACACACTCGGTCTTGGCACTACAGCTGTCGTCATAGGCGCATTGTTCGGCCCGGCACAGGTGATGAGCCGACTGATCAACATGGTCTTCGGATCGCGCCTGTCGCCACCAATGTTGGCGGTGATATCCGCAGCCTTGATGGTTGGCGGCATTGTTGTCCTAGGGATCACGGGGAACTCGCTGCCCGGGGCTGTGGCGTTTGCTATCTGCCTCGGCCTGGGGTCAGGCATCAACTCCATCGCCCAGGGGAGCCTGCCGCTCTATCTTTTCGGCAGTGAAGGATACGGGGCAGTTACCGGCAAAATGGCAGCAGCGAGACTGGCAGCCGGAGCAGCAGCGCCGTTTGCCTTTGCTGCGGCAATGGGTCAATTCGGGGTTGAGATGTCGTTGTTCGCGACAGCAGCGCTGGGTGCCGTAGGAATCGGAGCGTTTGCCAGTGTTGCTGCTTGGACAAAGCGAGATGCTATCGTTACAGCAGAAGGAGAAGGCTCAATCAGCGTCCCGGTTGACGGTGCTTAACCAACGTGTCGCGTGCATGCGGTCTTGCTAGTATCAGAAAGTCACTCTGTCCTGCCTATCACAAAGGAAGGTTACCAGCCTGGCTGGGTAGCCCAGTTAGCCGGAAATCCTATTTCGCCGATGTTCACGCCAGGATGTGCCGCAAAAGTGGTTTGCAGATCAGCTTTCCAAGTATTGGGCAGTCCAGTTGCGGCTAACATGTAGTTCATAACGGTAGCTATCGAATAAAACGTGTGGCAGTCAGTGAAGCGAATATTTTTATCGCGGAGGTTCTGAGGTCCCGCCACAAATTTGTGTCGGAGCAGTCGACTATGGTGTGCTACTGTATTTCTCAGCACGGTGATGGCATGTAGCCAGCTGCCAAAAATCGCAGATTGCTGAACCTTGAATTTGACTGATACCGCCTTTTTATCTTTATCTTCTTTAAGAGCGTTGTAGGTTAGAGACCACATTCCGAATGTTACGCACTCCGTCACGCCCCAGCTAGGTGGGAGATACGGTTCTTGGAATTTCTTTTTGTAGTGCTCAATAAACGCGCTTGACCGTGAGCGGTCCGTTTCATCTTCAATTTTACGAATTAGCTTTCCTAGTGACCACTTATCCGTATGTTCAAATATGGTGTGATCTAAAAACCAGTGAGCGCCGTAAGTATTGCTGAGATGGCTTGCAATTGTGGAACGAATCGCCATCTCCAAGCGGGTAATTACGCTGAAGGTGTGATATCGCAACGCCCTGTCGAATTCGTATCGTTCAGCTATTTGTTCGAAGGTATAACCTGCGGGAAATTGCTTCGTCACAGGGTCGACAACGTGAAAATAGTAGCCTTTTAGACGATAGCCACCTACATGTTGGAGATACGCAAGCGCCGACCGGTCGTCGTTCACGATTAAGCCACGATTTTTTAGCTTGGACAGAAGCTGTGCAGGTGTAAAGGACGGCTTCGCAAACAAAACTTTAGACACAAAAAAACCCGCCTTTTGCACGTCTCCGTTAGGAGAACACCTCCCGAAGAAGGCACGTGTGGACGGGTCTTGTTGGGGAGAAAATTACCGCTGGCCCCGTCCGATGTCAAGTGAAAGAACGAGATTTTTCAATTCTTTCTGATTTTCAGCTACCACCTATGGGTTAACTTTATGCAAAACATGACAGATTGCAACCGAACGATATGTCAGAAAATCGATCAAACGGACTTCAGCTGGACGCGTTGTTCGAGCTTTGACGACTCTTCCTTCCGCTCGCTATAACGGTTCGTCAGATATGCGGACGCATCGCGTGTCAGCAAGGTGAACTTCACCAGTTCCTCGCAGACGTCGACGACGCGGTCGTAGTAAGAGGACGGCTTCATGCGGCCGTCGGCGTCAAATTCCTGGAAAGCCTTTGCCACACTGCTCTGATTCGGAATGGTGATCATCCGCATCCAGCGACCGAGGATGCGCATCTGGTTCACCGCGTTGAATGATTGGCTGCCTCCGGAAACTTCCATGACGGCAAGCGTCTTACCCTGGGTCGGCCGCACGGAGCCGACCGACAGCGGTATCCAATCGATCTGCGCTTTCATGATGCCGGTCATCGCGCCGTGGCGCTCTGGGCTCACCCAGAGCTGGCCTTCGGACCAGGCAGAAAGATCGCGCAATTCCTGAACTTTCGGATGGCTGACAGGAGCCTCGTCCGGCAATGGCAGGCCCTTGGGATCGAAGACCCTGACCTCGCACCCGAAATGCTCCAGGAGACGACGGGCTTCGTGGGTCAGGAGCCGACTATAGGATACCTCGCGAAGCGAGCCGTACAGGATCAAAATTCTGGGCTTATGCGTCGAAAACTCCGGGCGCAGCGCATCGAGATCGGGCTGGTGGAAATGCTCAGGAGAGGCTGCAGGCAATGTATCAGACAATGCGCTGTCCCTTCTCATCGAGAACCTGCTCACCGTCTTCTTTCGTGAACGGTCCTTTGAACGCGTCAGCAGGCAATATGTCGAGCGCGACCTCCGACGGCCGGGAAAGGCGCGTACCCATCGGCGTCACCACGAACGGACGATTGATCAGGATCGGGTCCTTCAGCATGGCATCGAGCAACTGATCGTCGGTCAGCGCTGGATTATCGAGCCCGAGTTCAGCATAGGGCGTGCCCTTTTCCCGTATTGCCTGGCGGACCGTCAGACCGGCATCGGCAATCATCTTGGCGAGTTGGCTTCTTGTCGGTGGCGTCTTCAGGTATTCAATAACAGTCGGCTCGATGCCCGCGTGCTGGATCAGTTCAAGGGTGTTGCGGGAAGTGCCGCAGGCGGGGTTGTGATAGATAGTGACGTCCATGATCATTCTACTCCTTGGCCGGTAGCTGGAAGCGTTGTGGTACGGCACGTGAAAACAGCCATCCTGCAAGAATGACGGCAATGAGGGCTCCGACGCATTGCGCAATGATGAAACCTGGCAGGTCGATGGGTCGAATGCCTGAGAATGTGTCCGTGAGACTTCGGGCAATTGCGACGGCTGGATTGGCAAACGATGTCGAGGCGGTAAACCAATAAGCCGCCGTGATGTAGAAGCCAACCAGGGCAGGAATGGCTTCTGCTTTGAAACGTAAACCGCCGAGAATTGTGAGTAGCAAACCGAAGCTTGCTATTGCCTCGGCCATCCACTGTGACGATCCTGTGCGTAAGGTCCCTGATATCTGGAAGATCGGCAGCTCGAACATGCCGTGAGCAACAAACGTTCCAACGATGCCACCTGCGATCTGGGCCAGAATATAGGGTCCGATGGCTGCATTGGCGATTTCACGCCTGATCGCGAACACCATGGTTACAACAGGGTTGAAGTGCGCGCCAGATATGGGGCCAAGGATCGTAATCAGAACAAACAGGATCGCGCCTGTCGGGATGGTGTTGCCGAGCAGGGACAATGCCACGTCATCGGTCAGGCGATCAGCCATAATGCCCGATCCAACAACCGTAGCGACGAGGACGGCTGTTCCAAGCGCCTCTGCTGTGAGGCGACGTCCAAGATCGTATGTCACCTTAGTCAGCTTTCTGCGTGTGACTACCGATGTCGTCGAGCCGCTTTTGGAGGGCAAGCCTGTCGAGACTTGCCATTGGCAAGCTCGTAAAGATCGAGAGGCGGTTGTTGAGCATTCTGTAGGTATCGTCAAAAGCTAGGTGCTTTTCAGCTTCGGTACCTTCAGCGGCAGCGGGGTCGGGCAAACCCCAATGGGCCGTCATCGGTTGGCCAGGCCAAACGGGACAAGCTTCGTTGGCGGCGCTGTCACAGACGGTGAACACGAAATCCATTTGCGGAGCGCCAGAGACCGCAAATTCCTCCCAGTTTTTGGAACGGGCGAAGCTGACATCATGGTTCATCGTTTTGAGCAGTTGCAGAGTATACGGATGAACCTCTCCTTTGGGCTGCGAACCCGCTGAGTAGGCTTTAAACCTGCCTTGGCCAACCCTGTTGAGGATAGCCTCGGCAATTATGGAGCGAGCGGAATTGCCCGTGCACAGGAAGAGCACGTTGTAAGTCTTTTCAGTCATAGTCGTTGTCCGTGGTTAGGTCGAAGGTCTGTTTAGTCTCATGATCGTTGCCGTTGCCGGGCAAATGCTTGAAAGTTGACGGGTGGCGAGGATGGCTGCAGGCACGACTGCGCGATCAACCACCTGGAATCCAAGGCCAGAGAAAAATGGCGCTGCCGTGGTCGTAGCGAGGTAGACGGTACTAGCTACTGGAGCCGCTCGGAGCGTCTCGACAACGATCATCTTGCCCAGGGACTTTCCCCGGTGATCCGGCAGCACGACAACTGATCTAAGAAGAACGTCCTGACCGCATTGTTCGACACCAGAGTAGCCGACCGTGTTGTCGTCTCGCCCGACCGCTCGAAAGAACGTTCGTCCGGGTTCAGCGATATCCTCTGTCGGCAAGCCAGAAAGAGACAGCGCCTGTGTCAGGTCGCTGAGGTCCCCTGAGATGTTTTCCAAGCGGACATAGGTCATGATGGTGCCCCCGTTGGTGTGCAGCATGGTGTCAGTTCTGCGATCAGCGGTGCGCAAAGCTCCGTAGAACCGCCACAGCAATCCTTGAGGAGGAAAAGAGTAAGGTCTCGGAGCCCATCGAGATCGGCACGGTAGATGATTGACCGGCTTTGACGCTCGCTCCTCACCAGGCCTGCCCGGGAAAGCGTTGCGAGATGCGCAGACATCGTATTCTGTGGCACGTCGAGCAGCTTGGCCAGTTCGCCCGCAGGGACACCATCGGGTTCGTGACGAACCAGAAGGCGAAACGTTTCCAGGCGGGTGGTTTGGGCAAGCGCCGAGAGCGCACTGATGGCTGATGTCTTTTCCATATATCCAGAATAATGGATATTATGTACTTGTCAATGATCTTGCTGACTGCGGTTTTGCCAGTTGAGCTTTGCAACTTGCAACGCCACGCCCAATCCTGGGGACGATTGAAAGGACGCCCATGGATTACTTACCTCACCCCGCACGCACCATGTTTATCACGGCAGCCGCATACGAACGCTCAGCTCAAGCGAAAGCAGCCATCGAGAAGAACATCGCCATTACCGATCCCGGGTTGGACCGCCAACGCGAAGCTATAGGTCAGTGGGTCGATTCTTTTGAGCAGTCGGGAGCAACCGACGACCAGATTGTAGACATGGAAGCTCGTGTGAGGGTTCTAAGGATGATCGCCGAGCCGGTATTGCACGGTGAGCAGTGTTCGATCTTCGACGTATCCGCGTTGATCCCGAAGTTGCCGAAGAACGACATCTCGGACTTTAGCCTGCGCAATCTGGCGCTGCCTGGTGATGAAACCATCTACATCCACTTTGGTCGCCAAGACGCGCTTTTCGTTGACCGGGCCCAGGACCTCTATTTTGAGGGCGCTTATGTTACGCAAGTTGACGATGAGATAGGTGACGACGGAGTCAGCACATTCCAGATAGCACTCGTATTCAGCGATCCGGAATTCGGAGCACTGGCTTTCGACCGTCCAGTCGGTCAGACGCTTAAAAGGAACTCGGACTTCGTTCGGTTCGAGATCAAACATACCAACAGCATCCAACAAAGCTTTGCCAGCATGGCCCAAAACGGGTTGGTAGAAGAGAGCCAGATTTTAACTGCCCCGTTGAACGTCTATCGCGGAGCGTATGATCTTCTCGTTAGATCGATGATCTACCTCGGCGTTGAAGGGCAAGACTTAGAACTCGGCTTCTTCGAAGGGGCTCCGGACGACCAGGTGCAGAAGGCCTTCAAGGGCGATGAAAACGCCGAACAGTACCTTTTAGAAAACGGCTTTCCTGCGGTGCAGTTTGTCGGCCGAAACGTCGGACTGGTTCCGGACCTTTCGGAACCCGATTGGGGCGCTGAGCCAGTTGGCTTTCGGATTTAGGGGAATCTGTGCGTCAAGCTATAAAGCGGCCAGGGAAAGTTGTTACGGGGCATCCGCCCCCTAAGAGGGTCTCTGGGGAAATTCGTTAGGGGCCGCACCAGCGGGGCAAAGCCTAGAGAAATCAATGCGCTTTTGGAAATGGTACCCCAAGCCGGGATCGAACCAGCACTCCTTTCGGAACCGCATTTTGAGTGCGGCGCGTCTACCAATTCCGCCATTGGGGCAACGGTGGTAATGCCACGGCGTCTATCATGCTCAAGGCCATGCGTGCAACCCCAAAGCTGACTTATCCTTTTGAATTGCGCGTGTTTGCGCGCGCGGTTTTCCGTCTTTGCCGGGCCGTCGATCAAACTGGTGCGGCCGGTGGCTGTGCCGGATCGTGACACCTGCAGTTGCGGCATTAGGATAATATTAGGCACCTCTAATAAATTAGAATATACGCAATTACTAATTGAATTATGATGTCAGGGTGGAGTTTCCACGCGGGGCGGGAATGGCCAAACTCATAGGGAGGAAATTATGAGGGCTTTTTCTCGCAATTTGTTACTGTCCGCCTGTCTGATCCTGCCGATCAACGCCCATGCGCTGGATATCGGGATCGGTGGCGAGAATGGGGTTAACGCCAGTGTTGGCGACAATGGCAGCGGCGGGCTCGGGGTCGATGCCTCCGTTGGCGGCAGCAGTGGCGTTAACGCCAGTGCGGATGTCGGCGGCAGGAGCGGCGGCGGGCTGGGTGCGGATGTCAACGCATCGGTCGGCGGCAGCAATGGGGTCAATGCGGATGTCAATGCATCCGTCGGCGGTTCCAGCGGCGTCAATGCGGGTGTGAACGCTTCCGTTGGCGGCTCGGACGGCATCAATGCCAATGTCGGGGCCAATGTGGGCGGCTCGAGCGGTGTCGGTCTCGGCGTCGGCGTCGGTATCGGCGGCTCCGGTTCGACCGGCACGCCGGGAAATCCGGGCGGCAGCACCACCAATCCCGGTGGCTCGGGCACGGTGTCTCCCGGCGCGATGCGCAATGCCCTGCAAGCCTATAACGATATGTCGCGAACCGAGCAGATCAAGCTCGCCCGCCGTTGTGTCGATATTCTGGGCGGCGGATACGATGCGGCGCTGACGCAACTGTGCAAGATGATCCGGACGGCCTCGCGCTGAAGCAGGCTTTGTCCGTGTCAGAAACTTCGAAGGGCGCCGCTGGCGCCCTTTGGATCAATTGCCTTTGCGTCCGAAGGACAGGATTTTCTGCCGCAGGCTGCGGGCGAGATTGCGGGTGTTGCGGTACATGTCCACCTGCGTGGAAACCTGCCGCACGTCCCGGTCGCTGTTCTGGGCAAGCCCGACGACCAGCGTGCCCATTTCCTGACGCTCCTGCCAGAAGCGGCTCATGATCGGATGATCGGGCACGGCGCAGCTGTCGCTGCGCAGAATATTGGCGTCATCCAGATGCCAGTCGGTGAGTCTCTGCACCAGCAGCTTGCCGGGAGAAAATTGCGCATAGCTCTCGTCGAAAGCGGTCTTCCACGTATAGGCCTCGCCCGCCGTGATGAAGACGACCATGGAGGCGATGGCGCTGCCATTGAGATCGATGGTGTGGATACGCACCGCATCCGCTTCGGCCAGATTGGTGATCGCCTCGCGGGCGAAGGCGGCGCGATAACGGTCGTTGACCAGCGCGGTGCGCTTGCGGCCTTTCCAGCCGCTCGCCTCCAGCGCCAGAAACTCCTCCATGCGGTAACGCACGTCCGCTGGCTGCCGGGTAACGGTATAGGAGAGGGGCCCAAGTTTTTCGAGCTGACGCCACTGCCTGCTCATTTCGCGCAAATGATGCGGCGCAAGGGCGTTTCGCAGATAGGCCTTGCCATCGAGAAGGCTTTCCAGCATCGGCCGGTAATAATTGCCCGTCGTCGTCACCGGCAGGTTGCGGCTGAGCGCGATGGCTTTGAACATGCGGGCAAACGGCCCTTCCAGCCGAACATCCGGCAAAACCAGAACATTCGGCAGACGCATGTTGCTGTCGGACAGCGCATCGAAAAGATTGTCGAGGGTTTCGGCAGCGCCTTCCGTGTCGACCAGCGGCGTGCCGAGCGGCCCGAATGGATTGGCCCAGACGCGAATGATGGAGGGACCGATGGAAAAGCCCGGCTTTTCCACGGTAAAGGGCATCAGGAAGCGCATGCGGCTTCTGGCGCCATTCTCATCGCGAATGAGGGCGAAGCGCACGGACTTGTCGTCGATGCGCGGCATGGCGGGCGCGAGAAGCCTTCCGGTGAAGAAGACATTCGCCTCCATGACGCGGTTGGACAGAAAGTCGAGTTCTTCCTGCATGTCATAACCGAGCTGACCCGGATAGATGCAGAATTCCCGGCCATCGCGGCCCACGCGTCGGCTGCTGTCGGCCACGGGGCGGTCACGCTCCGCGGACGCCATCAGTGCCGCGATGCGCGGGTCCTGAAAATCCGGATTCTTTGGATCGCTGGACATGCTTATCGTTACACCGCCTTCCCAGTGTTTTGACCCGCCCGGGGATCGTTGAAGGCAAAAAGGACGATCCCGAGTGTGCGGCGAATGGCAATATGCAATAGCACAGCTTCTATGCCCATGGCTATCGCCACTGCTGCCGCGGCCCCTGCCAGACCATAGACCGGAATGAGCGCCATGTTGAGTGCAATGTTGCAACCGAAGATAATAATATAAAGGACGACGCACAATTTTTGTTTGCCGGCCATGTTCAGCAATGTTTCCCCCGGGCCGATCAGCGCTTTGGCGAGGAAACCGGCGAAAAGGAAGAACATCAGCTCATAGCCCTGAACGAAGCCGGGACCGAACAGCGACAGCAGGAACGGACCGGCCAGAAGCACCACGCTGCCGACGCCGAGCGACGGCCAGAAGGCCCAGCGCGCGGCCTGGCTTGCGAAACCGGCGAGCCCCTGCCGGTCATTGGCCGACATCAGGGTGGCCAGGCGCGGGGCGGCCGCCGCCTGCACCGAGAAAAACACGAATTGCATCAGCACGATGGTCTTTGCCGCGGCAAAATAGATGCCGACCTGATCCGGCGGCAGGTAAAGGCCGACAATCACCACGTCGGAATTGGTCATCAAAAAACCGATGCCGTCGATCAGGAACATCGGGAAGGCGAACCTTATCCAGTGGCGGAAATGCACCCTGCGGGCCGTGCTGCGGAAATGCCGGTTGAGCCTGCGGTTCATGAAGGCGAAATGGAAAAGCGTGGTGACATAGGTGGCAAGAAGGGCCGTGAGCATTGCCGTAGTTGCGGTTTTTTCCGCACCGAGACCGATTGCCACCAGCATGAACAGCAGGATCAGCACCGGGCGAACGATATAGGTGGGGCTGAGTGCTGAGACTGCCCAGCCATTGGCGCGCGCGGTGCCGTTCAGCACATCGCCCAGCGCCACCATCGGCAGGGTGAAAAGCGCCAGTGAAACGGGAATGAGATAATAGGAGGCGATGCTTTCGCCGAAGAAATACAGGAAAACGAAACCGAAAATCGCAAGCGCGCTGGCCGAAAGCATGGCGAAGACACGCGCTGTCGAGGTCAGCCCCATGATCTTGTCATGGGCATCCTCCAGACGATAGCCGGGTAAAAAGCGAATGACGGTGGTGTGAAAACCGAGACAGGAAAGATTGCCGAACAGGATCACCAGAACCCAGACGAAAGCGAACAGGCCATATTCGAATTCACCCATCAGGCGGGCAAGGATGATCTGGGAAATGAAGGCGATACCGGCGCTGACGATACGCACCGCAAACGCAACCAGCGCCATGCGCTGCGCGCGGGAGACCTCATCTCCGCCGGAAAGAACGACGGCGACTTTCGCTACCAGCGGCGAAAGCGTCGCGCGCAGGCCTGCGGGTAAGGCTTTTTCCGCCGTGTTGAGGATAGCCATGATCCACACGCCATCATTTCCAGTTGAATAGGCAGGCCGATCATACGCGCTTCATCCTTAACGAAGGGTTTGGGACGCGCCGGCCTGTGTGCCAATATCGTCCGCCTTGCGTGGCTTGCGAATGCCGTTGAACAGGAAAAGGGCGAGCGGGCTGAGGCGTATCGCCTGATGCAGCAGATAGGCGACTGCCGTGGTGGCCGCGACGATGATGGTAAATTCCAGGATGGGGGGCAGCGCAATGAGGATGAACAGCGTTCCGAACGCGTAGATCAGCGGATGATGAAACAGGTAGATGGTGAAGGACGCATCCGTCATGCGCCTGGCAAGCCGGTTCGGCCTGTCGAAATAGCGGCAGGCGAGGTCGATCAACAGACGGCTTGCCGTCACCGCCGCAATTGCCGACACCAGCACCAGCAGGGCCGAATTCGAAAAGGGATATTGCAGGCGCAGGGTCACCGCCGCCGTGATGGCGCCCGCCGCGACGATGCCGGTGAGAAGGCCCGTCTGGCGAAAGCGGTGAAAGAGGGCGCGGTCACGGTGCAGCAGCGCGCCGATGAGGAAGAATGGCAGGTAACGCGCATAGGGATCGGAAGCGCGTTCATAGAGAAGAAAAAGGCCGCTTCCGCTCTTTGCCGCAAGCAGGCCGGATCCGTAGATCATTAATTCCCACACAACAGGTACGAGGCAGAGTGCTGCGAAAAACAGGGTGGTATGCCGCTGCCGCAGGCTGCCGAACCAGTCTCTCACATAGGCCAGTGGCGGACGTTCCGCGAAAAACAGCAGGCCGGCAAGCAGGATCGAATAGAAGATGAGGGCCGGTAGGAACCATAGATGCATGATCCACTGTTCGCTCGGGCGCAGCAGGCCGGGCAGGCTCGCAAGCAGCCGGTCGGCCGGGATATCGCCTTTGGCGACGCCGGCCAGTTGCAGCAGGAAAAGCTGCAAAGGCCCGAGCAGAAGAATGGCGACGATGAAGGGCACGCCGAGGCGCAGGAAACGCTGCCTCAGCCAGCGCATCTTGCCCTTCTTGCCGATGACCATGGTGGAGAAATAGCCGGCCACCAGAAAGAATGCCGGCATGCGGAAGGTGGAGAGCGCAGCACCTAGCGCGCTCAGAAGCGGGCTGGCGTCGAAATCCTTGATGTCCCATGGCAAAACATGACTGTAGAGCAGGGAGGCGTGATAGGGAATGCCGAGCAGCATGAGAAGCGCCCTTAGCGGGTCCCAATAATGCTCGTAGTCAGATTTGCCCGGTTGCATTTTTCCCTCGCGCCGCAAACGCGATCCCGTGTGATCAGCAATGACCAGCACGACTATTGGTGGAAAACGCTAATAAACCCTTCACGCCCCGGAGGGTGTGGGCGGAGCCTTTTTCCGGGGCAGGAGATCGAGGACCAGCGCACAGCCCAGAATGATGATCCCGGCGCCGAGGAGTTGGGGAAGTGAAAGCGGCTCATCCAGCACCAGCGCGCCGATGAGCACTGCCACGACGGTCACGGCAAATTCCACGCTGATCGTCCTCGTCGCACCGATGACCGAAACGAGACGGAAATAGGTGATGTAGGTGAGCCCGCTCATCACCACTGCCTGCACCAGAAGATATCCATAGTCGATGAGGCGGGGCGTTCCGGGCAGGGGCACGGCCAGAAGAAGCGGCAATGTCATCAGGCCGCCCGTCAGGAACGAGCCGATGGTGATCTCCCAGGAACCCACGCCCTTGAGATAACGGCTGGCATAATTGCTGCCATAGGCGGCGCAGATGCAGGCGGCAAGGGCGGCGGCACAGCCGATGATGAAGCCGGTCGTGACGGGCACAGCGGGGAAGCCGACAAGCAGCAAGATGCCGCCAAAGCCGATGACGAGACCGGCAAAGCCCTGTTTCGTCAGGCGTTCAAGTCCCCAGACCTGCGAGATGAGCATGGAAAAAAGCGGGATGGTGGCCACCAGAATAGCTGCCATGGCGGTGCCGACCAGCGGCGTCGCATAGGAAAGGCCTATCAACTGTCCCGCAACCGTCGTGGCGCCGACCACGGCAAAGGCACGCCAGCTGGCGGAAAATGCAAGCTTTCGGCGCGCCGCAATCGCGATCAGAAACAGGGTGATGGCGGTGACGAGAGAGCGGAGCGTGACCGCACCGATCCAGCCGAAGGCCTCGACGACATGCAAAAGCAGCAGGAAGGACATTCCCCACGCCAGTGCGAGAAAAACATAAGCGGCAAAGTCGCGAGGGGCCATGAAAGCGTTTTCCGGAAGACGATCAGGCTCCCATATTGGAAATTGCCGATATCCGTCAACAGCGATCGAGGGGTGTAACGAAAATCGCCCGCAACCGAAGGTGCGGGCGATGTCGTTTGTCTGTCAGGAACTGCCTCAGGCCTGTTCGTAAACGCCGTGGCAGTGCTTGTATTTCTTGCCGGAGCCGCAGGGGCACATTTCGTTGCGGCCGATGCGACCCCAGGTGGCGGGGTTTTCCGGATCGCGATCCTCGGCCGGCACGAAGGCGGCGGGCGCGGCCTGCTGGCCCAGCGCCATTTCGTCTTCGCCCGTATTGGGGTCGAGATGATGCGCCGTCATTTCCGGCAGTTCGGGCTGCTGCGGTTCCTGCTGCACCAGTTCCACGCGCATCAGCTGGGCGGTAACGGCCTCGCGCAGATTGGCGAGCAGCGCCTGGAACAGTTCGAAGGCTTCCGCCTTGTATTCCTGCAGCGGGTCGCGCTGGGCATAACCGCGGAAACCGACGACCGAGCGGAGATGGTCGAGGTTGACGATATGTTCGCGCCACAGATGGTCGATCGTCTGGAGAATGACCGAGCGTTCCACATAGGTCATGATCTCGGGGCCGAAACGTTCAGCGCGCTCGGCGGCGTATTTGTCGGCGGCCTCGGTAACGCGCTGGAGAATATCGTCCTCGGCGATGCCTTCTTCCTTGGCCCATTCCTCCACCGGCAGGTCGAGGTTGAGGAACTGGGCGATGCCGGCCTTCAGGCCTGCAATATCCCACTGTTCGGCATAGGCATTTTCCGGAATATGCTTGGTGACGAGCGTTTCGATCACTTCATGGCGCATATCGGCTGCGGTTTCGCCGATATTGTCGGCTTCCATCAGCTCGAGACGCTGTTCGAAGATCACCTTGCGCTGGTCGTTCAGCACGTCGTCATATTTCAGAAGGTTCTTGCGGGTCTCGAAGTTGCGAGCTTCGACCTTCTTCTGGGCGCGTTCCAGCGCCTTGTTGATCCACGGATGGACGATTGCTTCGCCTTCCTTCAGGCCGAGCTTCTGCAGCATCGAGTCCATGCGTTCGGAACCGAAGATGCGCATCAGGTCATCCTGAAGCGAGAGGTAGAATTTCGAACGGCCCGGGTCGCCCTGACGGCCGGAACGGCCGCGCAGCTGGTTGTCGATGCGTCGGCTTTCGTGGCGTTCGGTGGCGATGACGTAAAGACCGCCGGCGGCCAGCGCCTTTTCCTTCAGCACCTTGATCTCGGCGCGGATCGCCTGTTCCTTGGCGTCATGTTCCGGACCCGGTTCGATGCCTTCGAGCTCGCGCTCAAGCCGCATGTCGACGTTGCCGCCGAGCTGGATGTCGGTACCGCGGCCAGCCATGTTGGTGGCGATGGTGACGGCGCCGGGAACGCCGGCCTGCGAGACGATATAGGCTTCCTGCTCGTGGTAACGGGCGTTCAGAACCTGGAAATCGGAGAAGCCGGACTGACGCAGGAGATGCGCCAGAAGTTCGGATTTTTCGATGGAGGTCGTGCCCACCAGAACCGGCTGGCCGCGTTCATGCGCCGCCTTGATCTCGGTGATGATCGCCTGGAACTTCTCTTCGCCGGTGCGGTAAACCTCGTCGTCCTCGTCGATACGCTGGATCGGCAGGTTGGTCGGCACTTCGATAACGTCGAGGCCGTAAATGTTGCCGAATTCTTCCGCTTCCGTCGCCGCCGTACCGGTCATACCGGCCAGCTTTTCGTACATGCGGAAATAATTCTGGAAGGTAACGGAGGAAAGCGTCTGGTTTTCCGGCTGGATCTGCACCTTTTCCTTGGCTTCGAGAGCCTGATGCTGACCTTCGGAATAACGGCGGCCCGGCATCATGCGGCCGGTGAACTCGTCGATGATGACGATTTCGTCGTTGCGGACGATATAGTCCTTGTCGCGGGTGAAGAGCTTGTGGGCCTTCAGCGCATTGTTGATGTGGTGAACGATGGCGACGTTTTCGACGTCGTAAAGCGATTCGCCCTTCAGGAGGCCCGCCTGCCGCAGCAGGTTTTCGAGCTTCTCGGTGCCGTCTTCGGAGAAGTTGGCCGAGCGCTGCTTTTCATCGATTTCGTAATCTTCCGGCGTCAGCAGCGGAATGAAGGCGTCGATGGTGTTGTAGAGATCGGAACGGTCGTCCAGCGGGCCGGAAATGATGAGCGGCGTGCGCGCCTCGTCGACCAGGATCGAGTCGACTTCGTCGACGATCGCGTAGTTGTGGCCGCGCTGAACCATCTGGGCGCGGTCATATTTCATGTTGTCGCGCAGATAATCGAAACCGAGTTCGTTATTCGTCGCGTAGGTAATGTCGCAGGCATAGGCCTCGCGGCGCTGGTCGTCGTCCAGCCCGTGGACGATGACGCCGGTCGTCAGCCCGAGGAAGCCATAGAGCCTGCTCATCGTGGCGGCGTCGCGCTTGGCGAGATAGTCGTTGACGGTAACGACATGCACGCCCTTGCCGGCAAGGGCGTTGAGGTAGACCGCAAGGGTCGCCACCAGCGTCTTGCCTTCACCGGTCTTCATTTCGGCAATGGCGCCGCCATGAAGAATCATGCCGCCGGTCAGCTGCACGTCGAACGGGCGCATGTGCAGAACGCGGCGCGACGCCTCACGGGCGACGGCGAAAGCCGGGATCAGCAGGTCATCCAGCGTCTTGCCATCGGCAAGCTGCTGGCGGAATTCCGCCGTCTTTGCCGCCAGCGCTTCGTCGGACAAGGCCTTGGTGGCCTCTTCCAGCGCATTGATGGCTGCGATCTTGCTTTTATAGGAGCGGACGCGGCGGTCATTTGCCGAACCGAACAACTTGCGGGCTATTCCGCCGAGACTGACCATCTTACTGGCCCTTTCTGAAATTC
>Ga0209371_1001101_pt1 | contig 20062 bp, 20 predicted proteins | sample AgamicAtAmrz_FD_187165 | JGI IMG/M metagenome (GOLD analysis project Ga0209371, IMG submission 187165) | Agave microbial communities from Guanajuato, Mexico - At.Am.rz (SPAdes) (version 2) | ecosystem: Host-associated > Plants > Roots > Rhizosphere | place: Guanajato, Mexico | collected 2012-06-07
CGATCGATGATGATCGGCAGCGGCAGGTTCAGTGGGCCCAGGGAGCCGGCACCGGCGCCGATGGCGTCGCGCAGCTCGGCATCCGAGGCCATCACCAGCGGGCTGGCGACGCCGGGCTGGTTGGCGGCCTTGATCTCGTTCAGTTCGTGGTCGCCGCGAACGATCAGGGCGATCAGTTTGCCCTCTTCTTCGGCATGCACGATCAGCGTCTTGATGGTGCGCTCGATGGGCAGGTCGTAGCCGTCCACCAGTTGCTGGATGGTCTTGGCGTTCGGGGTGTCGACCAGGCGCAGCTCCTCGCTCGGTGCCGGGCGTACGGACTCGCGAGGAATGGCCTCGGCCTTCTCGATATTGGCCGCGTAATCGGAGGCGTTGCTGAACACGATATCGTCTTCGCCCGACTCGGCCAGCACGTGGAACTCGTGGGAACCGGCGCCGCCGATCGAGCCGTTGTCCGCCTCCACCGGCCGGAAATTCAGGCCCAGGCGGGTGAAGATGTTGCAGTAGGCCTGGTGCATGCGGTCGTAGGTCTGCTGCAGCGAAGCCTGGTCGGCATGGAAGGAGTAGGCATCCTTCATGATGAACTCGCGGCCACGCATCAGGCCGAAGCGCGGACGGATCTCGTCGCGGAACTTGGTCTGGATCTGGTACAGGTTCAGGGGCAGCTGTTTGTAGCTGTTCAGCTCATTACGGGCCAGGTCGGTGATCACTTCCTCGTGGGTCGGGCCCACGCAGAACTCGCGGTCGTGGCGGTCCTTCACGCGCAGCAGCTCCGGGCCATACTGCACCCAGCGGCCAGACTCCTGCCACAGTTCGGCAGGCTGGATGGCGGGCATCAGCACTTCCAGCGCACCAGCGGCATCCATCTCCTCGCGCACGATTCTTTCGACCTTGCGCAGGGTGCGCAGCCCCATCGGCAGCCAGGTGTACAGGCCGGATGCGAGCTTGCGGATCATGCCGGCACGCAGCAGCAGCTGATGGCTGATCACCACCGCATCGGAGGGCGTTTCTTTGAGGGTCGAAAGCAGGAACTGACTGGTACGCATGATGGGCCGTTCTGTCGGTAGCAAAGGGGATTTTTATCGCTCGGCATTGTACGGCGCGTGGCTGGTGGCGTACAGGATGCGAAGTGCTGCGGGGGATCATGTTGGCAAGCTGAGCAGGGGCGCGGTCGTTTACCCCTGTGGAATTGGGGGCAGGCAAGCTTGTCGTGGGCTTGATGCTTTCGCGTAAGGGGTACCTGATGGGCAATAAAAAACCCGGCCGAAGCCGGGTTTTTGAACTGCTATCAGGCTTGCGCGAGATTACAGAACGCTGAGCGGGTAGTTCACGTAGAAGCGAACTTCGTTGGTGTCGTCGATATTGACATTACTAACCTCAGAGTTGGCACGCAGCACCGACGCGCGCAGGCGGAAGGACAGGTCCTTGGCCGCACCGCTCTGGACGGTGTACTTCACCTGGTTAAAGAACTCGTGTTCTTTGCCATCGGTGTTGGTAATCACGCCGTCTTCGCGAGAGGTGATGTTGTCAGCCCAGATGTAGGCGGTCTTGAAGCTCAGGCCTGGGACACCGTAAGTGGCGAAATCCAGCTCGTAGCTGGCTTGCCAGGAGCGCTCGTCTTCCAGGTTGAAGTCGGACAGGAAACTGTTGGCAACGAAGATCGCGCCACCGCCGTCGCCGTTACCGTAGTTGAAGCCCTGACTACCGGTGTTGCGCTGGTGGGCCAGAATGAAGGCGTGGGCGCCAACGCTGTACTTGGCTGCCAGGCTCCAGATGGTGTTGTCGCCACCGCCGACCTGACGGTCGTAGTCGCTTTTGTAGATATTGAAATCGAAGCCCAGCGCTTGTTCTTCAGTCAGCGGCAGGTTGTAGTTCAGATTGGCGTATTTACGCTTGTACTGATCTTCCAGGTCGCTGTAATACAGCGCCGCGCTGAAATCCTTGTTGAAAGCGTAGGAACCACCGAATACGTCAATGGACTTGAGGCCACCACTGTCGCGACCGGACTGACGCATGGTGTTGTAGGCGGTGAAACGACCAGCGTTCAGTTCGAGGCCTTCGATCTCGGTGCTGGTGATCATGGTGCCTTCGAAGGTTTCCGGCAGCAGGCGGCCGTCATCGTAGGCCAGAACCGGCAGCGCTGGCAGCTGCGAGCCATAGGTCAGCACGGTATTGGAAACACGAGCCTTGACCGCCGCGTTAGCGATGGTCAGATCCTTACCTTCGTTCTCGGGGAACATGCCCACGCCACGACGGCCGCCACCGGTGTCCAGCTGCCACAGGGCGCCGGCGTAAGCGTTAACGCCGAAACCAACGGTGCCCTGGGTGAAGCCGGATTCGAACAGTGCACGGGCACTGGCGCCCCACTCTTCGGAATAACCTTTGCCTTCGGTGCCGCGGGAAGCGCCGTTACGGGCATCGCGGTTGTAGTACATGCTGCGCGCCAGGAGCGACAGGGTGCTGTCTTCAACGAAACCCTTCGATTCGGACTGGTCCGAAGCCACTGCCATCTGAGAGGTACCCGCGGCCACAGCCAGGGCGATTACGCTCCACTTCATCACTCGCATCGTGATTTGCTCCTTTGGTTTAGAAGAGTACTACCGCTGCTCAATAAGGTTGTTATGGCGAGCAGCTCTATTTCTTTTTGTGTCGGATGGAACTTATAGCACGGCACTTTGTATTGGCGATAGTTTCGATCTATCCATTTCGTCGCCACCCTTGCGCTTGTCGTTGACCGCGAAAGGTGCGTCGCAATGAGACAAACCCTAGCTGCAGAGTCCATCCAACGATTTACAGCTCTATTACAGGACCGGGAAGCGTTACCGCCGGGGCCCCATTCGGGAGCGTTGCGGGCTTTAAAGCAAAAGGCGTGCTCAAAATTGCCAAAGCGGCTGAATTGCTGCGGTTCATACGCATTCTTTTCCCGGGAAGTACAGATTATCGACCTAAATATCCGTTTTTCCGCGCTCTTGTTAGTGTGCTTCTTAGTAGCTTGCTATCTATGTGCTCATGTTATTGATAATGAGTTTTAGTTGGCGTTCGAGTGTGCAGGCCAATGTTTACTTTGGGAAACAATATGGTGCATCCGAAAAGCCAGTTTCGCAGGTCGTGCGCCTTCTTGGTGCGCCTGTTTCGGGGTTAATTTTCAACACCTTGCCGGGTATGCTGCGGCCTTTGTCGGGTTGCACGCCGATCCGTTGGATGACTTGAAATGAGGTGAGCACATGTTCGTACTGGATCCGCGTTTGCAGCAGGACACCTTCGTACTGGGGGACCTGCCGTTGAGTCGCGTACTGCTCAGTAACGATGCCCGTTACCCCTGGTTCATCCTGGTGCCGCGACGCGAAGAGGTCAGCGAGGTGTTTCAGTTGAGCGCTGAGGATCAGCAGGCGCTATGGGCCGAGACCGCCCTGCTGGGCGAGGTGCTCAAGGATGCGTTCAAGGCTGACAAGATCAATATCGCCACCCTGGGTAACGTGGTCAGCCAGCTGCACATGCACGTGATCGTGCGCTATCGCGGCGACGACGCCTGGCCTGCCCCGGTGTGGGGACGCCATCCGGCCACGCCCTATGAGCAGCAGCAGGTAGCGGCGCTGCGTGACAAGCTGCGATCGGTCATGCCGGGGCACTACCGGGCAGGGGAGGTCTGAATGAGCGGGCTGGAAGAGCGTATCGTCGAGCTGGAGAGCCGCCTGGCCTTTCAGGACGACACCATCCAGGCGCTCAATGATGCCCTGGTGGAACAGCAGAAATTGATCGAGCGCCTGCAGGTGCAGATGCAGGCGCTGGCCAAGCGTCAGGAAGAAGTGAATCCGTTCAGCGCTTCGCAGGATGAAGCGCCGCCGCCTCATTATTGATAGCGGCCCGCTCGAATGAAAAAGCCCCGCATCCGCGGGGCTTTTCGTTGGCAGGCGTATCAGCGCCGCGTCGGCAGCGCCGCGATCACGTCTTCCGCCTGCAGGCCTTTGTCGCGCTGCATCACGGAAAACTCCACGCGCTGGCCTTCCACCAGAACGCGGTGGCCTTCGCCACGGATCGCGCGGAAGTGCACGAAGATGTCTTCGCCAGCGTCGCGGGAAATGAAGCCGAATCCTTTCGAGGTGTTGAACCACTTCACGGTGCCGGTTTCGCGATCACCCAGGTCTTGCTGTGGTGCTGCCTTCTTCCTGTCGAAGCGCAGGTTGGTGCCAAGGTGCAGGGCAACGGCCAGGGCGATGATCAGCAGGCTGAACAGCAGGGCAGGCTGTTCGGCGATCAGGGGCAGTGGGGCCAGCAGGATCAGCGCTTGCAGCAGCGTGCCGAGGATCAGCAGGGCACATGCCAGGTTTTGCAGATGTTGACGGGCGTTGCTGTGCCACAGTGGAAACTGCGTAGCCAGTAGCAGGTTGAGGAAGCCGAACAGCGCCAGGCACAGCGCATCGGGATGTTGCAGGAACGACTGGCCGTCATTGAGGCCGGGGGCGATGGATAACAGCAGGGCCGACAGCCCCACCAGCAGGTGGACGATTTTAAACATGTTCAACGCACTCACTCGATAAAGGAACACCAGGAACAGCTGGCTCCACGCGATTTGCCGTGACGTAAGGGCGATGAAGGTTCGGGAGGGCCAGCCTATGCACCGGCCCAGGAGTTGGGATGGCGGCACGGGGCGTATTTAACCGCAAAGAGAAGGGCTACTCAAATGGACGCGCTGCGCTGTCGGTTGCGGCGAGATGAAACGAAACAGGGCTGCCGTGGCAGCCCTGTTGGCGGAGCGGTCAGGCAGCCAGCAGGCTGCGCAGCATCCACGCGGTTTTCTCGTGAACCTGCATGCGCTGGGTCAGCAGGTCGGCGGTCGGCTCGTCGCTGACCTTGTCGAGCAGCGGGAAGATGCCGCGAGCGGTGCGGACTACCGCTTCCTGGCCCTGCACCAGCAGCTTGATCATCTCATCGGCGCTCGGTACGCCTTCCTCTTCCTTGATCGAGGAGAGGCGGGCGTAAGCCGCGTAGGTGCCTGGCGCAGGGAAGCCCAGGGCGCGGATGCGTTCGGCGATGGCGTCGACGGCAAGTGCCAGCTCGGTGTACTGACCTTCGAACATCAGGTGCAGGGTGTTGAACATCGGCCCGGTAACGTTCCAGTGGAAGTTGTGGGTTTTCAGGTACAGGGTGTAGGTGTCCGCGAGCAGGCGCGACAGGCCTTCGGCGATGGCTTCGCGATCCTGTTCGGCAATACCGATATTGATTTCCATGGTTGCTCTCCTAATTGGGCCAATGGGTAAAGAGTCGATGGCAAAAAGCCTATCATGACCGTTCGTCACATGCTCCGGGTTCATCTCAATGACGATCATGCTTTGAATCAATCGCAGCGCATCGGGTTCACCTCTTTTGCCAGGGCGATGGCGCATATCACGTGCTGCGCCCTGCCGATAAAGGCTATATAATTCCGCCCTTTTCACGCGTGCGGCTCAGGCGCCTTGCCAGATGGCAGGCGATGTCGACGAATTCAGAACCGATCAGAGAAGCGAACCCGATCATGATGCGCAGCCACTATTGCGGCCAGTTGAACGAAAGCCTGGATGGCCAGGAAATCACCCTGTGTGGATGGGTTCACCGTCGTCGTGACCACGGTGGCGTGATCTTCCTCGACATCCGCGATCGCGAAGGCCTGGCCCAGGTGGTGTTCGATCCTGACCGCGCCGATACCTTCGCCAAGGCTGACCGCGTGCGCAGCGAATATGTGGTCAAGATCACCGGCAAGGTGCGCCTGCGTCCTGAAGGCGCGCGCAATGCCAACATGGCATCCGGCGCCATCGAGGTGCTGGGCTACGAGCTGCAGGTGCTGAACGAGGCGGAAACCCCGCCGTTCCCGCTCAACGAATACACCGATGTGGGGGAAGAGACGCGCCTGCGCTATCGCTTCATCGACCTGCGTCGCCCGGAAATGGCCGAGAAGCTCAAGCTGCGCTCGCGCATCACCTCGAGCATCCGTCGTTACCTGGACGATAACGGCTTCCTCGATGTGGAAACCCCGATCCTGACCCGCGCCACGCCGGAAGGCGCCCGCGACTACCTGGTACCGAGCCGCACCCACGCCGGCAGCTTCTTTGCGCTGCCGCAATCGCCGCAGCTGTTCAAGCAGTTGCTGATGGTCGCCGGCTTCGACCGTTACTACCAGATCGCCAAGTGCTTCCGCGACGAAGACCTGCGTGCCGACCGCCAGCCGGAATTCACCCAGATCGACATCGAGACCAGCTTCCTCGACGAAGCCGAGATCATGCACCTCACCGAGACCATGATTCGCAACCTGTTCAAGGAAGTGCTGGGCGTCGAGTTCGGCGAACTGCCGCACATGACCCTGGCAGAGGCCATGCGCCGCTTCGGCTCCGACAAGCCGGACCTGCGTATTCCGATGGAGCTGGTCGACGTGGCCGATCAGCTCAAGGACGTCGACTTCAAGGTCTTCTCCGGCCCGGCCAACGATCCGAAAGGCCGCGTTGCCGCGCTACGCGTCCCGGGCGGGGCGAGCATGCCGCGCAAGCAGATCGACGACTACACCAAGTTCGTCGGCAACTACGGCGCCAAGGGCCTGGCCTACATCAAGGTCAACGAGCGCGCCAAGGGCGTCGAGGGCCTGCAGTCGCCGATCGTCAAGAACATCGCCGAGCCGAACCTCAACACCATTCTCGACCGCGTGGGTGCGGTCGATGGCGACATCGTGTTCTTCGGTGCCGACCGCGCCAAGGTGGTCAACGATGCCCTGGGCGCTTTGCGCATCAAGCTTGGCCATGACCTCAACCTGCTGACCGCCGAGTGGGCGCCGCTGTGGGTCGTCGACTTCCCGATGTTCGAAGAGAACGACGATGGCAGCCTGACCGCCATGCACCACCCGTTCACTTCGCCCAAGTGCTCGCCTGAAGAGCTGGAGGCCAACCCGGCCGCCGCGTTGTCCCGCGCCTACGACTTGGTGCTCAACGGCACCGAGCTGGGTGGCGGTTCGATCCGTATCCACGACAAGGCCATGCAGCAGACCGTGTTCCGCGTGCTGGGCATCAGCGAAGACGAGCAGCAGGAGAAGTTCGGCTTCCTGCTCGACGCCCTCAAGTATGGTGCGCCGCCCCATGGTGGCCTGGCTTTCGGCCTCGACCGCCTGGTGATGCTGATGACCGGCGCTGCGTCGATCCGCGAAGTGATCGCCTTCCCGAAAACCCAGAGCGCGGCCTGCGTCATGACCCAGGCGCCGGGTGTGGTGGATGGCAAGTCGCTGCGTGAACTGCACATCCGTCTGCGCGAGCAACCCAAAGCCGAGTGATAACCTGCTGCGCTTGATCATGCTGCGTTGGAAAGCGGTTCGAAATGCTCATTTGCCACAGCAAACTGCGCTTTCTCGCCGCTTTTCGTCTTGGCTGATCTGCGCTCGCGACGGTTCTCATCTCGGCTTGTGCCGGCTGCAAACTAATTTGAAGGAAATGGAGTGAGTTATGGCTGGTCATTCCAAATGGGCCAACATCAAGCACCGCAAGGGGCGTCAGGACGCCAAGCGCGGCAAGATCTTCACCAAGCTGATCCGCGAGCTGACGGTCGCTGCCAAGCACGGCGGTCCGATCCCGGCGGATAATCCGCGCCTGCGTCTGGCCGTCGACAAGGCGCTGACCAACAACATGTCGCGCGACGTCATCGACCGCGCCATAGCCCGGGGTGCCGGTAACAACGAAGCCGACAATGTGGTCGAGTTCAGCTACGAGGGTTACGCACCGAGTGGCGTGGCGATCATCGTCGAAGTGATGACCGACAACCGTAACCGCACCGCTGCCGAAGTGCGTCATGCCTTCAGCAAATGCGGGGGCAACCTCGGCACCGACGGCTCGGTTGCCTATATGTTCGAGCGCAAGGGGCAGATCAGCTTCGCCTCGGTAGATGAAGATGCGCTGATGGAAGCGGCCCTGGAAGCCGGCGCCGATGACGTGGAGATGGGCGAGGAGGGCGCAGCCCTGGTGTCGACCAGCTTCACCGAGTTCCATGCCGTCAACGAAGCCCTGGCAGCGGCCGGCTTCAAGGCCGAGGAAGCGGAGATCGCCATGATCCCGTCGATCAGTGCGCCGATCGCCGACCTGGAAACCGCGCACAAAGTCTTCAAGCTGATCGACATGCTCGAAGACCTGGATGACGTGCAGAACGTCTACCACAACGCCGAAGTCTCCGACGAGATCATGGAGCAGCTGGGCTGATCCAGCGCTGCATCCAGGCCGGAAGTCTGCCGTTGTGCGCTTCCGGCTTTTTTATGGGCGCCTTTCGCTGGCTGGCGCTGGCCGATCGAGGGTCGTCTAGGCGAAATCCTTTGAGTGACGGCTGGCGCTCGGCGCCCCTATACTCGCGCCTGGATAAATAGACAGTGTGGCGACCAGCGCCACGGGTGGATGACTGGCATGACGCTGATTCTGGGAATCGACCCCGGTTCCCGCATTACCGGCTATGGGGTGATACGCGATACCGGGCGCACCTGCGAGTACGTGGCTTCCGGGTGCATCCGCACCGGTGCCGGGCCCCTGGCCGAGCGCTTGCAGATCGTGTTTCGTGGCGTCAGTGAGGTGATTCGTACCTTCGGGCCGGTGACCATGGGCATCGAGCAGGTGTTCATGGCGCGCAATGCCGACTCCGCACTCAAACTCGGCCAGGCGCGGGGCGCGGCCATCGTCGCCGCCGTCGAGGCGGGCCTCGAGGTCAGCGAATACACCGCCACCCAGGTCAAGCAGGCGGTGGTCGGCACCGGTGGGGCCGACAAGGAGCAGGTGCAGATGATGGTCATGCACCTGCTCAAGCTGGTGCAGAAACCGCAGATCGATGCCTCCGATGCCCTGGGTATCGCCCTGTGCCACGCCCACCACCGGCAGAGTCTGATTCCCCATGGTCTGGCCAGCGCCAAGCGGCGTGGTGGCCGGCTTCGTTTATAGGCAGTCGTTCAGGTCGGCGGCAGCTCGTTGCAGCTGCGCGTGACCTCGGGCGGTATTGAATCTTCTATGTAAGGAATGCGTCGGTGATCGGACGTTTACGCGGCACCCTGGCGGAAAAGCAGCCGCCACATTTGATTCTGGATGTGAACGGTCTGGGCTATGAGCTGGAAGTCCCCATGACCACGTTGTACCGTTTGCCCCCGGTAGGCGAGCCGCTGACGCTGCATACCCACCTGGTGGTGCGCGAGGATGCTCACCTGCTGTACGGCTTTTTCGAGAAGCGCGAGCGCGAGCTGTTCCGCGAGCTGATCCGCCTCAATGGCGTCGGCCCCAAGTTGGCCCTGGCGCTGATGTCCGGGCTGGAGATCGACGAGCTGGTGCGCTGCGTGCAGGCCCAGGATACCGCCGCGCTGGTGAAGATTCCCGGGGTCGGCAAGAAGACCGCCGAGCGCCTGCTGGTCGAGCTCAAGGATCGCTTCAAGGCCTGGGAAGCGGTACCTGGCATGGCGCCACTGGTGGTTGAACCTCGTGCCGGGGGCGCAGTCTCAAGCGCGGAGAATGATGCGGTGAGTGCGCTTATCTCCCTGGGCTACAAGCCTCAGGAAGCCAGTCGTGCCGTTTCGGCAGTCAAAGAAGATGGTTTGAGTAGTGAAGACATGATCCGCCGCGCGCTGAAAGGAATGCTCTAGATGCTCGACGCCGACAGGTTGGTGACGGCGGGCAGTCGCGACCGCGACGAGCAGGTCGACCGCGCCATTCGCCCGCTCAAGCTGGCCGAGTACATCGGCCAGCCGGTGGTGCGCGAGCAGATGGAGCTGTTCATCCAGGCGGCGCGCGGGCGCAAGGAGTCCCTGGATCACACCCTGATCTTCGGCCCACCCGGCCTTGGCAAGACCACCCTGGCCAACATCATCGCCCAGGAAATGCAGGTTTCCATCAAGAGCACCTCGGGCCCGGTGCTCGAGCGCCCCGGCGACCTGGCGGCGCTGCTGACCAATCTCGAGCCGGGTGATGTGCTGTTCATCGATGAAATCCATCGCCTCTCGCCCATCGTCGAGGAAGTGCTGTACCCGGCGATGGAGGACTTCCAGCTCGACATCATGATCGGTGAGGGACCGGCTGCTCGCTCGATCAAGCTGGATCTGCCGCCGTTCACCCTGGTCGGCGCCACCACGCGGGCCGGCATGCTGACCAATCCATTACGTGACCGTTTCGGTATCGTCCAGCGCCTGGAGTTCTACAACACTGAAGACCTGGCCACCATCGTCAGCCGTGCCGCCGGCATCCTCGGCTTGCCCATCGAGGCGCGCGGCGCCGTGGAGATCGCCCGTCGCGCCCGCGGCACGCCGCGAATCGCCAACCGCCTGCTGCGCCGCGTACGCGATTTCGCCGAGGTGCGTGGCCAGGGCGCGATCACCCAGCAGGTCGCCGACCTGGCGCTGAACCTGCTGGACGTCGATGAGCGCGGTTTCGATCACCAGGATCGACGCCTGCTGTTGACCATGATCGAGAAGTTCGACGGCGGCCCGGTAGGGGTCGACAGCCTGGCTGCGGCGATCAGCGAAGAGCGACACACCATCGAGGACGTGCTCGAGCCGTACCTGATCCAGCAGGGTTACATCATGCGCACGCCGAGAGGGCGCGTGGTGACCCGTCACGCTTACCTGCACTTCGGCCTGAACGCGCCCAAACGCATGGACGAGCGGCCAACGCTCGACCTGTTCAATGATGGAGACGCGCCATGAAAAAAATACTTGCGCGCCCGATTGGCAAGACACGGGGCTGGCACTAGAGTATGCGCGCGCAAGATGCCGGTCAGCCGTTCGCCCATCGCTGTCGTGTCTATTACGAGGACACCGATGCGGGCGGAGTCGTCTATTACGTCAACTACCTCAAATTCATGGAGCGGGCCCGTACCGAGCGACTGCGTGAACTGGGTTTTTCCCAGTCGACGTTGGCCGGTGAGGGGCTGCTGTTCGTCGTGCACTCCAGCGAAGCGCGCTACCACGCGCCGGCGCGACTGGACGACGAGTTGCTGGTCAGTGCTGAAGTGTATGAGTTGAACCGCGCCAGCCTGCGCTTTCGTCAGCAGGTCAGGCGGGCGGCGGATGACGTGCTGCTTTGCGAAGGGCAGTTTCTGGTGGCCTGTGTGCGCGCCGATAATTTCAAACCCCGGGCCATGCCCCCGTCTCTGCGAACGGCGTTCGCTGAGCAGGGTGACGGTGCCGGTACATCTACTGCAGGAGAGTAAGCGTGGAAGCCAACGCAAATGCCGTTGACCACATGTCGATGTGGAGTCTGATCAGCAACGCCAGCCTGGTGGTGCAGTTGGTGATGCTGACCCTGGTGGCCGCATCGGTCATCTCATGGGTGATGATTTTCCAGCGCAGCAATTTCCTGCGCTCGGCCAAACGTTCGCTCGACAGCTTCGAGGAGCGCTTCTGGTCGGGTATCGACCTCTCCAAGCTCTATCGCCAGGCCGGCAGCAACCCGGATCCGGACTCGGGCCTGGAGCAGATCTTCCGTGCCGGTTTCAAGGAATTCTCCCGCTTGCGTCAGCAGCCTGGCATGGACCCGGACGCAGTGATGGACGGCGTGGCGCGCGCCATGCGCGTCGCCATTTCCCGTGAGGAAGAGAAGCTGGAGATCAGCTTGCCGTTCCTCGCCACCGTCGGTTCCACCAGCCCATACATCGGTCTGTTCGGTACCGTGTGGGGGATCATGAACTCCTTCCGCGGCCTGGCGCAGGTGCAGCAGGCCACCCTGGCCACCGTTGCGCCGGGCATCGCCGAAGCGCTGATCGCCACGGCCATCGGTCTGTTCGCGGCCATCCCGGCGGTTATCGCCTACAACCGTTTCTCCGCTCGCGGTGAAATGCTGATCGGCCGCTACTACACCTTCGCCGACGAATTCCAGGCGATCCTGCACCGCAAAGTACACAGCAGCGAAGAATAAGCTTCCGGCGCACTCAACACAGGTTTCAATACCATGGCCAGAGCCAGAATTCGCAACAGACGCAAGCCCGTCGCCGAGATGAACGTGGTGCCCTACATCGACGTGATGTTGGTGCTGCTGGTCATCTTCATGGTGACGGCGCCGATGCTCAACCAGGGCGTCAAGGTCGACCTGCCGCAGGTCAGCAGCGAAGTGCTGCCCCAGGACAACGACTCCCAGGTGCTGACCATCTCCATCAAGTCCGACAAGTCGTACTACTGGAACATGGGCACCGAGGTGGACACCGATACCGTCCAGGATCGTGCACTGACCCTCGACGAGATGACCCGCGCGGTGACCGCCATCATCAACCAGACCCGCAGTCAGGGTAAGCAGGTGCAGGTGTTCGTGCGCGGCGACAAGGCCGTCGACTACGGCACCGTGATGTCCGCCATGGGCGGCCTGCAGCAGGCGGGCGTGGGTAACGTCGGCCTGATCACCGAGGCGCCCTGATGCAGCAGCGTGAACGCTCACCTTCGGAAAGCCTGTTCTGGCCGGTGGTCTGGGCCGTAGGGCTGCACGTGCTGATGTTCGGCATGCTGTTCGTCAGTTTCGCCTTCGCGCCCGAGCTGCCGCCTGCAAAACCCATCGTGCAGGCTACCCTGTACCAATTGAAGTCGCAGAGCCAGGCCACCACCCAGACCAACCAGAAGATTGCGGGCGAGGCCAAGAAGACCGCTGCGCCGCAATTCGAAACCGAACAACTCGAGCAGAAGAAGGCCGAGCAGGAAAAGCAGGCGCAGGCCGAAGCGCAGAAGCAGCAGGCCGCTAAAGCAGCGGAACAAAAGAAAGTCGAGGAAGCTCGAAAGGCGGATGCGGCGAAAAAGGCAGAGGCCGATGCCGCTGCGGCGAAAGCCGCCGAGCAGAAAAAGCTGGCCGACATCGCCAAGGCGAAGGCCGCGCTGGAGGCCGACAAGAAGAAGGCCGCTGAAGCCGAAGCGAAGAAGAAAGCTGCCGAGGATGCCAAGAAAAAGGCAGCCGAAGAGGCGAAGAAGAAAGCGGCGGCAGATGCAGCGAAGAAGAAAGCTGCTGAAGACGCCAAGAAAAAGGCCAATGCACAGGCAGCCGAGCGCAAGGCGGTCGAGGACAAGAAGGCAGCGGCGCTGGCCGAGTTGTTGTCCGAGGATACCGAGCGGCAGCAAGCACTGGCCGAAACCCAGGGTGACCAGGTGGCCGGCAGCCTCGACGATCTGATCGTCAAGCTGGTAAGCGAGCAGTGGCGACGTCCGCCGTCCGCTCGCAACGGCATGAGTGTCGAGGTACTGATCGAAATGCTGCCGGACGGCACCATCGTCAATGCCAGCGTCAGTCGCTCCAGTGGCGACTCGCCTTTCGACAGTTCGGCGGTACAGGCAGTACGCAACGTGGGGCGTATTGCGGAAATGCAGCAACTTGATCGCGCCACGTTCGATCGGCTTTACCGGCAGCGTCGTGCCGTCTTCAAACCGGAGGATTTAGGTCTGTGAATACCCTGATGCGAATCGTTGTACTGGGTCTGGCCATGCTGGTCGGCAGCGTGCAAGCGGCTGACCCTTTGGTCATCAGTACCGGTACTGATCGAGCCACTCCCATTGCCGTGGTGCCGTTCGGCTGGCAGGGCGGCAACGTGCTGCCGGAAGACATCGCCACCATCGTCGGTAACGACCTGCGCAACTCCGGCGTGTTCGAGCCGATTCCGCGGCAGAACATGATCAGCCTGCCGACTCAGGGCAGTGAAGTCATCTATCGCGACTGGAAGGCGCTCGGCGCCCAGTACGTGCTGGTCGGCAACATCGTGCCCAATGGCGCGCGGCTGCAGGTGCAGTTCGCACTGTTCAACGTGGCGACCGAGCAGCAGGTGCTCACCGGCACCGTGGGCGGTGGTACCGATCAACTGCGCGACATGGCTCACCATATCGCCGACCAGTCGTTCGAGAAGCTCACCGGCGTGAAGGGTGCGTTTTCCACGCGCATGCTGTACGTCACCGCCGAGCGTTTCGGGGTGAACAATACCCGCTATACCCTGCAGCGTTCCGACTATGACGGCGCCCGCGCCGTGACCCTGCTGCAGTCGCGCGAACCGATCCTGTCGCCTTCGTTCGCTTCCGACGGCAAGCGTATCGCCTACGTGTCGTTCGAGCAGAAGCGCCCGCGCATCTTCGTGCAGCACATCGACACCGGTCGTCGCGAGCAGGTCACCAACTTCGAAGGCCTCAATGGCGCACCGGCCTGGTCGCCGGATGGCACCAAGTTGGCGTTCACCCTGTCGCGTGACGGCAACCCGGAAATCTATGTAATGGACATGGGTTCGCGGAATCTGCGCCGCGTCACCAATCATTCGGCCATCGATACCGAACCGTTCTGGGGTAAGGATGGGCAAACCATCTACTTCACTTCCGACCGTTCCGGTAAACCACAAATTTATAAGACCAACATCAACTCTGGTGCGGTCGAACGAGTGACCTTCGTCGGTAATTACAATGCCAACCCTAAATTGTCTGCCGACGAAAAAACCCTGGTAATGATTCATCGCCAGGATGGTTACACCGTGTTCAAGGTAGCGGCTCAGGACCTCGAGCGTGGCAATCTGCGTATTCTTTCCGACACAAGTTTGGATGAGTCGCCTACTGTTGCGCCCAATGGCACCATGCTAATCTACGCTACCCGCCAGCAGGGGCGGGGAGTCCTGATGTTAGCGTCCACCAATGGTCGCGTTAGGCTCCCTCTACCTACCGCTCAAGGCGAAGTTCGAGAGCCATCCTGGTCCCCCTTCCTGAACTGATGCGCGGTGCTTTACCTGTTTGATGCTTAACACACTGGGGTTCATTAGGAGTTACACATGGAAATGCTGAAATTTGGCAAGTTTGCTGCACTGAGCCTGGCTCTCGCCGTGGCTGTTGGCTGTTCCTCCAAAGGCGGTGACACCGCTGGCGAAGGCGCTGTAGATCCCAACGCTGGCTACGGTGCCAACACCGGTGCCGTTGACGGTAGCCTGAGTGAAGAAGCCGCTCTGCGCGCTATCACCACTTTCTACTTCGAATACGACAGCTCCGACCTGAAGCCGGAAGCCATGCGCGCTCTGGACGTTCATGCCAAGGACCTGAAAGGCAACGGCGCTCGCGTCGTTCTGGAAGGCCACGCTGACGAGCGCGGTACCCGCGAATACAACATGGCTCTGGGCGAGCGTCGTGCCAAGGCCGTTCAACGCTACCTGGTTCTGCAGGGCGTTTCCCCAGCTCAGCTGGAAGTTGTTTCCTACGGTGAAGAGCGTCCTGTTGCCACCGGCAACGACGAGCAATCCTGGGCTCAGAACCGTCGCGTCGAACTGCGTAAGTAATTCGATATGCGAACGTGCCGACGTGTAGTAACCGTTTTGGCTCTGAGCCTGCCGCTTGCGGCCTGGGCTCAGGTTCCCGTTCAGGATGGCAGTACCGGCAACGGTAGTGGTTATCCGGCAGGCGGTGGCGGCACGTCCGGCGCCTACGCTGGAGGTGGAGTGCAAACTCCATCTACAGCGCAGGGCATGCTGTTCAGTCAGCTCCAGCAGATGCAGCAGGAAATTGCGCAACTGCGTGGCATGCTCGAAGTGCAGCAGAACGATATTCAGCGTTTGAAGCAGGAAAGCCTGGAACGTTATCAGGACCTCGACAAACGACTGAGCAGTGGGGCCGCCGCTGGCGCAGCCGCCACCCAGAATTCCCCAGCCGCGGGTGCCAGCAATGGCGCCGGTGGTGCTTCCGCAGGTGCCGGTGACGCAGGGGCGCAGGCTTCCGGCGAACCGGCCGATCCGGCGAAGGAAAAGCTGTTCTACGACGCCGCTTTCGACCTGATCAAAGCCAAGGATTTCGACAAGGCCAGCCAGGCCTTCGCCGCTTTCCTGCGTCGCTATCCCAACAGCCAGTACGCCGGCAATGCCCAGTACTGGTTGGGCGAAGTGAACCTTGCCAAGGGCGACCTGCAAGGTGCTGGCCAGGCGTTCGCCAAGGTCAGTCAGGCCTACCCGCAGCATTCCAAGGTCCCGGACTCCCTCTACAAGCTGGCCGATGTGGAAATCCGCCTGGGCAACAATGACAAGGCCAAGGGCATCCTCCAGCAGGTCATCGCCCAGTACCCTGGTACCTCCGCCGCCCAGTTGGCGCAGCGCGATCTGCAGCGAATCCGCTAAGCTGAAGCCGCTTCTAGAAACCCGCGCCCGTCGCGGGTTTTTCATGCCCGTTGAAAGCGGGGCGTCGCGCGCCACCTGAAAAATGGCTTGTCGCGGTTTATTTCGTTTAGAATTGCCGCCCTTTTTCGCAACGGAGGCGGATGGCCTGTTTCGCCGTCACGCCCGGTGCCCCCTATGAAAGATACCCTGCGCATCACCGAGATCTTTTTCTCGCTGCAGGGGGAAGCGCGTACCGCTGGCTTGCCGACGGTATTCGTGCGCCTGACCGGCTGCCCCCTGCGCTGTCAATACTGCGACACCGCTTACGCGTTCAGCGGCGGCGAGCTGCTTACCCTGGATGCCATCCTCGAGCAGGTGGCGCGATATCGCCCCCGCTACGTCTGCGTGACCGGCGGTGAACCGCTGGCGCAGCCGAACTGCATCCCCCTGCTCGAGAAGCTGTGCGATGCCGGCTATGACGTGTCCCTGGAGACCAGTGGCGCGCTGGACGTTTCGGCTGTCGATTCGCGGGTCAGCAAGGTCGTCGACCTGAAAACACCCGGCTCGGCCGAGATGGGCCGCAACCGCTACGAGAACATCGTGCACCTGCAGCCGCGTGACCAGGTCAAGTTCGTGATCTGTTCGCGGGAGGACTACGACTGGTCGGTCAGCAAGGTCATTCAGTACGACCTTTCCGCCCGAGTTGGTGAAGTGCTGTTCTCGCCCAGCCATGGGCAGGTCAGTGGCCGCCAACTGGCCGAATGGGTGATTGCCGACAACCTGCCGGTACGCATGCAGCTGCAGTTGCACAAGATTCTTTGGAATGACGAGCCGGGGCACTGATATGAGCGGAAAGAAAGCGGTCATCCTGCTGTCGGGCGGTCTTGATTCCGCCACCGTCGTGGCGATGGCCAGGGAGCAGGGGTACAGCTGCTACAGCATGAGTTTCGACTATGGGCAGCGTCATCGCTCCGAACTGCAGGCAGCCGAACGTGTGGCGCGTCAGCTGGGCGTGATCGAGCACAAGGTCATCGGCATCAACCTCGACGGCATCGGCGGCTCGGCGCTGACCGATGCCAGCATCGAGGTGCCGCAGAGCCCGACCACGGGCATCCCGGTCACCTACGTGCCGGCGCGCAATACCGTGTTTCTGTCCCTGGCGCTGGGTTGGGCCGAGGTGCTGGAGGCCCAGGACATCTTTATCGGTGTCAATGCGGTGGACTATTCGGGCTACCCGGACTGCCGGCCGGAATTCGTCAACGCCTTCGAGCACATGGCCAACCTGGCGACCAAGATGGGTGTGGAAGGGCAGCGCATTCGTATCCAGGCGCCGTTGCAGATGCTCAGCAAGGCCGAGATCGTGCAGGCCGGCTCGCGCCTGGGCGTGGATTACGGCCTGACGGTTTCCTGCTACCTGGCGGATGCCGACGGCCGCGCCTGCGGCAAGTGTGACAGCTGTCGGTTGCGTGCGGCCGGTTTTGCAGCGGCCGCTATGCCCGACCCAACGCGCTATCAGTAAAAAAGTTTCGGTGGGTGTTGAATTCCTGAATTAAATCAGTATTATACCGCTCGCACCACGGGTCGTTAGCTCAGTTGGTAGAGCAGTTGGCTTTTAACCAATTGGTCGTAGGTTCGAATCCTACACGACCCACCATCTCAAGCCTTCCAAGCGAAGGCGCACTAAAAAGCCCGAATCTCGAGAGAGGTTCGGGCTTTTTGGTTTCTGTCTCGAGGAACCGGGCTGGCAGCTCAGGGAGCTGCCAGCTGCGCGGTTTACACCTTGACGATCCAGCCTTGCGGCGCCTCGACGTCACCGGACTGCACGCCAGTGAGCTCGGCGTACAGGCGGCTGACCACCGGCCCCACTTCCTTTTCGCTGTAGAACACGTGCAGCTTGCCGTTGTACTCGATGCCACCGATCGGCGTGATCACCGCGGCGGTGCCGCAGGCGCCGGCTTCCTTGAAGTCGCTCAGCTTGTCGATGAACACGTCACCCTCGATGACCTTCAGGCCCAGGCGGCTTTGCGCCAACTCGATCAGCGACAGGCGCGTGATGCCTGGCAATACCGATGGCGACTTCGGGGTGACGAATTCGTCGTTGTGGGTGATGGCGAAGAAGTTGGCCGAACCGACTTCCTCGATCTTGGTGTGGGTCTGCGGGTCGAGGTAGATGCAGTCGGCGAAGTTGTTCTTCTTGGCTTGGGAGCCCGGCATCAGGCTGGCGGCATAGTTGCCGCCGACCTTGGCGGCCCCGGTGCCCTGGGGCGCGGCGCGGTCGTAGCCGGAGATCACGAAGTTGTTCGGCTTCATGCCGCCCTTGAAGTACGGGCCGACCGGGATGCAGAACACCGAGAAGATGAATTCGGGTGCGGTGCGCACGCCGATGTTGTCGCCCACGCCGATCACGAACGGACGCAGGTACAGCGCACCACCGGAGCCGTAGGGGGGAATGAAGCGTTCGTTGGCCTTGACCACCTGCTTGCAGGCTTCGATGAACTGCTCGGTCGACGGCGCCGGCATCAGCAGGCGTGCGCAGCTGCGCTGCATGCGCAGGGCGTTCTGGTCGGGGCGGAACAGGTTGATCGAACCGTCCTTGCAACGGTAGGCCTTGAGGCCCTCGAAGCATTGCTGACCATAGTGCAGGGCAGTGGAGCCCTCGCTGATGTGCAGCACGTTGTCCTCGGTCAGCGTGCCCTGGTCCCAATCACCGTCGCGCCAGTGCGACAGGTAGCGCTGGTCGGTCTTGATGTAGTCGAAACCCAGCTTGTCCCATTCGATGTTTTCGTAAGCCATGACATCCTCAATCGCTGAACGGCCACTGCGGCGTGCGTATGTCCGTTGATTTTCCAGGGTGATCGCACAGGTGTGGGCTTGTGCGATCAGGTAAAAGGGGTGGGCTGCTTGGTCCATCAGGCCCTATGGAGGCTCGCCTGACGGAATAACGATGGCCGTAGGGGTGATGATGCGGCGGATTATCGCGGCGATCAACCGGTGTCGCGCCAGCAGGTGGGGCGAGATTGAAAAAACCGCGTCAATGCCCTTACCATGCGCGCCCGCGCAAGGCCTGCGTCGCCCATTGTCGGGTACCTCGGCCGTGCAGGGGGCCGACCGGCGCAGCGCGTCTGGCGGTATACTCCACGCCCCGTGCAGATAGACCTCGATAGGCCCTGACGACATGACGCAGATTGCCGAACGACTTCTTGTCCAGGCTCACCTCGATGCCAAGCAGCCAGAGACGCTGACGGCGGAGCAGGAAGCGTTCTACCGTGATGAAATTGGCAAGGAGCTCAAGCGCCAGAACGCCGTTCTGGTCGCCCATTATTACTGCGACCCGGTGCTGCAGGCGTTGGCCGAAGAGACCGGCGGCTGCGTGTCCGACTCCCTGGAGATGGCGCGTTTCGGCAACCAGCACGCGGCGCAGACCGTACTGGTGGCTGGCGTCAAGTTCATGGGCGAGACGGCGAAGATCCTCAACCCGGAAAAACGCGTGCTGATGCCGACGCTGGAGGCCACCTGTTCGCTCGATCTGGGTTGCCCGGTCGACGAGTTCGCCGCCTTCTGCGATCAGCATCCGCAGCGCACGGTGGTCGTTTATGCCAACACCTCGGCTGCCGTGAAGGCGCGCGCCGACTGGGTGGTGACCTCCAGCTGCGCGGTGGAGATCGTCGAGCACCTGATGGATAACGGCGAGAGCATCATCTGGGCACCGGACCAGCACCTGGGCCGCTACATCCAGAACAACACCGGCGCCGACATGTTGCTCTGGGACGGTGCCTGCATCGTTCACGAGGAATTCAAGGCCCGCCAGCTTCAGGAAATGAAGGCGCTGTACCCCGACGCCGCGGTGCTGGTGCACCCCGAGTCGCCAACCGCGGTGATCGAGCTGGCCGACGCGGTCGGCTCGACCAGCCAGTTGATCGCCGCCGCCCAGCGCATGCCCAACAAGACCTTTATCGTCGCCACCGACCGCGGCATCTTCTACAAGATGCAGCAGCTGTGCCCGGACAAGGCGTTCGTC
>Ga0209371_1001102_pt1 | contig 20054 bp, 19 predicted proteins | sample AgamicAtAmrz_FD_187165 | JGI IMG/M metagenome (GOLD analysis project Ga0209371, IMG submission 187165) | Agave microbial communities from Guanajuato, Mexico - At.Am.rz (SPAdes) (version 2) | ecosystem: Host-associated > Plants > Roots > Rhizosphere | place: Guanajato, Mexico | collected 2012-06-07
CCGGCCAGCATATGAGCCGGGCGCGGGCGATCGGCATGGCGCTCGATCCGCTTGCGCTTCTTACCGGCCGTGTCTCGGTGGAGAGCCTCGAGGCCGACGGGATGGAGCTCGATACGGCGCTTTTGCCCAAGGGTAACGGGTTCGATCTCGCCAGCGTCAAGCTCGACGCCGTACCGCAGCAATTGCAGGAGGCCTTCGGGCAGCTCGACAAGCTCGCTCAGGCATTTCTGAGCAGCGGAACCGAGGAAATCGATATTTCCAGCGTTTCGGTTCACCTGCCGCCCGGAGAGTTGGGCAAGCCGCGCACCGTCGAAGTGCGCGAACTGTCGCTGACGCCCGATCAGCAGGGTGGATATTCGCTCGATGGAGAAACGCTGTTCAACGGTGAAATTGCCAGCGTGTCGCTGCAGACTTCGGGATCGGGCGGCCGGATAGACGGTTTTGAAGCCCGCATCGACGGTTTCGATATCGGCCCGTTTCTTGAGAAATACGATCCCGACGGAAATCTCCATGAAGGACTGAACGTCAAGACAGGTATCAATATTGTCGCTCGGCGCGCCATGGAAGGGCAGGAGCCACGGCTGGAGATTTCGCTCGGCCTCGGCAATGGAACGCTGATGATCGGCGGCGAGTCCCAGACCTTTACGGCTGGCACTGTCCATGCGCGTTATGACTTTGCCAAAAGCACCCTTGCCATCGACAATTCGCGGCTGGAGCTCGGGCGGACAATTCTTCCGGTCGCCGGTGAAATCAGCGATACGGAAGACGGTTTCGGCCTTTCGCTGCGGATCGACAACGCCGTTGCTTCGTCCGAAGCTTCGGGCGAGGCCCCGGTTCCTTTCAGCCTGAAGGCGGACGGGCATTTTACGGCGGCGACGAAGCAGCTCGACGTCCCCTCGCTTTATGTGACAGGCCCGCTCGGAGACATGGCGGGATCGCTGAAAATCCGGTTCGGCCAGGGGTCGCCGGAAATCAGTTTCGGCGGGCAGATTCCGAAGATGGAGGCCACGGCGGTCAAGCAGCTCTGGCCGTTCTGGATGGCGCACAAGCCGCGCGACTGGGTGGTGTCCAATCTCTACGGCGGCACCGTCACCAATGGTTCAATCGCGATCTTCATCCCGCAGGGACGGATGTGCGGCCCCGGCTGCCCGCTGGTGCTCGGCGAAAGCGAAATGCAGATCCGTTTCGACATCGACGATACGCGTCTCAATACCACCGGCGACATTCCTCCGTTGCGCGATGTCGACGCGCATTTCGATCTTGTCGGCGGCAAGATGGCCGTCGATATCAAGCGGGGGACATCCTATTTCCCGTCGAACCGGTCGCTTGCGCTGGAGAACAGCCGTTTTCTCATTTCCGCTGTTTACGACAAGCCGCTGCTCGGAAATCTCGAACTGAACGTTTCGGGCTCGGCCGATGCCGTGGCCGAGCTTGCGGCGCTCAAACCCATCAATGCGCTCAAGGATACGCAGTTCAAGCCGGAGGATTTCACCGGCGATGTCAAAGCCCATGCAAATCTGACCGTTGGCCTGCTTTCCAGCCACAACCCGCCTCCGCCGGTGTGGACGGCCGATCTCGATCTGAAGAACCTTTCGCTGACCAAGCCCTTTGCGGGGCACAAGGTGACTGCACTCGACGGTTTCATGACGCTGGACGACCGCCAGCTCAAACTGGAGGGCAGGGGCCGTGTGGACGATGTGCCGATGGACATCGTGATGACGGAGCCGGTGCGCAAGAACAGCGATATAGCACCGACGCTGTCGCTGAAGGCGAGCCTGAACGAAACCCAGGTTGCCAAGCTCGCTCCGGAACTCTCCACGGTCCTCGGCGGCACAACGGCGATTGAAATCGACGGCGCCGACCCGAAACGCCAGGATATCCGGCTCGATCTGACCAAGGCGTCGATCATTCTGCCCGGGCTCGGCTGGAGCAAGGGTATCGGCATTCCCGCCAGCGCCACCTTCACCATGGAAATGGGAGACGGGCGCACGACGATCAGCGACTTCTCGCTCGACGGCGACGGCTTCGGCGCAGCCGGCGATATCGCTTTCAGCAAGAACGGGCTGATTTCAGCCGATCTCAGCCGCGTGCAGCTTTCGCCCTCCGATAATTACGCCGTTTCGGTCGCCGCTTCGAAAAACGGCTATATCATCAACGCATCGGGGAAATCCGCCGATGTCAGGCCTTTCCTCTCGAAGCTTCGCAGCTCTTCCGGCAGCGGCGACGGGACGTCGCGTTCGCAGCCATCCCTTGCCATCAAGACGCAATTCGACAAGGTCTACGGGTTCAACGACGAAATACTTGCCAATGTCAGTTCCGATGTCAGCATGCGGGACGGCAAGGTCCGCTCCATCGATTTCCGTGGCGTCACCGGCAACGGTCAGGCGGTGGTGGCGCAGACCGTCAATCGCGGGGCGACCGGAACCGTGACGCTGACCAGCAGCGACGCGGGGTCGCTCGCCCGTTTCGCCAATATCTACAGCCGCATTCGCGGCGGCCTTCTCAACCTTGCGCTGACGACCTCCAATGGCAGCGACTGGAGCGGTTCGCTCGACCTGCGCAATTTTGCCGTCGTCAACGAAGCCAAGCTGCAGGACATCGTCGCCACACCGACGGGCGAGGATGGCAGGAGCCTTAACAATGCGGTGCGTCGCAATATCGATGTCAGCTCGGAAAAATTCCAGCGCGGTTTTGCCCGGGTCGTTTACGTCAACGGTTCGGTTGCGGTGGAAAACGGCGTCGTGCGCGGCGAGCAGATCGGCGCGACCTTCCAGGGGCTGCTGAAAGACCAGAGCGGCCGTATGGACATGACCGGTACCTTCATGCCCGCCTATGGCCTGAACCGGCTGTTCGGCGAGCTGCCCTTCATCGGCATCTTCCTCGGCAATGGCCGCGACCGGGGCTTGCTCGGCATCACCTTCAAGCTCTCCGGCCAGACGGACCAGCCGAAGCTGACAATCAATCCGCTGTCGCTGATCGCCCCGGGCGTCTTCCGGCAGATTTTCGAATTTCAGTGAATGGAGCGTCGCAAAGCTTGGCGCAAGCGGCTGTTTGGCGAGAACGGGTGCACCCACACTCCGTCACCCCGGACCTGATCCGGGGTCCAGTGCGATCAAGTCCTTGATCGCGTGAGAGCCCTTTCACGGCGCAGACGCGCCGTGGCTGGATGCCGGATCCAGTCCGGCATGACGGAAGTGGGGGTATCTGCGCATCGAGGACCGCTTTCGCAGTCCTCGACACGATGTTTTTGTAAGTCTTACGCCGGGCGAACCAGAACGTGCTTCTTCTTGCCGACCGACAGCTTGATGACGCCGTCGTCGGTGATTTCACCGGAACCAACCGTCTGGCGCTCATCCGAAACGCCAATGTCGTTGATCTTCACCGCACCGCCCTGAACGTGGCGGCGCGCCTCGCCGTTCGAGCCGGCGAGGCCGGCACGGACGATGAGCGAGAGAACGCCGAGGCCGGCATCGAGTTCGGATGTCGGAACCTCGATGGAGGGCAGGTTTTCAGCGAGCGCACCTTCCTCGAAGGTCTTGCGCGCCGTCTCTGCCGCTTCTTCCGCCGCCGCACGGCCATGCAGGATGGCCGTCACTTCGGTCGCGAGGATTTTCTTCGCCTCGTTGATCTCCGATCCGCCAAGAGCGGCGATACGGGCGATCTCATCCATCGGCAGCGTGGTGAAGAGTTTCGCAAAGCGAACAACGTCCGCATCTTCCGTGTTGCGCCAGTATTGCCAGAAATCATAGACCGGCAGCAGGTCCTTGTTCAGCCATACCGCACCTGATGCCGACTTGCCCATTTTCGCACCGGAAGAGGTGGTGAGCAGCGGCGAGGTCAGCGCGTAAAGCTGCGGTGTCCCCATGCGGTGACCGAGATCGATGCCGTTGATGATGTTACCCCACTGGTCCGAACCGCCCATCTGCAGGCGGCAGCCGGTGCGCTGGTTCAGCTCCACGAAGTCGTAGGCCTGCAGGATCATGTAGTTGAATTCGAGGAAGGACAGCGATTGTTCGCGGTCGAGGCGCGTTTTCACGCTGTCGAAGGACAGCATGCGGTTGACCGAGAAATGGCGGCCGACATCGCGCAGGAATTCGAGGTAGTTGAGGCCGCGCAGCCAATCGGCATTGTTGATCATCAGCGCCGGATTGTTGGCGCGGTCGTAATCGAGGTAATTGGCGAAGACATGCTTGAGCGAGGTGATGTTGTCCTCGATCATGTCGATCGTCATCAGCTTGCGCGCTTCTTCCTTGAAGGAGGGATCGCCCACCATGCCGGTGCCGCCGCCCATCAGCGAGATCGGCTGGTGGCCGGTCTTCTGCATCCAGTGCAGCATCATGATCTGGGTAAGGTGGCCGACATGCAAACTGGAAGCCGTCGGGTCATAGCCGATATAGGCGGTCACGGTTTCCTTGGCGAACAGTTCGTCGAGACCTGCCTCATCGGAGATCTGGTGAATGAAGCCGCGCTCATCGAGCGTGCGGAGGAAATCGGACTTGAACCTGGACATAACCTTTTACTTTCTGGTTTGATCTTTGCGGCCATCGAAAACCAATGACCGTCGCGGCTTTATCATTGTTTTTTGAAATGTGCACCCGTTTCGGCCATGAATGTCGGGATTCACTCCATGATGATTCGTGATTGCAGGGGGAGCGGCAGGTGGGCGAGGTCAAAACGGCAATCGGGCTGATGAGCGGCACATCGATGGACGGCATCGATATCGCCCTGTTGCGCACGGATGGCGAAAGCGTGGTGCGGCATGGGCCGAGCGGATATTTCCCCTATGATCCGGGCCTGCGCGCCATCTGGCAGAAGGCATTGGTCACGGCCAAAGCCATTCGTGAACGACGAGAACGTCCCGGCGACCTAGTGGAGGCCGAGCGCAAGCTGACGCTTGCCCATGCGGCGGCGGTCAAATCCTTTCTCCATCGTCACAGGCTTCAGTCCGGTGACATCGATGTGATCGGTTTTCATGGCCAGACAGTGCTGCACCGGCCGGATGAGGCGCTGACCGTGCAGATCGGCGATGGCGCGCTTCTGGCCTCCGAAACCGGCATCGATGTGGTTTGCGACATGCGGGCCAACGATATGGCGCATGGCGGGCAGGGTGCGCCGCTGATCCCCGCCTATCACATGGCGCTTTCCGCAAATCTGCCCGATGGGTTCGAAACGCCGGCCGTCTTCGTCAATATCGGCGGTATCTCTAATCTCACCTATATCGGTGAGGCGGGGCGGCTTGCCGCTTTCGACAGCGGCCCCGGCAATATGCTGATCGACCAGTGGATCGAAGCCCATACGGGCAAGGCCTTCGACAAGGGCGGCAAGACGGCGGCGGGCGGCAGCGTCGTCGCGTCGCTGGTGGCGCGTTATATGGAAAGCCCGTTCTTCTCGGCCAATATCCGCCGCTCGCTGGATCGCAGCGATTTCGTGCCGCCGAAAAAAGGGGAGGTCTCGCTGGCGGATGGGGCACGGACGCTGGCGCATCTGACGGGGGCCGCGATCCTCAAATCGGCAAGTTACCTGCCGGAGGCGGCGAAGACCTATGTGGTCTGTGGCGGCGGGCGGCTCAATCCGGTCATCATGGCGGAATTTGCCGAGCTTGCCGCAAAGGTGGGCGCGCGGGTGATCGCTGCGGAAGAGGCGGGTTTCGATGGCGGGTCGATGGAGGCGGAGGCCTGGGCCTATCTGGCCGTGCGTTCACTTCAGGGGTTACCGCTGACCTATCCGGGGACGACGGGGGTGAAGGAGCCGGTGACGGGTGGGGTTTTGGTGAAGGTTTAGTAGAATATGGCGGGTGTGGCTTACCCCCCTCTGCCTGCCGGCATCTCCCCCTCAAGGGGGAGATCGAATCGTGGCGACCTTCTTGCCATTTTCAACGTAGAAACTTGGGCGAAGAGCAGGCGTCTAGCTGATCTCCCCCCTTGAGGGGGAGATGCCCGGCAGGGCAGAGGGGGGTAAGCCAAGCCCGCCGGTGATCATAATAGGTCAATCAAGGCCTGCTTTAAAATGCGCAGCCAATCACCGAATGCGCTTGGCCGCCGGTTCCGGCACAAGCTCACCGTTCAGGCGACGGTCGAGATAGTCCTCGCATTCGCCCATCAGCTCATCCACTTTGCCGTTGAAGAAGTGGTTGGCGCCGGGAACGGTGCGGTGGGTGATGAGGATGCCCTTCTGGGTCTTCAGCTTTTCCACCAGACCGTTGACATCCTTCTCAGGCGCGACCTTGTCGCTATCACCGTTGATGATGAGGCCCGACGACGGGCAGGGAGCGAGGAAGGAGAAGTCGTAGGTATTGGGCTGCGGCGCAATCGACATGAAACCTTCGATTTCCGGACGGCGCATCAGGAGCTGCATGCCGATCCAGGCGCCAAAGGAATAACCGGCGACCCAGCAGCTTTTCGAATCGGGATGCAGGCTCTGCACCCAGTCGAGAGCGGAAGCGGCGTCGGAAAGCTCGCCCGCGCCATGGTCGAACTCACCCTGGCTGCGGCCGATGGAGCGGAAATTAAACCGGAGCGTCGTGAAACCACGCTTCTGGAAAAGATAGAACAGCTGATAGACGATCTGGTTGTTCATCGTGCCGCCAAACTGCGGGTGCGGATGAAGGATGATCGCTATCGGCGCGCTCTTTTCCTTGGAGGGTTGATAACGGCCTTCGAGGCGACCCGCAGGGCCGTTAAAGATGACTTCGGGCATTGGTACTCCGGTCGTGTTTTTTCATTCTCCAACCGCATTCTTCCGATGAGAAGACTTGACGAACTCTGTCATCTTTTCTAGAACGCAGTTTAGAATAATTCGAAACTTTGCGTGTGCTAAAGCACTCGGGTGGTGTCATAAGGCAAGCGCAACTGTAATTTCAAGAAAAATGCGTTTTGGCGCATTGAAGATTGGATGAAGCCTCATCGTCATGACGGTTTTGACGCGGACATATATGGACTGGAACGCGACGGCGCCGCTTTTGCCCGCCGTGCGCCATGTTCTCGTCTCCGCGCTCGATCTTGCCGGCAACCCGTCTTCCGTCCACCGGGAAGGGCGTGCCGCCCGCGCCGCCGTTGAGGGCGCCCGCCGCGAGGTTGCGGCACTTGCCGGTGCGCAGGCCGCCCATGTCACCTTCACCAGCGGCGCGACGGAAGCCGCCAATCTGGTGCTGACGCCTGAATTCAAGATGGGGCGCGCTCCCGTGCGCTATGGCCATCTTTATGTTTCAGCCATCGAGCACCCCGCTTTCCGCGAAGGTGGCCGGTTCGGCAAGGCTGACGTTACGGAAATTCCCGTTACGTCAGCGGGCGTCATCGATCTTGCCGCACTTGAGGCGCTTCTGTCTTCGCACGATGCTTCCACCGGCCTGCCGATGGTCGCCTGCATGATGGTGAATAACGAAACCGGCATCCTCCAGCCGGTGGCGGAAGCGGCGCGGCTGGTGCACGCGGCGGGCGGATTGATGGTAGTCGACGCCGTGCAGGCGGCAGGTCGTGTTCCGCTCGATATCAATGCGCTCGATGCCGATTTCATTGTCATCTCGTCTCATAAGCTCGGTGGCCCCAAGGGTGCTGGCGCTCTCATATCGCGCGGTGAGGTGATGATGCCGAAGCCGCTGATCCATGGCGGCGGGCAGGAAAAGGGGCATCGTTCCGGCACGGAAAATACGCTGTCGGTTATCGGTTTCGGTGCTGCTGCCGCTGTTGCTGCCAAGAATCTCGAGATTGAAGCGGCGCGTCTTGCGGCTCTGCGGGCGCGGCTGGAAGACGGCATGCGGGTGAGTGCGCCGGATGTGATCATCCACGGCGAGGACGTTGCCCGCGTCGGCAATACCACGTTTTTCACCCTGCCGGGCCTGAAGGCGGAAACGGGGCAGATCGCTTTCGATATAGAAGGCATTGCGCTCTCTGCCGGCTCGGCCTGCTCATCCGGCAAGGTGGGGGAAAGCCATGTGCTGACGGCTATGGGGCGTGATCCCAAGCTCGGCGCGCTTCGGATTTCCCTTGGCCATGCGACGGACGAGGCGGACATTGAACGGACGCTTGCGGCGTTTGCGAAAATTGCCGGGCGGCGCAGGCTGGCCGGTCAGGCCGCTTAAAATGCGGCAAAGAATTGCGGAATAGCAATTTTCCGCTTGCCGGGATGTGTGAAAAGCGCCATCCCGCACTTACATGGGTATAAGCTCCGCCCCGCTTAACGGCGCGGTGACATTGCCCGAAGATGGATAAGGCGGCTTTCCGCCTTGATACGTTGACAAGCCACCGGACCTTGGCTCCGGCGAGATTGGAGAACGACATGGCAGCGGTTCAGGAAACGATCGATCAGGTCCGCCAGATCGATGTGGACCAGTATAAATACGGCTTCGAAACCAATATCGAAGTCGACAAGGCCCCGAAGGGCCTTTCGGAAGAGGTGATCCGTTTCATCTCGGCCAAGAAGCAGGAGCCCGAATGGATGCTGGAATGGCGTCTTGAGGCTTACAAGCGCTGGCTGACGATGGAAGAGCCGACCTGGGCGCGCGTCAGCTACCCCAAGATCGACTTCAACGACCTTTATTATTACGCCGCGCCGAAGACCGCGCCCGGCCCGAAGTCGCTCGATGAAGTCGACCCGGAGCTTTTGAAGGTCTATGAGAAGCTCGGCATTCCGCTGAAGGAACAGGAAATCCTCGCCGGTGTCGAAAAGCGCCCGGTTGCCGTGGATGCCGTGTTCGACAGCGTCTCGGTCGTCACCACCTTCAAGGCGGAACTGGCCAAAGCCGGCGTCATCTTCATGTCGATTTCGGAAGCCGTGCGCGAGCATCCGGAATTGGTGAAGAAATATCTGGGCTCTGTCGTCCCGACGACGGACAATTTCTACGCGACGCTGAACTCGGCCGTCTTCACCGACGGTTCCTTCGTGTTCGTGCCGAAGGGCGTTCGGTGCCCGATGGAGCTTTCCACCTATTTCCGCATCAACGAAAAGAACACCGGCCAGTTTGAGCGCACGCTGATCATCGCCGAAGAGGGTGCCTACGTCTCCTATCTGGAAGGCTGCACGGCGCCGCAGCGCGACGAGAACCAGCTTCACGCCGCCGTGGTCGAGCTTGTGGCGCTCGACGATGCCGAAATCAAATATTCCACCGTCCAGAACTGGTATCCGGGCGACAAGGAAGGCAAGGGCGGCATCTACAACTTCGTGACCAAGCGTGGCGATTGCCGTGGCAACCGTTCGAAGATTTCGTGGACGCAGGTGGAAACCGGCTCGGCGATTACCTGGAAATACCCGTCCTGCATTCTGCGCGGCGATGACAGCCGTGGCGAGTTCTATTCGATCGCGGTCTCCAACGGCCATCAGCAGATCGATAGCGGCACCAAGATGATCCATCTCGGCAAGAACACGTCGAGCCGCATCATCGCCAAGGGCATCGCCGCCGGCTTTTCGGAAAACGTCTATCGCGGCCAGGTTTCGGCTCACCGCAAGGCGACCAACACGCGTAACTTCACGCAGTGCGACTCGCTTTTGATCGGCGACAAGTGCGGCGCGCATACCGTGCCCTATATCGAGGCGAAGAATTCCTCGGCGCATTTCGAGCATGAGGCGACGACGTCGAAGATTTCCGAAGACCAGCTGTTTTATTGCCTGCAGCGCGGCATCCCGGAAGAGGCGGCCATCGCACTGATCGTCAACGGCTTCGTCAAGGAAGTCATTCAGGAACTGCCGATGGAATTTGCCGTGGAAGCGCAGAAGCTGATCGGCATTTCGCTGGAAGGGTCTGTGGGATAAGTTTTCCTCGTCATCCTCGGGCTTGTCCCGAGGATCTGCTGCGGTGGCTGTTAGAATGAGTGGCTTCGTCTACATGATGTCTGACAAACCGCGCGGGGTAATTTACACCGGTGTCACGAGCGATTTATCGGGACGGGTATGGGAGCATCGAAACGCTGAACGGAAGGGTTACACAGAAAAATACCAGGCGAAAAATCTCGTCTGGTTTGAAGCCCACCCAAACATCGTTTTGGCAATCCAGCGGGAGAAATCGTTGAAGCGCTATCTTCGTGAATGGAAAATCAAGTTGATCGAAGAGCTGAACCCAACGTGGCTCGATCTTTTTGAGCGCATTGATGAGATCGAAAACGCTTATGTGCCGCACCCGAATACGCTGGCGTCGGATGACTATAATTGATGTGATTAGATCCTCGGGACAAGCCCGAGGATGACGGATGTGAGAATTGAGAGCGACCCGCAAACCGGGTCTACGAGGCGGTCCTTGAAACCGCACCATGAACAGGAACAATACCATGCTTGAAATCATCGACCTGCACGCAAAGATCGCCGATACCGAAACCGAGATCATCAAGGGTCTCAACCTGAAGGTTGCCGCCGGTGAGGTTGCCGCCATCATGGGGCCGAACGGTTCCGGCAAGTCGACGCTGTCCTACATCCTGTCGGGCCGCGAAGATTATGAAGTGACCTCCGGTGACATTCTTTATAACGGCGAAAGCATTCTGGAACTGGATGCTGCCGAGCGTGCGGCCAAGGGCATCTTCCTTGCCTTCCAGTATCCGGTTGAAATTCCCGGTGTCGCCACCATGCAGTTCCTCAAGGTTGCGATGAACGAGCAGCGCAAGGCGCGCGGCGAGTCCGAGTTGACGACGCCGGACTTCATTCGCCGCGTCAAGGAAGCGGCCGGCGATCTGAAGATCGACATGGAAATGCTGAAGCGTCCGCTGAACGTCGGCTTCTCCGGCGGTGAGAAGAAGCGCGCTGAAATCCTGCAGATGGCGCTTCTGGAGCCGAAGCTCTGCGTGCTCGACGAAACCGATAGCGGTCTCGACATCGACGCCCTGAAGATCGTGGCTGACGGCGTCAACGCGCTGAAGTCGCCGGATCGCGCCACCGTCGTCATCACCCACTATCAGCGCCTGCTCGATTACATCGTGCCTGACAGCGTTCACGTTCTCTACAAGGGCAAGATCATCCGCTCGGGTGACAAGGCTCTGGCGCTGGAACTGGAAAACAACGGTTACGCCGACATCATCGGTGAAGCGGCCTAAGTCAAAGGCCAGGAGGTGATGTCCATGAACATTCAAGCTACCAACCGGCTGACGCCAGCGGAAACCGCGCTGGTCGACGCTTACACCGCCAAGTTCAGCGAATTGTCGGGCGACGGCGCTGTTGTTGCCGCCCGTGACGTGCTGTTCGACGATCTGAAGACCGGCGGTCTTCCGACGCGACGCATCGAGGCGTGGCACTATACCGATCTGAAAAGCCTGCTGCGTGCCGTTCCGGAAGACCGGCCCGCGCCGGTCATCGAGAAGCAGGCGCCGACGGTTGCCGGCTCTCTGGTTGCCTATATGCAGCACGGCACGGCCGATATCGGCAAGATCGAGGACGTCCGTGTTTCGCGCTTTGCCGAAAGCCTGCTCGACGGCTCCGCCGCCGCTGGCCTTGCGGAAGCCAGCAAGGATGACGCGATCGGCCGCATCAATGGCAGCTTCGTGCGTGATGGTCTGGTGCTCGAGATCCCGGCCGATGCCGAGATCGAGAAGCCGATCGAATTGCAGGCGGTCCATGGCGCAGGCCAGGTTCACAGCCGCTTCCCGGTTCGTTTCGGCAAGGGTTCCAAGGCAACCGTCATCGAGCGTCACCTTTCGGTGACTTCGGATGCGGCCTTCGTTTCTTCGGTCAGCGACATCGTCGTTGAGGATGGCGCGGAAGTGACCTGGATCATCCTGCAGCAACAGGGCGCCGCCGATATCCATCTTGGCCAGCTGCGCATGAAAATCGGCGCGGACGCCAAGATTCGCCTGTTCATTGTCAATGCCGGCGGCAAGCTGGTACGTCAGGAACTGCGCATCGACGTGGAAGGCGAGGGCACGGACCTCATCGTTCGCGGTGTCAACCTTCTGGGTGGCGAAACCCATACCGACGTGACGATGGTTCTTGGCCACAACGTGCCGAACACGACCTCGACGGAAGTGTTCCGCAACGTGGTGTTCGACCGTGCCAAGGGCATTTTCCAGGGCATGATCCGGGTGGCGCCCGATGCCCAGAAGACCGATGCGAAGATGGCCTGCAATACGCTGCTGATGTCTGACGATGGCGAGTTCTCGGCCAAGCCGGAACTGGAGATCTTCGCCGATGACGTTCAGTGCGGCCATGGTGCGACGGTTGCCGATATCAGCGACAACCATCTCTACTACCTGATGGCGCGCGGCGTGCCGCGGGCAAAGGCGCGGGCGATGCTCGTCAACGCCTTCGTCGCCGAGATCGTCGAGGAACTGGAAGAAGAAAATCTGGTAGAGGCGCTGGAGACGATCATCTCCGGCTGGCTGGAACATCATGCCTGAGAGCGAACGCGCCGCAGTGGCGGCCCCTTATGACATCGAAGCCGTGCGCCGGGATTTCCCGATCCTGTCGCGCGAGGTCTATGGCAAGCCGCTGGTCTATCTCGACAACGGCGCATCCGCTCAAAAACCGCAGGTGGTTATCGACGCCGTTTCGCATGCTTATGCGAACGAATATGCCAATGTGCATCGCGGCCTGCATTTCCTCTCTAATGCCGCAACCGACGCCTATGAGGCGGCGCGCGAAAAGGTGCGCCGGTTCCTGAACGCCGGTTCGGTGGACGAGATCGTCTTCACCAAATCCTCGACCGAGGCGATCAATACGGTTGCCTATGGTTACGGCATGCCCAAGATCGGCGAGGGCGACGAGATCGTCATTTCGATCATGGAGCATCATTCCAATATCGTGCCGTGGCATTTCATCCGCGAGCGGCAGGGTGCGAAGCTCGGCTGGGTGCCGGTTGATGATGACGGCGCGTTCCACATCGAGGCTTTCGAAAAGAGCCTGACGGAGCGCACCAAGCTCGTTGCCATCACCCATATGTCGAATGCGCTCGGCACCATCGTGCCGGTCAAGGAAATCTGCCGCATCGCCCATGAGCGCGGCATTCCGGTGTTGATCGATGGTTCGCAGGGTGCGGTTCACATGCCGGTCGATGTGCGCGATATCGATTGCGACTGGTATGTGATGACCGGCCACAAGCTTTACGGTCCCTCGGGCATCGGCGTGCTCTATGGCAAGGCGGATCGCCTGCGCGAGATGCGGCCGTTCCAGGGCGGCGGCGAGATGATCCTCGACGTTTCCGAAGACAATGTCACCTATAACGAGCCGCCGCACCGTTTCGAAGCCGGCACGCCTCCCATCGTGCAGGCGATCGGCCTCGGTTACGCGCTGGATTACATGGACAATCTCGGCCGCGCTGCGATTGCAGCGCATGAGGCCGATCTTGCCGCTTACGCCGCGGAGCGTCTGCGCGAGATCAATTCGCTGCGCATCATTGGCAATGCGCCTGACAAGGGTGGCATCTTCTCCTTCGAGCTCGAGGGCATTCACGCCCATGATGTCTCGATGGTGATCGACCGGCGCGGCGTTGCGGTACGTGCGGGCACCCATTGCGCCATGCCGCTCTTGAAACGCTTCGGCGTCACCTCCACATGCCGGGCATCGTTCGGCCTTTACAATACCCGCGCCGAAGTAGACTCTCTTGTTGAGGCGCTGGAATATGCGCGCAAATTTTTCGCCTGATATCGGGATTTGAGAGATCAGGATTGAGGTTTAAGACCATGACTGCCGAAGCCACTGCAAAGACCCAGGATGCGACCGAAGCTCAGGAAAAGGTTTCGACCATTCCGCCGGATGAGCTGGCGCGCCTCAGCGACGACGTGATTGCGGCGCTGAAGACCGTCTACGACCCGGAAATTCCGGCCGATATCTTCGAACTCGGTCTCGTCTACAAGATCGACATCGAGGACGACCGGATGGTCAAGATCGTCATGACGCTGACGGCCCCCGGTTGCCCGGTGGCCGGTGAAATGCCGGGCTGGGTGGAAAATGCCGTCGGTGCCGTCGAGGGTGTTTCCGGTGTCGTGGTCGAAATGACCTTCGACCCGCCATGGACGCCGGACCGCATGTCGGAAGAAGCACAGGTCGCCGTCGGCTGGTACTGACGTGATTTTGACGGGTGTCATCCCTTGATGACACTCTCAGGCGCTATTAGATTGAAATCCATAAGCATCGAGCCTTGAACTCGATTGTCGAAGGAGAATTAAGCCCATGGGCTTTGCGATCATGACCATGACCGGGGCTGCCGCCTCGCGTGTTAAAGCAATCGTCGAAAATTCCGGACCGGACGCCAGGGGCGTGCGCGTCGGCATCAAGAAGGGCGGCTGCGCGGGCATGGAATATACCATCGACCTCGTGACCGAGCCGGATGCGAGGGACGATCTGGTTGAATTCGAAGGCGCGAAGGTCTGGGTTCAGCCTTCCGCTGTGCTTTATCTGCTCGGCACCCAGATGGATTTCGAAGTGACCAAGATGCGCTCCGGTTTCACCTTCAACAATCCGAACCAGACATCCGCCTGCGGCTGCGGTGAATCGGTTGAGCTGAAGCCCGCCGATCTGGCGGCGCTGGCAAAGCAGCGTGAGGCTGAAGCCAGCGTTTGATTGGCTGCGCCATTTTTCCGGTCAGCGGGATGATTGCTGTTTCAGCGTATCGATAAAATCCGCCAGCGGATGAATCGATGGTGTCGTTGTCAAAAGCGGCTCGAGAGCCGCCGCGATCTTCCCGCAATCCTCCCCGGCAAGTGATCGAAGACTTGAGCTGACTTTGTTGTAGTCGGGCGTCCCGCGTGACGCGAGGGAGCGATTGATCACGAAGAGCTCCGTCTGTCCGTCAATCCGTTCGACGAAGAGGGCGAGCGAACCGCCGTCTGCGGCAGCGGCGCTGTCCGATACCGATTTGAACATCCAAACTCCATCCGGTAAACTTGAGGGCGAGCCTATCCGATTGACGCCCTGACGCAAGATCAGCAAGGATATCGGGTATTCTGCGAGGTTTGGCGGGAGGGAAGGAACCGCCTGCCGCCCATGCTGGAAGGCGTTTCGGACCGCCGGCAGGATTGGATCGTGGGGAGTGAACCGGGATGGACATCAGTAGCGCCTCGATTGATATGTGGACGATAGGGCTGATCGTCGCCAGCGTCGTGGCTGGCCTGACGCTGATTGCCGGTATTGTTTGCCTTGCGTTTTACTGGGAGGAGACAAAGGGATCTGCGGCGCTATCCAAGGGGGATACGCTGAATAGTCCCCCGCTCGAGCGGACCGAAGGTGGAGACTGGCCGACAGTGCATGGCGACGGGAGTGGGGGAGCGCATCATTGAACAGGCAGACGATTTGATGAGGCCGGAACCCGATAATATTGCGAAGGCCAAAGCCGTGGTGCGAGAGGCATTCGCGGATGTCACCCTGGGCGTGGGCGTCGGCCTCTCCGAGGCGCAGGCGCTTGACGACTACGCGAGCAATGAGGTCCGCGCCGCATGCCGGGCTGGCGATGAGAAGAATGACTGGGCCGCGATCCCGCTGAAGGACCTTAACAGACATTCCGGCAGCCCCGCCTTCCTTGATGCTGAAGGAATGCGCTTTCATCTGCCCGCCTATATGATCGCCGACCTCGATGGCGACTACAGGCACGAATTCGCACCCTATTTGTGCGGACGCCAGGAGACGTTTTCCTTACTGACCCCTTTGCAGCGGAATGCCGTGGAAGCGTATCTCCGCGCCATCAGTGAGAAGGAGAACCTGCCGTCCTATCAGGACGATATAGAGCGCGCACTCGAAGAGTGGGTGGATAGTGCACGCTCCCCGGTGAGCGACTAAACGCGGATCGGGTCAATCCCCGGGAAGAGGTTGTTACACAAAGCCGGTAGCGGTTTGAACGCTGGCTTTCATTCATGCCGCAACGCTTCTATCGGGCTCAGGCTCGCTGCCCGTCGTGCCGGGAAATAGCCGAAAATCACCCCGATGGCCGCCGAAAAGGCGAAGGCGAGGAAGATGATCGACGGGCTGGTGACGAAGGGCACGTTGAGATACCCGACGACCGCATAAGCAAGGCCGAGGCCCGTCAAGATGCCGACAAGGCCGCCGAAGGCCGACAGCATGACGGCTTCCACCAGAAACTGCGTCAGTACCTGTTTTTCCAGCGCGCCGATGGCAAGGCGGATGCCGATCTCGCGGGTGCGTTCCGTTACCGAAACCAGCATGATATTCATGATGCCGATGCCGCCGACCAAAAGGCTGACAGCCGCGACCGCGCCGAGAAGCCCTGTCAGCAAGGTCGTCGTGCCGGTCATGGCCGAGGCGATCTGCGTCATGTCGTTGACGGTGAAATCGTCCTCGCGGCCAATGCCGATGCGGCGGCGCTCGCGCAGTAGGTTCTGCAGGTCGCTCTGCACCTTGGCAGTCGAAACGCCATCCTGCGCCGAGACCATGATCGAGGAAATGGTGGTGGTGCCGCCGATGCGCCGCTGGTGGATTTTCAGCGGCATGATGATCGTGTCGTCCTGATCGTCACCGAGGCCGGACTGGCCTTTTCTGCCCAGCACACCGATGACGGGGCAGGAGATGTTGCTGACGCGGATCGTCTGCCCCACCGGGTTTTCCGCACCGAACAGTTCCTGCCGCACCGTTTCGCCGATGATGCAGCCGATCTGGCCGCCGCGATCTTCGGCGGGCTGGAAATCGCGGCCGAGCGCAATGGTCCAGTCCTGCGCGATCAGATAGTCGTTGGTGGTGCCGATGACGCTTGTCTGGTGGTTCTTGCCGCCGAAAATGACTGTGGCCGCGGAACTGCGGTTCTGCGGTGCGACGGCGCGGATGCCCGATATCTGGTTGCGGATGGCCTCGACATCGCGGTCATCGAAACGTTTGGCTTCGGTGCTCGCCCTTCCGGGGCCGAATTGGCCGGGGCGAACGAACAGCATGTTGGTGCCGAGCCGCGACAGTTCCGATTTCACCTGTTCGGTCGTGCCGTTGCCGATGGTGACCATGGCGATGACGGCGGCCACACCAATGACGACGCCGAGCACGGTGAGGAAGGAGCGCAGGAGATTGCGGCTGATGGCGCGTAGCGCAAGACGCGACGTTTCAAAGAACATCGGCGGTCTCCTTTTCGTCCGTCGCACTGTCGGAGGCGAGGTGGCCATCGACAAAACGCAGGAGACGCCCGGCGTGGGCGGCGATATCCTCTTCATGGGTGACCATGACCACCGTGATGCCCCTGTCGCGGTTGAGTGCGGTGATCAGTTCCATGATTTCGATGCTGGTCTTCGTATCGAGATTGCCGGTCGGCTCGTCGGCCAGAAGCAAAGCGGGGCGGGTGACGATGGCGCGGGCTATGGCCACGCGCTGCTGCTGGCCGCCGGAAAGCTCCTGCGTGGTGTGGTCCTCGCGGCCTTTCAGGCCCACCTGCGCCAGCGCTTCCATGGCGCGCGCGCGCCGTTCCGAGGCCTTCATGCCGCGATAGATCAGCGGCAGCTCGACATTCTCCACCGCCGAGGTGCGCGAGAGAAGGTTGAAACCCTGAAACACGAAACCCAGCATATGCCGGCGCAGCAGCGTCAGATGTTCGTTGTCGAAGCCGCTGGTCGGCACGCCCTGAAACAGATATTCGCCTGCTGTCGGCACATCCAGACAGCCGATGATATTCATCGAGGTGGATTTGCCGGAGCCGGACGGCCCCATGATGGCGACGAATTCCTTCTCATGAATGGAGAGGCTGACGCCATCGAGCGCGCGGATGGTCGCTTCGCCGCGGCCATATTGCTTGACGACATCGCGGAATTCGATGAGCGGCGGCTGTTGCATGGGCTTGTCCTCCGTCAGCCGGCGTTGCGGGCCGTGGCGTCGGTAATCACCTGATCGTCGGCTTTCAACTCGCCCGATTTTACCACGGTATGCTGGCCGTCGGTGGAACCGGTTTCGATGGCGACGGAGACTGGCGTGTTGTTGCGCAGCACCCAGACCGTTCTTTTGCCCGCAGCCGCCTGACCGGCATCGCGGTTCTGCGAGCGGCCCATGCGCGGTGGGCGGAACAGGCTCATCAACCCGCCGCCACGGGAGGCGGATTCGCGCGGCGGCGTATAACGAAGCGCGGAATTCGGCACCAGCAGCGTATCCTTGATTTCTTCGACAATGATATTGGCGGTCGCCGTCATGCCGGGGCGCAGCAGCAGCTCCTCATTATCGACAGTCAGTATGCCCTTGTAGGTCACGACGTTGGATACGGTTTCCGAGGCGAAGCGCACGGTCTCGATCTCGGCCGGAAAGCTGCGGTCGGGATAGGCATCGACGTTAAAATTGGCCTTCTGACCGGTCTCGACCTTGCCGACATCGGCCTCATCCACCGAGACCTGCAATTCCATGTGGCGCAGATCGCCGGCGATGGTGAACAGCACCGGGGCATTGAGCGAGGAGGCGACGGTGGCGCCGGGATCGACGCTGCGGGTGAGGATGACGCCATCGATGGGCGAGACGATCTTGGCCTTGCCGAGATTGACTTCGGCGAGCCTCAGATCCGCTTCCGCCGAAAGCACAGTCGCCTCGTTGACTTCAAGCGTTGCGGCAGCCGCATCATGGGTGAATTGCGCGGCGTCCAGATCCTGCTGGCTGGAGACCCGGTTCTGCACCAGCGATTTCAGGCGCTCCATGGAGGTTTTGGCCGATCCGAGATCGGCGCGCGCCTTCAGCACATTGGCCTTGGCGGAAGCAAGCTTGGCGCGGGCGCTCTGGACGTCGGCTTCGAGCTTGTTAGTATCCAGCTCCGCCAGAACGTCCCCGGCCTTGACCGGGCTGTTATAGGTGACGTTGACCTTGCGCACGGTGCCGGACAGTTCGCTCGATATATCGACCTGATCCGTCGGCTGAACCGAGCCGGTGGAGGTGACGATGACCGAGAGATCGCCCTGACGCGCCGCTTCCGTGGTATAGCTATAAGCGACACCTGCCGCACGTGACTGATAGTAGTAACCGAGGCCCCCGCCAATCAGCACAACGGCTGCTGCGGCGTAGAGATACCGACGCGACTTTTTCTTGCGGCCGTTTCTGTTCGTTCCCAGAATCTCGCGCAGATCGGGCTGGCTGTTTTCTGTATCGCGGCCACTCGTATTGGCGTCATTCATTCTCGTCACCCGCAAAGTTCAAAATACCACAGAGGGTTGTCGCCGCTCTCCGGTTTGTCCGTCCATCTGTCGCCGTTGTATTCCTCTGATTGTGGGAAGTGACATAGCTTGCCCCAAGGGTGAAGTGAAAACTTGGTAATATTTATGATAGTTCTGGTCTGATAGAGATAAATCCGGGAAGATCGATGCCATAAACGCGGCTGAGCTTTCAGCAGCGATAGTCAGGACGAAGATAGAATGAACGACAATGTGGTGAAGTTCCGCAAACCGGTGCCGCCGAAAAAGCCACGCGAACCGCTGGGGCCGAAAGCGAAGAAGGCTTTGACGATTGCGGCTGTCATCGCGTTTTTCGTGGCGGTGTGGGGGTATTTCACGTTGATGGGGCAGGGGTAGGCCGCAAGCGTCTGTTTAACAGCCTCAGCGGGACTTTGTTCGATGAGCATCGGAAGCCTCGGTATGGTCACCTTAGAGACGAGGACGCCGAATGCCATGAGACTTGCTCACATCAATCTTGTTGCCCGCGATGCGGAAGCGCTTGCCACGTTTTACGTAAACGTTATGAAATGCGATGTTCTTCGCGAACCGAGGACTCTATCCGGTGAAAAGGTTTCCCGGGGAAACGGGCTTTCAAACTCCGAAATTCGTACAGTCTGGCTTAGATTCCCGGAACTAGAGCAGCCTTTTCTGGAGATTCACGAACACAGGATCACTCATCCCCGTGAACAGCCAAGAGTTAATGAACCCGGCTTTGGGCACTTAGCTTTCCAGATGGAAGATATTAGTGCGACCCTCTCCAGCATCATCGAAGCGGGCGGTGCACAGATCGGGCAGATTACTGATTTCGGGACGCCAGAGACGCCCTATCTGATCGCTTATGCGCGCGATCCAGAAGGGAATGTGCTTGAGCTTGAGCAGACCTCAGCGGTCATTCATCTATAATTGTGAGGAGAAATGGCGACCCCTGCAGGACTCGAACCTGCGACCTACTGCTTAGAAGGCAGTTGCTCTATCCAGTTGAGCTAAGGGGCCGTCATGCCGGGCAATCGATACTCCGGCAAAAACTTTGATCGTCGT
>Ga0209371_1001105_pt1 | contig 19999 bp, 23 predicted proteins | sample AgamicAtAmrz_FD_187165 | JGI IMG/M metagenome (GOLD analysis project Ga0209371, IMG submission 187165) | Agave microbial communities from Guanajuato, Mexico - At.Am.rz (SPAdes) (version 2) | ecosystem: Host-associated > Plants > Roots > Rhizosphere | place: Guanajato, Mexico | collected 2012-06-07
GGGACAAGCAAATGAAAACCACCAAAATCATCACCTGCAGCCTTTTCGTCGCCTCGGTTTCGACCGCGCAGGCTTTCGCCCACGCCACATTCGTTGACGGTTCGGCCGAACAGGAAAGCACCGTCGTTGCCGCCCTCCAGGTGCCGCATGGCTGCGAAGGCGGGCTCGCCACCACCGAAGTGCAGATCAAGCTGCCGGAAGGCTTCATTTCCGCCAAGCCCCAGCCGAAGGCTGGCTGGGAACTGGAGGTCATCAAGGGAGACTACCAGAAGGCCTATAAGAACCACGGCAAGGAAATCAAAAGCGGACCGGTCGAAATCCGCTGGAAGGGCGGCAACCTGCCGGATGAATTCTACGACACCTTCGCCGTACAGGGAAAAATCTCCGGTATAGAGGCGGGGCAGGACCTGCCATTCAAGGTAACGCAGCTCTGCGGCGACAAGGGCAAGGTTTCCTGGGACGAAGTGGCAGCGGCAGGCGTCGATCCGCATTCCCTGAAAAGCCCCGCTCCCACCATTCGCGTTGCCGCAAAGGCTGCGCATGCCGGCGGCCACGATCACTCCGCCATGGATATGGATGTCGTGAAGGCCGGCAGCCTCGAAGTGTCGGGCGGCACGACCAAAGCCATGCTGCCGGGCCAGCCCGTGGGCGGTGGATACGTGACGATCAAGAATGCTGGCGATAGCGACGACAAGCTGATCGGTGTCGAATCTTCGTCCGCCGGGCGTGCGGAAATCCATGAGATGGCCATGGTCAACGACGTCATGAAAATGCGCAAGCTGGATGAGGGCATCGTCATTCCCGCCGGCCAGACGGTGGAGCTGAAGCCCGGCGGCCTGCACATGATGTTCTTCGATGTGAAGAAGCCCTTTGCCGAAGGCGACAAGGTGCCGGTAACGCTCATCTTCGAAAAGGCCGGCAAGGTGGAGATCGTGCTGTCCGCAGGCGCAGCCAAGGGCGGCGGCGACCACCAGCATAATTGACCGGTGAAAAACGGCTACCGGAACGCGTGACAGGTCCGGTAGCCGCAAATTTTCATCTATCGTGTTTGTTCTTCAGCGCCGTGGCGGAAAAGCAGGGTGGCATTCGCCCACGTGATTTTCCGGAACTCGGTCGCAAATCTCTAGAAGATCAGTCTGACACCAGGCTGAATGCGGGGGATCCCGCCTATAGGGCGAGAAACCGAAGAAACGACATTAAAATATCTATATATCCACCTGATCTATAAATTACTTTCATATTTCGAGGTGAAGCTGTTCTCCTCGTAGGCCTCCACGGCCTGCTCCAGCGTCGCCTGTGGCTCCTGGCGCTGGCTGCTTGCGATCAGGAAATAGAGGGTGAGGGCTGGCGGCTTGATCGTCGTCATCAGGCCCCTGAGCTGGAAGTCATCCCCGTGTTCGGCCTTGCGCGCCAGTTCGTGAATGGCCTCTTCAACCTCGCTCTTGCGCGGCACGCGTTGCGGCGGCTTCATGGCCTCCAGCGCATAAGCCGCAGTATTTGCGGAAACAGAAAGAACCTGTGTCATCGAACCTCCGGCCATCTTCGCCGACCCTGAAAAGCCGGAGATTAGCAGTTGCCCATTGTTGGAAGGCTAAATCGCACAGCTGCAATTTAATCGTATTTTAACGGCCGAAAGCGCCGGGCTAAGGGGTTTCGCCAGCGGTTCCCATGGTCTAAAAATGTCCTGGACCTTCCGGTCCGACGATTTCTTCCGGAGACACAATTCCCCATGATCAATATCGCCCTTGTCGCCGCAGGCGGCGCAATCGGTTCCGTGTTCCGTTATCTGGTCGGGGTCTGGAGCGTGCGGTTGGCCGGACCGAATTTTCCCTGGGGAACCCTTGCCGTCAATGTGGTCGGATCTTTCCTGATCGGTCTGCTGGTCGAGCTTGTGGCGCGGCGACTGAACGCCTCGATGGAAATGCGTCTGTTTCTCGTCACCGGCGTGCTCGGCGGGTTCACCACATTCTCGTCCTTCTCGCTCGACGCGGTCGCGCTGTTCGAACGCGGCGCGCTCGGGCTATCGGCCGTTTACGTGCTTGCAAGCCTTGCGGTTTCCATCGCAGCGGTTTTCGCCGGGCTGGCCTTGGGCCGCAGTTTGTTCTAAAGGCTTGGTCCAAACGGCGCGCCGACGAATAGGGCGCGCGATCAGGACAGAAAGACTGGAAATTTCATGGCAGGTATCGAGCATATCAAGGTCGGGGCCGACGAGGCCGGTATGCGCCTGGATCGCTGGTTCAAGATTCATTATCCGGGACTTGGTTTCGGGCAGTTGCAGAAGCTTCTGCGCTCCGGCCAGGTGCGTGTGGATGGCGGCCGGGTGAAGACGGATGCACGCGTGCAGCCGGGACAGATGGTGCGCGTACCGCCGGTCGATTCCGATCTCAAGGTCAAGAGCGGCCCGATCGGATCGAAGGACCTCAAACATTCCGAAGATGGCGAGCTTCTGGCGCGCATGCTCTTGCATGAAGACGACAAGGTGTTCGTTTTCAACAAGCCGGCCGGCATTGCCGTGCAGGGCGGCTCCGGCGTCACCCGCCATATCGACGGGCTGCTGGAAGCCTGGACCAACCAGAAGGGCGAAAAGCCGCGTCTGGTGCACCGCCTCGACCGCGATACGTCGGGTGTGCTGGTGGTTGCCCGCACCCGCGGTGCTGCGCAGAAGCTGACCGCCGCCTTCCGCGAACGCGATACCAAGAAGACCTATTGGGCGCTGGTCAAGGGCGTGCCGCGCAAGCATCAGGACAAGATTTCCACCTGGCTGGTCAAGGAACAGACCATGGATGGCGATCGCATGCGTATCGCCAAGCATGGCGAGGAGGGGGCCGATCACGCCGTTTCTTATTACCGCGTCATCGATACCGCCGCGCAGAACCTCGCCTGGCTGGAGATGGAACCCTATACCGGCCGCACCCATCAGCTTCGCGTTCACGCGCTGCATATGGGCCACCCGATCATCGGCGATCCGAAATATTATATCGAAGATCCGAACTGGGATTTCCCGGGCGGTATCCAGAAGCGCTTGCATCTCCACGCGCGCCATATCGACATTCCGCATCCGAATGGCGGCCGGCTTCGGGTCAGCGCACCCCTGCCGCCGCATATGGTACAGACCTGGAACCTGCTCGGTCTCGACGTGGCCGATGGCGATAGGGAAGACTGACAGCCCATGAAACTGGTTCTTTTCGATTGCGACGGCACGCTGGTGGATAGCGCCGGCCTGATCCATGCCGTCATGTCCGATACTTTCGCCGATTTCGGCAAACCGCGCCCCGATATCTCCGAAACCAAGGCGATCATCGGTCTGACGCTGGATATCGCCATCGCCCGCATGCTCGGCAAGGCGCATGTGGATGACGAAGCGAAGGCGATGACGGAGCGTTACAGGGAAATCTATCATCCCCTGCGGGAGCGGCCGGAAATGACCGTGCCGCTTTTCGACGGTATCGCCACGCTGATCGATACGCTTTCGAAACGCGACGATGTGCTGATCGGCGCGGTGACAGGCAAGGGCCGGCGCGGTCTTACCCATATCCTGCAGACCCACGGCCTTGCCGATCACTTCATCGTTTCGCGCACGGCGGATGATTGCCCATCCAAGCCGCATCCGGCCATGGTGATGGAATGCTGCCATGAAACCGGCATGGTTCCGGCCGATACTGTCGTTGTCGGCGATGCGATCTATGACATGCAGATGGCCAAGGCTGCGGGCGTGAAAGCAATCGGCGTCGCCTGGGGTTATGCCTCGGTCGACGATCTCTGGAAGGCGGGCGCCGATGCGGTCGTCAGCCACCCGCGCGAAATTCCGGCCTATGTTCCGGCCGATATTCTTGAATAACCTTTCTATCCGACTGACGAGGACGTGCCATGCGTGATCTCCTGAACGACCTTTCGGAGGGCCTGAGCCATCCCGACCCGATCCTGCGCGCGCAGATCCAGATGCAGAAACCTCTGCCGAAGCGGTTCTACAGGGATGTCACCGTCGGCGAGGCGGAGGAGGGCGGCTTTACCATCCTTCTCGATGGCAAGCCGCTGCGCACTCCCGCCAAGAAGCCGCTGACCGTCCCGACGCGTGCGCTGGCGGAACTGCTTCGCGACGAGTGGGACGCCCAGAAAGAAGTGGTCAATCCGGTGGTCATGCCCGTCTCTCGGCATGTGAACACGGCCATTGATGGCGTCGCCAACGACACGCAGGCGGTTTTTGAGGACATACTTCGATTTTCCTCTTCCGATCTCCTCTGCTATCGCGCCGGCGATCCGGAAGCGCTGGTCGCGCGCCAGACGGACCATTGGGATCCGGTTCTGGACTGGGCGGCCAATGTGCTCGGCGCGCGTTTCATTCTCGTCGAAGGCGTGATGCATCAGGATCAGCCGCGCGAAGCCATCGCGGCTTTTGCGGTAACGCTGAAGAAATACGACGCGCCGATTGCGCTTGCCGCTCTTCACACCATGACGTCGCTGACCGGCTCCGCCATTCTGGCGCTGGCGCTGGCGGAAGGGGAGCTGACGCTGGAGGAAACCTGGGCGCTTGCCCATCTGGACGAGGACTGGACCGCCGAGCAATGGGGCGAGGACGAGGAGGCGCTGGAGCGCCGCGCCGTCAGGCTTGTCGACATGCGCGCGGCCCTCAATGTTCTGGAGTCCCTGAAGAGCGCTTCTTAACGCTTTTCTAACTCTGATGATCGAATATGCGGTTACCTCACGTTAGGGGAGCCGCTGATCATGACCACCTCGTTGAAACGCCTTGGCATTCTTGTGCTGGCGTGTTTCACGCTCATGTCTTTCAGGCTGGAACCGGAAGCGACCAATACTGACCGGCTGCTTTACGATGTGCGCGGCGCATTCGTCGCCGCACGCCCGGATGTCGCTCCGGCGCTGATGCAGTCCATTCACGCGCAGGTGCAGAATGCGATCAAAACCACGGCGCGTGGAGAAACCCGGCCGCGCGTGGTGCTGACCATCCGTCTCGCATCCGTTACACGCGGCCCGTTCCTGTTCGGGGAAAGGGCGTCAGCCAAGGTCATCGTCCGCGCCGCTGCCGTTGCGACGGGAGAGGTGATCGCGGAAGCCAAATTCACCGCCACCGTCGTCAGCTTCGACGATCAGTCGATAGAGCAGGAACTTGCCTATGGCGTCGCCGAACGCGTGATCCGCGAATTCAGGCTCAGCCGACCCGGCCCGACGACGCTTGCAACGGCTCTGTTTCCATAAGCAGGACACAGAAGGCCAGCGCGTGACGCCTATTCGTCCGCATTTCAGCTTCAGAAATATTTCAAGCTTCAATTGCGCGCATCTTCGGTACCCTTAAGTTCACATACGTCGCGTATATGGAATTGACATGCGGCGCGTATGTAACTATCTGGCATACGTAACGTATGTAAATGGCCGTCCGAAGCCCTCTTTAAAAGAGAACAACGCTTCTCGCGTCCAACAATCAGCCAAAAGAGAGATGCACAATGACCGCACGCGAAGCAATTTTCCCCGCTAACAGGCATGCGCTTTACGAGGAGCATGGCTATTCCGCAGCTATCCGATCCGGCGACCTTCTTTTCGTTTCCGGCCAGGTCGGCAGCCGTGCCGATGGAACGCCTGAACCTGATTTTGAACGTCAGGTCCGGCTGGCCTTCGAAAACCTCAAGGCCACGCTTGCGGCGGCGGGCTGCACCTTCGACGATATCGTGGATATAACGACGTTCCACACGGATCCGGAAAACCAGTTCGGAACGATCATGACCGTCAAGCAGGAGATTTTCAGCCAAAAGCCTTACCCGAACTGGACGGCTGTCGGCGTCAACTGGCTTGCAGGTTTCGATTTCGAGATCAAGGTCATTGCCCGCATCCCGTGATGTCAGGTTAAATCCGAAAACGGCGGCGCTTAAAGGGCGCCGCCAACCTGCTTTTTCATCCTTAACCCAGCCGCTCCGCATGCCACTTCAAATGGTCATCCATGAAGGTGGAGATAAAATAATAGGAGTGGTCGTAGCGCTCATGCATGCGCAGCGTCAGGCCGATATCCGTGCCCTTGACCGCTTCTTCGAACAGCCAGGGGCGCAGGCCCTTTTCAAGAAAACTATCGGCCTTGCCCTGATCGATCAGGAACTCTGGAAAACGCGCACCGTCCTCGACCAGCGCACAGGCGTCGTATTGACGCCATGCGGCCTTATCCGCACCGAGGTATTTTTCCAGCGCCGGCTCGGACCAGTCGGCCGAAGAGGGAGCCACGATCGGCGCAAAGGCGGAGCAGCTCTTGAAACGCCCGGGGTTCTTCAGCGCAATGGTCATCGCGCCATGGCCGCCCATCGAATGGCCGAAAATGCCCTGACGGCTCATATCCGCACGGAAATGCTGGCCGATGAGGGCCGGCAGTTCTTCCGTCACATAGCTGTACATCCGATAGTGCTCGGACCAGGGCTCCTCCGTGGCATCGAGATAAAATCCGGCGCCCTTGCCCATCTGCCAGTTGGTCAGTTCATCCGGCACATCATTGCCGCGCGGACTGGTATCCGGGCAGACGACGATCAGCCCGAGTTCTGATGCCATGCGGCGATATTCGCCCTTTTCCATGACATTGGCGTGGGTGCAGGTGAGGCCGGAAAGATACCACAGGACAGGGCAGGGCTCGTGGATCGCCTTCGGCGGCACATAAACCGCAAAGCTCATCTCAGATTTCAGGGTTTCCGATGTGTGCGAAAATACGCCCTGCATGCCGCCAAAGGCCGTATTCTGCGAAATAATGTTCATGAAGCCATTCCTTGTGAAAATTTCCCGGTTCAGCCCGCAAGCGAGACGGCTGCATTGACCGCCGCCGCCACCAGAACCGTGTTGAAGAAGAAAGAAACGATGGAGTGCAGCAGCGTGACCTTGCGCATGGCGGTCGTGGTTATCCCCACATCCGACGTCTGCGCCGTCATGCCGATCACCACGGCGAAATAGAGAAAGTCGTAACCGCAGGGTTCCTTCGTGCCCGGAAAATCCATGCCGCCGCGATGCTGGCGTTTGCCGTCCACCATGGCCGGCCGCCAGTAAAGATGGGCGTAATGCAGGGCGGTCATGGTGTGGATGGTCAGCCAGCCGAAGATAACCGACGCGAAGGCGATGAGCAGCGTCCAGACCGTCTCGCCCGTATGGTTGAGAGCTTGAAACAGCGATACCACCGCGACGGCAACGGCTAGCAGCGTAACGGCGATGATAGCGACCGCAGGCAGATCGTCGCTATCGGCATGAGCCTTAAGATGCTGCGCCGTCAGCCCTGACAGGCGAAAGGCAATCAGGGTGAGATAGGTCAGGAAGAACAGAACGGCCGCGATCTCTATCGCCAGCGGCGGCGCGAAAACCAGCGCCAGGCCAAGGCTCGCGGCGCCGACCAAAAAGGCAATGACGAAAGGTTGATGGCGGCGATAGCTGTTGCTTTTCATATTGGCCGGGGTCATGGGCGGCACCTTTCCGTTGGCGCCGTCATTTTTTGACACGGCGGCAGAAACGGTCAAGCCTCTCCAGAAAAGCGGATCGGTCACGCGGTGAAAAAGCCGCATTATATCCCTTGCTTTCACCGGTTTCGCGCAGATGCGCGCCAAGATCGCGCATCGCCGTCGCCATTCCGATATTCGACTGGTCAAAAACGCGGCCTGTCGGCCCGGTCACCAGCGCACCCTTGGCGACACAACGCCCGGCCAGCGGCACGTCGGCGGTGATGACGATATCGTTCTCACCGGCATGATCGGCGATCCAGTCGTCCGCCGCGTCGAAACCGGCGGATACGATGACGTTTTTCACCATGGGATCGCGCGACGGGCGCAGACCGGAATTGGCAACAAAGGTCACTTCCAGCCCATGCCGCTCCGCCACCTTGAGAATCTCCGGCTTCACGGGGCAGGCATCGGCATCGACATAGATTTGCGGGTTTTGCGGCATGGGCACTCTTTTTGAGATAATTCCTGCCACGCTTCTAAGCGCAAACGCCGCGATTACCAAGCCCGCCATTCTTGAAATACGGGTTCGATGCCGGGCAGGGGTGGCACTTGCGACCACCCTGAAAATCGCCTATGTTCCCTTTATGTTCTTGTCCTGAAAGGTTTCCCATGCTGGAAGAGTTCATCGTGCAGGCGAAGTCCGCCACCTATGTCGGCGGTGGCAACGAATCCGCGACGCCCACGCGCAAGGGATCGCACGATCTCGGCTATCAGAGCGGCGACTGGCACTATCTCGACAGCTATTTCGGGGGAACCGATTTCATCGGCCAGGAGGTCGTCTGGCATGAGGGAACGGCGGTGTGGGCGATGAGTTATTACGGCCGCATCCTCCGGCCCGACATGATCGACGGCGCCACGGCTGGCATGGTCATTCAGCGATCGCTTTCCACGCTCTATCGTGAGGGTCGGTTCCTTGGCGGCTTCACCCACCCGGTGGAAAATCTGGTCTATGTCGATACGAATGAGGGTGAATTCCGGTCCTTCACCGGCATCGAGCGCATTTACCGGGGCCATGTCGAGACGTACCGGCTTGACTATCATGGCGGGATCATAAAGCCATAGAAAGCAGGAAATGCCATGGACGGGATTTGCAATGGCAAATGGCGACGCTCAATTTTTCAAGGCGACACTCTATTTCGACGGCGAACCCACGATTTCCGATTTGACGCTGACAGAAGCGTGGGGCGAGGAGGGATATGAATGTGAGCGGCTGGGCGAAAAGGGCGTGTTTGACGGTCTGCGCGGTTCGACCAGGGTTTTTGTCGGCACTCCCGAGCCGGTCATAGCGGCGCCGGTTGCGCCGGCCCAATATCCGGCAGTCGCAGAGGCGAGGATCGATTGGTCAAAGACCTTTTGCATCGATGCCAAAGCGGCATATGACGATTTCAGCCGCGCAACACATCAGTGCGAGTTCAGATTCCTGATCATGGCGGATGAGGACGATCCTGAAATCGCCCATAACGAGATCGCCTCAGCCCTGCTCGGCATTCATCAGGTCGCTCCCATGCTGGCCGTTGCATTGCATTATCTCGACATGATCGTCGGCCGCGCCAATCTCGATGACTATCTGAACTATGCAAACAGCCATCTGGACCAACCGCAGCAAATGGCGGCGATGCTGGCCTTCGGAACCTTCGTGATGGAGGAGGGGGAAAAGATCAGGGCCTGGACGACGGGTCTGGAACATTTCGGCCAGACGAATCTGCTTTTCGAAACCCCGGCCGGAGATGCGAAGGAAGCGCTCCTCACCCTATTCGGCCTCGGGCATCTCGTCGTCAACGGACGACGCTTCGCCGCCGGCGAAGCCATAACATCTTTCGACCTTCTTGCGCGTTTCACGCCCGCCGAACTCGATGCCCGGCCAATGCTGCGCGTTGTCAGGCAGGAAGCCGGCTAGAGCGCGCTGTCTTACCTAAGGACGGATGGGACGATGATGTTTCACCGCCCCATCAAAGGCTTCAAATCAGCCGGGCTGCTTGGTCTTGCGCAGATAGGGAAGAACCGTGTCGTAAGAACCGAAACGGGCAATCGCATCCTCGTTGGAAACGGCGGCGGTGATGATGACATCCTCGCCCTGCTTCCAGTTGGCCGGGGTCGCCACCTGATGTTTGGAGGTGAGCTGGATGGAATCGATCGCGCGAAGAATTTCCTCGAAATTGCGGCCGGTGGTCATGGGGTAGGTGAGGACCAGCTTGATCTTCTTGTCGGGACCGATGACGAAGACGGAGCGCACGGTGGCGTTGTCGGCAGGCGTGCGGCCTTCGGAGCTGTCGCCAGCGCCGGCGGGCAGCATGTCGTAGAGCTTGGCGACCTTCAGGTCCTTGTCGCCGATCAGCGGATAATCGACGTTGAAGCCGGTCGCGGTGCGAATGTCGTTCTTCCATTTTTCATGGCTTTCGACCGGATCGACCGAAATACCGATGATCTTGACGCCGCGCTTTTCGAATTCCGGCTGCAGGCCGCCCATCGCGCCGAGTTCCGTCGTGCAGACCGGCGTGAAGTTTTTCGGATGCGAAAACAGGACCGCCCAGCCGTCGCCGATCCAGTCGTGAAAGCTCACCGGACCATGGGTGGTCTCGGCGGTGAAGTCGGGTGCTATGTCGTTGATACGCAGGCTCATCTGATGTTTTCTCCCTAATGATTTGAACTAAAAACTGATGGTTCTCGGCAATCCGTGTCCGGCGCTGGAGCTTAGAGTTTTTGCGTGAAATGGCCAGCCCTTTCATCGGGCTTAGGCGGTATTTGCTTCAGCCCCACAGAGATTTGATAACCCTGATTTTCCCTGTTTGTCGCGGTTTCACGATATCGGCCCGGTTGATTGTTTCAGGAGGACATGATTATTCCAGAGACGATCGGGGGGCCATCATGACGACTTCTTCTGCGCCTGCTTCTGCAACGGTCCGGGCACGCATTCCAGCGACGGTCTGGGTGCTGGGCATTGTTAGCCTTCTGATGGATATTTCTTCGGAAATGGTGCAGACGCTGCTGCCCTATTATCTCGTTTCCGGCCTCGGCGCTTCCGCGGTCACTGTCGGTTTCATCGAGGGCATGTCGGTTGCCATCGCCACCACAACCAAGCTGTTTTCCGGGATTATCGCGGACTGGACGAGGCGGCGGAAAATGCTCGCCGTGCTTGGATACGGTCTCGGCGCAATCTCGAAACTCGCTTTTCCCTTCGCCACCTCGCTCGGCTGGATCGTCGCCGCCAAGGCGGTGGACCGGGTCGGCAAGGGCATTCGCGGAACGCCGCGCGACGCCCTTATTGCCGATGTGACGCCGCCCGAAATTCGTGGCGCTGCGTTCGGGCTCAGAAAGTCGCTCGATACGGTTGGCGGCTTCATCGGACCGCTGGCTGCCATCGGGCTGATGTTCGCGCTCAGCGAAAATGTACTCGCCATCTTCTGGATCGCCGTCATTCCCGCTTTCCTTGCGGTGTTCATTCTCATCGCCGGTGTGAAGGAACCGGATGCGCCCGCAAGACCAAAAGCCGAAAAGCCATTCCGGCTCGCCGATTTTGCGAAACTCAATCAGGCGGTCTGGATCGTCATCATCGCGGCGTCGCTCCTGACCTTCGCGCGTTTCAGCGAAGCATTCCTGCTGCTGAAATCCGAAGAGGCGGGTTTCCGGCCGGCATGGATACCGATCACGATGGTCATCATGCATGCCGTCTATGGCCTGACTGCCTATCCCGCCGGCCGGCTTTCGGACAGGATCGGCCGCGCGGGAATTATCGCGGCGAGCGTGGCCGTGCTGGCGGCCTCCTACCTGACGCTCGCCTACGCCAATTCCATTCCGCTGTTCCTGTTCGGCATTCTTCTGTGGGGGCTGCATATGGGCCTGTCGCAGGGGCTGCTCGCGGCCCTGATTGCGGAAACGGCGCCGCCACACCTCAAGGGAACGGCCTTCGGCGTTTTCAATCTGATGACGGGTCTGGCGGTGCTGGTCGGCAATGTCATCGCGGGCTTGCTGTGGGACATCCATGGTTCCTTCGGCACGTTCCTGGCGGGCGCCGCACTGTCTTTTACCGCCTTGCCGGTGTTGATCTGGGTGTCCCGTCGAAAGCGCACCGCCGCCTGAGCCTGTGCCGAAAACACGACGACGTTGTTTTCGCTCATCCCAACGCATAGTGTGACACAACGTCAGGCGAGAGCAGGGGTGGGGAGTGATGGAGAACAGCAATGACAGTCACCATTACCGCTTTTGAACGTTCGCCCGATGGCGGCAAGGGTCTCGCCCGCGACATGCGCGTCCGCTGGGCACTCGAAGAAGTGGGCCAGCCTTATGACGTCCGCCTTCTTTCCTTCAAGGCGATGCGGGAACCGGCGCATCTCGCGCTTCAACCCTTCGGGCAGATCCCGACCTATGAGGAGGGCGATCTCGTCCTGTTCGAATCCGGTGCGATCATATTCCATATAGCCGAGCGCCATGCCGGCCTGTTGCCGCAGGATGCGGATGCGCGGGCGCGCGCGATCATGTGGATGTTCGCCGCACTCAGCACCATGGAACCGCCCATTGTCGAGCATTTTGTCACCGGCTTTCTTGAAAGGGACAAAAGCTGGCACGGCGAGCGCCTGCAGATCGTCCATGAACGTATTCGCAAGCGGCTCGGCGAATTGTCCAGTCGACTGGGGAAGGCCGAGTGGCTCGACGGCGCATTCAGCGCCGGTGATCTGTTGATGATATCGGTGCTGCAACGGATAAAAAGTTCGGGCATTCTCGATGAATACGCTAATCTCGCGGCCTATGTCGCCCGAGGCGAGGCGCGTCCCGCCTATAAACGCGCCTTTGCCGATCAGTTGGCGATTTTCAAAGCCGCATCGAACGGCCGAACCACCTCAAGCTGAGGGACGCTCGCTGCGGACTGCCGGCGATCAAGCCGAGGTGCTGACGCGATAGGCCATTCCGAGCGACCTCGGCGCGGTCTCCCTGAAGCCGAATTTTTCGTATAGCCTGTTTGCCGGCACATCGGCAATCAGGCTGACATAGGCCGAAGCGGGAAGCTCGCTCTTCACATGGCTCATCAGCGCATCCATGACCGCCTTGCCCAGGCCCCGGCCCTGATGGGCGGGATCGACGGCAATGTCCACGACCTGAAAAAAGCAGCCGCCGTCGCCGATCAGCCGGCCCATGCCGATGGCGGACCCTGCATGCAGAGCCAGCACGGAGAAGACCGTGCCCCGCAAACCCTTCTCCGCCGCCTCCCGTGAGAAGGGGCTCAGCCCGGCCACGGCGCGAAGGCGCAGATAGTCTTCGACAGACGGAGTTCTCGCGACAATGGAATAGTCGGGGGAATAATCGGGTTGGTTCATTCGACTCTCCTCTTGGCAGCGCTCTGAAAGCGCCGCCCAATATGTGGAGAAGAGTTCTACAGGAGCTTTACCGATTCTGAGGCGCAATTTTCAGCGCCTGAAGATCGTGCTGCGCGCGGACGCCCATGAAGGCGACCGTTTCTGTCTGTTAGCGGCGGCCTTCCACGGCGGAACGGATATGCGAGCGGCTGACGCCGATGTCGGAAAGGCTTCTGTCATCGAGCGCGCTCAGTTCGGCCACGGCGCGACGGTTGCGGAAATAGTTTCGAACGGTTTCGTGAAGTTTCATTTTCATGGTTTCCAGTGATGAAGTTGCATAAAATATGCCCATTCTGACGCGAAAAATACAGGCATTTGCCTGCATGGAAGACATGCAAAAATCGAAACCCGACGTCTGGATAGGGGGAAACAACTGCCGGCATAAGGAAACGCTATAGCGGCAGAAAGGACTTGTGTTGGCAAAATATCCGGCGATGAACCTACTCTGCCTGAAAGATTAGCATGACGTTGATCGACAAGAACCGCAAAAGCGGCAAAAGCTCGCCCGGCCAAAGCCGGAACAGATAAATCCGAAAAGGAGTGGGAACATGAAAAACGGTATTACTCGCAGACTTCTACTGGTTTCCGCAGCGGTCGCCCCGATCCTGAGCCTGTCGCCGGCGCTCTCCGCCGCAGCTTATGCGGCCGACACGATAAGGCTCGGCCTCGTCGCGCCGATGAGCGGCCCGAATGCGCGCTACGGCGCTTTCTCCATGCATGGCGCGGAACTCGCGGTAAAGGACATCAACGCCGCTGGCGGTATCAACGGTCAGCAGATCGAACTTTTCAACGCCGACAGCCAGGGCACGCCGGTCGAAGGTGTTTCGGCCACCCGCCGCCTGATCGATCAGGACGAGGTGGATTTCGTCATCGGCGATGTCTCCAGCTCCGTGACGCTTGCTATGCAGCCTGTCGCCGAGGATGCCGAGGTTCTGCTGCTGAACGCGGCGTCCTCCAACCCGAAGATCACCTATCAGGCGGGTGTCGGCGGTTTCAAATGGACATTCCGCAATTATCCGACGGATGAGAACCGCGCGCTCGTCGTGGCGAAATACGCCGCCGAACAGCGAGGTTTCACGAAGTTCGCCGTCCTGTCGGTCGATAGCGACTACGGCCGCTCCGCCATCACCTTCACCAAGAAATACCTGCCGGACTTCAAGGGCGAAATTCTCAGCGAGGATTATTACAAGGAAGGCGAGGTCGACTTCCGCAGCGTGCTGGCGAAGATCCGCGATAACGGCGCGCAGGCGATCATCATGTATGGTCTGGCCGATACCACGCCAATCGTTGCCCGCCAGATGCTGGAACTCGGCCTTGCCGGCAAGGTCGTGCTGATCGGCAACGGTGAATTCAACACCGAAAAGACGATCAAATCCGCGCCGAAAGCCATGGAAGGCGCCGTGGAAGCTGCCGCCTGGCTGCCGCAGTTCGATAGTCCCGCCAGCAAGGCCTTCGTCGAGAAATTCACCGCGACATACAAAGAAGCGCCGAACAATCACGCCTATGTGCATTGGGATACCGTCAACCTGCTCGCCCAGGCGATCAAGGAAGCCGGAAGCGCCGACCGCAACGCCGTCCGCGAAGCGCTCTCCAAGATCAAGTACAAGAGCCCGGTCGGTGAAGTGACCTTCGACGATCACAATCAGGCGCGCCTTCCGATGATCCTTCTCCAGATCGAGAACGGCAAGCCCAGCATCAAGGGCGCTTATACGGCGGAAATCCAGTACCCTGCGAACTGACAGACCGGGAGGGGTACAGCCATGTTCTCGACAATTCTCGAGCAAGTCGTAAACGGGATCGTCACCGGTTCCGTCTACGCGATCGTCGCCGTCGGCATGACCATGATTTTCGGGGTGCTGAGAGCCATCAACTTCGCTCATGGCGAATATTACATGCTCGGGACCTTCGGGGCGTGGTTCGCCATCGATTATCTCGGCCTTTCCTATGAGGCTTCGATCGTCGTCGGCGTGCTTTCGACCGTGGTCGTGGCCTATGTGGTCGGCCAGCTGGTGATGCGCAGAATGGTGGGAGCGCCGGCGGAGTCCGGCGTTCTCGCCACCCTCGGCATCGCGCTGATCCTGCAGAACACGATCATTTTCGTCTTCGGCGGCGGCTACAAGTTTTTCGCCGGCGGTTATATCGAGCCGATTTCCATTCTCGGCTTCACGCTGGCGCAGCAGCGCGTGCTCATCCTCGTCGTCTGCCTCATCGTCTTCGTCGGTCTGGAACTGATGGTCACCTATAGCCGTCTCGGCATGGCGATGCGGGCGGTCTCGCAGAATGTCGAATGCTGTGGCGTAGTCGGCATCGATGTCTCGCAGGTCGTGTTGCGTACCTTCATCCTGGGCGCCGCGCTCGCCGCACTTTCGGGCGTGCTGACCGCGCCGGTCAATGTCAGCGTCTATGGCGGCATGGGGGAACTCATCACCTTCAAGACCCTGCCGATCATCATCATGGGCGGTCTTGGCAATGTGCGCGGCACCTTCTTCGCGGCCATGATCCTCGGCATCGCCGAAAGCCTCGTCGCCACCTATGTCGGGCTGCAATTCCGCGACACGGTGGGCTTCGCAACGCTGATCCTGATGCTGATGTGGCGTCCGCACGGCCTGTTTTCGACGCAGGCGCGCTTCTAGAGCATTTCCAGGAAAAGTGGACCCGGTTTTCCGTCCGGAAATGCGGAAAAATAAAGAGTTAGAGCGCTTTGGCGATTCGAAGAAAAGCCAAAACGCTCTGGAAGCCGCGCCCGCCGAATTTACTCGAATTTTGAGGACTAGACATGTCTCTCACAGACACCGTTCCCCAGGCACGCCGCCGCGATCTGCGCATTCCGCTCGCCGCCGTCCTGATTGTCGTCGCGCTGGCCGCGCCCTTCATCGGCACGCGTTACGTCACCCATTCGCTCATCATCGCGCTCATCTTCATGCTGCCGGCGCATGGCCTCAACCTGCTTGTCGGCTATACCGGTCTGTTATCGCTGGCGCAGGCGGCTTTCTTCGGCATTGGCGCCTATACAGCCGGCCTGCTGGCGGTTCACTATGAAACGCCGTTTTATGTGAACCTCATTGCCGCCGGCCTTGTCTCCGGCGCGCTCGCCCTGCCGCTCGGCATTCCGGCTTTGCGTCTTCGCTCGACTTCTTTCGTCATGTGTACGCTCGGTTTCGTCATCATCGGCCAGGCAATCGCCAAGAACTGGATTTCGCTGACCCGTGGCGACATGGGCCTCTCCGGCATCCCGAAACCCTATTTCGAGCTTGGCCCGCTCTCCTTCACGGTCAGCGGAACCACCAGTTTCTATTATCTGGCTCTCGCCATCTGCGTGCTGGGAACGCTTGCCGCATGGGCAATCGTCCGCTCGCCAGCGGGCCGCAACATGGTCGCCATTCGCGAAAACGAAACGCTGGCGGAGTCTCTCGGCGTTCCGACCTGGCGTTACAAGCTGATCGTTTTCATGCTGAGCGCGGTCTTTGCCGGGGTAGGGGGCAGCCTCTATGCCCATTATCTCACGGTGGTCAGCCCGCTGACCTTCCAGATGTATTATTCCACGACGATGCTCATCATCGTCCTCGGCGGTGGTGCTGGCATGATTTCCGGAACCGTCTTCGGCAGCCTGCTTTTCGTCGGACTGACCGAGGCGCTGCGTGTGGCTCCTGAAGTGCGGATGATCGCCTATGGTTTCTGCCTTCTCGTTCTCGTCTTCTGGTTCAAGAAGGGTTTCGCTCCCTTGATCAATCGATTCTGGAACGCGATCGGAGGCTCGAAATGACGGCTCATCTTCCCATCCTCGAGATAAAGAACCTCAGCAAGTCCTATGGTGCGGTGAAGGCGGTCAACGATGTCAGCATGCACATCAATCGCGGCGAAATCGCCGGGCTGATCGGGCCCAACGGTTCCGGAAAATCCACCTTCTTCGATTGCAGCACCGGGCTTGCCCGGCCGGATACCGGCAAGGTGATCCTGGACGGGCAGGACATCACCGGCTGGTCGCTCAACCGCATCGCCCGCGAAGGCCGCATGCTGCGCTCGTTCCAGAAGACGGTCACCTTCAAGGCGCTCGATGTGGAGGAGAACCTCATCATCGCCGGCCAGATGTTCACCTTTCCCTCGCTCCTGTCGACATTCGGCCTCGGCGGCATGTCGCGTCGCCGCGTGGCCGGGTTGAGAGAGCGGGCGCGCGAGCTGATCAAAATGGCGGGGCTGTGGGACGTTCGCCACCAGCCCGCCGGCAACCTCTCCGGCGGCCAGCAGAAACTCATTCAGTTCGCTTCCATGCTGATGCCGGAACCGAAGCTCATCCTGCTCGACGAGCCGATGGCGGGCATCAACCCGAAGATCATCGAGCGCGTGGTGGAGACGATCCAATATGCGAATAAATCGCTCGGCGTGAGCTTCCTCGTCATCGAACATAATATCGATGTCGTCACCAGCATCTGCCAGCGTGTCGTCGTGCTCGATCAGGGAACGAAACTGGTCGAGGGACTGCCGCATGACATCATTCAGGACCAGCGTGTGAGGGAGGCCTATCTTGGCGGCTGACAGCAATCTTTCCATCAAGGGCCTGCGCGCGGGTTACGGCAATCTCGATATCCTGAACGGCGTCGATCTGGATGTGCCGGCCGGGCAGTTCGTGGCCCTCATGGGGCCGAACGGTGCGGGCAAATCCACCCTGCTCAAGACGCTCTACGGCATGACGACCATCAAGGAAGGCGGCATCGACTGGCGCGGCAGGAACATCGCCGGATTATCGTCGCGCGCCATTCTGGGCGAGGGCATATCCTTCGTGCCGCAGGGCCGTTGCAATTTCCCGGTCATGACCGTCGATGAAAACCTGCAAATGGCCGCCTATACCATTCGCGATGCAAAAGTGAAGGCGGACCGGGATTATGTCTACGACCTTTTCCCGATCCTGAAAACGCGGCGCTCGACGCTCGCAGGCAATATGTCGGGCGGCGAGCAGCAATTGCTCGAAGTGGCGATGGCGGTTCTGCAGCGGCCGAAGGTGCTGCTGGTGGATGAGCCCTCGGTTGGCCTGTCGCCGGCCGCAATCGGCATCGTGTTCGACGAACTCCTGCGGCTACATGCGAACGGCATGACCATCCTGCTTGTCGAGCAGAACACCAAAAAGGCCATGGAGGTGGCTGAGCGCGCCGTGATCCTCCGTCTCGGCAAGGTGATCTGGGACGGCACGCCGGCGGAGATCACCCATGACGAACTGGGCGAATTGTTCCTGACCGGAAAGATGCGCGGCGAACTCGAAGCCGCGCACTGACAGGTCCAAAGCTTTAGATTGAGACGAGGAAAGACCATGAGCACTTTCGTGCCAGCATCACGCGTGTCGAGAATAAAGGTATCGCCGAGCACGGCGGCAGCGGCGCGCGCCCGCGAATTGAAGGCCGCCGGCCGCGATATCGCCGACCTGACTGTGGGCGAGCCGGATTTCGATACGCCGGAAGCCGTCAAGGCCGCGGCGCATGCCGCCATCGACCGGGGAGAGACCAAATACACCGCCGTCAACGGCACGCCGGCGCTGCGCAAGGCGATCATCGGCGACTTCCAGAAACGTCTCGGCATCACCTATGGCGATAGCGAAATCTGCGTCGGCGGCGGCGCCAAGCAGATCCTGTTTCTGGCGCTGATGGCAAGCGTGGAAAATGATGCGGAAGTGATTATTCCGGCTCCCTACTGGGTGTCTTATCCCGATATGGTCATCGCCAATGACGGCACGCCCGTCATCGTCGCATGCCCGGAGGAAACGGGGTTCAAACTGACGGCCGAAGCGCTGGAAGCGGCGATCACCCCGAAGACGTTGTGGCTGATCCTCAACGCCCCCTCGAACCCGACGGGTGCTGCCTATAGCGAAGCGGAACTGAAGGCGCTGGGCAAAGTATTGCTGCGCCATCCGCATGTCATGGTCCTTTCCGACGATATTTACGATCAGGTCTGGTTCAGGGACGAGCCGATGAAAACCCTCGTTGCCGTCGTTCCAGAACTGAAGGACCGCGTGCTTCTGACCAACGGCGTTTCAAAATCCTATGCCATGACGGGATGGCGGATCGGCTATGGGGCAGGGCCGGCAGCACTCGTCGCCGCCATCAACAAGTTGCAGTCGCAGATGTCATCCTGTCCGTCCTCCGTCAGCCAGGCCGCCGCCGCCCATGCGCTTTCCGGCGATCAGACATTCGTGACGGAAAGCGTCGCGGTCTATAAACAGCGGCGCGACTACGCGTCATCGCGTCTGAATGCGATCCCCGGCCTTTCCTGCATGGTTCCGGATGGGGCCTTCTACCTCTATCCGAGCTGCGCCGGGGTGATCGGCAAAACGACGGCGGATGGCAAGATGATCGAAAACGATCTCGACTTCGTCCTCTATCTCCTCGACAGCGTCGGCGTGGCGGCTCTTCAGGGCGCTGCCTATGGCCTCTCGCCCTATTTCCGCATTTCCTTCGCCACCTCCATGGAGGTGCTGGAGGATGCATGCGACCGCATCGAACGGGCGGTGGCTGCGCTAAGGTAGGAGAGATCGGCCAGACCCCAGGTCTACGACACAAAAATCGCGCTGCGCGTCGTCAGGAAGCCTGTTTTCGCGGTCCGTTCCCCGCCCCTCATCCCTGTGCTTGTCACAGGGATCCAGCCAGCCCAAGTCCTTGGGCTGAAAGGGCTCTCCCCGCCGCGCAGACGCGCGTCGACTGGATTCCTGTGACAAGCACAGGAATGAGGGTGGAGAGGATTTCCAACCAGCATGAACATGTATGCTCTTTTATTCAGTTCGGTGCATAAAAAAGTCCTATCCCATTGAAATTACGCACCCTCCTAGCAGAAATCCATTCCTGTTTCCGCCGCGATACGCTAGGATTTCCCCAAAAAAGTGGGGACCGATGAGCGTCGATTTCAAAAAACTCAAGAGCTTCGTCAAGATCGTCGATACCGGCAGCGTTTCGCGTGCCGCCGGCATTCTTCGCGTAGCGCAGCCGGCACTGTCGCAGCAGATCGCTTCGCTGGAACAACACTTCAAGCACCAGCTTCTGTTGCGCAGCAATGTCGGCATCACACCGACGGAAGCCGGGCTGATCCTCTATCGCCATGCGCAGATCATGCTGAAGCAGATCGAGCAGGCGCAGACCGATATCGACCGCTCGGCCCGCTCGGTCTCCGGCCGCGTCTCCATCGGGCTCGCCACCTATTCCT
>Ga0209371_1001106_pt1 | contig 19971 bp, 18 predicted proteins | sample AgamicAtAmrz_FD_187165 | JGI IMG/M metagenome (GOLD analysis project Ga0209371, IMG submission 187165) | Agave microbial communities from Guanajuato, Mexico - At.Am.rz (SPAdes) (version 2) | ecosystem: Host-associated > Plants > Roots > Rhizosphere | place: Guanajato, Mexico | collected 2012-06-07
AGCACAGGGTAAAGACGTCACTGTACGTGATCTGGCCGCTAACCCGATTCCGGTTCTGGATGGTGAGTTAGTGGGTGCAATGCGCCCATCCGAAACGCCGCTGTCACCCCGTCAGCAGGAAGCACTGGATCTGTCCGATGAACTGATTGCAGAACTGCAGGCTCATGATGAAGTGGTGATTGCCGCGCCAATGTACAACTTCAACATTCCAACCCAGCTGAAAAACTACTTCGACCTGATTGCCCGTGCTGGCGTGACGTTCCGCTACACCGAAGCAGGCCCGGAAGGTCTGGTTAAAGGCAAAAAGGCCGTGGTGATCTCCAGCCGTGGCGGCATTCACAAAGATACCCCAACTGACCTGCTGACCCCTTACGTCAAGCTGTTCCTGGGCTTCATCGGCATCACTGACGTTGAGTTCGTGTTTGCTGAAGGCATCGCGTACGGTCCGGAAGTGGCCAGCAAAGCGACCGCTGAAGCAAAAGACACAATTAAGCAGATCGTGACCGCATAACTCTCCGTCATCTCAGGATGACGCTGAAAACCGGGCCATGCGCCCGGTTTTTTTTCGCCTGTCACTGGCCGCTGCCTGCTTCCTTTCTCAGCCACTGACCGTTAATGCCGCGCACATATTCCCCCGCGGCCGCACGGCTCACCAGCTTCTGTCCGGCGATACTGGCGATATCAGCCGTGGAGAGATTATTCTGCTCTGCCAGTCGCTGATACTCCTGCTTACGTCCGGCGTTGATACGCTGTACCAGCGCCAGCGTTTCACTGTCCTGTGACCGTGCCGCCAGATAGCCTGAGAGCGTTTCGCCTGCCAGACCCGCTTGCCGCGCTTCATCGAGCGTCAGTGCCCAGGCAGGCTGCGCCATCGCCAGGACGAGTAACAGCGCCGCACTTATGCGTTTCATCGTTGCTCTCCTCAGAACAGACCGCTCTGGTTTTTCAGTAATGCTTCCACATCCTTGTCGACTTTGATGTGAATCTCATGCTCGATTCTTACGTTCATATTAATGGTGATGGGATCTTTCGGTGCCGTGACTTCGATGCGCGGCACGCAGCCAATGCTCAGCAGTCCGGCTGCCAGAACCAGTAGTGGCCTCAGGCTCATGGTGAAGTGTCCTTGTTCGATGGCAAAGTCGCATGTTGCTCTACCCAGGATTGCAAATTATCGCCGAAGCGCAGGCTGCGCCAGAGCTGAAACAGGTTTTCCTGATGATGATAGTTAAGATTGACCGTCTGCCGACGGTTACTGAACTGGCTGACGCCCTGCACCTGTGCTTCCATAGTAAGGTCGCCGAGGTTATCCAGATTGATCGTGGCCCAGCTGCGGGAGACCTCCATATAGCGTAACCAGTCCAGCGCCGCGCCGGTCGCTACGTTGTTGCGGGTAATGGCATCCGCCATATCTTTATCCAGCCGGAAGGTCAGCGGGCCGCTGTTGGCAATCCATCCCTTCTCCACCAGCCAGCGCGGATTATTGAGCCACAGCGGCAGCTCGCCGTTAACCTTGCCCGACATGGCGAACTGTTTCGGCTTCAGTGCCGTCACCAGCTCGCTGAGGCTGATTTGACGCAGCGACACCCGGGCGGGTTCATGCTGCGGCATGCGCAGGGAGGGCAGCGTGATTTGTCCGCCCAGCAGATCGAGGCTGACATCCTGCAGCGTCAGCGGCGCCTGTTCAGACCATGGCCAGTTCCCCTGCAGGTCGGCCCGAATATTCTGCATCGCAAACTGGTTCTTCACCTCGGCAATACGCAGTGAAACCGGGCCATGCTGACCAAACTGCCACTGCTGCTCGTGGAATCTGAAGGGCAGTGAGAAGTCGATACCGTTTACCTGGCTGTCCGGCGTCCAGACGCTGCCCTGCTTAACCGTCCAGTGGCCCCCGGCCTTGAAGCCCTGATCGCTGGCGGCGGAAAAAGCGACCTGTGCCTGCAGACTGCCGCCCTGAATCTGCATTTTCATGTCGGGGCTGATCAGCGGCTGAAATACCGTCAGCGACTGAGCCGGCCACCAGGCCTGGCCGCGTAATCGTTCGCCATCCCAGCGACCATTCACCCGCAGCGGGCCAACCTTGCCCGCTTTTAACTCGCCCCGCCAGAGGAAATAGCCGGGATGCCGGCCTTTAGCTTCAAAGTCGAGCGCTGAGTCAGCCAGACGGCCGCCATAAGTGAAGCGGGTCGGTCCCGCCTCCAGTCTGAAATGGCCATTAAAAGAAGGATGTGCCGCATCACGCTGCCAGTTTACCGGCTCAGTCAGCGTCAGACGCGGTTTTGCTATGTTGACGCTGCCGTAAGCCAGCTGATTAAAGCCGGCAGAAAGAGTATCAAGCTGGATCAGCGTGTCGTGCCAGCCGCCGGTTCCTTTAACATCCCAGCGAGCCTGCAGCGGCAGCATCTCGCCTCCGCCCCAGTAGCGCCAGTTCCATTCACCCTTATCGGGCCAGAAATCTGTGGCGCGGCCATCGAGATGCAGCCGGAAGCGGCCAAAACTGGCATCGTGTGCGTTGAGAATCGCCTGCAGGCGACCATCTATGCCCTGTGAGGAGAGACGCACACCCGCCAGCGGCCAGCGCGCCTCATCCACTTCCAGCGTTGACAGCAGCCGGCCACGCAGACGCAGCAGCGATTTAGGTTGCAGCACCAGTTGAGGATCGAGCAGCGAACCACTAAGCACACCCGGAATCGAGCCGTAAAGTTGCAGATCGGCCAGTTTGCTTTCACCGGTCAGCTGAAACGGCAGGTTGCTGTTGGTCAGACTGAGATTACCGGGACCGACGCCCAGCACCACGTTGCCCTTGCCGCCGCGTCCCTGCGTCAGCAGGTTGATGCGACCCGTAATCTGGCTGCTTTCAAGGCCCGACTGCCAGTTATCCAGCGTCAGGTTAACGAACCCAGACAAGGGCTGGTCCGCCAGTGGCCAGAAGTATTCGCCCTTTTCAATCCGAATCTGCTCGCGGCTGACCTGCCACGGTAACCGGAGAAGCGGCCTGCTCTCTTCCGCCATTGCCACCCGTAGCTCGCCCTGCTGCTGCCGCCAGTTGAGCGTCAGCTGCAGCGGGTGTGGCAGCGCGTCCAGCGCCAGTTGCCCGGCCACCTCACCGTTTCCCGGCAGATCTGTGGCGAAGGTGGGTAACGTCAGATGACCACTCAGCGTGACGGGTTCAGGCAGTGCAGGATGGGTGAGTGTCAGGCCACGGATAGCGAGCTGCTGACCGGTCAGCGTGGCCGCCAGCTGCAGATTATCGCCGTGGTAATTGAGTTGCTGGCGATCTTTTCCCAGCGTGAGATCCAGCGCGCCCGCATAGGGCTGCCAGGGCGCGACAATCAGTTTGCCCAGATGAACGTCGGCGCCAGGCAGCATTGCCTGCCATTCGGCCAGCGTTTTGGGCGCAGCCGTACTGTTAGTGGCCGGTAATTTTTGCAGGCAGTCACTATCCAGCGTCAGCGCTTCCGCATTGAGTTTCCAGCGCGACTGATGCCAGCCCAGTGACACCGCCTTTACGGTGGCCAGCGAGCAATCACCGGCTAGATAACGAATCTGAGGCAACCACAGTCCGCCGTCCCGCCAGCGCGGCGCGCCTGACAGCGCAATGCGCGTCCCGTCAGGCAGCCAGATGCCGGCCAGCCGTGGCAGCCATTGCGTCACAGTCAACATCAGGCCCAGCAGCAGCAGAATCAGCGCCAGAATAGCCGCCAGCCGTCGCCGAAAAATCCGTGGCATAAAAGCCATAATCCTTTTCCTTACAGTATCCTGACAGGAATGATGGCATGTAATCTGTCAGAGGTGAAGGCCTGCGCCTGGCGCAAATCAGCTGTTTCAGCAAAGTCAGTCAGAAAACGTTATCCTTGATTTATCACTCTGCAGGAGCATAACGATGAAGATCGCGGTTTACAGCACCAAACATTACGATCAGAAATACCTTGAGCAGGTTAATCAGCAGTTCGGTTTTGAACTGGTGTTTTTTGACTTTTTACTCTCTGAAAGCACAGCCAAAACCGCTGTGGACTGCGATGCCGTCTGCATCTTTGTCAACGATGACGGGAGTCGCCCGGTGCTGGAAGAGCTGGCCGGGTTGGGTGTGAAATATATCGCGCTGCGCTGTGCCGGTTTCAATAATGTCGACCTGGCTGCGGCGAAAGAGCTGGGTCTGGAAGTCGTCCGGGTTCCGGCCTACTCACCGGAAGCGGTCGCTGAACACGCGATCGGCCTGATGATGACCCTGAACCGCCGTATTCATCGTGCCTATCAGCGTACCCGTGATGCCAACTTTTCGCTCGACGGCCTGACCGGCTTTAACATGCACAACAAAACTGCGGGCGTTATCGGCACCGGTAAAATCGGGATTGCGACGATGCGCATTCTGAAAGGATTTGGTATGCGGCTGCTGGCATTTGATCCTTACCCAAGCGAGCAGGCACTGGAACTGGGCGCGGAATATGTCGATCTGAAGACGCTGTTTGCTGAATCCCACGTCATTACGCTGCACTGCCCGCTGACGCCGGAGAATCATCATCTGCTCAACGCCGACGCGTTTAAACAGATGCGTGATGGCGTTATGATTATCAACACCAGTCGCGGTGGTCTGATTGATTCACAGGCGGCGATTGACGCGCTGAAACAGCAGAAGATCGGCGCGCTCGGCATGGATGTTTACGAGAATGAACGCGACCTGTTCTTTGAAGATAAGTCGAATGATGTGATTCAGGACGATGTGTTCCGCCGTCTGTCGGCGTGCCATAACGTGTTGTTCACCGGCCATCAGGCGTTTTTAACCGCCGAAGCGCTGACCGCCATTTCTGAAACGACGCTGAGTAATCTCAGCCAGCTCGACCGTGGTGAGGAGTGCCCGAACCGACTCTCTGCCTGATTATTCTCTGTATAGCTATGCGGGCCGGAGCAATCCGGCCTGTTCATCAGCGCGCGCAATTTCCGCCAATTAACGCCTGCTCATCACAGCGACGACCATTAACTAACTGACACATACCCACGCGCGATCCATCCAGCTGATGCGAGAAGGCCAGCGTTCCACCCGCATTCGAACAGGTGCTTTCTGCCAGGGAAGACATCACCACCCGTGGCTGGATATGGGCGGCGGTGGCTTGTTGTGGTGGCTCGTTATCATCACTGTTGCTGCTGCAGGCAGAGAGTAATAGCGCGGCACCGGCCAGCAAAAAGGTGGCTGCTTTCATCAGTCGGACTCCGGGAATAGGTGTAAGAGGCTGGCTCAGCATATGTCAGGCGGCACAAGGGGTCGAGAGGTGAAACAGATTTTTACAAAATTCTCCGGCGTCATTTGCAAGCAGAATTATCTTGTTTACCTGTTATCGCTGAACTGTCACCCTTTTGCGGCCCCTTTTATTTCGGAGTAAAGCCATGTTAATGGATATGTTAATTCGCATCGCCCTTGCCGGCATTCTCGGTGGCCTGATTGGTCTGGAGCGGCAGATGCGGGCTAAAGAAGCGGGATTACGTACTCATATTCTGGTCGGTATCGGCAGTGCCATGTTTATGCTGGTGTCGAAATATGGCTTCGCCGACATGCTAAGCAGCGACCATGTGGCCCTTGATCCCAGCCGTATTGCCGCTCAGGTGGTCAGTGGCATGGGCTTTCTTGGCGCGGGCACTATCATGATTCAGAAGCAGGTGGTGAAAGGCTTAACCACAGCGGCGGGATTATGGGTAACGGCGGCAATTGGTCTGGTAATCGGCAGCGGCATGTATGAGATTGGCATCTATGGCACGGTGCTGGCACTGGTGGTGCTGGAGGTGTTCCGCCGCCTGAGCCATGTTTTAATCGGCAAACACCATACGCTGCTGGTCTACCTTAAACCCAAAAGTGTGCCGTTGGTGCTGCTGGTGATGCAGCGGGAAGGCATTCGCTACGGCAATGTGACGGTGATTAATCGTGATGAAGAGAGCGGTCTGTGCGAACTCAGTGTTCAGGTGACGCTTTCACGCAAATCAAACGATGCGTACCTCTATGACAAGGTCATGGAGATCAAGGGTGTTCAGTCGCTGGAAATGATGTAATCCCGCCGGAAACAGGGCTCAGACCAGATGTCTTCCTGCAGGCATCCTTACATCGCAGAAGGCAGTTAGTAGCAGCCAGCGCCTTCTGCACTCCCCCATCAGAATCAATCTGCCCGCAAGTTAAAGAAGCTTACAGCCTGACCTGAGACATAGAGCGGGCCGGTAATTAATGGCATAATCCGTTATTGTTTATCATTGTAATAATTTTCCCTGGGGACCAATGCGCCAAAACTCTGACCATTCTCAAGATACACTGCCTGCTGCCGCGCGAAAAAATTACCAGCCTTCATTAATGGTGCTGATTTTTACGCTGATTGCGGGCGCGGGCGCTGTAGCGATCATGATGATCCTGGATCATCGGAACTCGGTTAATAATGCGCTGGAGACCGGACAATGTCTTGCTGGAGAAGGTGCGGAAGATATTCTGGAAGTACTCAGGCATTTTTTACATCATGCTTATCGCTGGATTTTTAAGGCCTGCGGCTGAATTCAGTGCAGCAAAAAATGGAGTAAACCATGCCGGTTGACCAGCAGCAGAACGCCGCAATACATAACCGCAACATAGCAAAGTAAAAAGAGTATCAGTGTCATAATAAATCTGATGCCGTACTTTTTTATTTTGCGATTTTTATCCGGATGCCTCATAGACAGTAAATATTGATTCATTTTTTTTCACATTGATAGCCCGACATTAAACGGCTTCACAGGCAGTCTGTATTGACGAAATGTGCTAACCGACAGGTCAATGTAAGAGAGTCTATGTAAAAGCATATAGGCATAAATGTAAACACCCGCTCTTACGCAGTCTGCTTATCGGATGTCATGAAAATCACCTGATTTTACTGGAAAGTCATTTTTTTAGTGCGCGCCACAGTAATTATAAAACTATCGTTTTTAATGAGATACACAACACGTCAGTACGTCTGAATTTATTATTATAGACCCGACGGGTCAACGCACATTCAACAGAGCCTGTTTTTAAGATGATCACCTGAAAAATGAAAGCAGCGATTAATATCCGACTTTCTGCCAATTTAATGAAAACATTTCTTTTGATGTGCATCAAATCAGACCGATACAACCCGGAATGCATTTAGCCCTGATTGAGTTATAGCAGCGCATGCTGTGTTTTTTATTAATCCGGTAGTGCTGATGAAAATTTTCTTAATTATCTCTGTCATTTTTATGACCACAGGCTGTGCAGTAAAAAGAGAGCATGCGCGGACTGATCCTTACCCGTCATCACCGCCGTCCTGTTCAACGCACAGTGATAAAATTGATTGTCAGTGGAAAGATGTACCCGTCAGCTGACATCGCGCAGCTGAATCCTTTTCGAGTCGCCTCAGCCCGCCGGTTTGCTCACGACGAAGCAAAACCCGCCCTCTTTGCTCGCGCTCTTTCGCAGTACCGCATTCCGGCAATCATCGCCCTGACGGGAAAGCGGGCTGTGACTCTGACGGCGATTATCCGCTGATTACTTCACTCCAGTGCTGGCATTCGCGGCAACAATCCGTACCATACGCTGCATATTCGTAACATCACAGTGAAGTGACCGGCTGGGCGCGCACATCAATACGCCCTTTAGCTACGCTTTCTGGTTTTTGAGATAGGTGAAAATGCAAGATAATCAAATGGTTGACAAGAAAGAACAGTACAACCTGAATAAACTGCAGAAGCGTTTGCGGCGTAATGTCGGCGAAGCCATTGCAGATTTTAATATGATTGAAGAAGGCGACCGCATCATGGTCTGCCTGTCGGGCGGTAAAGACAGCTACACCATGCTGGAAATTTTGCGCAGTCTGCAAAAAAGCGCACCGGTAAACTTCAGTCTGATTGCCGTCAACCTTGACCAGAAACAGCCGGGCTTCCCTGAGCACATCCTGCCGCAATATCTTGAGTCACAGGGTGTTGAGTACCGGATTGTCGAAGAAGATACCTACTCCATCGTCAAAGATAAGGTTCCGGAAGGCAAAACGACCTGCTCACTCTGCTCGCGCCTGCGCCGTGGCATTCTCTATCGTGTCGCGACAGAACTCGGTTGCACTAAAATTGCGCTGGGCCACCATCGCGATGATATCCTGCAGACGCTGTTCCTGAACATGTTCTACGGTGGAAAACTGAAAGGCATGCCGCCAAAGCTGATGAGCGACGATGGCAAGCAGATTGTGATCCGTCCACTGGCCTACTGCCGTGAGAAAGATATCATTCGTTTCTCCGAAGCACGTCAGTTCCCGATTATCCCGTGCAACCTTTGCGGTTCTCAGCCGAACCTGCAGCGTCAGGTGGTAGCCGATATGCTGCGTGACTGGGATAAGCGCTATCCTGGCCGTATAGAAACCATGTTCAGCGCGATGCAAAACGTGGTGCCGTCGCACCTGGCCGATGTCAGTCTGTTCGATTTTAAAGGCATCAAACATGGCGATGCAGTCGTTGATGGCGGCGATCTCGCTTTTGACCGGGAAACGCTGCCAGCACAGCCTGTGGGATGGCGGGTCGATGAAGACGATGCACCCGATATCAGCGTGCGTCTGGATGTACTACAGATTAAATAAGTGCGGGAATGTTTAAGGGCGTGCTGCAGGCAGCACGCCCTTTTTTTATATGTTTCGATGTGGCGGTGGATCCATTATCGGCGGAAATTCCGGATCGGTTGGTGGATCAGGCTGCGGTTGCGGCTGGGGAATCGGTTCAGGAATCGGGATTGGATCCGTGGGGATCGGCTCGCTGTTAAGAATCGCGCTCATGCCGTACTCCTTTTCTTGCGAATGGAGTTTAAGCTTAGATAAGGAACGGCGTTACAGCCAGGCAGACAAAAAAAAGCCGGCACACTGGCCGGCATGTTTCGAATTAAATGTGCTATGCAATAATTCTAAATATGGAAGTAAGACAATATGGAGCGCAACGCCCATCGCTTGACGTTGCATTCACCTGCGGGAGAGAGTTTGCGTCAGCAGCGGCAACAGGTTCTTGATGTCGATCAGCTTTTGCTCGCTTAACGGGATTTTCAGCCCACATATCGTGATTGCCGCATTACCTTTGGCGCATCAGAGCCAGCGCCGTTTACGCAGATAGCCCGCGACTCCTACTGCCAGCGCCACCAGCAGCAGACAGAAGATTGAAAACCCATATTTCCATTCACCGCCCGGAATGCCGCCCAGGTTGACGCCAAACAGGCCGGTCAGGAACGTGGCGGGCAGAAAGATCATCGCCATCAGCGACATGGTATAGGTGCGGCGGTTCATCGATTCCGCCATCGCAGAGGCGACCTCATCAGCCAGAATCGCGGTGCGCGCCACGCCTGCATCCAGATCGTCCAGCCCGCGTCCCAGACGGTCGGCAATGTCCTGCATCCGGCGCCGTTCGCTGTCATCCATCCAGGCCAGTTTTTCACTGGCCAGCCTGGCGTAGACATCGCGCTGAGGTGCCATATAACGTCGCATCACAATCAGTTGCTTGCGCAGCAGGCCCAGCTCGCCGCGCGCGGGCATCCGCTGATCAAGCAGCGCATCTTCCAGCTCAATGATTTTGTCATGTAACTCTTCGATAAATTCGCTGGTGTGATCGGTCAGCGCATCACAGACATCCACCAGCCAGCTGCCGCAGTCAATCGGTCCATTGCCGTTTTGCAAATCGGTGAGCACTTCATCGACGGCAGAGACTTTGCGCCGCCGGGTCGAGACGATGAGCTTATCGTTGATAAAGACCCGCATGACCACCAGCTGGTCGCGACGTGCATCGCTATTGTGGTTGACGCTGCGCAGTACGATCATAAACCCGTCGCCCAGTCGGCTGACGCGAGGACGCATGCTGTCGCCTGCTAAGGCGTCACGCACCGTATCGGGGATCTGGGGCGTTGATTGCAGCCATTCGGCGCTCTTGCGATGGGTATAGTTGAGATGCAGCCAGCAGGGCTGCTCACACTGGATGACTTCATCTTCAGCAATCGGGATCATTCCACCCTTGCCATCCAGCTGGCAGGAAATGATGGCATCTGAAACCTGTAATGCTTTTCCTTCAATAACGTCCACACCGTCCCCTCTCTACTGAAATCAATACGATACAGTCTAGCGTGACGGCGTTGAGTTGCAATCTCCGGGCTGTGTAGAAAGATGTCAGCCGATGGCCGGAAAACCGGCCATGACAAGCTTAGTGCTTTTCAATCCAGAGTTCACGGCTGTAGGCGACGTCCTCAGGATTGGTAATGGGATAGCCTTTGACCCAGGGTTTAATCAGCCGGCCATTGGTGTACTGATAGATAGGGGCAATGGGTGTCTGTTCAGCCAGGATCTGCTCCGCCCGGTTGTAGTCGCTGTTGCGCGCCTGGTCATTGGTCTTTTTGCTGGCTTTGGCGATGACCGCATCATAATCCGCGTTGCTGAAACGCGAAATATTGCTGCTGTTGCCTGAGGTCAGCAGATTCAGGAAGGTAGAGGGCTCATTGTAGTCACCCACCCACGAAGCACGGATCACATCAAAGTTCCCGCTATTACGGCTGTCGATATAGGTTTTCCACTCCTGATTCTCCAGCGTGACATCCACCCCGAGGTTCTTTTTCCACATTGAGGCCACGGCAATCGCAATCTTCTGATGGCTTTCAGAGGTGTTATAGAGCAACTTGAGTTTCAAAGGCTTGCCAGGGCCATATCCGGCTGATGTCAGCAGTGCTTTCGCCTGCGCGTTCAGGGTGTTCTGATCGTGCTGCTGCATGAAAGTGGGCAAGGGCTTAAAGCCTGCTGTCACATCTGGCGTAAAGTGCCACGCCGGCTTCTCACCGGTGCCCAGCACTTTTTCAGCAATGACTTTGCGGTCAATAGACCATGACAGCGCTTTACGAACCCGCACATCGGCAGTCGGCCCCTTCTGCGTGTTAAAGGCATAATAATAGGTACCCAACTGGTCAGGTGTGTAGACCTCTCCCGGCAACGTTTTTTTCAGCATCGCATACATATTCTTAGGGAAGGATTCGGTGATATCGACATCATTCGCGCGATAGCGCTTGGTGGCGCTCGACTCTTCATTGATCGGGACAAAGGTCACTTTTGTCAGCACCGAATGCGCATCATCCCAGTAGTCCGGATTACGGATCAGGACGATTTTTTCATTTACCACTCGCTCACTGAGCTGATAGGCACCGTTGCCCACCAGTTTGCCCGGCGAAGTCCAGCCATCTCCCTGTTGCTCAATGACTTTCTGCGGTACCGGGAAGAGCGCCACGTTAGCCACCAGTGCCGGGAACCACGGCACCGGACGATCCAGCGTCACCTTCAGCTGGTTTTTACTCTGGGCGACCACACCCAGCTTATCGGGTGTCATTTCGCCTTTGGTAATCGCGGTCGCATTTTGAATGCCGCTTAAGCCCGCGAACCAGGCAAAGGGTGAACTGTTTTTAGGATCGACCAGGCGCTGCCAGCTATAGACAAAATCCTGCGCAGTCACCGGATCGCCGTTTGACCAGCGCGCGTTATTGCGCAGGGTGAAGACCCAGGTTTTGTTGTCGCTACTGCTCCAGCTCTGTGCCACGCCCGGCACAATCTTGCCCTGTGCATCCTGATTGGTCAGGCCTTCAAACAGATCGCGAATCACCTGAATTTCCGGCAGTCCGACTGCTTTAAGCGGATCAAGTGAAGCGGGTTCATCTTTAATGTGGCGAACGATCTGCTGCTGTTCAGCCAGCTGTGCGCCAGCGGGTGGATTCGCCGCGATAGCGGGTGTGATAACACTGCTCAGACTGATTGCTGCCAGCGTCATGCGAAAGGTCTTAACCATCATCACTCCTTTACCCCAAAGAAGTGCTGCATCAGTCTGTTGCTGATACAGCTTGTGCAGGGCACTTTAGCGCAAATGGCTGACAGATAAATAGCTATTTTCCGCGCACGGCTTTTCCGCTACTTTGAGTAAAACCCTTTAAGGAAATGAGTATGTCACCACTCCATCCGCGACCCCTGCGGGGCAAGCTTGACGTTCCCTATCAGCAGTATGGCCGCTCTGTGCTGGGCGCACCGCTGCTGTGGTTTCCGGCTCCGCTCGGCGATCCCGACAGCGGTCTGATCCTTGCCGGCACCCACGGTGATGAGAATGCGGCCATCGCGACGCTCTCCGCCGCATTACGCACGCTGCCCGACGGCATGCGTCGGCACCATGTGGTATTAGCGGTCAATCCGGATGGCTGTCAGCTTGGGCTGCGCGCTAACGCAAATGGCGTCGATCTCAACCGTAACTTCCCGGCAGCAAACTGGCAGTCAGGCGAGACGGTCTATCGCTGGAACAGTGCGGCCGATGCGCGTGATGTGGCGCTCTCAACCGGCACGCATCCGGGCTCTGAACCGGAAACCCAGGCGCTCTGTGCCCTGATTCATCAGCTTAAGCCGTGCTGGATCGTCTCATGGCATGACGATCCGCATCAGGTGGAGATTGGCGGCTGGCTGGCCAGCCACACCGGCCTTCCCCGCGTCAGCAGCGTCGGCTATGACACTCCCGGTTCGTTTGGCAGCTGGTGTAACGATCTCAGTCTGCCCTGCGTCACCGCTGAGATGCCGGTGATTTCCGTGGATGAAGCCACAGAGACTTACCTTGAGATGATGGTCAACCTGCTACGCTGGCAGCAATAATCAGCTGACCGTTGCGCACGTTGATCGCCGGTTCTGCATCGACCGCCAGCCAGGTTGGCCCGTCGAGATCGGCGAAGCGGGTCTGCGGAACCAGTGGCAGTGCAGCGCGTATTGCCCGCGAGGTACAAAGCATGCAGCCCAGCATCACCGCAAAACCCTGCTGCTGAGCCGCATCGGCCAGCGCCAGCGCCTCGGTCAGCCCGCCCGTTTTATCCAGCTTAATGTTGACCATCTCATAGCGGCCTCGTAGTGCCGCCAGGCTTTCGCGGGTATGACAGCTCTCATCCGCGCAGATCGGTAACGGATGGATAAAGTTCTCCAGTGCCGCATCCTCATCCGCGGGCAGAGGCTGCTCGAGCATCGCCACATTGATATCGGCCAGCAGCTGACAGCGTGCCGCCAGGCCTTCGGCGTGCCATGACTCATTCGCATCCACAATCAGGGTCGCGTCCGGCACGGCGGCGCGGATCGCCATCAGCCGTTCGGTGATGAAATTATCGTCCAGCTTAACCTTCAGCAGCGTTGCACCATGCTGCCACAGCGCCAGTGCGCTACTGGCCATCGCCTCCGGAGTATCGATACTGACGGTCTGTGCGGTGATCACACCCTCAGGCGCGCTAACGCCGCTAAGCTGCCAGAGGCTGCTCTGCTGCTGATGTGCGGCCAAATCCCACAGGGCGCTGTCAATCGCGTTGCGTGCAGCACCAGCAGGCAGTGCCTGTTGCAGCGCTTCGCGCGTCATGCCCTGTTGCAGCGCGGGCAGCAGCGCGGCGATTTGCGCCAGCACCGACGCTTCACTTTCACCATAGCGCGCATAAGGCGTCGCTTCTCCGACGCCTTTGACGCCGTCTTCCTCAATTTCAACCACCACCACTTTGACTTCGGTTCGCGTTCCACGGGCAATGACAAACGGCGTATGCAATGGCCAGGCTTCGGGATAACTTTTTACCGTTCTCATTTCCACTCCAAAATGCAGGACGCAGTGGCAGATCGCCACGTTAAATTCAACAATTGAACTCGTAAACCCTTAACATTTATGTCATAAACAACGGCTATCTTTAGCCGTTTTGTGTTGGATATTTTTTCTCATCAAAAGGAATCACTATGTCTCAGACTGTTCATTTTCAGGGTAACGCCGTACCGGTTGCTGGTCAGTTTCCTCAGGCTGGCGATAAAGCCAAAGCTTTCACGCTGGTCGCTAAAAATCTGGTCAACGTTGCGCTCTCTGAGTATGCAGGAAAACGCAAAATTCTGAACATTTTCCCGAGTGTTGATACCGGCGTCTGTGCTTCATCAGTGCGCAAGTTCAATCAGGCCGCGAGCGAACTGAATAACACGGTGGTGCTGTGTATTTCTGCGGACCTGCCGTTTGCCCAGTCACGTTTCTGTGGCGCAGAAAACCTGAGCAACGTAGTGACCCTGTCGACGCTGCGCGGCTCAGAGTTTAAATATGATTATGGCGTGGAAATTGCCGATGGTGCGCTGGAAGGTCTGACTGCGCGTGCGGTGATCGTGCTGGATGAGAACGATAAAGTGATCTACAGCCAGCTGGTGGATGAAATCACCACTGAACCTGACTACGACGCTGCGCTGGCCGCGCTGAAGTAATAAATAAAGCGGATAACCGGGTTATCCGCCGATGTTACAGATAATGTCTGGCTCGATTAGCTGTCAGATCGAGCCTGCACAGAAAACTGGGTCAGATCGGAAAGACGCAAAATCTGTCATCCATGATCGCTCGGCCCGCGCAATTACGCACCTCATCCGTGAGGTGCGCCCGTAGCAGATTCGCCATGAGTCTGCTAAGAGGAACTGAGAAGCTTATTCGCTTTCGTTGCGCTTCTGCCCCAGACCATATTCCCGCAGCTTATTGGCAATCGCGGTGTGCGACACGCCCAGCCGTTTTGCCAGTTTTCGGGTGCTGGGATAGGAGAGATAAAGCCGCGTCAGAATCGAGCGTTCAAAACGGCTGGTGATCTGGTCCAGCGTCCCTTCCAGTGCCTCATCGCCCAGTGACACATCCAGCGCCTGTTCAGGCAACACGATATCCTGCGGACGAAGCTCGTATCCTTCCAGCTGAGTTAACGCCCTGTACAGCGCGTTTTTCAACTGACGCACGTTGCCAGGCCAGGCATAGCGGGTCAGAAACGCATTGAGCTGTGGCGAGAGACGCGGACGCGCCATCCCCTGCTCATCCGCAAAGCGGGCCACAAACATCTCGGTCAGCGGCAGAATGTCCTGTGGACGGTCGCGCAACGGTGGCAGTTGCAGCGTCAGCACATTCAGTCGGTAGAAGAGATCCTCGCGGAACTCCCCGCGCTGCACCAGTTCAATCAGGTTCTTCTGCGTGGCGCAGATCACCCGCACATTGACATGCACTTCATGCTCTTCACCGACGCGACGGAAAGTACCGTCATTCAGAAAACGCAGCAGCTTTGTCTGCATTCTTGGCGACATCTCGCCAATCTCATCCAGCAGAACCGATCCGCCATTGGCCTGCTCGAAAAAACCTTTCTTGCCTTCCAGCGCATTCGGGTAAGCGCCAGCAGCATGACCAAACAGCTCGCTTTCCGCTACGTCGTCGGGCAGAGAGGCACAGTTCAGCGCCAGGAAAGGATTTTTCCCACGGGCACTGCGCAAATGGCAGGCGCGTGCCAGCATATCTTTCCCGGTACCGGTGTCGCCAACAATCAGTAGCGGCGCATCGAGCATCGCCAGTTTGCGCGCCTGATCGACGACCTGACGCATCTTCGGCGTGACGGCAATGATATGGTCAAACTCCGATTCGTCGGTGACCACCAGATTCTGCAACTGGCGACCCATGCGGGCTGTCGACTTCAGCATTACCATCGCCCCAACCGGCCTGTCACTCTGGCCCTCTTCACCCGGCAGGTAGATAGGACGCGCTTCCATCAGAAAATCACGTCCCTCAATGACAACATGCTGGGCCTGGGCCTCAACACGATCGCTCTCAAGCCAGCGCAGGAAATTAAAGCCGTTAATCAGATGACCAGCGCTAAAATTGCGCATTTTCTCTTCATCGAGATTAAACAGGTTCTGAGCAGCCGGATTGGCCAGCTCAACCTTGCTTTTCAGGTCGATGGAGAAAACCGGATCCGGCATCGCCACCAGCAGCGCACTCAGCGCACGATGCTCCCGTTCAGAGGGCATGTACGTTACCGTGCGCACATCTGTTACGCCGGGTGTACGGCGAATTTCCGCCATCAGATTACTGAAGGCGTCAAATTCCAGTGCTGAAAAGTTCAGGTAGATGCGGCCCAGCGCCGTGATTTCGATACCGCGTAAATCAATGTTGCGTGCCACCAGCAGGTCAAGCAGTTCACGCGTCAGACCGATACGGTCCTGACAGAACACTTCCAGACGCATTGCGTTCGCCTTAATCAGGTTCAGATAAAACAATAATACGCTATGTGGCGCACCTGCAGAAAGGTATCTGTCAGGAAATGTTGACAGTTATAGCGCGTATGGTGGACTTTTGTACGGACCTGCTGTCGACTGTCATTGCCGGTTGAATGTCAGTCTTTGTCAGCACCGGACTGTTGATTGCGGGCTGATTACGGTATATTTTTCTCAACTGATTAGAATTGATTATAAAATGCTGACTTTCTTCGCAAAATATCTGACTGTGGGTATGGTTAATACCCTGATTCACTGGGTGACCTTTTTCATCGCCCTGAGCCTGAGTCTCATGCAGTCTACCGCTAACCTGATTGCATTTTGCATGGCCGTCACCTTCTCTTTCTTTGTGAATGCGCGCTGGACCTTTAAACAGCAGGCGACCGCGTGGCGTTATATTCTTTACGTCGTTTTTATGGGTGCGATGGCATTCAGCGTGGGTTATCTGGCTGATCGGTTGGGCCTCTATCCGATTATTACCCTTGTCACCTCATCGGCTATCAGCCTGGTGTGTGGCTTTCTTTTTTCCCGCTTTATCGTCTTCAAGGGAGAATAATGAAAATCTCTTTGGTGGTGCCGGTATTTAATGAAGAGGAGGTTATCCCTCTTTTTTATGATGCGGTCAGAAAATATGAAGCGCTGGCAGAGTGGCAGGTTGAGATTGTTTTTATCGATGATGGCAGCACAGACGCAACCTATAAACTGATATCCCAGCTGAGCCAGCGCGATCCGCTGGTGCGCAGTCTGTCGTTTATTCGTAATTTCGGCAAGGAACCGGCACTGTTTGCCGGCCTTGAAGCCGCCACCGGCGACGCCGTGATCCCGATTGATGTGGATTTGCAGGATCCGATCACGATTATTCCCGACATGATCCGTAAATGGCAGGCAGGCGCTGATATCGTGTTAGCCAAGCGAATTGACAGACGTGCCGATGGCCACCTCAAACGTAAAACAGCGCACTGGTTTTATAAACTGCACAACAGCATCAGCGATCCGCAGATAGAGGAGAACGTCGGTGATTTCAGGCTGATGTCGCGTGAAGTGGTTGAAAACATTAAGCTGCTGCCCGAGAAGAATCTCTTTATGAAGGGCATTCTCAGTTGGGTCGGCGGACAGACGGACATCGTGGAATATGTGCGCACTGAGCGGATCGCAGGCCGCAGTAAATTCGGCGGCTGGAAGCTGTGGAATCTTGCGCTGGAGGGACTGACCTCATTCTCAACCGTTCCGCTACGCATCTGGTCATATCTGGGCTTTCTGGTGGCCTCGCTGGCCTTCCTGTATGGACTCTGGATGATCGTGGATAAACTGCTGTTCGGTAATCCGGTGCCCGGTTACCCCTCTATTCTGGTTTCGGTGCTGTTTCTCGGTGGGGTGCAGCTTATTGGCATTGGCGTGTTGGGTGAATATATTGGCCGCATCTATATGGAAACCAAAAACCGGCCTCGCTATATTTTGCGAAAATCCGCGACGACCAGACTAAACCCGCCTCAGAATACGGATTAAACTGCCCGCTCAGGCGCAGAGAAGATGGCCAGATTAAAAAAGGATGAATGATGTTCGCCACTGATACCGGATTGACACGTCGTAAGGTTTTTTTACTTATTGCGGTAGTTTTTCTGATTGCTTACAGCCCCGCTTATTTAACCCATTACGCCTATACCGATGACTGGACGAATCTCTACTGGGCTAACTTTGACAAGCTGAGTATTTTAAACTGGGACACGTTATCCGGCAGGCCAGCGTATGGGATTATTCAGTACAGCGCCTCTTTTCTGGTGGAGAGCGTAGAAAAGCTGGCACTGCTGCGTTCAGTCGCGATTGTTTTGCTCATTTTAACCGGTTATTACATCTATACCCTGTGTCAGAAAGAGGGGCTGCTGGAGAATCAGGCTCAGCGAATTACTTTTGCATTATTGCTTTGTCTGCTCCCTTCATTTCAGGTTTACGTTGCATGGGCATCCTGTTTCCCCTATATCGCTGCGATTTTACTGGCGGGTGCCAGCTACCGTTTGTCGATTAAACCGGGCATCCCAGCCCGCCTGTCAGCATTCTGCCTGCTGACCATCGCTTTCTGTCTCTATCAACCGGCTGCGATGAGCTTTACCTTCTTTGCTGCGCTGGATCTCTGCTTTTCCACGCGAAAAATTGATAAGAAACAGGCGCTCATCTCACTGATGGTGCTGGGTGCAGGCATGTTTGCAGCGCTAATCGCCTCGAAGGTGCTGCCCGTCCAGCTTTATGGTCATACGCTGCCACGCTCAGCATTCAGCTACGACATCCTGGTTAAGCTGAAATGGTTTTTTACCGAATACCTGAAGAACGTGATCTGCAATTTTGACCTTGGCGCAAAAACGGTATCGGTGATCATCTCTTCAATCATTATTGGTTTTGGCCTGAAGAAAATTAAAGCCGCGGGCAACGACAAATTTTATCTGATGTTTGTCTTACTACTGATTGCCGCACTGCCTAATCTGATTGTCAGCGAAAGCATGGCGGCTTACCGGACATTGATTGCCGGTGCGCTGATAACCACCAGCGCATTTATTCTCGGCCTGTTTGAAATCAGCAAAAAGTTAAAATGGAAAAAGCCATTCTATGCGCTGCTGGTGATAGTGGCTGGCTCGCTGACGATAAGCCATCTGATCAACGGTTACTCAGTTCCGGCTCGCAAAGAGTTTGCCCTGCTCGAGCAGGCGATCATTCAGCAGGTGCCGAAGGAATTTAAAGGGGCGCTCTATTATCGCCTGACCGGCGAGTACCTGCCGAAGGTTGCGACGTTACGAAAATATGATGATTTCGGTGGGCTGGGCCTGAGCATGTCATGGACATTCGCCGGAATGGCGCATTTTATCCGGGAGAAAAATGGAATGGCCTTTACGCTGCCAGCGAATCCGGTGATCACCGATGAAGCGGCATGTCCAGGTGAATGCCTGACTATCGATTCGAGGCAGGTTCTGCGCCAGCCACACTAATCAATAAAGGCGGCCCGGCCGCCTTTAGTTTGTCATAAGAGATTCAGGCGGACTTATTTCCACCCTTCTGCAGCGCCTCTTTCATCTGCCCCAGCAGCTCACGACGAAAGTCGCCGAGCCTCGGCTTATCCTGCTCCAGCCAGGGCAACGGACGGCAAAGCTCCATCGCTTTGATACCCAGTCTGGCGGTTAATAAACCTGCACCAATACCCTGCGCGGCCCGCGTGGAAAGCCGGGCGGCGATATCCTGCGACATCCAGTCCATACCCACTTCCCGCACCAGTTCAGACGCCCCGGCAAAGGCCATATTAAGCAGCACCAGACGGAATAGCCGGATGCGGCTGAAGTAGCCCAGCTCGATGCCATAGATTGCCGCGATACGGTTGACCAGCCGCAGATTACGCCAGGCGATAAACGCCATATCCACCAGCGCCAGCGGGCTGACCGCAATCATCAATGTGGCTTCCGCTGCATGACGGCTGATCTCGCGTCGCGCCTGGCGATCCAGCACTGGCTGCACCAGCTGCGCGTATAAACGGACAATTTCACTGTCATTGTGGGTTTCATGCAGTGAAGCATGCCAGCGCTGCAGAGCCGGATGCGCCTGATCCAGCTCCGCCTGCTGCGCCAGTTTTTCGCAGAATGCGCGACCTTTGCCGATGCCATGACTGTGCAGCAGTTCGCGGCCCACATCCCGCTCTTCCGCGCGCTGACGCAACAGATAGAGCCGACGCCACTCGGTGGTCAGCGCACCCACGCCCGCCAGCACAATCAGGCCACCTGCCACGCCGCTGCCCAGCGAAAACCAGTCGCGGGCCAGCCAGGCATCGTGCGTCCACTGTACACCCTGTGCAATCACGCTGACGCCAAACAGCAGCGCGCCTGCCGTCACCATTTTACGCCACAGACTGCGCTTAGGCTTTAGCGCGGCTTCC
>Ga0209371_1001107_pt1 | contig 19970 bp, 20 predicted proteins | sample AgamicAtAmrz_FD_187165 | JGI IMG/M metagenome (GOLD analysis project Ga0209371, IMG submission 187165) | Agave microbial communities from Guanajuato, Mexico - At.Am.rz (SPAdes) (version 2) | ecosystem: Host-associated > Plants > Roots > Rhizosphere | place: Guanajato, Mexico | collected 2012-06-07
TAGGAAATGTCGGGAAGCACGGCTTCCCGTGTTCCTCTGATGCGTCCGACCCGCCCCATGGCTGGCTGCTCCACCAACATATCAACGGCCGAGACAATGCGGGAAATCACCCGTGCCGCAGCCGCTGGATTATCCTTTTCGATATGCACACCAATTTCATCGAGCCGTCGCAGCGCCCGTAAGGTCCAACGAATTCGCCGGTCACTCATGACGGCCGGGCGGACTTGACGTATTTTCCGACAATGTTTGCGAGATCTTCGGGTGTACCAAACTCGCCGCGATCCGCTTCCGCCAAACCGGCCTCGATCTCGGCTAGCTGCCACTCCTCACGGGCAACATAGTCCTCAATCGCCCGCGCCGCCATGTAGGACCGCGAGCGTTCAAGCTTCTCAGCAAGCTGATCAAGCTTGTCAGTAACCTCGTCCGGCAAACGCACCGTGAATGCAGTCATGATCGCAACCCTTGTTGGTTCACTGTGATTATTGGTGAACCACATTGGTTCGTCAACCGTATTGCTTTACATCCCTCCGTGAGAATGGAGGAAGGAATCTAGCGCCTTGCGAATGCGTTCAAACCGGCGCAATCATCTTCGGCGGCTTGAAATCCGGGGCCACCAGACCGCCGGATATCAGCAGTTTCGCCGCATCTTCCGGCGTCATGTCCAGCATCACGATCTTGTCTTTCGGCACGAACAGCAGGAAGCCGGCCGTCGGCACCGGTGTCGGCGGCAGGAAGACGGCGACCATCTGCTGGCCCATTTCATTGAAACGATGGGCAAGCTCGCCCTTGGCCTCGGAGGCGACGAAGACCATCGCCCAGGTGCCGGATGACGGAAACTCGATCAGGCCGACCTTCTTGAAGGAGTTCGAATGCTCCTTCAGAACGGATTCGAACAGCTGCTTGATGCTCTTGTAGATCGGCCGCACCAGCGGCATGCGGTTGAGGATGGATTCGCCGACGCCGAAAATCCATTTGCCGATGAGGTTATTACCGAGAAAGCCGATGAGGGTGATGCCGATGACGGCGATCAGCAGGCCGAAACCGGGAATAGCCACATCGAAATATTGCTCGGGATCGTAACGGGCCGGAATATAGGGCTTCACCCAGCTATCGGCCCATTGCAGGAAACTCCACACCAGCCACATGGTGATGGTGACGGGCGCGAGGATCAGAACGCCCGTGAGGAAACTATTGCGCAGGCGGGCTGCGAATGAAATTTTGACAGGAATATCGGTCATTTACCGTTCGGAATTAAGCGTTGTCGCCATCGAAACCCGGATGAAAACCGACAATGCCGGATGGAGTTCCACCATGCAAGCGCAAGGCCAACAAATATTTGTCAGGAATGCCATTACTGTGCAGGCCATCGAAACGCTCGAATCCGAGCCGGCCGTAATAGGCAGGACTGCCGGCCAGAACGCAGCCGGCAGCCCCAAGCCGTTCCAGCATTGCAAGTCCCTCATGCACCAGCTGCGACCCGATGCCCTGACTTTGCCTTTCGGGAGAAACCGAAATCGGCCCGAGCGCGAACCAGCGGCCTTCCGCGCCGGAAATCGTGGCCGGCGAAAAGGCGACATGGCCAACGATGTCCCCGGCCTCCTCCGCCACCAGAGAAATGGTGAGCGCACCTGCCTTGCGCAGCCTGTCGACGATCAGATGTTCCGTCTGGTCGCTGAAGGACATGTCCCGGAACGCCGCTTCCGTCAGCGCTCCGATCGCCTCTTCATCGCCCTGCCGCTCAGGCCGGATGATCATTCCACTGTTACCGATTTCGCCAGATTGCGCGGCTGGTCCACATCCGTGCCCATGAAGACGGCGGTGTGATAAGCGAGCAGCTGGATCGGCAGCGAGAAGACCATCGGCGCAATCAGCTCATCGACATTGGGCAGCGTGATCGTCGCCATGGTGTCGAGCTTGGAAGCGGCCGCCCCCTTCTCATCGGTGATGAAGATGATGCGGCCGCCGCGCGCGGCGACCTCCTGCATGTTCGAAACCGTCTTTTCAAAGAAACGATCATGCGGCGCGATGACGATGACCGGCATGTTTTCGTCGATAAGTGCGATAGGCCCATGCTTCAGCTCGCCGGCGGCATAACCTTCGGCGTGGATATAGGAGATTTCCTTGAGCTTCAGCGCGCCTTCCAGCGCCAGCGGAAAGCTGGTGCCGCGGCCGAGATAAAGCACGTCCTTGAAACGCGACAGATCGCGCGACAGCGCTTCGATCTGCGGCTGGATGCTGTTGAGAACCTTGCTCATGATGCGTGGCATCTCGGTGAGATGGCGAACCAGTTCGGTTTCCTGCTGGGGCGTGATCGTACCGCGTGCTTTTCCGGCAGCAACGGCAAGCGAAGCGAGCACTGCAAGCTGGCAGGTGAAGGCCTTGGTGGAGGCGACGCCGATTTCCGGACCGGCAAGGATCGGGAAGATCGCATCGGATTCGCGCGCCATGGTGGATTCACGCGTATTGACCACCGCGCCGATCTTCAGCCCCTCCTGCTGGCAATAACGCAGGGCCGCCAGCGTATCGGCGGTTTCGCCCGATTGCGAAATGAACAGCGCAGCCTGCGTGGGAACGAGCGGGATTTCGCGGTAACGGAATTCCGAGGCGACATCGATTTCCACCGGCAGACGGGCATAACGCTCGAACCAGTATTTGCCGATCAGGCCGGACAGATAGGCCGTGCCGCAGGCGGAAATGGCAAGGCCGGAAAGCTTGGCGAAGTCGATGGCCGTGTCGGCCTGCTTCACGGTCTTGGAAGCGAAATCCACATAGTGGCTCAGCGCATGGGAAATGACTTCCGGCTGCTCGTAGATTTCCTTTTCCATGAAGTGGCGATGGTTGCCCTTGTCGACCACATAGGCCGTCGCCTGCGAGATCTGCCGCTCGCGCTTCACCGGTTTGCCGGAGAAATCGATGATCTCAGCACCCTGCCGGGTCACGATGGCGCAATCGCCATCCACCAGATAGGTGATCTCGTTGGTGAAGGGCGACAGCGCGATGGCGTCGGACCCGAGGAACATTTCGCCCCGACCGTAACCGACGGCAAGCGGCGGGCCGGAACGGGCCGAAAGCAGCGTGCCGGGATCGTCCTTGAACATGACGACCAGCGCAAAGGCGCCCGTCACGCGGTTCAGCATCTTCAGCATCGCCTCGCGATGGCCGAGACCCTCGCTGGTATATTTCGCCAGAAGCTGCGCCACCACTTCGGTATCGGTCTGGGTGGTGAAGCTCGCGCCCCCGGCGGTCAGCTCTTCGCGCAGTTCGGCGAAATTTTCGATGATGCCATTATGGACGACGGCGACGCCGTCGACAAAATGCGGATGGGCATTGGTTTCGTTCGGAACGCCATGGGTCGCCCAGCGGGTGTGAGCGATGCCGACCACGCCCGGCAGCGGCTCTTCCGAAAGTCTCTTCTCCAGGTTGAAGAGCTTTCCTTCCGCCCGGCGACGGTCCATCGCGCCATTGTCGATGGTGGCGACACCAGCCGAATCGTAACCGCGATATTCGAGACGCTTCAGCGCATCGACAAGCCGTTCAGCAACGGGCTGGGTTCCGACAATTCCGACAATTCCGCACATATATTTCTCCAGACGGCGATCTCTTCGCCGCAACTTTCAGAGCATTTTCGCATTTCCCTGAAATGCAAAAATACTCCACCTTTTTGTTCTGACGCATTTCCGGACGTAAAACCGCTGCACACCTTTACTGGAAATGCTTTAATCGTTTCCCTGAAATCGGCAATTACGCCGCCGGTCACTTTCGGTATCGCTCGGTAACGTCCCTCAAGAGGACTTTTTCTTTGCTTCCTTCAGCGCCTTTGCCCGCTCGCGCACCACAGTTGCCCGGCCCGGCTTTACTTCCTGACGAGCACGTCCAAAAGCCAGCGCATCATCAGGCACATCGTCGGTAATCACGCTGCCGGAGGCGATATAGGCCCCCTCTCCAATGGTGACAGGAGCGACCAGCGACGAGTTCGAACCAATAAAACTGTTCGCACCGATCCGCGTTTCGGCCTTGTTGTAGCCATCGTAATTGCAGGTGATGGTGCCAGCGCCGATATTGCTGCCCGCGCCGATGAATGCATCGCCGATATAGGTCAGATGGTTGACCTTGGCGCCCTCGCCAATCTCCGCCTTCTTGACCTCGCAGAAATTGCCCACCTTGGCATTGGCGTGCAGGTTCGCGCCCGGACGCAGTCGCGCATAGGGGCCGACAGTCGCACCTTCGGCGACATGCGCCCCTTCCAGATGCGAAAACGCATGGATGACGGCGCCCGGCTCGATGGTGACACCGGGACCGATGACGACATTCGGTTCGATCAAAACGTCCTGACCGATCTTGGTGTCATAGGAGAGAAAGACGGTTTCGGGCGCAATCATCGAAACGCCGTCCACCATCAGTTCGTGGCGGCGACGTTCCTGCCAGAGCTTCTCGATAAAGGCCAGTTCGGCGCGGTTATTGCAGCCGACCAGTTCCGTTTCGGGCGCATCGATGGCGACGGCGCGGCGGCCGAGGGAACGGGCGATCTCGACCACATCGGTCAGATAATATTCGCCCTTCACATTGCTGTTGCCGATCCGGTCGAGCAGGTCCAGCGCGTTGCGGCCGTTGATGGCCATCAATCCGCTATTGCACCAGGTGACCTTACGCTCCGCATCGGTCGCGTCCTTCTCCTCGCGGATAGCGACAAGTTCGCCATCCTTGACCAGAAGCCGGCCATAACCGGTCGGGCGGTCGGTATGGAAACCGATGACAGCGACATCGGCGCCGGCGGCAATCGCCTCACGCGCCCGGTCGAGCGTTGCGGAAGTGATGAGCGGTACATCGCCATAAGCAACGATGAGATCGTCGAAACCGCGTTCGATGGCCGCGCGTGCGGCAAGAACCGCATGGCCGGTGCCCTTGCGTTCCGTCTGCAGGAAAGCTTCGACCTGAAGCCCCTTCATGCCTGCGGCAGCAGCGACATTGTCGGCATCGCGCCCGACCACCAGCGCCACCGTGCCGACGCCAGATCCAGCCACCGCCTCAACCACATGGCTGATCATCGGACGCCCGGCGACCGGATGCAGCACCTTGGATTTCGACGATTTCATGCGCGTGCTGTCGCCCGCTGCGAGAATAACGGCTAGAGAGCTGCGCTCCATAAGACCTCCAACACCCGGTCACCGGCCGCAGGGCGGCCAGGACGGCGGCATATGTTTGACTTCACGCCGTCCGGCAAAACGAACGGGCGCATCGGTAATTTCATTCCGGAATTGCTATAACGGCGGCCCACTTAAGAAACCATGCAAATCTGCACCAAATTTCCGCACCGATTTTCATCAAACGTGATTGGAACGGGATCGAATCCCGCTCCCGCAGTGTGATTTATCGCCGGGGGTTGCGGGCAGTGAATTCCAGCACTTGCTGGCGGCCGTTTTCGATCAGCCTTTCCATTTCGCGGCGCGCTGCGGCCTCATCGCGCAGGCGAAACGCCTCCACGAGCCGCAGGTGGGAGGCCGAGACGTCGGAAATCTCATTGGGATCGGTTTCCGGGTTGCTCATCCGGAAAATGCCCACCAGAGCCGCCTTTATCAGCGAACCGACGGTGCGCATGAACGGATTGCCGGACATTTCGGTGATGAGGACATGGAAATTCATATCCGCAAGCGCGCGCTTTTCCTTGGAATAGGCCGTATTGCCCATCTCGTTGGCATAAGCGGCGAGCTTGGCGATATCGGCGTCCTTTGCCCTGATGGCGGCGAGCCCCGCGCCATAGGGCTCGAAAGCCTGACGGATATCGTAAAGATGCAGCAGAAACTCGTCGCTGACCCCCGCCTCGAAATGCCAGAGCAGCACTTCGCTGTCGAACATGTTCCAGCTTTCGCGCTCCGTCACCCGGGTGCCGATACGCGCCTTGGGGGAAATCATGCCCTTGGCGGTCAGCGTCTTCATCGCTTCGCGCAGCACTGTGCGCGATACTTTCAGCCGGTCCATCAGCTCGGCATCGCCGGGTAAGATATCACCCGTTTTGAAGGTGCCGGACACGATATCGAGACCGAGCTTGTGAACGACCTGTGCATGATTTGTCCGCAGCTTTCGAAAACCGATAGCCGCATCGAGCATTCCGCGCTGCAAGTGCCATGTCCTTCCGTTCGGTTGGCGATCTTAAAAATCGCGCCAGACGTGTATATCTCAAGTCAGAATATAGTGAAAAACATCAAGTCGCCTGAAAAGCAAAGGCAAACTTCGTCCACGGCGTAAAACATATGAAAATAACAAAGGCCGCACATGAATCTCATGTGCGGCCCGGTTATCAGCGGGAATAAAAAGTCCTGTTATTGCGGCAGCTTGTCGTCCACACCGGCGACATAGAAGTTGAGACCGAGCAGAACGCCGTCCTCGGCCTTTTCACCCGCCTTCAGCCATTCCGAACCGTCCTGCTTCTTCACCGGGCCGGTGAAGGGGTGCAACTCGCCCGACTTGATCTTGGCTTCGGTGTCCTCGGCCATCTTCTTCACGTCATCAGGCATGTTGGTATAGGGCGCCATGGTCAGGATGCCGTCCTTCAGGCCGTCCCAGATCGATTCGGACTTCCAGGTACCATCGAGAAGAGCCTGCGTGCGCTTGATGTAATAGGCGCCCCAGGTATCCTTGATGGCGGTAAGCTGCGTCTTCGGACCGGCCGCAATCATGTCGGAAGCCTGACCGAAGGCCAAGGCCTTGATGCCGCGTTCTGCGGCAACCTGCATCGGCGCGGTGGTGTCGGTGTGCTGGGTCAGAATGTCGACGCCCTGGTCGATCAGCGCCTTGGCGGCATCGGCTTCCTTGCCGGGGTCGAACCAGGTGTTGGCCCAGACGACCTTCACCTTGAAGTCGGGATTGACGGACTGCGCGCCGAGCACGAAGGCGTCGATGCCCATCACCACTTCCGGGATGGGGAAGGAGGCGATGTAACCGGCGAGACCCTTCTGCGACATCTTCGCGGCGATCTGGCCCTGAATGTAGCGGCCTTCATAGAAACGCGAATTGTAGGTGGCGACGTTTTCGGCGGTCTTGAAGCCGGTGGCGTGTTCGAACTTCACCTTGGGGAACTTCTGGGCCACCTTCACGGTCGCATCCATGAAGCCGAAGGAAGTGGTGAACACCAGTTCGCAACCCGAGCGGGCCATGCGCTCGATGGCGCGCTCAGCATCCGGACCTTCCGGAACGCTTTCGAGGAACGGCGTTTCAATCTTGTCGCCGAAATGCGCCTGCAGTTCCTGACGGCCGATATCGTGCGCCTGCGTCCAGCCGCCGTCGGTCTTTGAACCGACATAGATGAAGCAGACCTTCTTGGCGTCGGCGGCTTCCGCCGAGGAAACGACGCCGCCGAGAGCCGCAACGGAAGCGGCGAGTGCGATGACCAGTTTTTTCATTTTTACCCCTGTTGGTTTGGAGACGTGAGAATGCTTCACCTGTCTGGCACGAAGGATTTGCCAAGCGACGCCGGTGTATTGATCAAGGTCGTGCGGCGATTATGCGAGATGATGACCAGCACGACAATAGTTGCGAGATAGGGTAGCGCCGAAAGCAATTGCGACGGTACCCCGATGCCGAAGGCCTGCGCGTGCAATTGGCCGATGGTGACGGCGCCGAACAGGTAACCGCCCGCCAGCACCCGCCATGGGCGCCAGGACGCGAAGACGACGAGCGCCAGCGCAATCCAGCCGCGCCCGGCCGACATGTTTTCCACCCATTGCGGCGTATAGACCAGCGACAGCTGCGCACCCGCAAGACCCGCACAGGCGCCACCGAACATGACGGCGAGATAACGGGTGCGGATGACATTGATGCCGAGCGCATGGGCCGAAGCGTGACTGTCGCCGATGGCGCGGATTTTCAGGCCCGTGCGGCTCTTGAACAGAAACCAGCCAATGCCAGCGACAAGCGCGATGGAGAGGTAGAAAATCAAATCCTGCCGGAACAGCAGCGGACCGAAGAAGGGAATGTCCGACAGCAGCGGAAAGACGATGGGCTGCAGTTTCACACCCGGCAGACCGACGAAACTTTCACCCAGCATGCCCGAGACGCCGAGGCCGAGAATGGTGAGCGCAAGGCCCGTCGCCACCTGATTGGTAACGAGCGTCAGCGTCAGGAAACCGAAGAGCAGCGAGAAAACCGCACCCGAGGCAATGCCGGCCAGAATGCCGAGATAGGGAGACCCGGTCATATGCGCGGCCGCGAAAGCGCAGACCGCACCCATGATCATCATGCCCTCGACACCGAGATTGAGGACGCCTGAGCGCTCCGTCACCAGCTCGCCGGAAGCGGCGATGACGAGCGGCGTGGCGGCGGTGATGACGGTGAGAAGAATGGCCTGAAGCATATCCATCATGCCGCTCCTTCTTTACGATGCGCCTTGCCGGAAAAGACGACCCTGATGCGATAGAAGATCAGCGTGTCGCAGGAGAGAACGAAGAACAGCATCAGCCCCTGAAACACGCGCGTCACCTTGTCGGAGACACCGATGGAAAGCTGCGCCGCCTCGCCGCCGAGATAGGTCAGCGCCAGCACCAGCCCGGAAAGGATGATGCCGAGCGGATTGAGACGGCCGAGAAAGGCGACGATGATGGCGGTAAAGCCGTAACCCGGCGAAATGCTGGGCTGGAGATGGCCGATGGAACCGGAAGCCTCCGATATGCCCGCAAGCCCCGCCAGCGCGCCGGAAAGCAGCAGCGAAAACCACACCATGCGACTGGAGGAAAAACCGGCGAAGCGCCCTGCCCGCGCCGATTGCCCGAGCACGGTGACCTCGAAGCCCTTCAGCATGTAGCGCATCATGAACCACAGCGCGATGGCCGCGACGATGGCGAAAACGAAACCCCAATGCGCCCGGCCCGAGGCCAGCATTTCCGGCAGAACGGCGCTGTCGTTGAAGGGCTTGGTCTGCGGGAAATTGTAGCCGCCCGGATCGCGCCAGATGCCGCGCGTCAGCCAGTCGAGGAAAAGCTGCGCGACATAGACCAGCATCAGGCTGACGAGGATTTCGTTGGTGTTGAACTTCGTCTTCAAAAGTGCGGGAATACCCGCATAAAGCGCGCCGCCCACGGCGCCCATCACCAGCATCAAAGGCAAAAGCAGCGGCGAATGCCAGTCGGGATAAAGTACCGGCAGGATAGAGCCGGTGATCGCGCCGATGGTGAACTGCCCCTCCGCGCCGATGTTCCAGTTATTGGAGCGATAACAGATCGACAGGCCGACACCGATCAGGATCAGCGGTGCGGCCTTGATCGCCAGCTCGTGCAGCGACCAGACTTCCAGCAACGGCTCAACGAAAAAGGCGTAAAGCGCATCCAGCGGGTTCTTGCCGAGCATGGCGAACATGATGGCGCCGACGAGCAGCGTCAGCGTGAGCGCCAGAAGCGGCGAAAGAAGAGTGAAAAGCCTCGAGACCCCTGCCCGTTTTTCAAGCTCAATGCGCATGCTGGGCGGCTCCCGAATGTGTGTGGATGCCGCCCATCAAGAGGCCGATCTTTTCAAGCGTCATGTCTTCCACGGGATGGGTCTCTGACAGCTTGCCGTCGGAAATAACAGCGATATTGGTGGCGACTTCGAAGATTTCATCGAGATCCTGGCTGATGACGATGACCGCCGAGCCCGCCTTGGCAAGATCGACCAGCGCCTGGCGAATGCGGCTCGCCGCACCCGCATCCACGCCCCAGGTCGGCTGGTTGACCACCAGCACGGCAGGCTGGCGGTCAAGCTCGCGCCCGACGATGAATTTCTGCAGGTTGCCGCCGGACAGCGACCCGGCCAGCGGATCGGCCCCGCTTTTGCGCACATCCATGGTTTCCGAAATACGCCGCGCCGCCGCCTTGATGACTGAGCCACGCACGATGCGCAGGAAACCGCCGGTCAGAAACGCCTTGCGGTCGGAGCGCGCCCGCGCCAGCAGCAGATTGTCGGAAAGGCTCATGCCGGGAACGGCGGCGTGGCCATGCCGCTCTTCGGGCACGAAACCCGCGCCCATCAGCCGGCGGCCATTAATGCCGATGCGACCGACCGGCTTGCCGCGCAGATGGATCGCATCGTTATTATAGACCGGATATTCACCGGAAAGCGCATCGAACAGCTCGCCCTGGCCGTTTCCGGCAACGCCGGCAATCGCCAGCACCTCGCCGGCGCGCACGGTCATGGAAATCGATTTCAACGCCACGGCGAAAGGCGTGCGCGGCGCGACCGAAAGCCCCATGACCTCGATCTGCGGCGCACCCAGCGCCTCGCCCGTTGCGCGTGAAACGCCTGCGACATCGCTGCCGACCATCATGCGCGCCAGAGATGCCGGCGTTTCCCTGCGCGGATCGCAGGCGCCCGTCACCTTGCCGTGACGCAGAACGGTGGCGCGGTCGCAGATGCGCTGCACCTCTTCGAGGCGATGGCTGATATAAAGCACGGAACGGCCTTCGGCCTTCAGCTTCTCCAGCGTCTCGAACAGCTTGTCGGCCTCCTGCGGCGTCAGCACCGAGGTCGGCTCGTCGAGAATGATGAGGCGCGGATTCTGTAGAAGCGCTCGGACGATTTCGATGCGCTGGCGCTCGCCGACCGAAAGATCGGCCACATGCGCATTGGGATCGAGCGGCAGACCGTAGGCGCGCGACAGCGTTTCCGCTTGCCCGGCGATTTCCTTCAATGAAATTTTCGGATCGAGCGACAGGGCGATGTTCTCAGCAACCGTCAGCGCCTCGAACAGCGAAAAATGCTGGAAGACCATGCCGATGCCGAGCCTGCGGGCCTCGCTTGGCGAGCCTACGGAAACCGGCTGGCCCTGCCAGATAATATCGCCCTCGGTCGGCGCGAGAACGCCGAACAGCATCTTGACGAGCGTGGATTTGCCCGCGCCGTTTTCACCCAGAAGCGCGTGGATTTCGCCCGGCGCAATATCGAGATCGATGCCGTTGCAGGCGGCGAAATTGCCGAACAGCTTGGTCAGCTTGCGAACGGACAGGAGAGGCACGGCCTCCGGCGCCAAAGTTCCAGTCACGAGTTCCCTCTCTCACCAACCGTCATGCCTTCTTCGAGGCCTTTCAAACGGTTGCGGTCATTGTTCCCAATCCCGCACCAAAAAGTATGCAATGATACGCGATCAGAACTTATTGATAACGGTTTTGCTGCTGCGCACAACTGAAAAAGAAGCCGCTTAAATGCAATTTGCACAAGCAATAAACGGCTTTACCCTTTTCTCATTTCGCGCCGAGCGAGGGGAAAAACTGCAATATTCCACCGATGCAATAAAGATAGATACCGCTCGCCACAAAGCCGATCACGGCCCAGGTCGGGGTTTCGAAATGCATCAGCAGCGCATAACCGCCAAGCGCGCACCAGATGAAAACCACGGCGAGATTGAGCGGCCGCAATCGCTTCACCCGCACCGGATGCAGGAAGTTGATCGGCAGGAATGTCAAGAACACCGAAACGGTAACGACGATCATCGCCGTGGTGGCGCTGGCGTCCATGACGAAGAGGGTGAACACCACCATGTTCCACACCACCGGAAAGCCGGAGAAGAAATATTCGTCCGTCTTCATGCCCATGTCGGCGTAATAAATGGCGCTCGACACCACGATCATGCCGGCGGCCACGAAGGATAGCGGCTCGCCAATCATGCCCTTCTGATAAAGCGCAAAGGCGGGCAGCAACACATAGGTAACATAGTCGATGATATTATCGAGCGTATCGCCGGACCAGTTGGGCAGCACTTCCTTCACCCTGACCTTGCGGGCGATGGGACCGTCGATGCCATCCACCAGAAGCGCAAGCCCCAGCCACCAGAACATGTCGACGAAACGGTGTTCGGCTGCGGCGACCACACCGAGAAAAGCCAGGAACGAGCCGGAGGCCGTGAGCATATGGACCGAAAAGGCGCGGATTTCCGCGTAGGGAACACGCTTATAGTTGAAAATTTTCATAGTCAGCGTCTGTGCCCCGTTTTTTTCATCCGCCTGTTCATTCCGGTATGCGGCCATTCACCACGCTTTGCAACCGGCTCAATCCGCTTATCCTAGGACTAATATCGCGGCACAACCAACGAATCTTCGCAACCGGATGTTCCGGGAGCGAAGTGGATTTACCCGACCAAAGCCTTTATGATGCTTTGGAAATAACAACGGATCAGGACCATGAGACACTTCGATATCGCCATCACCGGTGCGGGACTTGCGGGCCAGATCGCGGCCATCGCGCTGGCGCGGGCGGGCCGCCACGTGGCGCTCATCGCACCGTCCAGCGACAGGAAGGACCAGCGCACCACGGCGCTGATGGACCAGTCCATCCGCTTCATGGACCGTCTCGGCCTGTGGTCGCGCATCGCGCCTTCGGCCGCACGCCTTTCCACCATGCAGATCATCGACGGCACCGACCGCCTGCTGCGTGCACCCACCGTGCAGTTCCGTTCCTCCGAAATCGGGCTGGACGCCTTTGGCTGGAACATCCCCAATGAGGCGCTGCTCGGCGTTCTGAGCGAAGCGGTCGAGCAGGAACACAATATTACCCGCCTCGATGCCACAGCCGAGACGATCGACATTGGCAACGACCGCGTGACGGTGATGCTTGCGAACGGCGAAACGCTCTCCGCCGATTTCCTCATCGGTGCGGATGGCCGCAAATCCATGGTGCGGGATGCTGCCGGCATCGGCGTCAAATCCTGGTCCTATCCGCAGACGGCCATTGTTTTGAACTTCGGCCATAGCCGCTCGCATGGCAATGTCTCGACGGAATTCCACACCCCCACCGGCCCTTTCACCCAGGTTCCCCTGCCCGGCAACCGCTCCAGCCTCGTCTGGGTCGTCACCCCTCAACAGGCGGAGGAATTGACGGCGCTGCCGCTGGAGACGCTTAGCCTGCGGGTCGAGGAGCGCATGCAATCCATGCTGGGAGCCGTCACCGTCGAGGACAGCGTGCAGGCATGGCCGCTCTCTTCCATGACGGCGCATCGTTTCGGCAAGGGCCGCGTGGCCCTGATCGGCGAGGCCGCACATGGTTTTCCACCCATCGGCGCGCAGGGGTTGAACCTCAGCCTGCGCGACATCATCGCGCTGACGGAATTGCTGAGCGCCGTCTCCGACCGGCCGATTGCGGCCGATGCAGGCAGCAGCTTCGACCGCAGGCGGCGGGCGGATGTCTATAGCCGCACGCTGAGCGTCGATCTCCTGAACCGCTCGCTGCTTTCCGATCTCCTGCCGGTGCAGATGGCGCGCGCGGCGGGCCTGCACGTACTTTCCGGCATCGGCACGCTCAGAAGCATGGTCATGCGCGAAGGCATCGAACCAGGCCGTGGGCTGAAGGCCCTGCCCTCGCTGCTGTTCGGCAGCTTCAAAAAGGCTGGATGAAATACACCACGCCCGTCAGCGTCAGGACCGACAGCACCGTCGAGATCAGGATCGTTGCCGACGCCCGCTCCTGCCAGACGTGATATTGCTGGCCGATGACGAAAACATTCGTCGCGGTCGGCAGCGCGGCCAAAAGCACAGCCGAATAGATCCACACCGGCTCGAACCGCCCGAGCGACGAAAGCACGAGATAAGCGGCGAGCGGATGCAGGATCAGCTTTGCCGGCACGATATAGCTGATTTCCACCGGCACCCGTTTCATCGGCCGAAGCGCCAGCGTCACGCCCATGGCAAACAATGCGCAGGGCGCTGCCGATTGCGCCAGATAATCCACCAGCCGCTGCACCGCTTCCGGCGGCTGCCATGACAGCGAGGCGGCGAGAAAGCCGGCGATGACGGAGACGATGAAGGGGTGGGTGATGACCTTGCGCGCCACGTCCAGCGCAAGTCTTGCCGGAGAGCGCTTGTCACCGCCCGCAACCGCCATCATTGCCGGCGCGACGATGAAATGGGCGGCGTTTTCCAGACAGACGATCAGCGCCACCGGCACCGCCGCCTTTTCGCCAAGCGCCAGAAGCGCAAGCCCCGGCCCCATATAACCGATATTGCCGTAGCTTGCCGCGAAACTCTGGATCGTGGTTTCGGCAAGGCTGTTTTTCCGCACGAACCGGCCGATCAGGAACACAGCCAAGAAAATGCCATAGGTGCAGGCGAGACTGGCCGCGACGAAATCCATCCGCGCCAGTTCTTCCACCGGCGTTTTCGATACCAGCTTGAAAAACAGCGCCGGAAGCGCCGCATAGATGATGAAGGTGTTCAGCCAGCCCATCGCCTCGACCGGCTGCTTCGTAATGCGCGCCGCCCCGTAGCCGATGAAGATCAGGCCGAAAAACGGTAACAGCAATCCGACGATATCCGTCACTATGTTTCCCCCGCAAGCAACTCCAGCGGGAGGCTTAGCCGATTTGCATCAGGATCGGAAAGGTCTCCTGGAACCAGATCGCCACATTGGTGATAAAACCGGACATGAAAGCGAGACCGGTCAGCACCAGCAACACGCCGAGCAGCTTTTCCACGAGGCCGAGATGGCGGCGGAAGCGAACGAGGAAACGCATGAAGGAGCCGGAAAACGCCGCCGCGATCCAGAACGGCACCGCAAGGCCAAGAGAATAGACCGCAAGCAGCGCCGCACCGTCGCCAACCGTATCGCGCGCGGCGGCGACCCCGAGAATAGCCCCCAGAACCGGGCCAATGCAGGGCGTCCAGCCGAAGGCGAAGGCAAGACCCATGACATAAGCCCCCGACAGCGTGGCAGGCTTGCCCGCCGCCCCCGACAGCGTGGCAGGCTTGCCCGCCCCCTGAAACCGCGCCTCGCGCGAAAACAGGCCGATACGGAACACGCCGAGAAAATTCAGACCCATCAGAATGATGATGAAACCGCCGATCTTGGCGAGAATATCGAGATTCTGACGCAGAAGCGTGCCGATCGTCGAGGCGCCTGCCCCCAGCGCCACGAAGACCGTGGCGAAACCGAGCGTGAAGAAGAAGGCTGAAAACAGCACGGCCCTGCGAATCTCCGGCCGCGGCGCGGTATCTTCCGTCCTGAACTGCTCGACCGAAACACCCGCCATATAACAGAGATAAGGCGGCACCAGCGGCAGAACGCAGGGCGACAGAAACGAAAGAGCGCCGGCCAGAAGCGCGCTGAACAGGGAAATATCGGCAATCGACAAGAAAGAACTCCGCATTCCGCAAAGCCGCCGCGATTCTCGAGTTTCGCCGGCACTTCACGCTTCATTTTCGTGCATGTCATTGCTGCAAAAGGATTTCACCCGTCCGGCCGACATGTCTGAAGCCGGTTTTATCCCCAGCCGCCCCCTCTCTCCAATCACCTTTTCGGGGGTGCGACAAAAAAAACCGGATTGATTGTCGAAACCGCTTTTTTTGGGTTGACCGAACGGATCGCTCTACCTATGTTCCGCGCACTTCCGAAGGGCAGCCAAGCCCCGACACGGGAGAGCGTAGCTCAGCCGGTAGAGCAACTGACTTTTAATCAGTAGGTCCAGGGTTCGAATCCCTGCGCTCTCACCACCTCAAATCCAGTTTTCTGATATTTCGCAAAGAGTTAGCACCGAGCATGACCGAACTCTGATCGGAATAGAAAAGATTCTCCCGCAGTCTTCGCGCGTAAAATAGCGATATCCGCCACAAGCCCGGGTTCAGAACAGCCGCTGCGATAAGGGTCACCGGCTCAAGTGCCAGCGTCCCGGCATGACCCGGCAGTCTTTTCAATCGCTCGGGATAGTTCCTTAAGCCGAAGTCTCAGCCCCGGAAATCACCGGATTTAATATTCCGACAAATCCAATCAGGAGATCACTTGCGCGCGGCAGTACGGCGGCAGCGCCAGTTCCAGTCTCTTGGCTCACCTGTGTCCATATGGACCGATTCGGTGTGGCAATAGGTGCCGACACCGCCGCGTTCCGGCAGGGAGCGCAGATAGGTGGCAAGCTCCCATTTGGAGACGCCCTTGATCTGTATGTCGGCGGCATCGCAGGTGTAGTGCTTTGAGCCCTGCCTTATGCCCTTTGGCGGACGATAACCCGAGGTGACGATCGCCGGGCTGTTATAGTGGCGCTCCACATCCTTGATCATCCGCACCAGTTCCGGCTTGAAACAGCCGACTTCGACACGGTCCGTCTGCAGGAAAAGCCCGTTCGGGGCGACGCGGGTGAGGCCGGAGAGCGAAGCGAGCTTCATCAGGCCGGTCGGCTGGTCATCCTCTTCATCGAGATGCGCATCGTCGAATTCGTCGGACATCATCGAGCGGCCGGAAAGGGCAATGCCCATCGTCCCGTCCGAAACTCCGGGCAATGCGGCGACCTGCGTATTGCCGGCCGTGCCGCTTTCAATCATTTTCGGCAGGCGCTTTTTAGCCGCACCGGCGAAAAATGCCGCAAGCGTCACGCCCTTACCCTCGCTTTCCTGCCCCTCGCCCGCCGCCTTGGCATCCACGGCTGGTTGCGCGGCAACGGCCGCGAGCTGTTCCGATGCCGACTGCGGCACGGGTACGGGAACCGGCTGACGATTTTCGCTGTGCTGTTCCGCCGGCGCCTGTGCGGCTGGCGGGACCTGAGCCGGCGCTGCCACCGGTTGCGGCTGCGCCGGCGCCGAATAGACGCTGCTGACGGCGGGAACGATTCTCTGGGAAGGAGCACCCGCAGCAGTGGCCGTGCCCGGCGCCCCTGCGGCACCGGCGGGCGCTGCTGCTGCGGATGCGGTGGAATAAATGCTTGTCGTCCCTGCGGAGATCGCCGTTGGCTGCGTCGTCAATCCGCCGATATCGGGGGCGGCGCCATAGGCCTGCGCCGGGCCGCCCGATGCCTGCGGCTGGGTTGGCGCGGCCGCTCCGGCCGCCGATGCCACGGCCGGATCCACATAATGTCCCTGTTGCGCGCCGGCCGCAGCAGTTGAAGCGGCGGTCTGCGGCTTCTGTTGTGCGGAAATTTCCGGCTTTTTGGTAGCCGCCGCCATCTCATCGTCGGTCACCGCCGAAACGCATCCGGAAAGCCCGAGCAGCGAAACCGCGAAGACGAGACGCTGACGGACCAGACGTCCTTTCGCGCTCTCGACAGTTGTCATGGGTGGCCTCCGTATCTTGCATTTCCAACAGCAGCACGGGAACGGGCGCGTGTGCTTCCCCAAAACGGGACTGGCCGTTTCGATTCGCGGACTATGCCTCATCCCCTCGGGACAAGGCAAGAGCACCCGAAAACGCCGCTGCTCACCGGAAAATCCCTACCAGGAACCGGTATTCTGCATAGATATCCACGGTTCGGCTGGTGCGAGGCTTTCGCCCTTCTGCAGAATTTCGAAGGAAATACCATCCGGCGAGCGCACGAAGGCCATGTGTCCGTCGCGCGGCGGCCGGTTGATGACGATGCCGTTCTGCTGAAGCCGGGCGCAGAAATCGTAGATATTGTCGACTTCGTAAGCCAGATGGCCGAAGTTGCGGCCGCCGGTATAATCCTCTGTATCCCAGTTATAGGTGAGTTCGAGGCACGGCGCCTTGTTTTCCTTCGCCGCAGCAATGTCGTCGCGCGCCGCAAGAAACACCAGAGTGAATCGGCCTTTTTCGTTCTCGATTCGGCGTATTTCCTCAAGACCCAGCAGGTCGCGATAGAATTTCAGTGATTCGCCAAGGTCTTTGACGCGAACCATTGTGTGCAGATACCGCATTTTCTTCCTCTCCATTACACGGGTCCGGAGCCGTTAAACGCATGATGGCAAGCCCCGGACAAGGACGGCGACATAAAAGCAGCTGCGTAAATCAAAAACTAGGGCTTGCGTGAAACCGTTACCAAGATGTTAATCTGGCGCACAGGAATCAGTTGACCGGTGTATGGCGCGTAATCGAGGGGTTGGCAGGATATGGCTGATAGGATGTCATCGAAAACGATAGTCGATGTCGAGGACCTTTCGGGCGATGCCGTGGACCTGACCGAAATTACCGGCGTCGTGAAGTGGTTCGATGTCGCCAAGGGTTTCGGCTTCATCGTGCCCGACAACGGCACGCAGGATGTGCTGCTGCACGTCTCCTGCCTGCGCCGCGACGGTTACCAGACAATTCTTGAAGGAACGCGCATCGTCGCCCTCATCCAGCGGCGCGACCGCGGTTTCCAGGCGTTCCGCATCCTGTCCATGGACCAGTCGACCGCCGTTCACCCCTCGCAGCTGCCGCCGGTGCGCACGCATGTGCAGGTAACGCCTTCGAGCGGGCTTGAGCGCGCCATCGTCAAGTGGTTCAACCGCACCAAGGGTTTCGGCTTCCTGACGCGCGGCGAAGGAACGGAAGATATTTTCGTGCACATGGAAACCCTGCGCCGTTTCGGCCTGACGGAGCTTCGCCCCGGCCAGGTGGTTCTGGTGCGTTACGGCGATGGCGACAAGGGCCTGATGGCGGCGGAAATCCACCCCGACAACCCGGTTTCCATCGGGATGTCGCATTGATGTCCGCCCTGCCCCATATGGTGAAAAGCGCCGTTATGGCGCTTCTTTTTTTCATGCTCGCCGCCGCCGCGCAGGCCCAGCAACAGCAGACATTCACCTCCGAACCGCTGCGGATTGAAACCGCCGGGGGAAAGAGCCACGATTTCACGGCCGAACTGGCGCTGAACAACGCCCAGCGTGAACAGGGCCTGATGTTCCGCAAGAGCATGCCGCCTGAAAACGGCATGCTGTTCGATTTCGGTGAGCCGCGTGATGTCGCGCGTGACGTCGCCATGTGGATGCGGAACACGCTTATTCCGCTCGACATGCTTTTCATTGGCCGTGACGGCCGCATTACCCATATTCATGAAAACGCGGTTCCGCATTCGGAAGCGATCATCAGCTCCCGCGGGCCAGTAAAATTCGTTCTTGAACTGAATGGCGGCACTGCGAAGCGCTATGGCATCAAGCCGGGCGATATGGTTCGCAGCGCGCAAATCGGCAACCGGAAATGACGTTGCCGCGTTATTGCGTCTGAATGAGCCGGACGAGGTTTCGCCCGGCTGGCGCAATATTCAGTAGACCGGCTCGATATGGCTCAGAATCCGGCAATTGGAAATGGAAGCGGCAAGGTTGATGGCGATGTCGATCGCCTCGACCGAATCGGCCGTGCCTTCCAGATAGATCACATCATTTTCGACAGTTGCGGAAATGCGCGACTTTTCGAGACCCGATTCGAAGGCCAGAGCCGACGTGATTGCCTGGCATACGCCGGCCATGCGGTCTCCAAAGAAGCTTTCCTGAATGCCTGACAAATTGAACATATGCGTTCTCCTTCTTATGGACATAACAACGCCCTGAGGGCGGTTTTGTTCATCTCCGGTTCATCTATTTGTTCATCTTCCATTCATCTTGGAAAATTGGAACCCCCTGATCGATCACATTTTAGGTGACCGGGAACCATTTCGTGAGGCGGGCATTTCGCGCATGGGAGTGTGAAAGGCCTTCAAGGCAGGTAAAACAGGGAGGAGAATGACATGCTGATTAACAGAACGGAGCCGTGTCACCACGCCTCGTGGATGAAGCCGGTGGCGATCCACCTGCCGCTGTGCGTCGCCGTGGAAATCTACAGCCCGCTGGTGGCGCTGGACATGCTGATGTACCGTTGGCCCGAGGAACACGGGCCGGAATATGAAGAAGCGCGCAGGAACTGCCTCGATGCCATCGCCGGCAGATGCGACATCGAGAAAGCACGGGAATCGTTTCTCATCGCAAGCAGTCATGCCCATATCCTGAACGTCCACTAAAATTCATCGACCGTCATGACGATTGGGCCCTTCCATGCGGAGGGCTTTTTCTTTTGCGCGGCAGTTTCTGCGACGCCTCCATGCACGGCGCAGCCTGCACACCGGCCGATGATGACATGTAACTGTCACGCAAACGTTATAATCGGCAGAGACGAATTCCATGGAATCGATTGGCGCGCAGACCGCCAAAAGCTTGGGAGTGGAACTGGCCAGCATGGAAACTGTCTTTGCCCTTTGCGCAATTCTGCTCCTCGGCTTCAATCTTCTCGGCATCGTTCTGGCCGGCTGGCGACTGACGAGACGGGACGCGGAAAACGATCTCGTCCGGCAA
>Ga0209371_1001110_pt1 | contig 19937 bp, 17 predicted proteins | sample AgamicAtAmrz_FD_187165 | JGI IMG/M metagenome (GOLD analysis project Ga0209371, IMG submission 187165) | Agave microbial communities from Guanajuato, Mexico - At.Am.rz (SPAdes) (version 2) | ecosystem: Host-associated > Plants > Roots > Rhizosphere | place: Guanajato, Mexico | collected 2012-06-07
GCCGCATTCGGCTTCAGCTTGGCGATGACATCGGAATATTTGCCCTGCGGCACGAAACAGATGTCTTGGCTGTCGGCCTTCTTGGCGACGACAAGGCCCATTTCCTCGGCAAGCGCGCGGGTTTCGGCCTTTGGCATGCCGCCGAGCGGAAAGCGCAGATAGTCAATCTGCTCCTGCGTGGTCGCAAAGAGGAAATAGCTCTGGTCGCGATCGGCATCGGCCGGGCGATAGAGAGCGCGGCGATGCGGATGCTCCGGCGACGGATTGGGGCGCGAGCGGATGTAATGGCCGGTTGCCAGCGCATCGGCGCCGAGTTCCTTGGCCGTCGCAAGCAGATCGGCGAACTTGACGGTCTGGTTGCAGGCAACGCAGGGGATCGGTGTTTCGCCGGCCACATAGCTTTCGGCGAAGGGATTGATCACCGTCTCGCGGAAGCGCTTTTCATAGTCGAGCACATAATGCGGGATGCCGAGCGTTTCGCAGACGCGGCGCGCATCGTCGATATCCTGGCCGGCGCAACAGGAGCCGGCGCGATGCACGGCCGCGCCATGGTCATAGAGTTGCAGCGTGATGCCGAGCACATCATAGCCCTGCCGCTTCAAAATGCCGGCAACGACGGAGCTGTCGACACCGCCCGACATGGCGACGACGACGCGGGTATCTTCCGGCCTCTTGTCAAAATCCAGTGTATTCACGGTCGTTGCCGCCAGTCTTGAACGATCTTCGGTGCTGTCCGTAGCGGGATGACCTTTCTTCGAAACATCGTCACGCTCTCGCGATTTCATTTTGCACGATCTGATCCAAAAACCGCTGCACACTTTTCGGGATCATGCTTCCTGCCGCCGGATGCCATGCAAAAGCGGCGAATTTTCATGCCGGAAATGAGCTGCACTCTTCGCAGCCCGCCTAATTCTGGAGGGATATAGAAAGGATCGCCATCCGGCGCAAGGGGGCGGCAAAAGTGCGGATCAGCCCTTTGCTCTCAAATGCCGGATCAGATTGCGGCTGCGCCTCAACGCCGTGACCGCCGAACCGACGGCAATGATCCAGAGCGCAACGGTGAAAACCCAGTTGCCGCCGGTCCATAGAGCCTCGACAATCGAAAGCAAAGCCGCTGCCGTAGTGACCGCCATGCGATGCTGTTTGGCCATCGGACCGCCGAAATCGCTGGGATTGCCGGTGGCACGGCCAAGCTCGCGCACATAGGCCGTCAGCACAGCAAAGCCGGCGGCGGCCCAACCGAGGCCTGGCACTCCGATGCCATAGCCGATACCGGCAAAGATGAGGATATCGGCGATGCGGTCCGGAAACTCGTTCCAGAACGGCCCGTCGGCCTCCCCCTTGCCGCCTTCGACTGCCACCATGCCATCAAGCAGGTTGCAGAGCAGGCGCAGCTGGCAGAACAAGGCGGCAAGGATCAGCAAGATCACCCGCGCCCCCACGCCGCCAGCGACGCCGGAGAGCCAGAACGAAGCCCCCGCCAGTGCTGCCATGACCATGCTTGCCTGCGAGATCTGGTTCGGCGTTACCGAAAGCGCTGTCATGCGCCGCGCCAGTGCCTGCGCCCATCGCGTGTTGCGGCTCGCCAGCGGCCGTCGATCACCGGTTCCCTTGCCTGCCTGGCCCTCGCCTGTCATGGCCCCTCACCTCTCATGATTTCGCAGCCTTGGCTGAAATCGAATAATTGTAGATCGCCGCATAGCTAGAAGAGACCAGCAGCGGCACGGCAATGGTCTTCAGGATCTCCGGTGTACCGCTCAGCGCATGGATGACGACCAGGATCGTTGCCGAGCCCAGGCACGCGATCAGCGGCGGCGCCCAAAGGCGCGTAGAGCCGCCGAACCGCCGCGACAAAGCTTCGACCACGGATTTCAGGAACAATGTCAGGCAGCCCGAAAGCACGCCCTGCACGAAGCCCGCAATCAATGGCCGCGGCATCGGGTGCATGCGATTGGCAAAGACCGCCCAGCCGCCCATGGCGAGAAAGGCGAAAAGCACGTGCACGATGCTGCTGCCGGCAAGCGCTTTCAGCTTCCCGCTCATGACAGCGACCACCAGAAGCGCACGAGATGGAAGAAGATCGGCGCGGAGAAGACGACCGAGTCCAACCGGTCGATCAGCCCACCATGCCCTTCGATCAGATGCCCCCAATCCTTGACGCCGCGATCCCGTTTGATCGCCGACATCACGAGGCCACCGAAGAAGCCCATGATGGTGATGATGAAGGCGAGCAGCCCGGCCTGCAGCGGCGTGAACGGCGTCACCCACCAGAGCGCCGCGCCGATCAAGGAGGCGCTGATGACACCGCCCACGAAGCCTTCCACCGTCTTCGATGGAGACAACCGTGGCGCGATCTTCGTTTTCCCGAACAACTTGCCCCAGACATATTGCAGGACGTCGCTGAGCTGCACGACGATCACCAGGAAGGCGATCAGCAGCACGTTGCGGCCCTCATAACCGGGAATATGCAGCGTCAGCAGCGCCGGCACGTGCGAGGCGCAGAAGACGCAGATCATCAGCGCCCACTGCACCTCGGCGATACGCACCAGAAACCGCTCGGTATCGCCGCGCAGCACCGCGATGATCGGCATGAAAAGGAAGGCGTAGACGGGGATGAAAATCGAATAGATGCCGTATTGCTCGGCCCAGAGCAGATAATATTGCACCGGCAAGGCCACGAAGAAGGCGGCGGCCAGCGCCCAGTGGTCCGCCCGCTTCGTGTTGATCAGTGTCATGAATTCGCGCAGCGCCGCAAAGGAGCAGAAGGCGAAGAGCAGGATGACGCCGGCGCGCCCTGCAATGAAGGCGATGCCGATCAGCACCACCATCACCCACCAGGCCTTGATGCGAGCGTTCAGATTTTCGATCGCGGCATTCGATCCGTCCGGCGAAAGGCGCTGTTCCAGCACGTAGCCGATGACCGAGGCGACGATCAGGACGCCGAAAATGCCAAGAACGAGGTGGATCAGATCGGCACTTGCCGCGCCCATGCTCAGTCTCCCGCCCGCTTGGGCGCCAGCGCCAGCAGTGCCGCTTCGGCTCGCGCCAGAAAGTCCGCCTTCTCCTCGGTCTCCCCGATATGCAACGCCTCGCCGAAAGTGACGGTGCAGATCAGCGGAATGGGTACGAACTCGCCCTTGGGCATGACGCGATTGAGGTTGTCGATCCAGACGGGGACGAGATCGATATCGGGGCGAGCCTGGGCAAGGTGGAAAAGCCCGCTCTTGAAAGGCTGCAGCGGCTGATCGGTCAAATTGCGGGTGCCTTCCGGAAAGAGGATCAGTGAAGAGCCTGCATCGAGTGCCTGCGTCATCTGGGTGACCGGATCTTCCTTGCGTGCCTCGCGATCCCGCTCGATCAGCACCGCATTGAAGACATCCCGACCGATGAAGCTGTTCAGCGGGGATTTCAGCCAATAATCCGCGCCTGCCACCGGGCGCACGCGTCGGCGCAATCGCGGCGGCAGGACGGTCCAGATCAGGATGAAATCGCCATGGCTGGAATGGTTGGCGAAATAGACGCAGCGACGGGTTTGCATACCGCTCTCAGGCCAGATGGCCCGGACGGCGGTGATGGCGCGTGCAAAGAGCACGATCGCCACGGAAACAGGTTTGGCCAGCCATTCAATCGGCGTGCCCATCCCTTTCCCCAGAATATCCTTCCGCAATGCCTCCATGGCAAAGAAATAAGCTCGTTTAACAAAGCTCGATAGTCTGCCGGCCGAGCTTATCCACAACCCTCACAACCATGAAGAAAGCCCGGCGCAACTCATGTCGCGCCGGGCTTTCGGATTGGCTCTTGGGAGGAGCAAACTCTGTGGCTGCCGCCCTTCTTCAGGGCGGGCAGGCTCAGTCGACGTTGAACACCAGCGGCTTTGCCTGGCGGATCGCCTGATGCGCCGTCAGCTTGGCAAGGACGTCATCGCTGATCGGACCATCGACATAGAGAAGCGCGATGGCATCGCCGCCCTGTTTGTCGCGACCGAGCTGGAAGTTCGCGATGTTGACGCCGGCGGAGCCGAGCGTCGTGCCGATGAAGCCGATCATGCCGGGAACGTCGGTATTGGCGATATAGACCATGTGATTGCCGACATCGGCGTCTAGGTTGATGCCCTTGATCTGGATGAAGCGCGGCTTGCCATCCGAGAAGACGGTGCCGGCGACGGAACGCGTCATGCTGTCTGTCGTAACGGTCAGCTTGATATAGCCGTCATAGACGCCGGTCTTGTCGCGCTTCACTTCGGCAAGCACGATGCCCTTTTCCTTGATCATGATCGGCGCCGAAACCATGTTGACGTCGGCAACCTGATTGCGGATCAGGCCGGCGAGCAGCGCGCTCGTCAGCGCCTTGGTGTTCATGTTGGCCGTGACGCCGTCATAGAGGATCTCGATTTCCTTGATCGGATCGTCCGTGACCTGGCCGACGAAGGCGCCGAGAACATCGGCAAGCTTGATGAACGGCTTCAGGATCGGTGCTTCTTCAGCGGTGATCGAGGGCATGTTGATGGCGTTGGAGACGGCGCCCTTCACCAGGTAGTCCGACATCTGCTCGGCGACCTGCAGAGCGACGTTTTCCTGGGCTTCGGTCGTGGAAGCGCCGAGATGCGGCGTGCAGACGACATTCGGCAGGCCGAAGAGCGGGCTTTCCTTGGCGGGCTCGACTTCGAACACGTCGAAGGCCGCACCGGCGACGTGGCCGGACTTGATGGCGGCGGCAAGAGCCGCTTCATCGACGAGACCGCCGCGAGCGCAGTTGATGATGCGCACGCCCTGCTTCATCTTGGCGATGGCGGTGGCGTCAATGATGTTGCGGGTCTTGTCGGTCAGCGGCACATGCAGCGTGATGAAGTCGGCGCCGGCGAAGAGCTCATCGAGCTCGACCTTAGTGACGCCCATTTCCTCGGCGCGCTCCTTCGACAGGAAGGGGTCATAGGCCAGGACATGCATCTTCAGGCCGAGGGCGCGGGCAATCACGATTGAGCCGATATTGCCAGCACCGATGATGCCGAGCGTCTTGCCGGTGATCTCGACACCCATGAATTTCGACTTTTCCCACTTGCCGGCCTGCGTCGAGGCGTCGGCAGCCGGCAGCTGACGGGCCACGGCAAACATCAGCGCGATGGCGTGCTCGGCCGTCGTGATCGAATTGCCGAACGGCGTGTTCATGACGATGATACCACGGCGCGAGGCGGCCGGAATATCGACATTGTCGACGCCGATACCGGCGCGGCCGACGACCTTGAGGTTTTTGGCCGCTTCGATGATCTTCTCCGTCACCTTGGTGGCGGAACGGATGGCAAGACCATCGTAATTGCCGATGATTTCGAACAGCCTATCCTTGTCCTTGCCAAGCTGCGGCTGGAAATCGACTTCCACGCCGCGATCGCGGAAGATCTGGACGGCGGTTTCCGACAATTCGTCGGATACGAGAACGCGAGGTGCCATGGAGGCCTCCTGAAAAAGTCAGCTAAGACGAGCAATCCCACGAAATGCGAAACGGCTTTCCGGTCGGAATTGCGTGAAAACAACGAGAATTCGGAATGCTGGGCTCCGCCTCACCGGCGGAGCCATAAACGCTTCAAACCTCAGGCAGCAGCCTGAGAGAGCGTCGCCTTCTGCGTTTCGAAAGCCCAGGCGAGCCAGGGCATCAGCTTCTGCATGTCGGAAGCTTCGATCGTTGCACCGGCCCAGATGCGCAGGCCCGACGGCGCGTCGCGATAATGGCCGACGTCATAGGCGACGCCTTCCTTCTCAAGGAGCGCAACCAGGCCCTTGGCGAAATTCGCCTGGCCATCGGCATCTAGAGCGACGACATCCTTATCGACGATCTTCAGGCAGACTGACGTGTTGGACGCCGTCTCGGCCTTGACGGCGAGATTGGCGATCCAGTCGTTGACGGCAACGAAATCGTGAATGACCTTGGCATTGGTATCGGCGCGGCCGATCAGTGCCTTGAGCCCGCCGAGGTCCTTGGCCCAGAGGAGAGCATCGATATAGTCTTCGACACAAAGCATCGAAGGCGTATTGATCGTCTCGCCGGTGAAGATGCCTTCGATCAGCTTGCCGCCGCTGGTCATGCGGAAGATCTTCGGCAGCGGCCAGGCCGGCTGATAGGTCGTCAGGCGCTCGACGGCGCGCGGCGACAGGATGATGACGCCATGGGCACCTTCGCCGCCCAGAACCTTCTGCCAGGAGAAGGTGACGACATCGAGCTTGGCAAAATCGAGGTTCTGAGCGAAGGCTGCCGAGGTGGCGTCGCAGATCGTCAGGCCCTTGCGGTCGGCCGGGATGAAATCAGCGTTCGGAACGCGCACACCGGAGGTGGTGCCGTTCCAGGTGAAGACCACGTCGCGGTCGAAATCGACAGCGGAAAGATCTGGCAACTCGCCGTAACCGGCTTCAAGCTTGCGAACGTCCTTGAGCTTCAGCTGCTTGACGACGTCGGTAACCCAGCCGGCACCGAAGCTTTCCCAAGCGAGCATGTCGACACCGCGTTCGCCGAGCAGCGACCAAAGCGCCATTTCGACGGCGCCGGTATCGGAAGCGGGAACGATGCCGATGCGGTAATCCGCCGGCACTTCCAGAATTTCGCGAGTTAGATCAATGGCCTGCTTCAGCTTTGCCTTGCCGACTTTCGCACGGTGCGAACGGCCAAGAGCCGCATCGGAAAGAGCGTTAAGCGTCCAACCGGGACGCTTCGAGCATGGACCAGAAGAGAAATGGGTATTATTCGGACGGATGTCCGGCTTAGCGAGCTTAGTCATAATGCTATCCTCTCAGATAGAAAGCCCTTCGTTGGGGAAGGGTGTCCCGCCGCCGGATATATTGGAAGCCGCCCGCAAGCGCAATAGCAAAAATTACGGATGGCACTCCCTCACGAAGTCGTGCAGAAAGTGTGATGACATGCAAGTTACGCGCAATGGAAATAAGCCAAATTTGGTTCCATAAAAGCTGGATTCCGTGCAGACGCGCAATCATATAAGACGGTGCGCGCGCCAATTTTGCGCCGATAGAAATAACAAGTGTGCCCGATGTCCCTAACTGCACTCGCCGAAAACCCTTTGATGCCCGCACAGGCCATGCCGGTCTATTTGATCAATATCGATCGCGCGGCAGAGCGGCTGGCGGAGATTCAGCGGCAAAGCGATGAATTCGGCTTCCGATTCGAACGCATCGATGGCGTCGATGGCGCGCTCGTCCCGCGCGAGCAATGGATCGATGTCGACCATCTTCGTTTCCAGCGCCGACATGGCCGGACCATTCTGCCCGGCGAATACGGCTGCTACCGCAGCCACTTGACGGCACTGCGCCAGTTTCTGGCAAACGGCGGTGAAATAGCCATCATCATCGAAGACGATGTCGCCTTGGATGCCGAGTTTCTGGCACGTGCCGCGGCGGCCAGGGAAGCCGCGCCAGCCGCCGATCTCATCAAGCTTGTCAATCACCGTTGGAACGGCTTTCGCGCCATGGCGCGCAGCCTCAAGGGAGATATCGTCGGGCGTTGCCTGTTCGGTCCACAGGGTTCCACCGCCTGCTATCTCGTCACGCGCCGCGGCGCCGAGAAGATCGTGAAATCGCTCTCCGTTATGTCGCTGCCCTGGGATGTGGCCGTCGAGCGCGGCTGGGATATGCATATATCCATCGTCAGCACGCGCGCGAATATTGCCGGTTTCAGCCGGCTGCAGAGAACGACCATGATCGGCTGGCGCCGCGATTATCGAGCAGCCAAATCTTCTGCCCTGCGGCGTTTTCCAGCGCACATTTTTCGAACCTTGGATTTCTTTCGGCGCATCGCCTATGTGCTGACGACGCCATAGGCGACAAGCCTCACCAAGTGGTGATCCGCAGGCCGACACGAATTTCGTGACGCGACAATGCCCCGTCGCGGCCTGTGGTGGCGCTGGCCGCAGAATCGCTAAACACGTCGCCGCCGGCGATATGGGAGAAGCGATAGCCGAGATCGACCTTGACGTTCGGCGCGACTTCATAGGCGACACCCGCCATCAAGGCATAGGACATGCGCCAGTCACTTTCGCCAGGATATCGAGCACTGACCGACGCAGCGCCACCGCAACCCGATGCGCCGTCAAGACAGGAGCCGGTGACATTGACGCTGTTCCAGGAAACCCGCGTGGCGCCAAGACCGGCGCCGACATAGGGCGTGAAACCCGCAAGCGTCCCGAGATCGACATAGCCGTTGACCATGAGGCTGCCAGCCCTGAAGGAGGAACGGGCCTTCGTGGAGCATCCCGTGCCGCCGGCCCCGCCGGAACAAGGCGAATCGCTCGAAAGGCGGCCATTGAAATCGCCGCTGAAGAAATCGCCAGACACGTCGGCGCGAAACAGATCGTTGAATTGATAACCGATACCGAGGCCGCCGGAAAAATCACCGCCGAACCGGGTCGAATCAAAGCTGCTCGAACTGTAATCGCCACCCGCAGGATCATAGGCACGAAGTCTCGTATCCGTGCGGCTGGCGTTGACCGCATAGCCCACATCGCCGCGCACATACCATCCCCTGGCATCCTTGACGCTGACCTCCGGCATCTTGATTTCCGGCGGTGCTGCATCGGCCGCAAAGGCAATACCCGCCGATGCGCCTGCCATCGCTGCGGCCAGCGCCAAAGCGTCAAAACGGATCATTACCCCTCGCCTTCCATCCTCGGGCCGACGCCCGCGCGTCGAATCGGCTGGCCTGTGCTTCCTAGCGATAACCTCAAAAGAGGATCCGATGCAGGAAGGCGGCCATTCTTATTTCATTAACCATAGGGAATTCATGGTTAATGAAGCTTTAAAACAGCGCAGAATTACTTAACGGAATGGGAAAAAGAAAAAGCCGCCCGGATGAAACCAGGCGGCTTTTCAATAACGTGGAATGGATATTGCTTACTTGTAAACCGATGGCTGGACCGGGATATCGGCCGGCGGCATGTAGCTTGCGGTCTGGCAGCCGCCGAAGGTATAGCGCGCACCGATGCGGGCTTCGTGCAGGTTCAGACCCTTGTCGTAGCCAGGACCGCCATTCTCGTTGTAACCGAACATGTCGCCGCCCTGAACGTGACGGTAGCGATAGCCAACATCGGCCTTGAGATTGCAGCTCAGGTCGATGGATGTACCGGCCATCAGCGCATAGGTGAAGCGCCAGCTGCCGCGGCCGTTATGCGTGACCGACCCGTCGCAGGAATCCGGGTTGGCGTCCGAGCAGGACGTGTTCTTCAGATTGCTCCACTTGACATAGGTGCCGCCGAGACCGCCACCGACATAGGGGGTGAAGATGCCATAAGTGCCGAGATCGACATAAGCGTTGGCAAGCAAGCTATAGGCCGTGAGCGAAGCGAGATCGCGAGAGGTCGCCGCAGTCGGAGTAAAGCCCGGGCCGCAGGCACCGCAATCGCCCTTCGTGGAGCCCTTAAAATCGGACTTGAAGAGATAGTCGAGCGTCAAGTCCGTGCGCAGGTAGTTGTTGATCTGGTAACCGACACCGCCGCCGAGCGTGACATTGCCGTCCAGCTTCGCACGATCGAAATCGACAAGGCTGGAATTGGAGCCCTGGAAGTAGTTGGCACCGCGCAGGTTCGTGAAGGCATAGCCGACATCGCCGCGCAGATACCAGCCGCTGGATTGGGCGACGGTCACTTCCGGCGCCGGCTGAACCGGTTCGGGTGTATAGAGATCAGCAGAAAAGGCCGACGTGCCAACAAGCAAAGTGGCAAGTGCCCCCATCAGGGTTTTCATCATGGCTTTGGCTCCAAATTTCTTGCCCTTGGCACAGCAAATGCTTGCCAATTGAAAAGACATGACAGGGATAATGATGAAAAGGAGTTAAAACCTGATTAACTACGAATATTTACCCTGTTTATTCAGGAATTATACTTTATTTTATATATTAGAGGATGTTGATTTTTAAATAAAGAGAATGGGATACGACTACCCACTTCCTCTATTTCCGTACCGTAGCGCTGTGTCTGGGCACAAACCGAGGCCCGGCCTCGCTAAACCAATTGGCAAGAATCGAACCATTACAGTGCTTCGGCCGGGAGATAACTCAGGAGGAAGTCGCTGACTTACCGTGGAACAATATGGGCCAGCCTGGGCCTTGCTCTTATCTTCTTGAGCTCCGTCTCATCGGCAGATGCGATGCCGGTCAAGCCGGCAGCAGCCGCGGCCACTGCTTGGAACAAGGGGCGCGAGACGGGCTTGCCGATCCCGCGCTACGTTTCGCTCCGAGCTCATAAGGCGCGCATGCGCGTCGGGCCCTCGACGATCTATGCCACGAAATGGATCTATATGAAGCCGGGTCTTCCCTTGGAAATCATTGATGAATACGGCCATTGGCGACAGGTCCGCGATGATACCGGAGTGACCGGCTGGATGCATACAGCCCTGCTCTCCGGAGCACGGACGGCCGTAGTCGCTCCATGGCTGACGAAGAATGCCATGCTGCGCACTGATCCGAATCCCGCCGCAAAGGCAATCGCGGAGCTGCAGCCGCGCGTACTGGTCTCGCTGCAATCCTGCACCGGAACCTGGTGCCGTGTTTCGGTCCGGGAGCATTCCGCCAGAGGCTATATCAGGCAGGACAAGCTTTGGGGCGCCTATCCCGGAGAAATGTTCCAGTAGACTGACCATCATGCCGAAACTGAAAATACTATGGCCGCCTCGACGAGGCGGCCATAGTATTATTCGGGAATTACTTCTTTCGTTTGCTCAGGCGGCCGAGCGCACACTCGAGATCACGTCGATCAGTCCGCCGACGATGCGTTCGATCTGGCCGCGATCGTCGCCTTCCGCCATGACACGGATCAGGGGCTCGGTGCCGGAAGGGCGGATCACCAGACGGCCGTTGCGGGAAAGCTCGCTTTCCGCATCGGCGATTGCCTGGCGCACCTGAATGTCCTCCAGTGGCTTGCCGCCGGAAATACGGACGTTGCGCAGCAGCTGCGGTACCGGTTCGAAACGGCGACAGACTTCACTGACCGGCTTGCTCGTGCGCTTCACCGCAGCAAGGATCTGCAGCGCAGCCACGAGGCCGTCGCCTGTCGTGCCATAGTCGGACAATACGATGTGGCCGGACTGCTCGCCGCCGACATTGTAATTGTGCTGGCGCATATGCTCGACGACATAGCGGTCGCCGACGGCCGTGCGCGCAAGCGACATGCCACGATCGTCCAGGAAGCGCTCGAGGCCGAGATTGGACATCACGGTTGCGACAATACCATTACCGCGCAGCGTCTGGCTCTCGGCCCAGCTTTCGGCAATGACGGCCATCAGCTGGTCACCATCGATGATCGTGCCGTTTTCATCGACGATGATGACACGGTCGGCATCCCCATCCAGCGCGATACCGATGTCGGCGCGGACTTCATCCACCTTTTTCTGCAAGGCGACGGGGCTGGTGGAGCCGCAATTCAGATTGATATTCGTGCCGTTCGGCTCATTGCCGATGGTGACGACGTCGGCGCCAAGCTCCCAAAGAGCGGCCGGGGCCACCTTGTAGGCAGCGCCATTGGCGCAGTCGATTGCGATCCGCAGCCCCTGCAGCGTCACATCGCGCGGCAGGGTGCGCTTGGCATGTTCGATATAGCGGTCATGCACACCATCGATACGCTTGGCGCGGCCGATATTCTCCGACTTGGCAAGATGCTCCGACATGTCCTTGTCGAGCATCTCCTCGATTCTCATTTCCAGATCGTCGGAGAGCTTGTAGCCATCCGGCCCGAAAAGCTTGATGCCGTTATCCTCGTAGGGATTATGCGAGGCAGAGATCATCACGCCGATATCGGCGCGCAGCGAGCGCGTCAGCATGGCGACCGCGGGTGTCGGGATAGGGCCGAGAACGAAGGCATCGACACCGGCCGCGGTAAATCCCGCCACCATGGCGTTTTCCAGCATATAGCCGGAAAGGCGCGTGTCCTTGCCGATAACGACGCGATGGCGATGGCTGCCTCGATGGAAGATCGTGCCGGCAGCGATACCTACGCGCATGGCAAGATCCGGCGTCATCGGATAGATATTGGATTGACCGCGAATTCCGTCAGTTCCGAAATAACGACGTTTCATATGCACTCCTGTCGTTGCCGCGTCCTCACCGGGACTGCAGCGGCATCGATATCGCCGCTCCAAAGCAAGCGACACTGCAAACATCGATGCTTGTGGCTCATGCCACAGATTGTAAAATTCGGCACTTAAATTACCGAGAACGCCTATTACAACGCGTTACCATTAATAAGCACTAAAAAACTGTACCAGGTCGAGACCGACAATAGTCCAATTCACAGCCTACTGCCTCCGCATTACTTTGCCCCACCCGCCAGTTGCCACAAAGGCTGATCAACCTCGGAAGCGTTACGCCCTTCTGCCCTCTCCTAAACAAAAGGCCAGTCACCTGAAACAGGTGGCTGGCCTCTCAACCGAGATTGAACGCCTCGCGCCCTTAGCGCGGTTGTGGTTCGAAACCGCCTTCGGGTTCATCGCCCTTGGCACCGAGTGAACCGTCCTTCTTGGCGCCGGTCTTCGGTACGGCCGAACCACGGCTCGGCGGCGTATCGTCACCGAGGTCGCGCGCCGGCTTTTCGCCGCGGATCAGCGCCTTGATTTCCTCGCCCGTCAACGTCTCGTATTCGAGCAGGCCTTCCGCCAGTGCGACGAACTCATCGTGCTTGGAGGTGAGGATATCCTTGGCCTGCTGATAGGCTTGGTCGATCAGACGGCGAACCTCGTTGTCGATCTTCTGAGCCGTTGCTTCCGAAACGTTCTTGGATTGCGAAACGGAGTGGCCGAGGAAGACTTCCTGCTGGTTCTCGCCATAGGCGACCTGGCCGAGCTCGTCGGAGAAACCCCACTGCGTGACCATAGCACGGGCAAGCTTGGTCGCCTGCTCGATATCGGAGGATGCGCCGGAGGTGATGTTCTCCTTGCCGAAGGTCAGTTCCTCGGCAACGCGGCCGCCCATCATGATGCAGAGGCGTGATACCATCCACTTGTAGCTCATCGAGTAGCGATCGCCCTCGGGGAGCTGCATGACCATGCCAAGCGCACGGCCGCGGGGAATGATCGTCGCCTTATGCAGCGGATCTGCGACAGCGACATTGAGCGCCGTGATCGCGTGACCGGCTTCGTGATAGGCGGTGAGCTTCTTTTCCGCCTCGGTCATGGCCGAAGAGCGGCGCTCGGCGCCCATCATGATCTTGTCCTTCGCGTCTTCGAATTCCTGCATCGTCACCAGTCGCTTATTGCGGCGGGCGGCCATCAGGGCGGCTTCGTTGACAAGGTTCATAAGATCGGCACCGGAGAAACCGGGCGTACCGCGGGCAAGCGTCTTCAGATCGACATTGGGAGCCAGCGGCACGTTGCGGGCATGAACCTTGAGGATGCGCTCGCGGCCGACGATATCCGGGTTCGGAACTACGACTTGACGGTCGAAACGGCCCGGACGCAGCAGCGCGGGGTCGAGAACGTCGGGCCGGTTAGTCGCGGCGATCAGGATGATGCCTTCATTGGCTTCGAAGCCGTCCATCTCGACTAGCAGCTGGTTCAGCGTCTGTTCGCGCTCGTCGTTACCGCCGCCGAGACCGGCGCCACGATGACGGCCGACGGCATCGATTTCGTCGATGAAGATGATGCAAGGCGCATTCTTCTTCGCCTGCTCGAACATATCACGGACACGACTTGCACCGACGCCGACGAACATCTCGACGAAATCGGAACCGGAAATGGTGAAGAACGGCACGTTGGCTTCGCCCGCAATGGCGCGGGCGAGCAGCGTCTTACCGGTACCGGGAGGTCCGACGAGCAGAACGCCGCGTGGGATACGACCGCCGAGACGCTGGAACTTCTGCGGATCGCGCAGGAATTCGACAATTTCTTCCAGGTCCTGCTTGGCTTCATCGACACCGGCGACGTCATCGAAGGTGACGCGGCCATGCGCCTCCGTCAGAAGCTTTGCCTTCGACTTGCCGAAGCCCATGGCCCCGCGCGAGCCACCCTGCATCTGCCGCATGAAGAACAGCCAGACACCGAGGATCAGGAGCATCGGCAACAGCGTGCCGAGATAGCTCAGGAAGCTCGAGGAGCCATCCGATTCCGGGCGGCCGACGATGTTGACGTTCTTGCTTTGCAGGCGTTCAAGCAGGCTGTCATCCACGACCGGAGCATAGGTCTGGAAGGGCGTGCCGTTTTCGACATAGCTGCCGACGACGCGGTTGCCCGTGACGGTCACGTCACGAACGCGGCCGGAATCAACTTCCCGGAGGAACTGCGAATACGGTATTTCCCTGGAGCCTGTTTGTGCCGGCGCGTTCTGAAACATGCTGAACAGGGCAATCAACAGCAGAGCTATGATTGCCCACAGAGCGAAATTACGAAAATTAGGGTTCATCGAACTCCCCAGCACTGAAACTTCCGCCGCTTAAGCGACGGCATTACTTGATCCCTAACATAGGGTTGCGCCAAGCCCTTGCCAAGGCAAACCGCATCGCCGCATGCTTTTTCCGTCTATAGGACCGAAAGCGGCAGCCGCATATAGGCTTCGCGGCCAAAAGCTGCAGAAAGGCGATTGGCGAATGTGAGGTCAAATCGTGTCAAAAAGCGGTCGAAGGGCGCAAGATAGGGCACAACCGTCACCGCTGCCGCCTTTGCCTCCCCTTCCGTCGCCGCAAGCGGCATCGCCGCCCGGGCGCGCAGCACCACGCCCTTCGGCATAGTCGCCGGAAAAATCGTCATATTTTCCGTGCCTGCAGCGATGACGCGAACCGGGGCCTTGCCCGAATTGCTGATCTCGAAACGACCGTCCCAAATGCCTTTCGCCCCCGGCAACAGCTTCAGTGGCGCGATATTGCGGCTTTCCCGCATAAGATAGAGTCCGTCGCGCCTGAGGTCGAAGACCACGCCGCCGGCCGTACGTCGACCGGGGCTGGCACCGTTCACAAATTCGAGAACGCGCTCCATTTGCACATGTCCAGGCCCATACGCCTTGCCGCCGAAGACGGCCGCAAGATAGGAAAGCGCATAAGCGACAGCGGCCCGATCTGCCGAAAGTCCGGCTCGATCGACGACACAAAACGCCTGTGCGTGAATTGTGACCCAATCATCGAGCCATGCAGCCGCTCTCTCGGAAAGAGCTGCGCGATCGGCGCCGCCATCCGCAGGCACACCCGCCATCGGCTCCGCTTGGAGATCTCTGCGCGTGCGCACACGCTCGTATTTTATATCCTCATTGCTCGGGTCGTCGAACCAAGATACGCCATGCGTCTTGAGAAAGGTCCTGATATCCGCCCGCCGACAGGCGAGAAACGGCCTGACGATCCAGATGCGCCGATCGAACAAGACCGCATCGGCAATGCCTGTGCCATGACCGCCCTGCCCGCGGCGCGCGCTGCGCATGGCCATCGTCTCGCGTTGATCATCAAGCGTATGGGCTGTTACGGTCACATCGGCCGAAACATCGGAGGCCAGGTTTGCGAGCAATCCGTAGCGCGCTTCGCGCGCAGCCGCCATGATGCCGGTCTCGGGCTTTTCCCCCTCCCAGCGGCGGACGAAATGCGAAATACCGCGCGAAGCACAGAATGCCGCGACCTCGCGCGCCTCATCGGCTGCTGCGGCGCGCAGACCATGATCGATGGTCGCAGCGCTCAGAGTAATATCTTTGTGAGGATGAGATTTCAGCCGCTCGGCAAGGGCAATCAGAAGCCCGGTAGAATCACTGCCGCCGGAAACGGCGACCAGAACATGAGCAGGCTTCGAAAGAGAATGAAGAAATTCCGTCGCGGCGGCTTCGGGCATCAGCACTGTGGCACCGCCGGTCACAGCGTCAATGGGCATGGCAATCAGCAGGCAAGCCGCTTCTCTTCGCTGGCAACCTTGCCGGTCACAGCCTTGGAGGCCTTGGGATAACGCTTGTTCACCTCGCGAAGCGTGGCGCAGGCCGTATCCTTGTTGTCGAGCGCCGCAAGCGACATGCCGAGCTTCAGCAACATTTCGGGCGCCTTTTCTGAGGTGCTATATTTCTGATGCGCATTCAGAAAGGTCTTGGCGGCCTCGTTATACTTACCTTGCGAATAAAGCGCTTCACCGAGCCAGAAATTCGCATCCGCGGCCCGGGAGCTGCTGGGGTAGCTATCGAGATACTGACGGAACTCCTGTTCGGCGACGCTGTAGTCGCCGGACAGGACATGGCCATAGGCAGCCTTGTATTGGTCGTTCTCGCTGCCGAGCGAAGCCGTCTGCGAGCCGGAGCCCGCGCTTGGAGGCGCACCCGAACCATTATTGGCCCCCGTCATCGAGGAACCGATCTGGTCGCCGCTCTGGTCGAACTGGATAGAGCCAAGCTGGCTCGGCGGTTTGCCACCGCCGGCTCCGCGCGGCGCGGCGCTGCCGTTCTGCGAATCGGTAATGACGCCGGCAATATCGTCCTGCTGGCCGCCGCTCTGCGCGGGCACATCGGCTTCACTCTTCTTCATCGTGCCGCCGGCAGCCGGCGCGGCAGCACCGCCGCCACCGCGCTTTTCAAGTTGTTGGAAGCGGAATTCGTTGTCTTCCTGCGCCTTACGGATCGTCTCCTGCATCTGCAACAGCTGATAGCTCATTTCCTCGACACGGCCATTCAGCTGGCGCATCTGGTCTTCAAGCTGTTGCAGACGAACTTCGGCATCGCTGTTTTGAACGTTGATGACCGGTGCCTGGCCGTATTGTGCTTGTCTTTGGGAATTGCCGGAAGCCGATTGCGCAGAAGCCTCGCGGCCCCCGAGATGGATTCCGAACAACGACAAGGCAGAAGCATCGCGTTCGCTACCCACGACGGTAGCGAGACAAAGCATGCTCGCCACGACAAGTTTTTTCATATGGATCTTCCTGTCCTATTGATTCTTCGGGCCGGAGGGCTCGAACAGGAGATTTTTACAATTACTCTCAAAAAGCAACGGAGTTCGGCCAAAGTGTGGTCAAAAAAGTAAAGGCGGCCAGGAGGCCGCCTTTTGCATTTCGACTGGTCTTTCTTCGTCTATCAGGAGCCGGCGCCGTTGAGCACGGTGACGGCGCGGCGGTTCTGCGACCAGCAGGATTCGTTGTCGCAGGTAGCGACCGGACGCTCCTTGCCGTAGGAAATCGTCTTCATGCGGTTCGCGGGAACACCGCGCGAAGCGAGGTAGTTTTTCGCAGCTGCTGCGCGACGTGCGCCAAGAGCAAGGTTGTACTCGCGCGTGCCGGTCTCGTCGGCGTGACCTTCGACCGTGATGGAGTAGTTCGGATAACGGGCGAGCCACTGAGCCTGACGATCGAGCGTCTGGGCAGCTTCGGAGCTGATGGAGGAGCTATCAACAACGAAGAAAACGCGGTCGCCGACATTGACCGTGAAGTCCTGCGGCGAGCCCGGAGTAGCGTTGCCGGCACCGTTCAGGCCAAGACCGTTGGCATCGTTCGGCAGACCCTTCTTGGAAGCGCAGCCAGCCAGAGAAAGGCCGACGAAAAGCGCGATCATGATCGGGTTGCGTGCGAGGTTTTGCATGTGGCCAACGGCCTGGGTTGCGGTACGGCTCATGGCCGGTCTCTCCTATAAGTCTCTATCAGGGTTGCCAGACTGTAACCGGGTTCGGTTAATCCGATTCCAACAAGTATGGTTAATGATGTCCTAAAATTGTCGCCAAACGGTCCAGTCACAGGACTTTGCGGCGATAAAGTGGCGAGCCCTTCATTACTCGAGAAGCGGCGACCATGCGGGGTCAGAAGCGAAGCCCGGCGTCGGGATCTTCTGTTCGTTATAACCGGTCAGGTCGATCGAATAAATTTGCGGCCCGCTTGCGCCGGACGGCGCGCGGAAGAACATGATGACACGACCGTTCGGCGCCCAGGTCGGCCCCTCGCTGTAAGAGCCGGAGGTCAGGATTCGCTCACCGGAACCGTCCGGCTTCATGACACCGATGGAAAAATTGCCGCCGGCACGCTTGGTGAAGGCGATGAGATCGCCGCGCGGAGACCAGACCGGCGTGGAATAAGAGCCGTTGCCGAACGAGATGCGGCGCTGGTTTGAACCGTCGGCATTCATGACATAGATCTGCGGCTGTCCGCCGCGGTCGCTTTCGAAGGCGACCTGCGTGCCATCGGGCGAATAGGACGGCGACGTATCGATCGCGGCCGTCGACGTCAGGCGCGTCGTGGTGCGCGAGCGCAGGTCCATCGTGTAGATATTGGCATTGCCTTCCTGCTGCAGGCTCATGATGACACGCTGCCCGTCCGGCGAGAAGCGCGGCGAGAAGGTCATGCCGGGGAAGTTACCCACCAGTTCGCGCTGGCCCGTCTGCAGCTGCAGCAGATAGACGCGCGGCTGCTGGTTGGCGAAGGACATGTAGGTCACTTCCTGACGGTTGGGCGAGAAGCGCGGCGTCAGTACCAGGTCGCTGCCGTCGGTCAGCATGCGCACGTTGGCGCCGTCCTGGTCCATGATGCCGAGCTGCGTCTTGCGGGCCGTCTTCGGGCCGCTCTCGGCGACGAAAACGACGCGCGTATCGAAGTAACCCTTCTCGCCGGTAATCTTCTGATAGATCGCATCGGCGATGATGTGCGCGACGCGGCGCCAGTTATCCGGCTGGGCGAAGAACTGCTGGCCGATCATCTGGCTGTTGCCGAACGTATCCCAGAGACGGAATTCGGCGCGAAGGCGACCGCCTTCCTGCGTCACGCGGCCAGTCACCAGCGCCTGCGCGTTGATCGAGGTCCAGTCCTGGAAGCGCGGGGTCGAATCCGGATTGGTGATCTTCTCGATAAAGGCCTGCTTGTTGATCGGAGCGAACAATCCGGAGCGCTGCAGATCGGCTGCGATCACGCTCGAGATCTGCGGGCCGAGCGTATCATTCGACAGAAGGTCGGTGATGGCGATCGGCATGGGCTGGACATTGCCCTTGTTGATATTGAGCTCGACCACGGCATAGGCCGGAGTGGCGAGAGCTGCCGTCAGGCCTGCCAGCACCAGCAGGAGACGCAAGAGGGAGTTTCTGATCATATGTATCAAGCCTTTCAGCATTAATTCGCCGGATCGCTGGCATCGAAGTTGACTACGACTTCTTTCCAGTCCTCAAATTGATCTCTTGGCAAGTTCTTGAACGGGGCAGCCCGGAGCACGGCTCGCATCGCGGCTGCGGCCATGGCTTGCTGTGTTGCCTTGGGGCCACCGGTCACGGTAACCTTTGGCTCGCCCACGATCTCTCCGCTTCGATTGAGCTTGAGGTGCACCCGAACGTTGACATGCTTCGCTCCCTCCATGCCGGGAGCAAGATTCCAGTTTTTCGCGACGTCATCGCGGATGCTGGCCCCAGTCGAATTTCCATGCGGCTTTGTAGGGCTCGCGGCCTGCACCGACATGGAACCAGCCAACATCACGCCCAAGGCCAGAAGCAAGCTCGTGCCGAGACGAGGACAGTGATTTGTCGAAAGCCGCACTCCCCGCATCACATCCCCAGATCCGCTGCACTGAAGTTGACGACGACTTCCTGCCAGTCCTCATATTTGTCCGCCGGCAGAATCGTCATAAACTCCGATTGCGCGCGAAGGACCGCGCGTACAGCGGCGGATTGCATGGCACCTTGTGTCGAAGCCGGTCCACCGTTGGTCGTCGCTTCCGGCTGACCGACGATCTGCCCGGATTTGTCGAGCTTGAAGTGCACCTTGATACGCACGTCGCCGGCACCTTCAAGACCAGGCGGGAGGTTCCAGTATTTCTGGATCAGATCGCGCAGGCCGTCCTGCTGGCTCTGGCTGAGCTTGCCGGCGCCAAGCGACTTCTTGCCGCCAAGCGAAGCGACCTGGGTATCGGCGCCTGCGGAAGCCTGCTGCGATGAGCGCTTCGCGCCGCCTTTCGACGAGGTGTTGTTGAGAAGATCGTTGATCTGATCGGCGAGACCATCGTCGAGGCCCTTGCTGGCGCCCTTTGGAGTCAGGCGCTTCTTGTCG
>Ga0209371_1001111_pt1 | contig 19921 bp, 18 predicted proteins | sample AgamicAtAmrz_FD_187165 | JGI IMG/M metagenome (GOLD analysis project Ga0209371, IMG submission 187165) | Agave microbial communities from Guanajuato, Mexico - At.Am.rz (SPAdes) (version 2) | ecosystem: Host-associated > Plants > Roots > Rhizosphere | place: Guanajato, Mexico | collected 2012-06-07
TCGCACTGTGGTTCAGCGCGAAAGGTTCCACACCACGGACAACGCAAGACGATAATAAATAACCTAATGATTAAACTCGAAAATATTACCAAAGTATTCCAGCAGGGCTCACGAACTATTCAGGCACTGTCTGACGTTAGCCTGCACGTACCTGCGGGCCAGATTTATGGCGTTATCGGCTCGTCCGGGGCGGGTAAAAGTACGCTTATCCGCTGCGTTAACTTACTCGAACGCCCAACGTCAGGCCGTGTACTGGTTGACGGCCATGATTTAACCGCCCTGAGCGAACGCCAGCTGACCCAGGCGCGTCGTCAAATTGGTATGATCTTCCAGCACTTCAATTTAATGAACTCGCGTACCGTCTTCGGCAATGTGGCGCTGCCGCTTGAGCTGGGCAGCCTGACGCGTGATGAAATCAAAAAGCGTGTGACGGAACTGCTGGAGCTGGTTGGCCTGGCCGATAAGCACGACGCCTGGCCCGCCAATCTTTCCGGTGGACAGAAGCAGCGCGTCGCGATTGCCCGTGCCCTTGCCAGCAACCCGAAGGTGCTGCTGTGCGATGAAGCCACCAGCGCGCTCGATCCAGCCACCACGCGCTCCATTCTTGAGCTGCTGAAAGACATTAATCGCCGCCTTGGCCTGACCATTCTGCTGATTACGCATGAGATGGATGTGGTGAAGCGCATCTGCGATCAGGTAGCGGTAATTAGCCACGGCGAACTGATCGAAAAAGACAGCGTGAGCGAAGTGTTCTCCCATCCTAAAACGCCGCTGGCGCAGCAGTTTATTCAGTCAACGCTGCACCTGGATATTCCTGACGACTATCAGCAACGCATGTCGCCGCAGCCGGATGCGGAGAAGGTGCCGCTGCTGCGCCTGGAGTTCACTGGCAAATCCGTTGATGCCCCGCTGCTTTCTGAAGCTGCGCGCCGCTTCAACGTCAATAACAACATTATCAGCGCGCAGATGGATTACGCCGGTGGCGTGAAGTTCGGCATCATGCTGGCCGAAATGGACGGCGCTGAGAGCGATACCAAAGCTGCCATCGCGTGGCTGCAGGAAAATCATGTGAAAGTAGAGGTACTGGGTTATGTCTGAGGCGATGATGGCTTTACTGGCGCGCGGTGTCTGGGAAACGCTGATGATGACCTTTGTCTCCGGCTTTTTTGGCTTTGTGCTGGGTCTGCCGGTTGGCGTTTTACTCTATGTTACCCGCCCAGGACAGATCCGCGAAAACCGCAGCCTGTACCGTATCCTGTCGGCGCTGGTCAATATTTTCCGCTCCATTCCTTTTATCATTCTGCTGGTGTGGATGATCCCTTTTACCCGCGCCATCGTGGGCACCTCGATCGGCCTTCAGGCAGCTATTGTGCCGTTGACTGTGGGTGCTGCGCCCTTTATTGCGCGTATGGTAGAGAATGCGCTGCTTGAGCTGCCGACCGGCCTGATCGAAGCGTCGCGCGCCATGGGTGCTACGCCGCTGCAGATCGTTCGCAAGGTGCTGCTGCCGGAAGCGCTGCCAGGTCTGGTGAATGCCGCCACCATCACGCTGATTACGCTGGTTGGCTATTCTGCGATGGGCGGTGCCGTCGGCGCTGGCGGCCTGGGCCAGATTGGTTATCAATACGGGTATATCGGCTATAACGCGACGGTAATGAATACGGTGCTCGTGTTACTGGTCGTTCTGGTGTATTTAATTCAGTTTTGTGGCGACCGCATTGTGCGTGCCGTGTCCCATAAATAAGTCAGCAATATCATTACGTCTCCATTAAGGAAGAGATATGACTTTTACATTCAAAAAGATTGCCGCTGTGGGTGCACTGATTGGCGCGATTGCGCTGGCAGGATGCGATCAAAAAGCCAAAGATCCAAACCACATTAAAGTGGGCGTGATTGTCGGTGCTGAACAGCAGGTTGCTGAAGCAGCGCAGAAAGTGGCGAAAGACAAGTACGGTCTTGACGTTGAACTGGTTACCTTCAACGATTACGTGCTGCCGAACGAAGCGCTGAGCAAAGGCGATATCGACGCGAACGCTTTCCAGCATAAGCCTTATCTGGATCAGCAGATCAAAGATCGTGGCTATAAGCTGGTCCCGGTGGGCAACTCTTTCGTCTACCCGATCGCAGGCTACTCCAAGAAAATTAAATCACTGGAAGAGCTGCAAAACGGCGCGCAGATCGCTATCCCGAACGATCCGACTAACCTTGGCCGTTCCCTGCTGCTGTTGCAGAAAGTGGGCCTGATCAAGCTGAAAGATGGCGTAGGTCTGCTGCCAACTTCGCTGGATATCGTTGAGAACCCGAAAAACCTGAAGATCGTTGAGCTGGAAGCGCCGCAGCTGCCGCGTTCGCTGGATGACCAGCAGATTGCCCTGGCGGTCATCAACACCACCTACGCCAGCCAGATCGGCCTGACGCCGGCTAAAGACGGTATCTTCGTGGAAGATAAAGATTCACCGTACGTGAACCTAATCGTCAGCCGTGAAGACAACAAAGACGCTGAAAACGTGAAGAAATTCGTTCAGGCTTACCAGTCTGATGAAGTGGCTGAGGCCGCAAACAAAATCTTTAACGGCGGCGCAGTGAAAGGCTGGTAATGCCTTTCCTGACACTTCTGACCAGGGCGGCGCTTAGCCGCCCTTTCTTTTGCACCGCATCCGGCGCGACTTGTTATTTCGCCTGGTCCTTGTTTCAATAACGCCACTTTTTACAACCTTGAGGATGTTGCCATGCGTTTATTACCGCTCTGCTTATTGGCATTGATGCTAACCGGGTGCGTTCATGAATATCACCCGATAAGCAGCGCACCCGCTCATTCGCAGCCATCCCGCGAGCCGGCACGTAAGCCAGCACCGCGTCCCGCACCGGTAAAAGTCTATACCGACGCCGCCGATCTGGTCAGCAAGCCGTTCCGCGATCTGGGCGAAGTGGCTGGCGATGACTGCCAGAGCAGCCGTCAGGATTCACCGCCGAATCTCGCTACCGCGCGCAAGCGCCTGCAAATTAAAGCCTCTACGCTGAAGGCTAACGCCGTCCTGCTGCATAAGTGTGAAATCGTCAGCAGCACGCCGGGCTGCTATCGTCAGGCGATCTGTCAGGGCTCAGCGCTGAAAGTAAATCAATGAGTTCGTTTGCCTTTGAGCAGATCGGCGTAATTCATTCGCCGTGGAAAGAGAAATTTGCCGTTCCGCGCCAGCCTGGTCTGGTGCAGGACGGGCACGGCGAACTGCACCTGATTGCGCCCTATAACCAGCCGGAAGCGGTGCGCGGGCTGGAGAGTTTTAGCCATCTGTGGGTACTGTTTGTGTTCCATCAGACCATGGCAGGCGGCTGGCGTCCGACGGTACGGCCGCCGCGTCTGGGCGGCAATGCCCGCATGGGCGTCTTCGCGACGCGCTCGACCTTTCGCCCGAATCCCATCGGCATGTCGCTGGTCGAGCTCAAAGGGATCCGCTGCGAGAAAAATCAGGTCATCCTGCAGCTTGGCAGCCTGGATTTAGTCGATGGCACGCCGGTAGTGGATATCAAACCCTACCTTCCGTTTGCCGAAGCTCTGCCGCAGGCGCAGGCGGGTTTTGCACAGGAACCGCCCGCCGCCGATATGCCAGTGCGCTTCTCGCCGCTCGCTGAGCAACAGCTCCAGCAGCAGCAAAAAAGGCATCCGCATCTGGCGCGCTTTATTCGTGACGTGCTGGCACAGGATCCGCGCCCTGCCTACCGCAAAGGCGAAGCGCAAGAGCGTGAATATGCCGTGTGGCTGCTCGATTTTAACGTGCGCTGGCGCGTCGATGAAATGGGCACTGAGGTGACGAGCATCGACCCGCGCGAAAACGCGCTTTTGGGCCCGTGAGCTCGCTGGTACACTAGCCGCCAACCAAAATTCTGTCAGTGACTTTCCGTTCAACTGGAATCTTAATTAATGCGTACTACTCAATATTTGCTCTCCACTCAAAAGGAGACGCCCTCCGATGCGGAAGTCATCAGCCACCAGCTGATGCTGCGCGCCGGGATGATCCGCAAACTGGCTTCAGGACTCTATACCTGGCTGCCGACCGGCTTACGCGTGCTGAAAAAAGTCGAAAACATCGTGCGCGACGAGATGAACAACGCAGGCGCAATTGAGATCTCAATGCCGGTGGTTCAGCCTGCCGATCTGTGGCAGGAAAGCGGTCGCTGGGAACAGTATGGCCCGGAACTGCTGCGCATCGCCGATCGCCATGAACGTCCGTTCGTGCTGGGCCCGACGCATGAGGAAGTCGTGACCGATCTGATCCGCAACGAGCTCAGCTCTTATAAGCAGCTGCCGCTGAATCTCTATCAGATCCAGACCAAATTCCGTGACGAAGTGCGCCCGCGCTTTGGCGTCATGCGCTCGCGTGAGTTCATCATGAAGGACGCCTACTCCTTCCACACCACGCAAGAGTCGCTGCAGGAAACCTACGACGCGATGTATCGCGCCTATAGCAACAGCTTCAGCCGTATGGGCCTCGACTTCCGCGCGGTGCAGGCGGATACCGGTTCTATCGGCGGCAGCGCGTCACACGAATTCCAGGTGCTGGCACAGAGCGGTGAAGATGATGTGATCTTCTCCACTGAATCTGACTACGCCGCCAATATCGAGATGGCCGAAGCGGTCGCCCCGGCTGGCGATCGCCCGCAGCCGACGCAGGATCTGGCACAGATCGATACGCCGAATGCTAAAACCATCGCCGAGCTGGTTGAGCAGTTCCAGCTGCCGATTGAGAAAACCGTCAAAACGCTGATGGTAAAAGGCAGCGAAGAGAGCGGCCATGCGCTGGTTGCCCTGCTGGTGCGCGGCGATCACGAGCTGAACGAGATCAAAGCAGAGAAGCTCGACATCGTGGCGTCACCGCTGGTCTTTGCCACCGAAGAAGAGATCCGCGCCGCGGTGGGTGCAGGTCCAGGCTCACTCGGTCCGGTTGGCCTGGCCATGCCGGTTATCGTCGATCGTACGGTCGACAAGATGAGCGACTTCAGCGCCGGCGCCAACGTAGACGGTAAGCACTACGTCGGCATTAACTGGGAACGCGATCTGCCACAGGCGACCGTGGCCGATATCCGTAACGTAGTCGAAGGCGATCCGAGCCCGGACGGCAAAGGCACGCTGCAGATCAAACGCGGCATCGAAGTAGGCCACATTTTCCAGCTCGGCACCAAATACTCTGAAGCAATGAAAGCCGCCGTTCAGGGCGAAGATGGCCGCAACCAGGTAATGACGATGGGCTGCTACGGCATCGGCATTACTCGCGTTGTGGCAGCAGCGATTGAGCAGAATCACGACGATCGCGGCATTATCTGGCCTGCGGCGCTGGCTCCGTTCGAAGTGGCGATTCTGCCGATGAACATGCACAAGTCTTTCCGCGTGAAAGAGTTGGCTGAAGAGCTCTACGCCACCCTGCGTGCCAAAGGCGTCGAGGTCATTCTCGACGACCGTAAAGAGCGTCCAGGCGTGATGTTCGCAGATATGGAGCTGATTGGCGTGCCGCACACCATCGTGATCGGCGACCGCAACCTCGATAACGAAGAGATCGAGTACAAAGCGCGCCGCGCCGGTGAGAAAGAGATGATTAAGCAGAGCGAGATCGTCGACTTCCTGCTGAAAGCACTCAATAAGTAACGCCCTTCTCGCCCCCGTTTCCGGGGGCGTTTTTTTTACAGCACTTTTCCCCGTAGCGATTTTGTCGAGCTACGGCGTGATTTTCCTTCCAGCCGCCGCTCTTTCGACGCGCGAGTCGGCCGTGTGGCCCGTCGGGTTTTCTCCACGCGAGTCAGTTCCTGAATCAAGCTCACCAGCCGCTGTACCGCCGCTTCACGGTTCATCTCCTGGCTGCGATACTCCTGCGCTTTGATAATCACCACGCCTTCCGGCGTAATCAGATGATGCTTTGCCGCCAGCAGGCGCTGTTTGTGGAACGGCGGCAGCGACGATGCGGCCACATCGAAACGCAGGTGAATAGCGGTGCTGGTTTTATTGACGTGCTGGCCGCCCGCGCCCTGGGCACGTATCGCGCTCAGTTCCACTTCGCTGTCGGGCAGCTCAACCGTATTGGAAACCCTAATCATTTGTCACCTGATACTGCATTGCCCTGTTTAACCTGTTCATCAACTTAACCTTTTGTGCTTGCTGATAATGCTGCTTATCCAGCGGATTCTGTCACTTTAGCCTCTTTCAACAACATGATCCTGCTTTGCCCTGGCTGAAATCCTGGAAATGCCTGTGATATAGTCCCTCAGGCAACCAGAGTATTCTTGCTCTGCTGAGGAGGTGAACGTGCAAAAATATTGTGAATTGGTTCGCCAGAAGTATGCCGAGATCGGCAGCGGCGAACTGGGATATGTGCCCGACGCGATCGGATGCGTTTTAAAGGCACTCGATGATATTGCCGCAAATTCTGCGCTAAACTCTTCTGTCAGGGAACAGGCAGCGTATGCCGCTGCAAACTTACTGGTGAGCGACTATGTTGACGAATGAAGCCTATAGACCTATCAACTGTGATGATTACGACAACCTCGAACTCGCCTGCACCAGACACTGGACGCTTGAGCTAACCCTGAAAAACGGGGAAGCGCTGAAAGCGAAAGCGACAGACATGGTTTCACGTAAAAATGTGGAATACCTCTCTATCGATCTCTCTGGTGAAACGCGCGAGCTACGCCTCGATCACATCGCCAGCTTCAGCCATCCTGAGCTGGGCACCGTTGTCGTTAGCGAAGAGTAACGACAGCGCTACGGGCGGGATTTTCTCCCGCCCCCTTCCCTCTTTATGGCTTCAGAGACGCGTAGTAAGCCGACAAATCCGCCATATCGCTGTCGCCTAATCCCGCCACAAACGCTTTCATGACCTCTGCCTGGCCGCCGCTGCGCTCGCCTTTTTTATAGGCCTGTAGCGCATGGTTGAGATAGGCGGCGTTCTGCCCCGCCAGGTTCGGATAGAGCGGCACGGCGCTTTTCCCTTCAGCGCCGTGGCAGGCGGTGCAAGCCGCCGACTTCTGCGCGCCCGCCTTTGCGTCACCGTCGGCCAGCGCCGGTAATGCTGCCGCCAGCAATAGGGCGGCCAGTAATGTCTTCATTTTGCTCTCCAGCATTATTGTTATTGTTGCCAGATCGCTTGCCAGCCATTCTCATCAACGGCCGCACCCTGCCGGGTAACAAACAGGCCGGGCGCACAGACAAGCGTCTGGTTGTAATAGATCAGCGGAATGCGCTCGCGCTGCCACGGCGGGATCGCCAGCTCCTGCCACAATTTCTTTATTTCGCGGCCACCGGCGCGACCTGCCAGATGGAAATAACCCTGTGCGTGAAAACGCACGCTGACCTGCTCATCGCTGGCAGGCTGGCGCAGCTGCGACTGCCGGTCGTCTGCAACCAGCATGCCGAGCTGCTGCGGCAGCCGCAGCGGCTCGCGCCGATCGTTCCAGCACAGCTGCTGCTCGCGCAGTGAAGCGTACAGCGGCAGCCAGTAGAGACGCTCGCGATAGCGGCGCACTTCCGCCTGACCAAACTGCAAGCGCGGCTGCGCATCGTCGCGGCTTAGCATCACCTCCTGACGCAGCCGCGTTAGCGCAGCGCGCGAAGGCATGGGTGCGCCCTGCTGGGCGATCCAGCGGCGCAGTAGCGCACCGGCGCGCGCGTCGCTCATCTGTAACAGCGGCGGGAAACAGAGGCTGCCGTCAGGCTGCATTAGCCCGGCCAGCTGTTCCGCCAGCAGCTCATCCAGCAGCTGTTCCTGCTCGCCGCACAGTGCTGCACTGCGCGCGCATGCCTCAGCAAAGTGCGGCCAGCGCGCCTGCAGCTCAGGCAGTAAATGCTGGCGCAGGAAATTGCGATCGTAGCGCGTATCCTGATTGCTTTCGTCTTCAATCCAGCGCAGCTGATGCTGCTGCGCATACGCTTCCAGCTGCTGGCGCGTCTGGTCGAGCAGCGGGCGCAGCAGCACGCGGCCGCCACGCTCCAGCCGCGCCGGCATCGCGGCCAGTCCGGCTGGCCCGCTGCCGCGCTTTAGCGCCAGCAGCAGGGTTTCGCACTGGTCATCGCGATGCTGCGCGGTGAGCAGCATTTCGTCAGCCTGCATCGCCGCCGTCAGCGCCTGATAGCGCGCCGCACGCGCCGCTCCCTCAATGCCCTGATCGCGCGCATCGACCTGAACGCGCAGCACCTCACAGCGAATCTGCCACTCTTCGCACAGCGCTACACAGTGCGCGGCCCAGCTATCGGCGTTGGGGCTTAACCCGTGATGAACATGTAGCGCACGCAGGCGCGTTTGCGGATGCGCCTGGTGCCAGCGAACCAGCTGGTGCAGCAGTACTGTGGAATCGAGACCGCCGCTGAACGCAACCACCAGCGCGGCTTCGGCGGGCAACTGCGAGGCGAGATGAGACAAAGACATGGCACGTTCCAGAATCAGGGCCGCCGGATGCAGCCCTTAACGCGCGCTATTTTACGCCTGATAAAGCTCCAGCGGCAAACCATCCGGATCGGCAAAAAAGGTGCACTGCTTGCCGGTCAGTTCATCGATGCGGATCGGCTCACAGATGACCCCTTTTTCCGCCAGCGTGGCGACTGCTGCTTCAACATCCGGCACGGTAAAGGCCAGATGGCGCAGGCCGCAGGCTTCAGGATGGCTGACGCGCGCGGGCGGTGAAGGAAAGGAGAAAAGCTCAATCGTATACTGGCCGTTTAACGCCAGATCGCCTTTCCATGAATCACGCGCTTCGCGGTAAACCTCGCCCATCAGCCTGAAGCCAAGCACGTCGCAGTAGAAAGCCTTACTGCGCGGGTAATCGGTGGCGATGATGGCGATATGGTGGATAGAAGATAACTGCAACATATAGAGACTCCCTGACTGTTTTGCCTATCCTGAGACGTGCGGCAGCGGCTTGCAATGCGCAATTGTCTGAAGCCGCTGTCTTTTCTGCTATTTCAACACGCGCACACGATAGTCACCCTCTTCCGTCAGCGTCGCGCCGTGAATATCGGTTTCAAAGCCTGGATAATGACGTCCGATAGTGCAAAGCATCAGCAGGAAATCGAGTACCGCGCGGCTCTCTTCGGTGATCATCTCGCCCGGCATCACCAGCGGCACGCCCGGTGGATAAGGCAGGATCATATTGGCGGAGACGCGGCCAACCAGCTGTTTCAGATCCACCGTTTCCACCTTGCCCTGCACCTGCTGCTGGAACGCCTGGTGCGGCGTCATCTTCATTTCTGGCAGCACGTCAAACGCCTTCAGCATCAGGCGCGGCAGATCGTGCTGGCGGATCAGCTGGTGGATCCCCTGCGCCAGCGTCTGAATGCGCATATTGCGGTAGAAGTCGGGATCTTCGGCGTAGAGATCCGGCAGCATGTTCTTCACCCGCAGGTTAAGATCGTAGGCGCGCTTGAATTCGGTCAGCCCGCGCAGCACGCTCATCGCCCGGGTCTTATCGATGCCAATGCTGAACAGGAACAGCAGGTTGTAAGGCCCGGTTTTCTCAACCACGATGCCGCGCTCGTCGAGAAACTTCGCCACCAGTGCCGCCGGGATCCCTTCATCCGCCATGTCGCCCAGCTCGCTCATGCCCGGCGTCAGAATAGTCACTTTGATCGGATCGAGGTACATATGATCCGCATCCGCCTGGGTAAAGCCGTGCCACTCTTCTTCGCCCGGCTGGATCGGCCAGCATTCTGCTTCATCGACATGTTCCGGCTGCCAGATATCAAAGAACCAGCTGTCGGACTCTTCGCGCAGCCGCTGGATCTCGCGGCGGAAATGCAGCGCGCGCTCTACCGAACGGTTGATCAGCCGCTTGCCGGGATTACCGCGCAGCATCGCCGCTGCCGTCTCGATCGACGACACAATCGCATAGTTAGGCGAGGTGGTGGTGTGCATCATGTAGGCTTCATTAAAGGTGTGCTCGTCGTAGTCGCCTTTAATGTGGATCAGCGAGGCCTGTGAGAAAGCCGCCAGCAACTTATGCGTCGACTGGGTTTCATAGATGATTTTGCCCGGCGTGCGTTCGCCGCTCATGCCGCTCTTGCCGGCGTAGATTGGGTGAAAGTTGGTATAGGGTACCCAGGCAGAGTCAAAGTGGATCGACGGGACCTCCAGCGTCTCCTTGATGTACTGGGTGTTATAGAGCAGGCCATCGTAGGTCGAGTTAGTGATCACCGCATGCACTGGCCAGCTGGCGCGCGGGGTTGCCGCTACCTTCTGCTCAATGCTGGCGCGGGTAAATTCTCGTTTTGGGATGCCGCCAAGAATGCCCAGCGCATTGCGCGTTGGCTTCAGCCAGATCGGCACGATATCGCTCATCATCAGCAGATGCGTCAGCGATTTATGGCAGTTGCGGTCAATCAGCACCGTGCTGCCCGTTGGCGCGGCATACATGCCAACAATTTTATTGGAGGTCGAGGTGCCGTTGGTCACCATGTAGCTCTGCTCGGCACCAAAGGTGCGCGCCACATACTCCTCAGCTTCCAGATGCGGGCCGGTGTGGTCGAGCAGCGATCCCAGCTCGGTGACAGAGATCGAAATATCTGCCTTAAGCGTATTCGCGCCGAAAAAATCATAGAACAGGCTGCCGACCGGGCTTTTTTGAAAGGCAGTGCCGCCCATATGGCCTGGCGTACAGAAGGTGTACTTGCCCTCTTTCACGTAGGTGAACAGCGCTTTGGTGAGCGGTGGCGTAATGTGGTCAATGTAGTCATCGGTGTACTGGCGGATATGCAGCGCAATATCATCAGCGGCGTTTAGGGCATATTCAAAGAAATGCAGCGCCATACGCATCTCATTGATGCTGACATCCATCTGCGAATGGGTGTTGATAAAGGCATAGAGCGGCAGGTGTTCGTTGAGCTGGTTGATATCGGCGCAGAGTTCCGGGCTGTTATGCGCGTCCCAGTCAAAAATTACGCCGCAGATACGCGGGTTGTGCTCGATCAGCTTCAGCAGGTCGTCGATGTTTTTGGGGTAAATCAGCTGAAAGCCCTGCTGCGTCAGTGCCGTACCCAGTTCGCGCAGCGGTTCGTCTTTATAGAACACGCCGTGTGAGCCCATGATCGCCAGAATATTCAATGCGCACCTCCCTTTTTATGTGCAGTGCTAATCATAGCGAAGGATGACGGCTGGCTGCTGTCGGAATGCTCCTTTCTCTCTGACAACAAAACGCAGGCGTAAAAAAAGCGGACCGGAGTCCGCTTCGTTGAGACGTTAACGCAATTACGCGTAGCCGTAGCTCATCAGGCGCTGATAGCGGCGATCGAGCAGCTCTTCGGTGCTCAGACCGTCGAGATCGGCGAGATCGGCCAGCAGCTGGTTCTTCAGCGCCAGCGCCATATCCACTGGCTGACGGTGCGCGCCGCCCAGCGGTTCTGGAATGATCGAGTCGATCAATTTCAGCTCTTTCAGGCGGTTGGCCGTAATGCCCATCGCCTCTGCCGCCAGCGGGGCTTTATCCGCGCTTTTCCACAGAATCGAGGCACAGCCTTCCGGTGAAATTACCGAATAGGTGCTGTATTGCAGCATGTTGACTTTGTCGCCGACGCCAATGGCCAGCGCGCCGCCTGAGCCGCCTTCGCCAATCACGGTACAGATGACCGGAATTTTCAGGCCGGACATTTCACGCAGGTTGCGGGCAATCGCTTCCGACTGGCCGCGCTCTTCCGCGCCCACGCCCGGATAGGCACCCGGCGTGTCGATAAAGGTGATGAGCGGCATCTTAAAGCGTTCGGCCATCTCCATCAGACGCAGCGCTTTACGGTAGCCTTCCGGTGCCGGCATGCCGAAGTTGCGGCGGATTTTCTCTTTGGTTTCGCGACCTTTTTGATGACCAATGATCATGACCGGGCGACCATCAAGACGGGCGATACCGCCAACAATCGCTTTGTCGTCGGCATAGGCGCGATCACCAGCCAGCTCGTCAAAGTCGTCAAAGGCGTTGCGAACGTAATCCAGCGTATAGGGACGCAGCGGATGGCGCGCCAGCTGCGCGACCTGCCATGCACCTAAATCGGCGAAGATTTTACGGGTCAGCTCAACGCTTTTCTCGCGCAGACGCTGCACTTCTTCGTCCAGATTAATATGTTTATCATCCTGACGACCAATCGACGTAAGCGAATCAATTTTCGCTTCCAGTTCCGCGATTGGCTGTTCAAAATCCAGGTAATTAAGACTCATAATGTTCCTGTTTTAGTCAAACTCCAGTTCAACCTGCTCCGACCCTATCAACGAGCGCAGCTCGTTGAGCAGGCGATCGCTGGGCGAAATACGCCACGCTGCACCAAAGCGTAGCTTCGCTCGCGCGTCGGCTCTCTGATAGTAGAGATTCACCGGAATCGTCCCTGAGCGATGGGGCTCAAGAGACTGGCGGAGCCGGTTTAATAGCTGGTCATCAATTTGCCTGTCCGTCAGCGAGATAGCAAGTCCACGCGCGTATTTTTCGCGCGCTTCGTCAATGTCCATGACTTCACGGGCGGTCATTTTAAGGCCACCGCTGAAGTCATCAAAGCTGACCTGTCCGCTGACGATCAGGATACGGTCTTTCTCCAGCAGCTGCTGGTATTTATCTAACGCATCGGTAAACAACATCACCTCCAGACGGCCAGAGCGGTCATCCAGAGTACAGATACCAATTCGGTTGCCGCGCTTGGTTACCATTACGCGCGCCGCTACCACCAGACCAGCGGCAACGGTAATTTTACCACGCTCGGTAGGATGCATGTCTTTCAGACGCATACCGCCCACATAGCGCTCAATCTCTTTCAGATACTGATTGATCGGATGGCCGGTGAGATAGAGGCCGAGCGTCTCGCGCTCACCGTCAAGCTGCACCTGCTCTGGCCACGGCGTCACGCTGGCATAGGATTTCTCTACCTGCTCTGGCTCTTCCGCCAGTACGCCGAACATATCAGCCTGGCCTGTCGCCTCCGCTTTGGCATGCTGATCCGCCGCTTTCAGCGCGTCGCCGAGTGAACTCATCAGCGCCGCACGGTGCGGGCCAAGGCGATCGAAGGCACCGGACATGATCAGTTTTTCCATCACGCGACGGTTGATCTTTTTGGTGTCGGTACGCGCGCAGAGATCGAACAGCTCGCGGAAATAGCCATCCTGATTACGCGCCTCAAGGATCGCCTCGATCGGGCCTTCGCCGACGCCTTTGATCGCGCCGATACCGTACACGATCTCATTGTCGTCATTGACGTGGAACTGATAGAGCCCGGAGTTGATATCCGGTGGCAGGACTTTCAGCCCCATTCGCCAGCACTCATCTACCAGGCCGACCACCTTCTCGGTGTTATCCATATCGGCGGTCATCACCGCCGCCATAAATTCGGCCGGATAGTGCGCTTTCAGCCACAGCGTCTGGTAGGAAACCAGCGCATAGGCGGCCGAGTGCGATTTGTTAAAGCCGTAACCGGCGAATTTCTCCACCAGGTCGAAGATTTTCATCGACAGCTCGCCGTCGATGCCCATGCTTTCCGCACCGTCTTTAAACACCGATCGCTGCTTGGCCATCTCTTCCGGTTTCTTTTTACCCATCGCGCGACGCAGCATGTCTGCGCCGCCGAGGGTATAGCCGGAGAGCACCTGAGCGATCTGCATGACCTGTTCCTGATAGAGGATAATGCCGTAGGTGGGTTCAAGCACCGGCTTCAGGCTTTCGTGCTGCCACTGAATATCGGGATAGGAGATCGCCTCGCGCCCGTGCTTACGGTCGATAAAGTTATCTACCATGCCCGACTGCAGCGGGCCTGGGCGGAACAGCGCCACCAGTGCGATCATATCTTCGAAGCAGTCAGGCTTCAGGCGCTTAATCAAATCTTTCATGCCGCGCGATTCAAGCTGGAATACCGCAGTGGTTTCCGCGCGCTGGAGCATGTCGAAACTTTTTTTATCTTCCAGAGGGATAGCGGCAATGTCGATTGGCGGCAAGCCCTGCTTTTCACGGCGCGGGTTGATCATCTTCAGCGCCCAGTCGATGATGGTGAGCGTGCGCAGGCCGAGGAAGTCGAACTTCACCAGGCCGGCGTATTCCACGTCGTTTTTATCGAACTGCGTCACCGGATGGTTGCCGTTTTCGTCGCAGTAGAGCGGCGCAAAGTCGGTGATCTGCGTGGGCGCGATCACCACACCACCGGCGTGCTTACCGGCGTTACGCGTGACGCCTTCCAGCTTGCGCGCCATGTCGATCAGCGCTTTGACCTCTTCATCCGCGTCGTACATTTCCGGCAGCTGCGGCTCGACGGCAAACGCTTTCTCCAGCGTCATGCCGGGATCGGGTGGGATCAGCTTGGAGATACGATCGACGAAGCCGTACGGATGCCCCAGCACGCGGCCCACGTCGCGGATAACCGCTTTCGCCGCCATGGTGCCGAAGGTGATGATCTGTGATACCGCTTCGCGCCCATACATCTCGGCGACGTGATCGATTACCTGGTCGCGCTTCTCCATACAGAAATCGACGTCGAAGTCAGGCATTGAGACACGTTCCGGGTTCAGGAAGCGCTCGAACAGCAGGTCGAACTCCAGCGGATCGAGATCGGTGATTTTCAGCGCGTAGGCCACCAGTGAACCGGCACCGGAGCCGCGTCCCGGCCCAACCGGGATGCCGTTATCTTTCGACCACTGGATAAACTCCATAACGATCAGGAAGTAGCCGGGGAAGCCCATCTGGTTGATAACGTTGAGCTCTATTTCCAGACGCTCATCATACTCTGGCCGTTTTTGCGCGCGCTCTTCCGCATCGGGAAACAGGAACTCAAGCCGCTCTTCCAGACCCTCACGCGACTTCATCACCAGGAAATCTTCGGTGGTCATGTCGCCGGTCGGGAACTGCGGCAGGAAGTATTCGCCGAGGCGTACCGTCACGTTGCAGCGCTTAGCAATCTCTACGCTGTTTTCCAGCGCTTCCGGGATGTCCGAGAACAGCTCGCACATCTCCTCTTCGCTGCGCATATATTGCTGAGGACTGTAGTTGCGCGGACGTTTGGGGTCGTCGAGCGTATAGCCATCATGGATCGCTACGCGGATTTCATGCGCGTCGAAATCCTCTTCGTTAAGGAAGCAAACTTCGTTGGTGGCAACCACCGGTACGCCTTCGGCGATAGCCAGCTCGACCGCCGCGTGCAGATAGCTCTCTTCGTCGGCGCGACCGGTGCGCGTCAGCTCAAGGTAGTAGCGGTCGGGGAAATGTTGCTGATAAAAGCTCAGGCACTGAGCCACCAGCGCGCTGTTACCGCGCAGCAGGCTGCGGCCCACGTCGCCGCAGCGCCCGCCGGAGAGCAGAATAAGCCCTTCGCCCAGCTCGGCCAGCCAGTCACGATCGATAACCGGTCCGGCGATGCCGTAGCCGCGCTGGTAGGCGCGTGAGATCAGCAGCGTCAGATTCTGATAGCCCGTGTTGTTGGCGGCCAGCACCGTCAGCTGCGTCAGCTCGTCACCCATCAAATCGCTGGCGACGTTAAAATCCGCGCCGATAATGGGCTTGATCCCTGCGCCATGTGCGCTGCCGTAGAAACGCACCAGCCCGCACAGGTTCATGAAGTCCGTGATAGCGATGGCTGGCATACCGAGCGCAGCCGCCTTTTTGACCAGCGGCCCGGTTTTCGCCAGACCGTCGACCATGGAATAGTCACTGTGGACACGCAGATGTATAAAACGAGGTTCAGCCATATCGGTTCCGGTTAAAACAGCGTCAGGCTATTACAGCGTAGCTGGCTGGCTTGTCGCCAGCACGTCAGCGTCAATCAGGGCATTGCGCACCGGCGCAAAGCTGCGTCGATGGTGCGGCGTGGCACCGTGCTGCGTCAGCTTTTCCATATGCAGCGCGGTGGGATAGCCTTTGTGCTGGGCAAAGCCATATTCAGGAAACAGCAGATCCAGCTCGGCCATTTCGCGGTCGCGCGTCACTTTGGCAATAATCGACGCCGCGCTGATCTCAGCGACCAGACTATCGCCTTTCACCACCGCCTGTGACGGCATCGGCAGCGCCGGACAGCGGTTGCCGTCGATAAGCACAAAATCAGGCGTCAGGCTAAGGCCCGCCACCGCGCGCTGCATCGCCAGCATAGTGGCGTGCAGAATATTGAGCTGGTCGATTTCGTCCGGCTCGGCGCGGCCTAAACTCCACGCCAGCGCTTTTTCTTTAATTTCGTCGAACAGCGCGAGACGGCGCTTTTCCGACAGTTTTTTCGAGTCGGCCAGCCCTTTAATCGGCTGGGCTGGATCGAGGATCACTGCCGCCGTCACGACCGCGCCGACCAGCGGCCCGCGCCCGACCTCGTCAACGCCCGCAATCAAGCGGGCATCAGGGTAAATAAAATCAGCCATTGGCGATCTCCAGTACGGCGTCGGCCGCCTGTTCATCGGCATTCCAGCGAATCTGCTGATGCAGTTCACCGAAGGTATTGAGCAGCGCATCGCGTTCAGGACCCGCATGCAGCAACGGCTCCAGCGCTGCCGCCAGCGCGTGCGGTTCGCACTCTTCCTGCAGCAGCTCTTTTACCAGCTCGCGGCCCGCCAGCAGATTCGGCAGTGAAACATAGGGCGTCTTCACCAGCCGCTTCGCCAGCCAGAAAGTCGAAGGCTTCATACGATAGCCAACCACCATCGGACATTTTGCCAGCATACACTCCAGCGCGGCGGTGCCCGATGCCAGAATCGCGGCGTCGCTCGCAATCATGGCCTCACGGCCTTGACCATCCAGCAGATGCATCGGCAGCTCCGGCGCGATTTCAGCTTTGATCTGCTCAAACTGCACGCGCCGTTTGGCGTTGACCAGCGGCACGACAATCTCCAGCGCCGGATAGCGCACGCGCAGCAGCTGAGCCGCTTTCAGAAAGTCGGCGCTGAGCATCTCCACTTCTGCATGGCGGCTGCCGGGCAGTAGCGCAAGACAGATCGCCTCATCGGCAATGCCCAGCGCGCGGCGCGCGGCCTGCTTGTCAGGCTGAAGCGGCATCGCATCGGCCATGGTGTGGCCGATAAAGCGACACGGCACGTTGAAGCGATCGTAAAAGGCTTTTTCAAACGGCAGGAAGGCCAGCACCAGGTTAGTGTTGCGGCCAATTTTGAATACGCGTTTTTGTCGCCATGCCCAGACTGACGGGCTGACGTAATGAATCGTGCGAATGCCGTTGCGCTTCAGGCGCCCTTCCAGCGTGATATTAAAATCGGGCGCGTCGATGCCGACGAAGACATCGGGCTTCAGCTCGGTAAAGCGCTGCGTCAGATCGCGGCCGATTTTCATCAGGCGCGGCAAACGGCCCAGCACTTCTACAATGCCCATCACCGCCAGCTCTTCCATCTCATACCAGACTTCGCAGCCTTCGGCCTGCATGCGCGGGCCGGCAACGCCAACGAATCGGGCATCCGGATGGCGCGCTTTGAGCGCGCGTATCAGACCCGCACCAAGAATATCGCCGGAGGTTTCTCCGGCGACCAGGGCTATCGTAAGGGGACGCACTGACATGAATTAACGGATCAACCCACGCGTGGAACGAGCAAAGAAGTCATAGAACGGCTGCACTTCGCTGTACTGCTTCGCCAGTGCTTCGATCTCTGGCTTGGCTTCTTCCAGCGTTTTGTTGCTGCGATAGAGCACTTTATAGGCGTTGCGAATAGCGTGCAGCGCCTCTTTGCTAAATCCACGGCGCTTCAGGCCTTCGATGTTGATACCGAACGGCGTCGCGTGGTTGCCCTGCGCGATAACGTACGGCGGCACATCCTGCGCAACGCCTGAACAACCGCCAACCATCACATGCGCGCCGATGGTGCACCACTGATGCACTGCCGTCATGCCGCCGATAATCGCAAAGTCGTCCACGGTGACGTGGCCGCCCAGCGTGGCGTTGTTAGCGAAGATGCAGCGGTTGCCGATCACACAGTCATGTGCGATATGCGCATTGACCATTAGCAGGTTATCGCTGCCGATCGTCGTGACGCCGCCGCCCTGCGCGGTGCCGCGATGAATGGTCACGCTCTCGCGGATGCGGTTGCGATCGCCCACTTCAACGCGCGTCGGCTCGCCAGCGTATTTAAGATCCTGATTTACTTCGCCGATTGAGGCGAACTGATAAATCTGGTTATCTTTCCCGATACGCGTATGGCCGTTAATCACCACGTGCGACTTCAGGACGGTTCCTTCACCGATTTCCACATGTGCGCCGATAAAGCAGAACGGGCCAACGTGTACATTGGGACCAATAATGGCCCCTTCTTCGATGACGGAACTGGGATGGATGGTGGCGGTTGAATCAATCACAGATTATGCCTCCCGGCTACGGGCACACATCATGGTCGCTTCACAGACAATCTTGCCGTCAACGGTTGCAACGCCTTTAAAGCGCGTCAGACCGCGGCGGGTTTTCTCGAATGTCACTTCCATGATCATTTGATCGCCCGGTACAACCGGACGCTTGAAACGGGCTTCGTCGATGCCGGCGAAATAGTAGAGCTCGCCCGGCTCCAGTTTGCCGACGCTTTTGAACGCCAGAATACCGGTGGCCTGCGCCATCGCTTCGAGGATCAGAACGCCTGGGAAAATCGGTTTACCAGGGAAATGTCCCTGGAAAAACGGTTCGTTTACGGAGACGTTCTTAACCGCGCGCAGATACTTGTGCTCTTCAAACTCCAGCACGCGATCAACCAGCAAAAACGGGTAGCGGTGCGGCAGCAGCTCTAAAATTTCTTCAATTTTCAGAGTATGAGTTTCAGTAGTCAAAATACTCTTCCTGTCCTAAAAATCTGATGACATCAATAACACGGCCTGCACAGATCAAAACGATCCTCCGCAGGCCGAAATCGGTTCAATGGCGTTTGGCTTTCCTGCTTAGCAGTTTTATGTAGAAAGCCGGTCGCATGTGGGATGGCGTTTAGTCGTCTTTACCGACCTTCCGCTCGATGGCTTTTAAGCGCTTGCTCATGTCATCGATGTTCATCACCAGCGCTGCAGTTTTGCGCCAGGTTTTATTGGGTTGTAGTGGAATGCCCGACGAGTATACCCCAGGCTCTGTGATAGGACGCATAACCATGCCCATGCCGGTGACGGTCACTTTGTCACAGATTTCCATATGGCCGTTAATGACGCTGGCACCGCCAATCATACAGTAACGTCCAATTTTCAAACTACCCGCCATGATCACACCACCCGCCACCGCGGTATTGTCGCCAATGACCACGTTGTGTGCGATCTGACACTGGTTGTCTATGATAACACCATTGCCGATCAGAGTGTTATCCAGCGCGCCACGATCGATGGTGGTACAGGCACCAATTTCTACGCGATCGCCGATAATAACAGCGCCAAGTTGTGGGATTTTCACCCAGTTACCGCGATCGTTGGCGTAGCCAAAACCGTCAGCACCGATAACGGTGCCGGACTGAATCAGACAATCCTGACCAATTTCGATTTCGTGGTAAACGGTGACGTTAGCCCAGAGACGGCTATTGTTGCCAATGCGTGTCTTTTTGCCAACGAAGCAGCCCGCACCAATCACAACGTTATCGCCAAGCACAACATCGGATTCGATTACCGCATTGGCACCGACAGAGACATTTTGTCCCAGTTTTGCGCTGGGATCGATCACCGCGCTGGGCGCAATGTTCTGTGCAGGCTGCGGCGTGGTGTCCAGTAACTGAGCCATGTGCGCATAGGTCAGATAGGGGTTTTTCACTACCAGCGCGGCCGAGTGACACCACTCCAGATCCGCTTCCGTCAGCACCACGGCCGATGCCTGACACTGGGCGAGCTGCTCGCGGTAGCGGCTGTTGCTAAGAAATGTGATTTGGCCGGTTTGGGCGGATTGCATAGAAGCAATGCCGGAGATGGCGATATCGCCATCTCCGTGCAATTCTGCATCCAACTGCTGGGCTAAATCAGCCAGTCGAATTGATGACATCGATTATTTAACCTGTTTCAGCAC
>Ga0209371_1001114_pt1 | contig 19870 bp, 17 predicted proteins | sample AgamicAtAmrz_FD_187165 | JGI IMG/M metagenome (GOLD analysis project Ga0209371, IMG submission 187165) | Agave microbial communities from Guanajuato, Mexico - At.Am.rz (SPAdes) (version 2) | ecosystem: Host-associated > Plants > Roots > Rhizosphere | place: Guanajato, Mexico | collected 2012-06-07
CTGGCTGAATATAATAGCGAGCGCCCTCATGAGTCCCTGAATAACCTGACGCCGGAAGAATACCGGCTGATAACTGAAAACCCGGAAATCTCAAAAAGTGCGTGGAACTAAAACGGGTGCGCTTACAAGTGGATTGAGTTTGTTCGGCCCGTGAGAAGGGCACTTAACGCGTTGGTGGCGCGTTATCTTGATGAGCATGTTAATTGCCCCGGTCGCGGTTGGGCCATACGCAATGCTGTCCGTCAGTCTTTGATGGTTAAACCTGACAAGATTACCGCGAGTGTTCGTCGGTGTGTTCTTTCGCATATGATCCAAGGTATTGAGAGTAAGGCGGTGTATGAAGCAGTGCTGGCTAATCCAGGGGTATGCGGCTCGATTGAGCATGATGGGATGGTGAGTAACTGTGAGATATGCTGGAATCACCCTTATCTTGAATTGAAGACAAAACATTAAACGTTAATCTAATCTTGACCCGCCATCTTCATACAACATTATCTATAAAGATGTGGCAGCGCGTAAACGCAGGAAGTCAGATGTGATGCGCCGGAAGCTGCTGTCGCGCATGCTAAAGGGGCTGGAAAGTCAGTCTGTATACGATTATGTTGCCAGCCATAAGGGCGTTTGCGCACTGGAGCACGATGGGTTTGTTTCATATGAGGAGGTTACTGAATGGTCCCATCCCTATCTTTTGATTGAGCGGAAGCAATAGATAAAATTTAACTCCTAAGGTATTATATATTTGTAAATAATTTCTAGTTGGAGAGTTTTATACATATATATCTTCTGTTGCATCTTGTTTTTTTCTTAATTCTTTATTAAAAAATTTACCTGAAAAGTCGTTTAAAACGCTCTAGAAAGTTCATGCTTTCATAATCCTTGAGTTTTAATTCATTAATTTTTTCATTGAATGAATTAGCTCTGTTTTTTTCATTATCTAATTGCGTTAGCAAAGAATTATTAAGATGTTTTGTATTATCGATTGATTCTTTTAGTTTAAATATTTCCTGTTTCATTTCTTTTATTGTTGATTCAAATGATTCTTTTTTTTCAGTTTCTTTTGCCAGCTGGCCTTTAAATGATTCAATCTCTTTTATAGCCTTAATAATCGTTTCATTTTTTTTGCTAATTATAAATTTATGCTCATTTAACATTATAGGGTCAGATAAGATTTTCATATAAACAATGTTATTAAATTTGCTCTTTAAAAATTTATAATATCGTTCCATTTCATCTTCATCGATATCAGTATTGTTTAATTCTGAATTGAGCCTCATCTTATCCGATAATGAAACTTCAATTATGGGTATGTTATGGTCTTGAAAATCTTTTATTTTTTCATAACTGCATTTGTGAGTTACTTTAACTTCAATGGCTACTTTCCCCCCCCATTTCCTGGCTAATTCTATTGGTTTGCTAAAAAAACCTACTAGATCAGGATAATAAATTGATCCATCTTCGAATTTAATTTGTAAGTCGTCTTTTTTTATATTGTCGAATTCAATCTCATAATTTTTATCTTTATCTTGAAAATTTATTTTTTTCATTTCCGATAAAACTAGAATTGCAGTTTCATGAGATATGTATTCTGAATCAGAATCATGGCTTTCGGTAAATGTTGTTGAATCAGATTTATATCTGAAAAAGGCGGTTTTTGTTTTTTTAACTGGTGTTAATTCTGCTCGTTTATCCTTGTTAGATTGTGTGCTCATAAAGGTTAGCAAAGAAAGCTCTTTAGGGTTTTCTTTTCGCATCTTAATAACCTCCCAAATAAAGAATAATCGCTCTTTATTTGTTTCTTTATTTTTAATGTATTCCTCTTTGTTATCGATGGCGTATGCCCAAATTTTCTTTCTTGCCATCAAAACCTCTCCTTATATTTTAATGTATGCTGAGATGAATATACTTATGTAACTAATAATATATATGACATTTTCATCATTAAGAGATGTAACTTTACAGAAGGTTATTGGTAAAGGGGTCTCTATTATGTGGTTATTCGGGGGGTAGATGCCATCATTATAGGATGGCATATAATGAGTTCTAACAATAAATATTATTCTGGATACATTTCATGGAATTTTTCCTTCACTTCATTTCCAATGCCAGGAAGTGTAATAAGGAAACCTAGTTCATTGTAAATATCGCCCTTAGAAGAAGATGACAACCAGTTAAGACTTGTGACTACAATATTGTTATTGTCCCAAGAGAAAAACTTAGCATGTACTTGAGGATTATCTGCAGTTGTAATATTGAAACCTAAAGACTGAAGATTTTGTTTTAATTCCTTAAGCTCGGCTGATTTTAGATCCCCACTTGATCTTCCATAAGCAATATCAATAGATATATTCTTATCGTGCGCTTTCACGGTTTTCAGCGGTAATATTATAGGTCTATCACCCGCATAGCTAACTCTATGACTACAAATAAATATATTGTTTTTAACTACATTGCAAGCTTGTTTTACTATAGGGTGATGCTCAGGTGCAGAAATTATTTGAACGCTAGTATTACCATCTGATTCTTTGCGTATACTAACATTTTTATATAAGCTTGCAGAGAAAACAGCTAGTTCTCTGCTCAGGTTATTTGCTAATCCAGTTCCACCCATTGATAGATGGGAGCATATATCAGTTAAATCTGCTACGATTAAATCGTCGGTTATACAGGCAGATACTTCAAATCTATTAAATCTGCTCGATAGCCAATTGCACGAACCTAATGTAGCGCTGTAAATACCCTGTATTTCATCATGGATTATGAATTTTGCATGAGATAGAGTGGGGGCTCTATGGAATTTTATTTGTGTAGATAATCCTTTTTGTACTATTTTGTTATTTAATTCGTCAAATTTGGCTATGACTTTTTTATAAGATTCAAGTTTATTTTGTTCCTCTGGTTCTGTTTGGCCCCATAGAATATCAATTTGGACTGATCGTTGTGCCGCATCTATTAAATTATCAAACACATCAGCAATACATTCTTCATTGATAAATGTAGAATGTATAATTAATCTACTTTTTGCATTGATTATTGAATTGAAAAGATGCATCCGATGTTCTTCGGGACCTGCAATCAGTCTAACTTGCTCTTTGTTAATTAAACGTTTTGGTAACGTTTTAACAGTTTCATTAATATTTTCTCCAACATAGATATCAGATTTACTTATATCTAATATCTCTGCGCGCTCACGAATCTTCTTATCTCTTTTAAGTATCTCACACTTTAATTCATCTGATATTTCGGGCACTCCTGTAATATTCCCCATGTCGTCTATGGCGGCAAGAGCGAATTGTATATTTTTAGAATAATTTGTATCTATTATGTCATCTTCTATATCAATAACCTCTTCATCGTAATTTGTGATTTTTTCATAAATTCTAGATAAGGTAGTAGTGTAGCTAGAGATGATATTTAATTCAGAGCATAAACCACGGAATGACTTTGTAGCATCTAAAAGATTATGTTTAGAGTATAGTTGAAAACTTTGTTTCTTTTTTCTTTTCTCGTATCGGTAACACTCACGAGTCAAAGGGTCCACCATAAAACTTCTAACTCTTGAATAAGGGATGCTATCAGTAGGTAGTTCTTCATATAAGGCTACTTCTGCCCCCCTGTTCGTTGTTACAAAAAAATATTCATCATTGATTGGTTTTATTTCGATCCATCCAGCTTTCATCAGAGGGATTAGCATTTCCACGACGAGTTGCCTGGGGAGATTTGATGTCTTAGCTAAAAAAGTTGAGGTACAAGGTGTTTTAGCAATATACCCTAACAATATTTTTTCAATTGGCCCCCAAGGTTTGGCTTTCGCTAAACTAAAACGATGCATGCCGTATCCAAAAGGTACTATTACGTATGTAGTTAGTGACATGATATTAAGTCCTTTTCTTATTCTTATCTTGTTTTACGTGTTTGAATTCTCTAGAGTCAATCTTCTTTAATAATCCTTCACGCTCATATTCGATGAGTTTATTGACAAGATCGACTAAAAATTGATTGCTTAAATCACCTTTTTTAATTTCTTTTTTGTCGATTAAATCAGACCAATATTTAAGGAATTCGAATGAACCAATAATTATCATCTTATATTTTGCTCTACTTAGTAGGACATTCATGCGCCTACTATCAAGGAGAAATCCTAGAGATGCTCTAACATAAGAATGATGATTATTTCTAACCATAGATACAATAACTATGTCAGCCTCAGCCCCTTGAAAACCATCAACAGTGCTACAAAATGAAGAATGATCATCTGGTTTTTGAAAATACTCTATTTGTAACGAATTTGGTTCTTTATGCAGTTTTTTATCCAGACTTCTCTTAATTAAATCTACCTGCTTTGCATAAGGTGACATGATTGCTAGTTTTGGTGTTTTTTCTGCTTTTGAATTCACCCTCAAATGTTCAAGAACGGATAAAAGAGTATTTTTTTCTAAGTTATTTGTCCAAACAGGAAGAGATTCTGCAGCATAATTGTTTTTAGTTTGTTGAACATCGGGGGTATCAATCCATATAATTGCCGGGGAGTTAAGTAATGGTGAGTTAGGTTTAAATGTAAAAGGGGTGATAGTATTTGCATCTCTATAGAATTTTTCTTTTGAAGGTTCTGTTTTAAGCTTTTTATCGTAAAATACGCTAGAGATCAAGTTTGCGATATCTGGATGCATACGATGTTGGAAATTAAGCATGCTCGCAATTTTTCTATGCTTTCTATCATCACCGTAACGATCTATATATTTTTGTGATTTCACTTTTTCTTCAAGCACAAGACTTTCAAATAAGAGATGAAGCCTGACTGCACTAGAACTCAATTTTTCAAGTGTTTCGTTATCAATTGTTGAGATAAAATTTTCAGTAAAACGCTCTTTTATCCAATCACCTTTTATTTGTTGATTATTTATATCAGTTGCAATAATTATTGCGTTCTTCAATTTATTAATGTCAGTGAGGATCTCTCTCATTTTTTCTGTTGCATAAGGGGGTAACTGCTTATGATCACCTATCATCAGTCTTCTATATGAAAGTAACATCGGGCTAAGAAGTTCTACGCCTGTGACTTTTCCTGTTTCTTCCATTATTGACCAGTCAAATTGTGATTTCTCACTAATTAGTTCTTCTACTTGTCTGGAGTTAGTTGTAGCAAAAACCATATTTGCAGATTTCAATATCTGTTTGATAAGAGAGTATCTGTCTGATTTGGATGATTTACGACTGGCTGATATAATTGAATTTTTACTTATAGTTGATGTACATTCATCAAAAATATCACTATCAATAAATTGTTTAATATATTCCAGCGCAAGGGAGTCTAATTGGTTTATTGATATGTCATCGCTATCATCATCCGAATCTTTTTTTATACAACTAACAATTAATGGTTTGGAGGTCGTTATATCTAAGGATGAAGTCACTTCTTGGTATAAATGCTGGACAGTGGAATGACTTTGTGCCGTTAGAACTATTCGACTCTCACTTTCATTAGAGAATATTTGATTTACAAGAGTCGTTATCAGATATGTTTTCCCAACACCAGGAGGTCCTTGGACTAAGAATATAGGCAAAGTCTTATTTATTTTTTCAAATGCATCTTTTTTAGATTCATCCAGTGAATAAAAAGAACTATGAAGGTTGTTATTTATTTCAGATATAATAGTGTTATTGTAAGGATCATCTAACATACTCCTTAGCTCTGCGTGGTTACTTAATTCATCTATAGATGATGCTCTTCTACTTAATTGCTTAATAGTTCCCTGTACTGATGAAGGTATAAGGAAGCATTTTTTGAAACCTGGGTTTAGTGTATTTGTTGTGAATATATATTCGTAAACCCCTTCATGGTTTCTTTCTGTCTTTATAAAATCCAATGTTACTTCATTATCACCATCATAGAAGTTGTTGTTTTCTGTAAGAATCCAGCTTATTGAATTAATTCTATCATTCTCTAAGTTGTCATGTAATCGAATCGCAGGTGGTTTAATACCTAATGATGTCGATATATGGTCATCATCTTGTCTGCATTGTATTCTTACTGTAAAAAACTTTGACTCTGTTTTGTCCTTATCATAACTAATTAATGTTACAGGGTAAATTTCTGATTTTGCGAAAGCTATTTCTGTTAGGTGATATATAGCAAACCCTTCGACAATAACTCTATTGGGAAGAATATTATTATCATCTCGTTCAAGTTCAAGGATTAGATCATCCCAAGAGTTATATATACCTTGAGAACGATTGTTAGATTTAAACTGAATACATTTTAACACGTCTCTTTCTAAAGCTATTCTTTTAGCTTTGAATTTTATTTGTCTTGGAGGCTCAACATAAGCAGCATGGCAGAATGCAATGTTCCAATCAGAGTCCTCTGTTTTACCGTTGCGTTTTTTCTCTAGTACATAAGTGAGTTTTTCTCCGTAAAGAAGTATTTCTTCTTTATTACTTCTGTTTTTATTTATAGATAGGTATATTTTCCCTGATAGATCCCTTGTTATAAAGTCTAAGCATTCATCAATATCTTTATCTGAAATTGTGATTCCATGATCTCTATTTATGGTATATTGTATGGCATTAAAAACAGATGTTATTTTGTCTGGTGTTACTTCCGAGTTTGCTTTTGCCGAAAAAAGAAATTCAATATGCCTAGTTGAATTTTCTTTTGAAATTAGAGATTCTAATGACTTCAATATAGTGTTTGCTTTTTCTATTATTATAGAGCCAGTTATGGCCTCCCTCGATAAGTTGGTTTCTAATTTCATAACACCAATCAATCCGCGAATTAAAATTAATTCATCAAGAATTAGATCGGTTTCATCTACTAAATCATTAATTGTGACTTGAAGATTTATTAATCTATCTGAGCTTATGTTAAGTAATTCGGCTATTAGAAAACCTAAATCAGCCCAATCAGATAAAAAAGAATACTGCTTATTAATCTTCAAATCTCTAGATGTATATTCGTTATGTTTATCTGAAACAGCGTGGACGCGTAGTGACCATTCGAAGCCGGTTAATTGGAAGTCAAAGTCAAGTGATCTAGGATCAGTTAGTATAGAATCTTTATCCAGATGCCTATGAAGCAGACCTTGGGAATGCAATAGTTCGATGGCTTTAATAATTCTTATAAAATTATGCCAAAGTTTGATTCTATTCTCAATTTTTCTACTATTCCTGATCCATTCTTTATTTAAGCTTAGTGTCTTTTTTTCTTTAAATATATATGACAGAGGAACTCTGAAGTCTGCATCCAATACTAAGTAAAATCCCCTTTCATCTTTTCCTGAGTCAACTATAGAAGATATATAGTCTCCTAGACCGGGCAAACCTTTCAGCCTATGGAGTTGTCTTATTTCATATCGCCACAAATCTTCAATTATATCGTTGTTTTTTGATTCATCTTTAGGCCAAAATTTTATTAGCACTCGCTTGGCATTTTGCGCAGCCTCTAATAAGCATGGTTTGCCATTTTCTCTATCATATTCATTTAGAGTATTAATATCCTCATATTGATTGAGGAAGTTTCCGGTGAGATAAGTTTCCATTTATGCTCCAGATGATTAGTTTCGCTAGCTCATATCTATAGTCGTTTTGAAGTGGTTATAAAGATATTATTTGCTTTCAGAAGCTTGAGAGTATGACAGCTTGAAATTATTAATGACTGATTAAAAGGGTTGTGATGATTATGTTTACTATCTTGAAAATATACGCTGTTATTTTGAATAGATGTGTCCTTCTGTCATTTTGTAAACTTGTGAATCAGATCACGTTAATTCTGTTATAGGAACGCTACCGCCCTAAGGAATTCTACCCTCAAGCTAATAAAAACACTTTAGCTAACAACATCATGAATTAAAAGGAATTTATTTCTTTCTTTAGTAGCAAACCTTTCCGCATCCTTGAAATGCTTTATGTCAATTTATTGATTGCGAATTTTTTGTCGATTCCCCGCTTATCAAGCAGGTTTGATAAGCGCATTGTTCGTCTGAGGTTGTAGAGGTGGCGTCGTTTAAAAGTTTTGGTATAATACCCTTTCGCATAGCTTCATGCGTAACATCGTTGGATGTAGAGGAGGCTTAATGAGCAATAACAGAAAAAAAGAGCATGCAACTTATGCTAAACCTTCTCGCTCGGACATTATGCGTTCTGTGGCGACATCAACGGCCGTCGAAACCGGCCAGCCGTCAGCTAGCGTTGAAGCTTCACTTGAAGCTGCACGCAAGAAATTCGCGCATCTTCGCCTCGCTTAGATCTTTCTTAATGCTTCACTGACCCAGTGTTTCATAGGCTCATAGTCCATTGATACACCTGCATGAATAGCCGAGATATACTGGGTTTTGTTTTCCTCCCAGCTTTGATAATCCAGCGGTTTGTATCCTCCCTGAACGGCCATCACGTCGGCTAGCAGTCGCGACAGGCGCCCGTTTCCCTCTCTGAATGGATGAATAAGTATCAGCTCGACATGGGTGATGGCGATAGCGGTAATGAGTTGTTCTTCGTCCATGCCGCTACACTGTGTGTATTGAGCCAGATACTTGTTATCAAATTCGTTCAGCAGTTTTGGCAACTGCTCTGAGGGGGCAAACATAAAGACGCCTTTGCTGATATTAACTGCTCTTTCTTGTCCAGCCCACTCGTAGATGTTACCTAACCAGCGGCGATGCCAGCTTTTTAGCATGGCTACGCTGAGCTGTCCTTCCGGGAACTGCTCTTCAAAAACAGACTGGTAGAGTTGTTCTAACAGGACAAGTTCAGCCTCATCCATCTCATCAGAAGTCGCAATCCCCAGCTTATTAGCCAAAATCTGCTCGCCAGAGTCTTTCTCATACTGGCCTTCACTGCTGGATACATGGTATCGGCTCATGGAGATGCCCTGTGTTATTCGAAGGATGGGAAAACAGAGGGAGTATAACGCTGGATGAGTACAGCAAACAATATTCTTAAAATCAGATAGTTACAAAATTGTAGGTTAAAATGTAGTTTTTATTCTCTGGTGGAAAATAATCTTTAATAATCAGCATTAACACACCAATGCATCAGCGTTTACGAAACATCAGTACTGCTTACCCATGCATCAAGCTTATCTGCCCATTCCTGCATCATCACTTCACGTTCACCAAGATAGGTCGCATGGTTATATGTGCGACGAACATTGTTAGTATCAGCATGCGCAAGCTGAGCCTCGATAGCATCTGGCCGATAACCCATCTCATTTAAACGCGTACTCCCTGTGGTTCTGGTGGCATGGGGGCTATAAGTGCCACTCCAGCCGAGATTTTTAAGTAGTTGACGTAGAGAGTGCGATGTCATTGGACCTAGCGGATTATCTCTGCCCGGGAAAAGGTGCTGCCGATGCCCGGTTAATCCCTGTAGCGTTCTGAGCATTTTGACAGCTTGGGAGGGTAGGGGAATAACGTGTTCTCTTCGGGCTTTCATTCGCGCTGCCGGAATGGTCCACAGGGCGTTATCAAGATCGAATTCTGCCCATTCCGCTTCGGTGGCTTCTGCTGGACGCGCCAATGTCCACCACATGAGCCACATGCAATAGTTAACCTGGTATGAGCCACGACTGTTGTCAAAACAGCTTAATAGCTTCCCGATTTGCTGTGGATTCAATGCCTGTTTGTGCTGTGTCTTATTCGCCGGAAGCGCCTTGCGTAAAGGCCAGACAGGAACGATGTCGGCTCTGAGCGTTGCCACTGTTAACTCGAAAACCGTTGAAATGGTACGTCGGGCTTCAGCGGCAACAGTCGGAGCACCGCGTTTAGCGGTTTCCTGAAGAATTTTAAGAATGTGGTGTGGGGTGATCTTTCTGACAGGGAGCTTACCGATTGCGGGGAAAAACTCACGTTCAAGCATATCCAGTCGGCGTGTTTTGGTAATTTCGGCACAGTCTTACATCTGCAACCACTCTTTGGCGATCAGTTCAAAGGTGTTAGAAGCGTCATTGACCTTGCGGATCTTATCTAACTGACGAGCTCGTGTCGGGCTAACTCCACCGGTGACTTGCTTACGCGCTTGCTCACATTTCTCTCGCGCTTCGGCGAGCTTTACCGTTGGATACTCACCCAACGCAAACATGCTTGATTTTCCGTTGAGTTTAAACCGATTGCGCCATGCCTTTTTGCCATTGGATTTCACTTCGAGGTAGAGAACTTAAAGTCGTTGAGTCGATAGTTTTTTTCTTTCGGCCTATTGCGTATCAGTGAGCATAGCGGGGCCTTGTCTATTTCTTATACCGTTACTGCACTCACTTAAAATGAAAATAGAAGAATGTTGTACTCGTCCCTGTACTCATATTTGACAGGGTTGCTACAAGATGAATTGAGACGTTATGAAATGAAAAATCCACGCAATTGCGTGGATTTAATAGGGTTTTTTGATTTTCATGAGATTCGATGAAACCTCATGAGACAACACATTTTATTTAGACGTTGAACAGGAAGTTCATCACATCGCCATCTTTGACGATGTACTCTTTGCCTTCTGAACGCATCTTGCCGGCTTCTTTCGCGCCTTGCTCGCCTTTATAGGCGATGAAATCTTCATAGGCGATGGTCTGCGCGCGGATAAAGCCTTTCTCGAAGTCGGTGTGGATTTTACCGGCCGCCTGCGGAGCGGTGGCGCCGACAGGAATCGTCCATGCGCGTACCTCTTTCACGCCAGCGGTGAAGTAGGTTTGCAGGTTAAGCAACTCATAACCGGCGCGGATCACGCGGTTCAGGCCCGGCTCTTCCAGACCCAGTTCAGCCATAAACTCATCGCGATCGGCGTCGTCCAGCTCGGCAATGTCAGACTCCACGGCGGCGCAAACGGCAACCACCACGGAACCCTCTTTTGCAGCGATTTCGCGCACGGTGTCGAGATACGGGTTGTTCTCGAAGCCATCTTCATTGACGTTAGCAATGTACATGGTCGGTTTCAGGGTCAGGAAGCTCAGGTAGCGAATAGCCGCTTTCTCTTCAGCAGAGAGATCCAGTGAGCGCAGCATACCGGCGTTTTCCAGCTGCGGCAGGCATTTCTCCAGCGCAGAAAGCTCAGCTTTTGCATCTTTGTCGCCGCCTTTGGCTTTCTTCTGCACGCGATGGATTGCGCGTTCGCAGGTATCCAGATCCGCCAGTGCCAGCTCGGTGTTGATCACGTCAATATCTTCAGCCGGATCGACCTTGTTATTGACGTGAATGATGTTGTCATTCTCGAAGCAGCGCACCACGTGGCCGATGGCCTCGGTTTCACGGATGTTGGTCAGGAACTGGTTGCCAAGGCCTTCGCCTTTGGACGCGCCTTTTACCAGACCGGCGATATCAACGAACTCCATGGTGGTCGGCAGGACGCGCTGCGGTTTAACAATTTCCGCCAGCTTATCGAGACGCGGATCGGGCATCGGTACGACACCTGTGTTCGGCTCAATGGTACAGAAGGGGAAGTTCGCCGCTTCGATACCCGCTTTGGTGAGCGCATTGAACAGGGTGGATTTACCTACGTTAGGCAGACCAACGATACCGCATTTGAATCCCATGATGTAATTACCTTAATCTCTTGATAATCAACCCGTTATAGAAAACGGATTGTCGAAAAGTGAAAAACTTCGCCTAGTATACACATAACCAATGTAATGCGCGGCAAAAAAGGCTCTGCGTACGCTTACTGCGCCTTAAAGGCGTGCAGACGATTGGTGGCTTTGGTCAGCCCCTCTTTCAGCCACACTTCGGTGCAACGCGCCGCTTCGTCTACCGCATCGTCGATCAGCGTCTGTTCTGACACCGGTGGTTTACCCAACACAAAACCGACAACTTTGTTTTTATCGCCCGGATGGCCAATTCCGATGCGTAAGCGGTGAAAATTGGGGTTATTGCCCAGTTTGCTGATGATATCTTTCAGGCCGTTATGGCCGCCGTGACCGCCGCCGAGCTTAAACTTTGCCACCCCTGGCGGCAGATCGAGTTCATCGTGCGCCACAAGGATCTCATCGGGGTTGATACGATAAAAGGTCGCCATCGCCGCCACGGCTTTACCGCTCAGGTTCATAAATGTCGTGGGCACCAGCACGCGCACATCTTCGCCCGCCAGCTGAATGCGCGAGGTGAAACCAAAGAACTTCGGCTCATCGCGTAACGGCGCGCGGGCGCGCTCCGCCAGTAAATCCACATACCATGCGCCAGCGTTATGGCGTGTCGCGGCATACTCCGCGCCGGGGTTTGCCAGCCCGACAATCAGTTTAATCGTCACTTTCTTTTCCTGACCAGGTCAATGTCCGGCGCGTAGTTTACGTCGAGCGGCGCACGATGACAAAATTCTCATATCGGCGGGTGCATTACAGGAAAGTAATTACTCATATCAATCATTCGAATTTCAACTAGTTCATGGAGTTATGTGTAAATTTATGTTAGGCGGATATGTGTAATTGTGATCCTGCCCGCAACCGCCAAAAAGTGCGCTGTCTATACTTTGCACACAAGGATTGGGGATATCCCATCCAACCCACTGTTCGGAGGTAACACATGAAACGTAGAAACGCGTCGTTACTCGGCAATGCGCTCATGGGGTTGGGGTTAATCGTGATGGTTGTCGGCGTCGGTTATTCGGTTCTCAACCAGCTTCCGCAGATTAACCTGCCACAGTTTTTCGCCCATGGCGCGGTGCTCAGCATCTTCCTTGGTGCGGTGCTCTGGCTGGCAGGCGCGCGCGTCAGCGGCCATGAAGAGGTGTGCGACAAATACTGGTGGGTGCGCCACTATGACAAACGCTGCCGTCGCGACCGGCAAAACCACGGCTAATCAGCACTGATTTCGATAACGGCTCCTTAGGGAGCCGTTTTTTTTGGTCTTTTGCTTGACCCTCACGTAACGTGAGGCGCGAAAGTGACGTCTGTGGAGCACGAAAGGAGCAGTTATGTTAATTCAGGTAGGTGAGCTGGCGCGGCGCGCGGGCATTAGCGTTCGCACTCTTCATCATTATGAACACATTGGCCTGCTGCTGCCTTCTGCCCGAAGCGCCGCCGGTTACCGACTCTATAACCTCGCGGATGTGAAGCGCTTGCAGATGATCCAGGCGCTGGCGAAATCGGGGATGGAACTGGCGGCAATTGGTGACTACCTGGCGCGGGAAACGCGCCCGCTGGCGGAGTTGTTAAATGACCAGATTTCCCGGCTCGACAGGCAGGTGCGCGATATCGTGACCCTGCGCGATCGGCTTGTTGATTTACGGGATGGTCTTGCCCGCGGCGCGGAGCCCGACCTCGAGTCCTGGCTACAGACACTGGAGTTGATGAAAATGTACGATCGTTGGTTTACGCCGCAGGAGTTAGATGAGTTACCGTTTGCCGCGCGGGATGAGGCGCGAGACCGCGTCTGGGCGGCGCTGGTTAGCGAAGCGCAAACGCTGATGGCGAATAACGTGGCAGCGGATGATGCGCAGGCGATGGATCTGGCAACCCGCTGGATGACGCGCCTTGAGCAGGATACGGCCAACAAGCCGGAGTTTTTAACGCGCCTTAATGAGATGCACAGCGCCGAACCGCAGATGCGCGAACAGACCGGCATTACGCCTGCGATGACGGAGTACATCACCCGCTGCTTCGCCGAGAGCAAGCTGGCTATCTGGCAGCGCTACTTAACGCCGCAGGAGATGGCTTTCACCCGCGCGCACTACTTCGACCGCATGATGGAGTGGCCTGCGCTGGTGGCAAAACTGCACGATGCCAGCCGCCGTGCGCTTGATCCACATAGCGATGAGGCGCAGGCGCTGGCGGCAAACTGGCTGGAGCTATTTCAGTCCTACGCCGGGCGCGATCCGCAGACGCAGCAGAAGTTTCGCACGGCGATGGCGCAGGAGCCGCATCTGATGAAGGGGACATGGATGACGCCCGCGGTGCTGCAGTGGCTCCAGCGGGCAATCGAAGTGATGATGCGCGCCCGCTACGGCGCGCCGGGATCACACATCGGCTAACGCCGCGTCGCGGTTAGGGAAGAAGGCCAGCCTGCCGGGGATCGGTTGAATACCGGCACGGGCAAAGGTGCGCAGCGGCTGAAACTCCAGGTTGCTGACGCGCAGCTCCGTGCCCTCCGGCAGGCGGCTGACGAAACGGCGGAAGGCATCAAGCCCACCGGCGTCCAGCACCGGCACCGCGTCCCACTTCAGCACTACGATGCGTTTTCCGGCGATACGCGTCTCCAGATCGCTGAACAGCCCCTCTGCCGCGGCAAAAAAGAGCGGGCCGATCACTCGCAGTACCAACACGTCATCCGGTACGCTGACATTCACCGCCGCAAGACGCGTCATACGCGCGATGCGGCGCATAAACAGCAGCGAGGCGAGGACAATCCCGACGCTGATGGCAATCACCATATCGAATAGCACCGTCAGCGACATGCAGATCAGCATCACCACAATGTCATCGGCTGGCGCACGGCGCAGCAGATCGACCACTTTATGCGCTTCGCTCATATTCCACGCCACCATCAGCAGCAGCGCAGCCATTGCCGAGAGCGGCAGCCAGGAGAGCAGGGGGGCCAGCACCAGCAGCGCCATGATCACCAGCAGGGAGTGGATCACCGCCGACATGGGCGAGGTGGCACCGGCGCGCACGTTTGCCGCCGAGCGGGCAATCGCCGCAGTCGCCGTAATACCGCCAAAGAAAGGCGCGACGATATTGCCCAATCCCTGACCAATCAGTTCACTGTTGGCTTTATGCTTGGTGCCGGTCATGCCATCGAGCACCACCGCGCAGAGCAGGGATTCAATTGCGCCAAGCATCGCCATGGAAAATGCTGCCGGTAGCAGCGCGCGCAGGGCGTCCCAACTCAGCGTGAAAGTTGAGCCGGGAAGGTCCCACGGCAGCACCAGCTGCGGCAGCAGTTGCGGAATACCGTTGCCCTGGCTGCCATCAGCCAGCAGATAGTGAAACTGCGAACCAATGGTGGCGACATGGCCGCCGAGGAGGTTGACCACGCCCATCACCGCGCAACCGGCCAGCAGTGCCGGCAGATGCCCCGGCACGCGCAAACGCAGGCGCGGCCAGAGGATCAGCGTGCCGAGCGTCACCACGCCGATGGCGGCATCGCCTGGGTTAATGGTTGGCAGCGCCATCACCAGCGCCCCCACTTTTTGCAGGTAATGCTCCGGCACATGAGTCATTTGCAGGCCGAGAAAATCTTTGATCTGCATTGTGCCGATAGTAATGCCGATCCCGGAGGTAAAACCGAGCGTCACGGAGAGCGGGATGTACTCAATCAGACGGCCAAAACGCGCCAGACCGAAGAGGATCAGGAAGACGCCGGACATTAGCGTCGCGACCAGCAGGCCGCCGAGGCCAAACTGCTGCGAAACCGGGTAGAGGATCACGACAAAGGCGGCAGTCGGGCCGGAGACGCTGTAGCGCGAGCCACCGCTCAGGGCAATCACAATGCCCGCGACGGCGGCAGTGTATAAACCGTATTGCGGCGCGACGCCGCTGCCAATCGCCAGCGCCATCGCCAAAGGAATAGCGATAATGCCCACCGTGACCCCAGCGATGAGATCGCGGGTAAAGCGAGCAGCGGTATATTTTTCTTTCCAGCAGGCATCAATCAGCGCGCGGAAAGGCATGATGTGGGGAGAAAGTAACGTTTTCACAGGAGTCACTCTTTTGCGAAGCGTAGTCTAACTAATTAATAAATCATACAAATAAAAAAGAGGGTTAAAAAAACCCGCCGAAGCGGGTTTGATATGAAGCATCGATTAATGTTCGAACATCGCAGAGATCGACTCTTCATTGCTGATACGACGAATTGCTTCGGCCAGCATGCCAGAGAGCGTCAGCGTACGTACGTTCGGCAGCGCTTTGATCTCTTCGCTCAGCGGAATGGTGTCGCAGACCACCACTTCGTCAATCACGGAGTTGCGCAGGTTATTCACCGCATTACCGGAGAAAATCGGGTGTGTGGCGTAAGCGAAGACGCGTTTGGCGCCGCGCTCTTTCAGGGCTTCTGCTGCTTTGCACAGCGTACCGCCGGTGTCGATCATATCGTCAACCAGCACGCAGTCGCGGTTCGCCACGTCGCCGATGATGTGCATCACCTGAGAGACGTTGGCGCGCGGGCGGCGCTTATCGATGATCGCCATGTCGGTATCGTTCAGCAGTTTGGCGATGGCGCGTGCGCGAACCACGCCGCCGATATCCGGGGAAACCACAATTGGGTTGTCGAGGTTCAGCTGCAGCATATCTTCGAGCAGAATCGGGCTGCCGAACACGTTATCAACCGGTACATCAAAGAAGCCCTGAATCTGTTCAGCATGCAGGTCTACGGTGAGGACGCGGTCAACGCCAACGCTTGAGAGGAAATCGGCAACGACTTTTGCGGTAATCGGTACGCGAGCGGAGCGGACGCGGCGATCCTGACGGGCGTAACCAAAGTAGGGGATAACGGCGGTGATACGGCCTGCGGAAGCACGGCGCAGGGCATCGACCATCACAACCAATTCCATCAGGTTGTCGTTAGTAGGAGCACAAGTGGACTGGATGATGAAAATATCACCACCGCGTACGTTTTCATTGATTTGTACGCTGACTTCGCCGTCGCTAAAGCGACCTACGGCGGCGTCGCCGAGAGAAGTGTACAGGCGGTTGGCAATACGTTGTGCTAGTTCCGGGGTGGCGTTACCAGCAAAAAGCTTCATATCAGGCACGAGAAGAACCTCAGGCATGCGTCCAGTGGTGGATAGGATACGCCAAAATGTGCGGTCAGGGCGAAAAACTATCCATGCGGTGTATTAAAGAGCGCGATGCAACGTCTGGAACAAGTGACGTTGTCACCGTGACTCAGCTTGCCCGGCGATGGTTTGTGCTAGCGGCGAGAGGTTGACGCCTCGCGCGACAAAACCGTTCAGCCATTCCGGGGCTTGCTCAAGCACCTGACGAGCGGAGGATTCGGTGTCAAATTCGGCAAAGACACAGGCTCCTGTGCCAGTCAGGCGCGACGGCGCGTATTCTAACAGCCAGGAAAGCGCCGCATCAACCTCACGAAAACGTTTTCTTGCGATAACCTCGCAATCGTTGCCGAATTCACAATTCAGTAACGTATTGATTGACCTGACGGGTGTATTGCGCGGGAGCGCCGGATCGCTAAAGATGAGCGGCGTCGGAATACTGACGCCCGGGTGGGCAACCAGGTACCATTTTTCCGGCGGGTCGACCGGGGTAAGCAGCTCGCCGACCCCTTCAGCAAACGCCGCATGGCCACGCACAAACACCGGCACATCGGCACCGAGCGTTAAGCCCAGCTGTGCCAGCTCATCGACGCTCAGCCCGCACTGCCAGAGATGGTTAAGCGCCACCAGCACCGTCGCCGCATTCGACGAGCCGCCGCCCAGCCCGCCGCCCATCGGCAGACGTTTTTCAATGGCGATGTCCGCACCAGAGCCTGGGGTCAGGCGCTCGGTTTCGGCGGCACGTTTCATCAACAAGCGCGCCGCGCGCACGATCAGGTTCTCCTCATCGGGCACGCCCTCAACTGGCGTCAGCAGGCAGATTTTGCCATCCTTGCGCGGCTCGATGGTCAACGTGTCGCCATAATCGAGAAACTGGAACAGCGTCTGCAGCGTGTGGTAACCATCCGCACGCTGACCGGTAACGTATAAAAAGAGGTTAAGTTTTGCCGGAGCAGGCCAGGTCTTCATTTAACAATCCAGTTATCCATCTTTAACTTGATGCGCTGCTTGCCATCGCTCAGTTCCATATTGGAAGGCAGGGCCGGCTGCGTTTTGCTGTCATAGCCGCCATACACTACTTTCCAGCTCTTGCCATCCTGGCTGTAGTTGACCTGGCTCAGGCGATACTGGTCGTCGAGTTTGTAATCGGTGGCATCGCCCGGTAGGCCGAGTATCCACTGGCGCAGGCTGTTAAGCGGAATCGGCATGCCGGTCAGCTTGCCAATCATCTCCTCCGCGTCGTCGGCGGTGTAGTGCTTACCTTTATTATCCACCAGCTCAACATTGCCCGGCTGCGCCTTCAGCTCAAGCTCGGTGCTGCCCAGCGGGTTGGTGAGCAGTAAACGGTAGCGATCCTGGCCGGTCTGCTGCCAGAAGAAGCGGGCATAGACTTTTTGTTCATCAGAGAGATAAGCAAACGCGCCGCGCGTCTGGTACTGGTGTAAATCGCGCACCTGCTGCTGATGCTGACGCCACTGCGGGGCATCAGGGCTTTTGCCCGGCCCTTTTGGCGCGGTGAGAGTACAGGCGGTGAGCACGAGGCTTGCCAGCGGCAGCAGACGAATGAGGCGGAAATCCGACAGAATCATAACGATGACAAATCCTTGTAACAGTTTACAGACAGAAGCTTAATGCTAGCGCCGCACAGAAAGAGCGTCTACGTTCACGTTGTCTTAAATCATAAAAAGACCAATTACTCCGAAAGGATAGTCTCCCTTTTATTGACTCCGCTCATCCTGTATGATGCGTGCAGTCTAACCTTATCAACGTTGGTACTATTCCCGCGCCCATGACCCTTTTAGCACTCGGCATCAATCACAAAACAGCACCTGTTGCGTTGCGAGAACGTATTGCGTTTTCGCCGGAAACGCTTGACCAGGCGCTGGAAAGCCTGTTGGCGCAGCCGATGGTGCAGGGGGGCGTGGTGCTCTCAACCTGTAACCGCACCGAGCTCTATCTGAGCGTCGAAGAGCGGGAGAACTTACAGGAAGCGCTGGTGCGCTGGCTCTGTGATTATCACCACCTGCGGGAAGAGGAAGTGCGTCAAAGCCTCTACTGGCACGAAGATAACGACGCCGTCAGCCATTTAATGCGCGTGGCGAGCGGGCTCGATTCGCTGGTGCTCGGCGAGCCGCAGATCCTCGGCCAGGTGAAAAAAGCCTATGCCGACTCCCATCGCGGTCACGGGAATGCCAGCGAGCTGGAACGCATGTTCCAGAAATCCTTCTCTGTCGCCAAGCGCGTGCGCACGGAAACCGATATCGGTGCCAGCGCCGTGTCGGTCGCTTTCGCTGCCTGTACCCTGGCGCGGCAGATCTTTGAATCCCTTTCGACGGTTACCGTGCTGCTGGTCGGCGCGGGCGAGACCATTGAACTGGTGGCGCGCCATCTGCGCGAGCACAAAGTGCAGAATATGATCATTGCCAACCGCACCCGCGAACGCGCGGAGCTGCTGGCGAATGAGGTCGGGGCGGAAGTGATCGGCCTGAGCGAAATCGATGAGCGCCTGAAAGATGCCGATATCGTCATCAGTTCGACCGCCAGCCCGCTGCCGATTATCGGCAAAGGGATGGTCGAGCGGGCAATGAAGGCGCGCCGCAATAAGCCGATGCTGCTGGTGGATATCGCCGTTCCGCGCGACGTTGAGCCGGAAGTGGGTGAAATTGCCAACGCCTATCTCTACAGCGTCGACGATCTGCAAAGCATCATTCAGCACAACCTGGCGCAGCGCAAAGCCGCGGCGGTGCAGGCGGAAACTATCGTCGCCCAGGAGACCAGCGAATTTATGGCCTGGCTGCGCGCGCAAAGCGCCAGCGAGACGATTCGCGACTATCGCAGCCAGTCAGAACAGGTTCGCGATGAGCTGACGGCGAAAGCGCTTGCTGCGCTGGAGCAGGGCGGCGATCCGCAGAGCATTATGCAGGACCTGGCGTGGAAGCTGACCAACCGTTTGATCCACGCCCCAACCAAATCTCTTCAGCAGGCCGCCCGTGACGGGGATGACGATCGCCTGCATATTCTGCGCAACAGCCTCGGGCTGGATTAGCACACCACACTCCTGATAATTACTAAAAGGTGCCTTTACGCCTATGAAGCCTTCTATCGTTGCCAAACTGGAAGCCCTGCATGAACGCCATGAAGAAGTTCAGGCGCTGCTGGGCGACGCGCAAACCATCGCCGATCAGGATCGCTT